>Ga0209543_1000118_pt1 | contig 114027 bp, 102 predicted proteins | sample MesohylFT_FD_187296 | JGI IMG/M metagenome (GOLD analysis project Ga0209543, IMG submission 187296) | Host-associated microbial community of the marine sponge Aplysina aerophoba from Gulf of Piran - sponge mesohyl, lysed by freeze-thaw... | ecosystem: Host-associated > Porifera > Sponge >... | reverse complement strand
GGTCTGCTCCGGCGGCCGCCCCGAGCCGGGCCGACGGATCCAAGCCAGCGCGTGCAGCAGCGAGCCGCGCGCGTCGTAGGCGTTCGGATCGGCTCCCGCGTCGAGCAGGTCCGCGGCGAGTTCGTAGTGCGCGTTGATGATGGCGAGCGCCAGGGGCGACGTGTGCCCGGTCGCGGCCGGCGTGTAGGAGCCGGTGCCCGCCGTCGTGTTGTTGACGCCGGCGTTGACGTCGGCGCCACCGGCCAGCAGCGTCCGGGCGGCGTCGATCTGTCCCTCGCGCACCGCGAACAGCAGGGGGGTCAGCCCCGTGCTCGAGCGCGCCTCGACGTCGGCCCCGGCCGCGAGCAGCCGCGCGACCGCGTCGCCGTTGTTCTCGGCGGCGGCCCACATCAGGGCGGTCTGGCCGCGCCAGCTCTCGGTGGCATCGACCGCGGCGCCGGCTGCGAGGAGCTGATCGAGGACCGGCACGCGCCCCGTTCTGGCTGCCACCATCAGCACGCTCTCGCCCGCGGGGGTGGCGGTGTTCGGGTCGGCCCCCGCCGCCAGCAGCGCAGCCACCACCGCCGGCGCGCCGCTCTCCGCCGCGAGCGCGAGCGGGGTGACGCCGTAGCGGTTCGCGCTCTTCGCGTCGGCGCCGGCCGCGAGCAGGTGCTCGACGGCGTCCGCCGAGGCGGCGCGCGCCGCCCAGTGCAGCGCGGTGGTACCGTCCGGCGACGCGGACCCCGCGTCGGCACCCTCCGCGAGCCGGACCGCTACCCGAGCGGCATCGCCCGACCGGGCGGCTGCGATCAGCGGTGCATCGGCGGCCGCTGCGGTCCCGGGCAGAGCAATCGTACCGGCGACGAGTGCAGCCGCGACGAGCATCAACGGCTGGCGGCCTCGTTCTTCGCGCATGAGATATCCCTCTCCAGGCATGGTTCCGGCGGCCGGCGGCGAATGCCCGCTGCATTCGACCGGCGCTGCATCGCGCCTCGCCTTGTCGACAATTGCGGATGCTATCGCGTGGCGTCTACATTGACAACATCCGGCGAGAAGCGTACAAAAGGGCGGGGTACCGGCCGGAAGCCGGGCGCGTTCACCCGATTTGTGCCCGCGTTGCAGGCTCCCGTCGCCGTTCCGCCAGCCGGCAGGGTGCCCCGCGCGCCGTGGGAAGCCGCAGAAAACAGAAGCAGAAGATGCCTGGAGTTGATGCCATGTCGACGCGGCGAGACGGTTCGGCGCCGGCCCGATCTCACGGTGGCGTTGGGAGCTTCGGCGGCGCGAGACTCCCTGGCGGGGTCCGGGGCGCAATGCTGGCGATGGTGTCCGGCTGTCTGCTCGCCGTAGCGTCGCCGGCCGTGTCCGCACAGGCCCTCGCGGAGGGAGCGGCGAACGCCGCGTCCGTGGAGGCGACCCTCGATCGCTACTGCGTGACCTGCCACAACGAGCGCATCGTCAACGGCCGCGGGACGGCCCCGTCGATGCTGGTCTCGCAGTTGCGAACCGCCGGCCTTGCGCTCGATGCGCTCGATCCGAATCACGTGGGCGGCGAATCCGACGCGTGGGAACGGGTGATCCGCAAGCTCGAGGCGCGGACGATGCCGCCGGTCGGGCGTCCCCGGCCCGCTGAGGCGACCTACGGCGAGATCATCGAGTGGTTGGAGGAGGAGCTCGACCGGGCCGCCGCCGATGCCCCGAATCCGGGGCGACGCCCCGCGCTGCACCGCCTCAGCCGCACCGAGTACCGGAACGCCGTGCGCGACCTGCTCGCCCTCGACGATCTCCCCAAGGAGTTCGACGTCTCGACCCTCCTGCCGGCGGACAACGTCACCAGCGGCTTCGACAACCTCGCCGAGCTGCTGTTCGTCTCGCCGTCGACCCTGGAGCGGTACCTGGCCGCCGCGCGCAAGATCAGCCGCCTGGCGGTCGGCGACACGAGCATGCCGCCGATCGTCGATCGCTACCAGCTCGACCGCGACCTGATTCAGGACGGCCACCTCGACGGCCTGCCCCTCGGCACGCGGGGCGGAACGGTGATCCGCAGCCACCTGCCGGCGGACGGCGAGTACGTCCTGACCGTCGAGTTCGCCCAGGCGGCGCGCGAGGAACACGCGGTCGAAGTGAGCGTCGACGGCGAGCGCGTCAGCCTGTTCAGCATCGGCGGCCGGCCGCTGGTGCGGGGGGCGAGCGGCGTGTTCGCGTTCGAGGCCGAGCCGCCGGTCGACGTCCGGGTGCCCCTGGGTGCAGGGCCGCGCGAGATCGCCGTGGCCTTCCTGCAGAAGACCGGGGCCCGGCACGAGAGCCTGGTGCGGGCGTCGCGGCGCGGGCAGCGTCGCGAGCCGGCCATCTCGACGGTGACGCTCAGCGGGCCCTACGGGGTCGACGGGGCCGGCGACACGCCGAGCCGCGAGCGCATCTTCACCTGCCGCCCGGACGGCAGCATCGCCGTGGCCGAGCCGTGCGCGCGCGAGATCCTCTCGACCCTGGCCCGCAGGGCGTACCGCCGTCCGGTGGCGGAGACCGATCTCGATCTGCTGCTGCCCTTCTACGCGGAAGGCAGCGCGGAGGGTGGGTTCGACCGAGGCATTCAGCGCGCGCTCGAACGGATGCTCGTCAGCCCCGAGTTCCTCTTCCGCGTCGAGCGCGACCCGGCGGACGTCGTTCCGGGTGCGCCGTACCGCGTCAGCGACCTGGAGCTCGCCTCCCGCCTCTCGTTCTTCCTCTGGAGCAGCATCCCCGACGACGAGTTGCTCGCCCGCGCCGTCGACGGCACCCTGAGCGACCCGGCCGTGCTCGAGGCGCAGGTGCAGCGAATGCTCGCCGACGGCCGCTCCCGCGCGCTCATCGACAACTTCGCCGAGCAGTGGCTCTATCTCCGGGACATCGAGGCCAAGGAGCCGGACCCCGGCTTCTTTCCCGGGTTCGACGAGAACCTGCGCCAGGCGTTCCAGCGCGAGACCGAGCTGTTCATGGACAGCGTGCTGCGCGAGGATCGCGGTGTCAGCGAGCTGCTGACCGCCGACTACACCTTCCTCAACGAGCGGCTCGCGAAGCACTACGGGATCCCGCACGTCTACGGCAGCCACTTCCGGCGCGTCTCGCTCGACGGCACGGCGCGGCGCGGGCTGCTGGGGCAGGGCGGCATCCTGACCCTGACCTCCTACTCCACGCGCACCTCGCCGGTGCTGCGCGGCAAGTGGATCCTCGAGAACCTGCTGGCGTCGCCCCCGCCGCCCCCGCCGCCCGACATTCCGGCCCTGGCGGAGACGACCGACGACGGCGCGGCGCTCTCGATGCGCGCGGCGATGGAGCGGCATCGCGCAAACCCGGCCTGCGCGAGCTGCCACGCCCAGATGGATCCGCTCGGCTTCGCCCTGGAGAACTTCGACGCGGTGGGCCGCTGGCGCGTGCGCAGCGAGTCGAACGACGCCATCGACGCCTCCGGGGTGTTGCCGGACGGCACCTCGTTCGAGGGCCCGGACGGGATGCGGGCGGCGCTGCTGCACGAGCCGGAGCGGTTCGTCGCCACCGTCACCGAGAAGCTGCTGACCTACGCCCTCGGCCGCAACGTGGAGTCCTACGACATGCCCGCCGTCCGCGCCATCGTGCGCGAGGCGGCGCAGAAGGACTATCGTTTCTCGTCCATCGTCCTGGGCATCGTTCGGAGCACGCCGTTTCAGATGAGGATGTCGCAATCATGATCATCACGCAGAAAGCCCTGCCCCGGCGGACGTTCCTGCGCGGCGTGGGCGCCACGCTCGCCCTGCCGTTCCTCGACGCCATGGTGCCGGCCGCCTCCTCGGCGGCGCGCGCCGCGGCGGCGCCGGCCCGGCGGCTCGGGTTCCTCTACATCCCGAACGGCGTCATCCAGGAGCAATGGGTGCCGGCGCAGACCGGGCGCGGGTTCGAGTTCTCGCGGATTCTGAGCCCGCTCGAGCCGTTCCGCGACCAGGTGCTGATCCTGAGCGGGCTGGCGCACCGGCAGGCCGACTCGTTCGGCGACGGCAACGGCGACCATCCGCGCGCCACCGCGGCTTGGCTGAGCGGCGTCCATGCCTGGGAGCGCCGCGGGCGCCAGGGGCCGACCGACATCAAGCTCGGGGTCACCGCCGACCAGATTGCCGCCCGCGAGTTCGGCAAGGAGACGCCGCTGCCGTCGCTGGAGCTGGCCCTGGAGCAGCCGACGGCCATAGCTTGCGACACCGGCGACTGCTTCTACTCCAACACGATCTCGTGGCGCAACGAGACCACCCCGCTCGACATGGAGGCGCACCCGCGCGTCGTCTTCGAGCGGCTGTTCGGCGAGGGCGGCACCGCCGCCGAACGGCAGGCGGTGATGCGTCGGACCGGGAGCATTCTCGACTCGGTGACAGCCGAGGTCGCGCGCCTCGGGGGGACGCTCGGGTCGACCGACCGCAACAAGCTGGACGAGTACCTCGACGCGGTGCGCGACGTCGAGCAGCGGGTCCAGCGGTCGGAGTCGCGGGGCGGCGAGTCGTTCGTCGAGCTGCCGGAGCGGCCCGTCGACATCCCCGAGACGTTCGAGGATCACGCGAAGCTGATGTTCGACCTGCAGGTGCTGGCGTTCCAGGCCGACGTCACCCGGGTCTTCACGCTGATGATGGCGCGGGAGGCGAGTCCTCGTCCGTACCCGCAGATCGGGGTGCCCGACCAGCACCATACCGTGTCGCATCATCGCAACGACCCGGAATACATCGCCAAGAAGGCGAAGATCGACACCTACCACGTCCAGGTGCTGTCGTACCTGCTCGGGAAGCTGCGCGAGACCCCGGACGGCGACGGCAACCTGCTGGATCACTCGATGATCGTCTACGGCGGCGGCATCGGGAACGGAAACCTCCACGAGCACACGAATCTGCCGTGCCTCGTGGCGGGCGGCGGCGGCGGGCGCCTGCACGGCGGGCGGCATCGAGCCTACCCGGCGGACACGCCCTATACGAACCTGCTGTTGACGGTGCTCGACAAGGCCGGCGTGCCGGCCGAGAAGCTCGGCGACAGCACGGGATTGCTCAACACGATGCCGCTCAGCCTCTGAGCGGCATCACTCGGCAAGGCTCTGAGGGAGGGCGGGGCGCTTGCAGAAAGGCAAGGGATCGTTTCATGTTCAAGCGCAACCGAGTCCTCTGGGCCGTTACTCTCTGCTTTGCGCTGCTGGGCGCCGCCGGTGGCGATGACCCCGCCCCGACGGCGCCGACACCTGTGGAGCCGCCCGTGGCGCCGACGCCGGAGCCCGAGCCGGAGCCCGTGACGATTACCGGCGACTGGCACGGACACGTCCACGGCATGCTGATCGACGGCGAAGCGCATGTGCACCTCGAGCAGAGCGGCATGAACGTGACCGGCGACTGGCACATGGAGGAGATGCCCCAGGCGGTCGCCGCGCTGCTCATGGCGGCAGGCGTGTCGATCGATGAGGAGTTCGGGGGGCCCGTCGAAGGCATGGTGGACGGTTCCGATGCCGATCTCGCGTTCGGGTTCGAAGAGGCGTTCCACGACGTCCTTGGCCACGACTGCGTGGTCCACGCTCACGCCGAGTTCACGGAGGACGAACTGGAGGGCGACTGGCACACCGACGACTGCGGCTCGGCGTCCGACGAGGGAACGCTGGACATGCACAAGGATTAGGATTCGGCCGCGCGCTGTTTGCCCCGCGGCAGTGTGGCCGGCGCCCGGAGGGGCGCCGGCCCGATTGTCGGAAGGAATGGGATCGATTCATGTCGAGGAGTAACAGCTCCCGAGTTCTCTTCATTCTCTGGATCGCGTTGGTGGCCGCCGCGTGCGGCGGCGACGACTCCGGCCCGACGGAGCCGACCCTCGTGGAGCCGCCGCCGGCGGCGGTGACGCTGACCGGCACGTGGACCGGCTCGTTCGAGGGCGCGCTCATTTCCGGTGACGACCTCCGGGTGGAGCTCACTCAGGAGGGAACCATGGTGACGGGAAGCTGGACGGCGACGGTCAGGTTGCCTCCCGTGCCCGGTGCGCCTCCGGAGATCCCGCTCGGCGGAGGGGTGACGGGGACGGCCGCCGATACGACGGCAGAACTCTCGTTCTTGCTTGAGGGCTTCCCCGATTACTTCCCGGAAGGCTGTGCGATCGACGCCTCGGTTACGTCATTCGACGAGGCGACGGCGGAGGCGACGTGGGAGACGAACACCACATGCCAGCCGCCAGCCGTGGATGAAGGCACGCTGAGTCTCGCGCGCTAGCAGCAGACCATCGACGTCGATCGGGCTGGGTTTCCCGTGGGGTCCGGCCCTCCCTTGTTCCAGCCTGTCCCACTCTCGGCGGCTGGCTCTCTCAGCCTTTCGCCTCTTTCCAGTTCCTCCCGATCCCGACATCGACGGTCAGCGGCACCGACAGCTCGACGGCGGATTCCATCTTCGTCCGGACCAGCTCGGCGACCTCGCGGGCCTTCGATTCGGGAGCCTCGAACAGCAGCTCGTCGTGGACGGTCAGGATCATCCGCGTGTCCGGCGGCAGCACGGCGTGCACGTCGATCATCGCGCGCTTCAGGATGTCGGCCGCGCTGCCCTGGATCGGCATGTTCACGGCGACGCGCTCGGCCGCGCTCCGGAGCTGGCCGTTGCGGCTGACGATCTCGGGCACGCGCCGCCGCCGGCCGAACATCGTGGTCACGACACCGGTCTCGCGCGCGGTCTCGAGCGTCCCCTCCAGGTAGGCGCGGACGGCGGGAAAGCCCTCGAAGTAGGCGTCGATGAACGTCTGCGCGGCCTTGGGGCTGACCCCGATGTCCTTCGACAGCGTGAAGGCGGTCTTGCCGTAGAGCAGGGCGTAGTTGATGATCTTGGCCCGCCGCCGCAGCTCGTGCGGGTCGAGTCCGCTGTCGGCTCCGAACACCTTGAGCGCGGTCCGATCGTGGATGTCCTCGCCCCGCTCGAAGGCGCTGGTGAGATTCGGGTCGCCGGAGAGGTGGGCCAGCACGCGCAGCTCGATCTGCGAGTAGTCGGCCGAGATCAGAACCGATCCCGACGGCGCGGTGAAGGCGCCGCGAATCTCCCGCCCGACGGCGGTCCGGATGGGGATGTTCTGCAGGTTGGGGTCGTGGCTGCTCAGCCGCCCGGTCGCCGCCACCGCTTGGGCGAACGAGGTGTGCAGGCGTCCGGTGTCGGGATTGACGAGTTGCGGCAACGCGTCGATGTACGTTCCCTTGAGCTTCGCGAGACTGCGCCACTCCAGCACCTTGCGCGGGAGATCGTGGACGAGGGCGAGCTCTTCGAGCACGTCCACCGACGTCGAGGCGGCCTTCGTCTTGCCGGTGCGCTTGCGGGACGGGAGCTGCAGCTTGTCGAAGAGGATGGTCGAAAGCTGGCGGGGCGAATTGATGTTGAACGGCTCGCCGGCCAGTGCGTGGATCTCCGCCTGCAGCGCCGACAACTGCGCGTCCATGGCGACCGACTGCGCGGCCAGCGCGGCGGTATCGAGCAGGATCCCGGCGCGTTCCAGGTCGGCGAGCACCGGCAGGAGCGGCAACTCCAGGTCGCGGTAGAGGGGCTCGAGGCCGTCGCGGGCGAGTTGCCCGCGCAGATGGTCGGCGACCTGCAGCGCCAGGTCGCTGCGCTCGCCGGCGTAGTCGATCACCGCCTCCACCGGCAGGTCGGCGGGACTCTGCGCCTTGGCTCCCTTGCCGAAGACCTCCTCCGGCGCGATCGCCTTGTAGCCGATCTTCTCCAGGGCGAGGTCGCCGAGGTCGTGGTCGGGCCGGGTGGCGTCGAGAAGATAGCTGGCGAGCAGCGTGTCGACATCGAGTCCCTCCAGCGGGACGCCATGGCGGCCGAGGACGAGAGCGGCCCGCTTCAGGTCGTGGCCGGCCTTCGGCACGCCGGCGTCGGCGAGCGGTTTCGCCAGCGCGCCGAGCAACGCCTCGCGCCCCATGCCGGCGTCCGCTTCCAGCGTCCGGTGTCCGAGCGGCACGTAGCGGGCGTGACCGGGCCCGGCCGAGAGTGCGATGCCGACCAGGTCGGCGCGCATCGCGTCCGGTTCGCCGGCCACCACCGCGATGCCGACCCGCCCGGCGCGCCCGACGGCGTCGAGCAGCTCGGCGACCCCTTCCTCGGATCGCACCACGCCGTAGTCCTTCTCGACCGTCGTGGCCGTAGGCGCGTACTCGGCTACGAGGGTCCGGAAACCCAGCGAGCTGAAGAGCGTGAAGCAGAGCTCGGGCGACGGGCCGCGGTAGCGCAGCGTGTCCGGCTCGAACGGGACCGGGACATCGGTGCGGATGGTGACCAGCTCGCGGCTCCTGCGCGCGTCGTCCGCGTGCTGCTCCAGCGCCGTTCGTTGCCGCTTCTTCTTGACGTCGGCCGTGTGCTCAAGCAGCGCGTCGAGAGATCCGTGCGCCGCGATCAGCTCGCGGGCGCCCTTCTCGCCGATGCCGGGGACGCCCTTGACGTTGTCCACCGCGTCGCCCATCAGGGCCAGGACGTCGATTACCTGCGCGGGCCGGACGCCGAACTTCGCCTGCACGCCGTCGGTGTCGTACCACGTGCCGGGATCGCGCGGATTGAAGACGGATACGCCGTCACCCACGAGCTGGAAGAAGTCCTTGTCGCCGGTCACGATCGCCACGTCGAACCCGGCCTCGCGCGCCTGCGCGGCGAGAGTGCCGATGACGTCGTCCGCCTCGAACGTCTCGTAGGTCAGCACCGGCACACCGAGGGCTGCGCAGGCCTCATGAACGTGCGGCACCTGCTCGCGCAGGTCGGGCGGCATCGGCGCGCGATTCGCCTTGTAGTCGGGGGCGAGCTCGTTGCGGAAGGTCGGCCCCCGGACGTCGAAGGCGGCGGCGATGAGGGCCGGCTGGTGGTCGGCGATGAGCTTGCGCAGCATGTTGACGAAGCCGAAGACGGCGTTCGTCGGCCGTCCGTCCGGCGCCGTCAGCCCGCGTATCGCGTGGAACGCGCGGTACATCTGGGAGCTGCCGTCGATCAGGAAGACGGTGTCGCTGGGGTCCATCGCGTGGTTGGAGTGTACCACCCGGTCAGACCACGGCCGCGCTTCCCGGCGCCGTCCGGGAGTCCCGGAACGAAGGAGGAGCGGCGTCGGGGTCGGCCGGCTACGGCGTGGCGATATACCCCCGCCGCGCCCGGACGCGAAGCCGCGAGTCCCGGATCTCCACCTCGATCTCGTGCCAGCGGCCGTCCGCGTGGCCCGGCGCCGGGTAGGCGAGGAAGTACTGGCGGCTGAGCTCGTCGGCGATGCCCGCGGTGGCGGCAGCGAGGTCGCCGGCGTTGCGGATGACCTCCGTCCGGCCGCCGCTGTCGTCGGTCAGGTCCCGCAGCGCGGACGCGTTGACGCGGTCGCCGGCGCCGAACACCACGCCGCCCCCGGGCGCGCGGGTCGTCGGCGGGATCGGCAGGCGTCCCCTCCCGCCGCCGCCGGGGATCGGGAAGGGAACCCGCACCGGCGGGCGCGTGCGCGGCGCCGGCGGTCGGCTGCCGCCGTACCGCGACGGTCCCGGGCCGTCGATGCCGACGGCGTAGACCATGACCTCGGTCTCGCGAATCAAGCGCTGCAGGTCGCGGACGCGAATCTCGCTGTTGGTGTCGTTGCCGTCCGAGATGACGACCACCGCCTTCTTGCGGTGCCGGCCCTGCTCGGCCAGCACCACCGCGTCGGCCACCGCATCGTAGAGCGCGGTGCCCCCGCGGGGACGGATGCCGCCGAGCGCGCGGCTCACCCGTTCGGGGTCGTTGGTCCAGTCGTGCACGAGCCGCGGCTGGTAGTTGAACCGATACAGGAAGAACTCGTCGTCCGGGCCGAGCAGATCGAACAGGAAGCGGTCGAGGGCGCTCCGCGCGGCAGCCATCCGCTCGCCCTCCATGCTGCCGCTCGTGTCGAGCACGATGCCGAGGCTGACCGGCACGCGCTCGCGACTGAAGTGGGTGAGCGTCTGCGGCACGCCGTCCTCGTAGACGAGGAAGTCGTCCTTGTCCAGGCCGGATACGAAGCGCCCCCTGCGGTCCGTGACCGTTGCGCTCACGTTGATCAGGTCGACGCCGGTGCGGAACCGGAACGCGGGCCGATCCGCGTCCTGGGCGGCCGCGCGTGCGGGCGCCGCGGCTGCGAGGGCGGCCACGAGAACGGCCGAGAGGAGAGGTGGAATCGACCCTGTGCCGGCGCACGCGTGTTTCATGACGCATCTCCCACGGGGACCGGAGGTTGCACGGCCGAGCGGCGATCGATATGCGGAATCGTCGTTTCGTCCAGCAGAAAGCTGATCCGGTACCGGCTGATGCCGGCGGCCAGCAGGCGAATGGTGAACGGGGAGTCGGCGCCGGGCGGAAGCGAGGGCGTCTCCACGGGTGTCCGGCGGGTGGCGACCAGCGTTCCGGCTTCGTCGAACGCCATCGCGACGACCGACAGCCGCTCGGCGGCGGCCGCCGCCGCCGGGTTGCGCACCGACCCGCTGATGTCGAGAAACGGTCCCTCGGCCGCGTGCCGCAGCGCGATCAGATCGAGCGGCGGACGGGAGTTGCCGAGCGACTCGGCCGCGTCACCGGCGCCGGATCCGGTCAGCAGGAACACGGTCGCCACGATGGCGAGCACGATGCCCGCCGCTCCCGAGAGGGCGGCGAAACGCCCCCAGCCCGCCGGCGCCGGCGGCACGGGCGACGAGAACAGCCCGCCGTTCTCGGCCAGGGACCCGGGCTCGTCTCCGGCTCCCTCCGGCGTCGACGCCGGAGGGAGCGGATCCGGCAGGTCGTTTGCGGACCGCGGCGCGAGCGGATCCGGATCGCCGCTCGCGGACCATCCTTCGCCGCTACCAAGCTCGGCGGCGAGCGCTGCCAGCCGCGCGGCCGACCGCCGCCGCTCCTCCTGCACCAGCCGCCACGTCACCACGCCCATCGCGATGGCCAGAAACAGCGACAGCAGCGTCACGGTGATCAGCGTCATCTCGACCATCTTTTTTTCACCGCAGTCTGAACTCCATCGCCACTTCGACGACGACGTCGACCGTGGCGCCCTGCCTCCGGGCCGGATGGAAGCGCCACTGGCGCATCGCATTCACCGCGGTCTCGTCGAGGCCGTAGCCGAGGCCGCGGACGATCCGGATCTCGCCCACGTCCCCGTTGGCAAGAACCACGACCTCCAGGACGATGTCGCCCTCGATCTCGCGCCGCAGCGCGTCCGCGGTGTAGACCGGCTTGACCTCGTGCCGGATCGCCGGCGGCGAGATGCCGCTCCCCATGCGATAGGGGCCTCCGCCCGCACCGCCGCCGCTGCCGGGGCCGACCCCGGCCCCCGAACCGGATCCGACGCCGCGCCCGGCTCCCGCCCCGACGCCGCCGTCCCGGCCCGGGCCGCTCGACACCGTCCCGGTCGCCGGCGGGAGATCGAGCAGGCCGCGCAGATCCCGGACGTCCGCGCGCATCGCCATCAGCGGCGCCACGATGCGCGGCAGCGCTTCGCGCTCCAGCGGCTCGGGGGGACGCGGCTCCTCGATCGGCTCCACAGCCACGGGTTCCTCGCGCGGCGGCACGGGACTGCTGGTGCGGCTTTCGCCGCGGCGCTCCGCCCGCGGCGGCGGCAGCGGCTGCCGCAACCCGCCTCCTCCACCGCCGCCGCCCGGTCCGGGCTCGGCCACGAACACCAGGCGCGCGAGAGCGGGACCTTCGGCATCGGACGCGCGATCGGCGGCCGTCGTCATCTGCACCGCGGTCAACATGACCAGCAGGGGTACGAGGGCGCCGTGGGCCAGCGTCGACATGGCGGCCGAGACGGCGCCGGAAGGGGATTCCCCGAGGTCCCGGTCGAGGAGGGCGCCTCCGAAGACGGGGCGGATCGAGGAGATCGGCCCGCGCCGCAGCCGGCGTGCGGCGCGCACCACCTCCCGTTCGGCCACGAACACGCCGTCCACGGTCGCCACCTCGCCGGCGGCGATCAGACGGCGGATCACGCTTCGGTCGACGCCGGCTGCGTGCGCGACCTCGTCGGCCGAGTAGACCTCAGGCGCGCAGGGCGCCGAGCGGGCGGTATGGGCCGGATGGTGCACGGACATTACCGCTCACCCTATTTCGTCCCCTCGAAGAAGCTCTTGCCCTCGCGTTCGGCAAGCAGGCGCACGGCCCGGAATCCCTCCGCCTCGAGCGCGCCGGCCGCCCCGCCGTTCAGCAGGTAGGTCCGATCGAGCTCCCGCTGCGAGAAGAAGCCGCCGAGGCCGCCGCGCGGGGCCGCCTCGATCACCACGCACCGGCCGTTCGGCCGCAGCACCTTGAGCGCCTGCTGGAGGCACAGGACGCGCTCGTTCATGCGCAGGCTCCCGAGCAGGTCGGGCGCCACGACCACGTCGAACGACTCGGGGTCGCAGGGCAGCGCTCCGAGCCGGCCCGTTCTGGCCTCCACGAGCACCCCGGCGCGTTTCGCCGCGCGCCGCACGCCGTCGCACTCGGCATCCGTCTCCGTCACGACGCCCGCCTCGCCGCTTATGCCCACCGCCTTGGCGAGCTCGGCGATCAGCACCGCGTCCCGGCCGCCGAGCTGCAGTACCGATGCACCGAGCTTGAGACCGACCATCGACACTTCCAGGTCGCGTGGACCTCCGCTTTTTCTCAGCTTGAACACTGGCGTCGCCCCATCCGTGTCCGGCGCCCGCGCCGGGCATTCTCAAGTCGGCTTCCCGGCCCGGCGGCAGCGGCCGACGGGGAAGCCAAGGCCCAAAACACCATGATATAGTCTCCGCCTGTGCAAGGCTCCCGCCAGATCGCTCCGGCCACGGGGCGCCTCGGGATTCTGCTCGCCGGTCTCGGTGCCGTCAGCACGACCCTCATCGCCGGTGTCCACGCCATCCGCAAGGGACTCGCCGCGCCGACCGGGTCGCTCACGCAGATGGGCACGATCCGACTCGGCAAGCGGACCGACGGGCGCTCGCCGCTGATCAAGGACTTCCTTCCGCTCGCCGCCCTCGACGACCTCGTCTTCGGCGGCTGGGACATCTTCGAGGACAACTGCTACCAGGCGGCGTGCAACGCCGAGGTGCTGCGGCGCGGACTTCTGGATCAGGTCCGCCCGGAGCTCGAGGCGGTACAGCCCTGGCCGGCGGTCTTCGATCAGTCGTATGTGAAGAAGCTCGACGGCCCGAACGTGAAGTCAGGCGCCAGCAAGCGCGATCTCGCGGATCAGCTCCGGGCCGACATCCGCCGGTTTCGGGAGGCGCAGGGGGTCGAGCGGCTCGTCCTGGTCTGGTGCGGCAGCACCGAGGTCTACCTGGAGGAGGCGCCTGTCCACCAGTCGCTCGAGGCGTTCGAGCGCGGTCTCGAGGCGTCGGACCCCGCCATCCCGTCGAGCATGATCTATGCCTACGCCGCCCTCAAGGAGGGGATTCCCTACGCCAACGCGGCCCCCAATCTGAGCGCCGACGTGCCGGCGCTCGAGGAGCTGGCCCTGCAGACCGGATCACCGCTCGCGGGGAAGGACCTCAAGACCGGCCAGACATTGATGAAGACGATGGTCGCCCCCGGACTGAAGGCGCGCCTGCTGGGGGTGTCCGGCTGGTACTCCACCAACATCCTGGGGAACCGCGACGGCGAGGTGCTCGACGATCCGGAGTCGTTCAAGACGAAGGAGGAGAGCAAGAAATCGGTGCTCGACCACATCCTGCAGCCGGAGCTCTACCCGACGCTCTACGACGACCTGCACCACGTGGTCCGCATCAACTACTACCCGCCGCGGGGCGACAACAAGGAGGGCTGGGACAACATCGATCTGGTCGGGTGGCTCGACTACCCGATGCAGCTCAAGATCAACTTCCTCTGCCGGGACAGCATTCTCGCCGCGCCCATCGTGCTGGACGTCGCGCTGTTCCTCGATCTCGCGACGCGCGCGGGCATGAGCGGTATCCAGGAATGGCTCTCGTTCTACTTCAAGAGCCCCATTCACCGCCGCGACCTCTATCCGGAGCACGACCTGTTCATCCAGTTGATGAAGCTCAAGAACACGCTCCGCCACCTGCGGGGCGAGGAGCTGATCACCCACCTCGGCCTGGAGTACTACGATTGACCCGCATGCAGGCCATCCTGATCGGCGGCGCGTTCAACGGCGTGCTGTCGGCCCTGCCCCTCATCGAGCTGGGCAATTGCTGCTGCCTGTGGGTGACCGGCGGGGGAGCGATCACCGCGTGGCTGCTGCAGCGGGAACGGGCCGAGCCTCTCGATCCGGGCGAGGGGGCGCTCGCGGGGCTGCTGGCTGGGGTAGCCGGGGCCGTCATCTTCGCGGTCGTATCGGTGCCGGTCCAGATGGCGATGGGATCGCTGGGGATGTTCGAGGTCGGCACTCTCGACGTGCCGCCGGAGGTGCGCGAGCTCATCGAGGCGTTGTCGTCCAGCGTGGCGCTGAGAGTCCTCATCGGGTTCGTCACCATGCTGATCGTCAGCGCGATCTTCTCGACGCTGGGCGGTCTGCTGGGCGCCTTCCTCTTCCGGAAGTCGGCTCCGCCGGCCGCGCCCGGAGGCACGGAGATCGTGCCTCCTCCTCCGCCGCCCATCTGACGCCGGGCCGTGCCGGGCGCCGGACCGGACGTTCCCGAGCAGGCTTCCGGGAACCTGAGGACCCCGTACTGCGTCAGTGGTGCTAGTGCCTCCACCGGCATGAGACACGGGGGAGCCGCACACCGACATTCGAGCCGATGCCGCTGATCTACACGCGCGATCTCTGGAAGACGTACCGGATGGGGACCGAGGAGGTCCATGCGCTGCGCGGCGTGTCGGTCGACATCGAGCGCGGCGAGTTCGTCGCCATCATGGGGCCCTCCGGGTCGGGCAAGTCGACGCTGATGAACCTCATCGGCTGTCTCGATACGCCGACGCGGGGCGAGTACCTGCTGAACGGCAAGGACGTCAGCCGGATGAACGACGACGACCTCGCGCGCATCCGGAACCAGGAGATCGGGTTCGTTTTCCAGACGTTCAACCTGTTGCCGCGGGCCTCGGCGCTGCACAACGTCGAGCTGCCCCTGATCTATGCGGGTGTGCCGTCGGCGGTCCGGCACGAGCGGGCCACCGCCGCGCTCAGCCTGGTGGAGCTCGACGATCGGATGAGCCACCGGCCGAACGAGCTCTCCGGCGGGCAGCGCCAGCGGGTGGCGATAGCCCGCGCGCTGGTGAACAATCCCTCCCTCGTGTTGGCCGACGAACCCACGGGCAACCTCGACTCGAAGACCGGCATCGAGATCATGGCGGTCCTCGAAGGGCTGCACCGCGGGGGCAACACGATCCTGCTAATCACCCACGAGCCGGAAGTGGCTCGGCACGCCCACCGGGTCATTCAAATCAGGGACGGCGCGATAGCACTGGACGACGCGACGAAGGCCGCCGCCGCTGTTCCTGCGGTCACCTGATCGGTCGCGCCGCGCCGGGAATCGGTCGCGCCGGAGTCCTCGCGCCAGCGAAAACTCCCAACGCGACCGCAGGTCGCGCTCAGTCGGCGGCCCGGTACTCGCCGAAGACGCCGCGCAGCGTGTCGGAAACCTCCCCGACGGTGGCCAGCGCCTCGACGGCCGCGATGATCGGGGGGACCAGGTTCGTCCCGTCCCGCGCCGCCCGCCCGACCGCGGCGAGCGCGTTCCGCGCCGCCTGCGGGTCGCGCGCGGCGCGCAGAGCGCCGACGCGCGCCGCCTGTTCCGTTTCGATTTGCGGGTCGATCCGGTGGGTCTCGATCGGCGCCGTCTCCTCGGCGGCGAAACGGTTGACGCCGACCACTACCGCGTCGCCGGCGTCGACCGCCTGCTGCGCGCGGTAGGCGGCCTCCTGGATCTCCGCCTGGATGAAGCCGGACTCGATGGCGGCGAGCACGCCCCCCCGCTCGTCGATGCGCCCGAGCAGCGCGACCGCCTCGGCTTCCAGCCGGTCGGTGAGCGCTTCGATCGTCCATGCGCCCCCGACGGGATCGACCGTATCCGTTACCCCGGTCTCGCCGGCGATGATCTGCTGCGTGCGCAGCGCGATCTGCGCGGCCTCCTCGGTCGGCAGCCCGAGCGCCTCGTCGCGGCCGTTGCAGTGGAGAGACTGCGTGCCGCCGAGCACCGCGGCCAGCGCCTGCAGCGCCACGCGCACGATGTTGTTCTCCGGCTGCTGCGCGGTCAGGGTGCTGCCGGCCGTCTGGGTGTGGAACCGCAGTTGCTGAGCCCGCGGCGCGGTGGCGCCGAAGCGGTCGCGCATCAACGTGGCCCAGAGCCGGCGGGCGGCGCGGAATTTCGCGATCTCTTCGAGGAAGTCGTTGTGCGCGTTGAAGAAGAACGACAGGCGGCTGCCGAACGAGTCCACGTCGAGCCCGCGATCCAGGGCCGCCTGCACGTAGGCCTGGGCGTGGGCGAACGTGAACGCGATCTCCTGCGCCGCCGTCGATCCCGCTTCGCGGATGTGGTAGCCGCTGATGGAGATCGGGTGCCAGCGCGGGAGCTCCTGCTCGCAGAACGAGACCACGTCGGTGACGACGCGCAGGGAGGCCCGCGGCGGGTAGATGTAGGTGCCGCGCGCCACGTACTCCTTCAGGATGTCGTTCTGCACGGTGCCCGCCAGCCCGCGCGCATCGACGCCCTGGCGCCGTCCCGCGGCGACGTACAGCGCGAGCAGGATGATGGCCGTCGCGTTGATCGTCATCGAGGTCGACACGCGGTCCAGCGGGATGCGGTCGAAGAGCCGCGACATGTCCTCGAGCGAGTCGATGGCCACCCCCACCCGGCCCACCTCTCCCGCCGCGAGCGGGTGATCCGAGTCGTAGCCGATCTGCGTCGGCAGATCGAAGGCGACGCTCAGGCCGGTAACGCCCCGATCTAGCAGGTAGCGATAGCGGCGGTTCGACTCGGCCGCCGTGCCGAAGCCGGCGTACTGCCGCATCGTCCAGAGCCGGCCGCGGTACATCGTCGGGTGGATGCCCCGCGTGAACGGGAAGCTGCCCGGCGTGCCGAGCCGGTCGGGGGCCTCGCCGGGGTCCGGATTCGGGCGTTCGACGTGGTACGGCATGCGGAGGGAATTCTACCAGCGCCGGGGCGGGCGGTCCCATGGTCTGGGTCCGGCTACAGGATGTAGTGGGGTCACGAGCAACAGCCTCCATATGCCGTGGTTCTCAGGTTGACACGGCGGCCGGCCGTGTCTAGAATCGCCGGGGTTGCATCCTCTCTCCATGCCGCTGGTGGTCCTCGCCCGGCTGGTTTCACGTTCCAAGAGTGCTGTCGGCAACGGTACCCCGCGCATGGCTGGCCCGTGCGGCGAGGAGGTAGCAGGATGAGCGACGTCGTGAACCGTCTCGCGCGCGAGCTCGCCGAGGCCATCGGCGCCGCGGTGGCCCAGGACCCCGAGGTCGAGGCGTGCCGCGAGAGAGCCCGCGCGGCGGGGTACGAGATGCGCGTATCGCTGGAGACCGAGATCGGGTTCGGGAGCCGGGGCGGCTTGCCGGCGGCGGCCGGCAGGGCGGATCATCCCGCCGAGGCGGACGAGGACGACGAACCCCTCGGCGGCATGACGCCGAACGACCGGCGGTTTCTGCGCGCGCTTCGGATTGCCGCGGGCGAGAGCGACCAGCCCGGTCAGGCGGGCGGCTGATCGCGGGGCCGGCCGCGGGCAGTCAGTCGGTCCAGGTACGGAGGTCGCGGCCGGTCATCTCGCGTGGTATGTCGACGCCGGCGATGTTCAGGAGCGTAGGGGCCACGTCGCGCAACGATCCGTCCCGAAGTACGTGGCGCGTCCTCGAGAGCGCCTTGTCGATCAGCAGCACCGGGACCGGGTTGCAGGTGTGCGCCGTGTGCGGTCCCTTTCGTTCCGCATCCCACATCTGTTCGGCGTTGCCGTGATCGGCCGTCACGATCACCGTGCCGCCGACTCCGGTGACGGCGGCGGCGATGCGGGCCAGACAGCCGTCGAGCGTCGCGACGGCACGGGCCGCGGCGTCCAAATTGCCCGTGTGCCCCACCATGTCGGCGTTGGCGAAGTTGCACACGATCACGTCGTGACGCCCCTGCTCGACGTCCTCGACCAGCGTGTCCGTGATGCCGGCCGCGCTCATCTCCGGCTGCAGGTCGTACGTCGGCACCTTGGGCGACGGAATCAGGATGCGCTCTTCGCCGGCGTACGCGCGCTCCTCGCCGCTGTTGAAGAAGTACGTGACGTGGGCGTACTTCTCCGTCTCCGCCAGCCGCAGATTGGTCCGGCCGGCGTCCGCCAGGACCTCGGCCACGTTTCCCGAGAAGGACGGCGGATCGAAGGCCGTGGGCAGGCCGTACGTCGCGTCGTACTCGGTCATCGTCGTCACCGCGAGCGCCGGGCGTTGCGGCCGTTCGAACCCGTCGAACGCGGCGTCGTCGAACGCGAGGGCCCGGGTCAATTGCCGCGCCCGGTCCGCACGGAAGTTGAAGAAGACGAGGGAGTCGCCGTCGCGCAGGGAGCCGATCGGCAGCCCGCCGCCGTCCACCACGACGCCCGGGGTCAGGAACTCGTCGGTGGTACCCGCGGCGTAGGCGTCCCGGATGAGCGCGGAGGCGTCCCGGGCCGCGCGGCCGATGCCCGCGGTCATTGCCGCGTACGCGCGACGGGTCCGATCCCAGCGCCGGTCGCGATCCATCGCGTAGTAGCGGCCGATGACGGTCGCGATGCGTCCCACTCCCGCGTCCGCCAGCGTGCGCTCCACCGCCGTCACGTCTTCGGCCGCCGCCGTGGGCGCGGTGTCGCGACCGTCGGTGAGCGCATGGAGGAACAACCGCTCCACCTTCTGCCGCCGCGCGAGCTCGACGAGCGCCACCAGATGCCGGAGGTGGCTGTGGACGCCGCCCTGCGAGACCAGACCCACGAGGTGCAGGGCGTGCCGGTCGCCGGCGCAACGGCTCATGGCCGCGACCAGGGCCGGGTTCGCGAAGAAATCGCCCTCACGGATGCTCTTGTCGATGCGCGACAGATCCTGATAGACGACGCGTCCCGCGCCGAGGTTCATGTGACCGACCTCGGAATTGCCCATCTGTCCCGCCGGCAGGCCCACCGCCTTGCCGCTCGTGACGAGCGAAGCGTGCGGAAAGCGTTCCAGGAGCTCGGTGTAGGTCGGGGTTGGGCCCTGCGCGATTGCGTTGTGCTCGCGATCAGGGCTGATGCCCCAGCCGTCGAGGACGACGAGAACTACCGGCGGGCAGCGAGTATCGGACATGACGTGACGGGGAAAACGCGGATGATAGCATGCCCTACGCTTGGCAACGGTGCACGTAACTGTTTTCGAATCAGCGCTTTGCGGCGTTCCTGCCGGCTTTGACTTCGGGATCGCGGTCGCTTATGATCACTTGGTTAACCCCTGAGTCAACCCGTTAGGGAGATGCTTATCCATGAATGCCATTGCCCGGCGCACGAGAGTCCTGGCAGCGTGTGCCGCGGTTGCACTGCTGACGACGGTACTGCCGCCAGCAACTGACGCGCAGGATCTGGAAGACTGGCAGCGCGACGAGCTTCGAGGGTTGCTGGAAGCGATCAACGCCGCCGTGGAAGGCGAGATCGTTCCCGACACCGACCCCTTCGAGCTGCAGCCGGACTTCCTGAAGGGTACCGACGGCAACGCGTACGTACCCTTCACGTTGTCGATAGACGCGGCGAAGGTCGAATCGCCGATGGTGTCGATGTACCTGTTCGTGGCCGAGCCGGGCGATGAGGACGCGATCTTCGAGGATGCGTACTTCGCGAGCGTGACGCCGGGCGACGACGATCGGGTTCGAATCAGCCGGGCGTTCACCGCGCCGGGCGGGGCGTACGACGTCTACGTGGCGATCCAGCAGAGCATGGGCGAGGAATCGGACGATGACGACCGCGGGCCGGTCATGCTGCTGCGCCAGCGCGTGGACGTTCCCGACCTCTGGGACGGCCGGCTGCAGTTGAGCACGCTCATCCTGCCCGAGGTCGTCGAGCCGCTCGCGGCGCCGCTGACGCCGGACGAGCAGATTCTCAGCCCGTACAGCCTCGGCGCCACCCGCATCATTCCGAAGTTCGATCAGGAGTTCGCCAAGCAGGCGGAGCTGTCGCTCATCTTCCTCGTCTACAACCCGGGTCTCGCCGACGGATCGAAGCCGGACATCACGATCGAGTACACCTTCCATCTGCGGTCATCGGGCGGCGAAGAGTACTTCAACCGGACGAATCCGCAGCAGTTCAACGGCCAGACGCTTCCGGCCGCTTTCGACGTGACGCTCGGCCACCAGATCGTGGCGGGGCAGACGGTGCCCCTGTCGCTCTTCCCGGCCGGGGACTACCGCTTGGAGATCAAGGTCACCGACAATACGAACTCGGCGGAGATCATCGAGAACCTGATGTTCACCGTGCTGGAAACCTAGGGAGGCGTCGGTGCGTTCCCGGCCGGCAGTCGGGCGGGGCGCGCTTGCGAACACACATGGCCCGCATGCTCCTCGTCGTCGCCGGTATCGTTCCGCTGCTCGGGTCCGCGGCCCCGGCGGTTGCGGCGGGTGAGGAGCGGGGAGGCTCGCCGCAGTCCGTCGCCGACGGGCCTGCGGCCTCCACGGGCGAGCTCGCCGGGGTGGTCACCACCGCGGATGGAGTTCCAGCCGGGGAGGTCCTCGTTTCCCTGTCCGGACCGGGCGGGTCTTCCCTCGCCGTTTCCGATCCCGCGGGGCGTTTCCGCTTCGATGCGCTTCCGGCCGGGCGCTACCTGATTCGAACGCACCCGCCCGGCGCCCGGCGCTTCGTGCAGTTGACGCCCGGCGAAGCGCTCTTCGCGCCTCTGGTGCTCGGGGGACGCGCCCTGGAGGAGACCCGTGAGATTCGGCTCGCGGGCGGTGGGTTCCAGTTCGGCAATGTTCCGATGGCGCCAGTCCCCGCCGCGGAGGACACGCCGCCGTTCTCCGAGGAAGCGGCCCCAGAGGCCGCCGGCTCCTCGTCACCGGACGCGTCGGATTCCGACTCGGGGCTGACGGAGCCCGGTGACCGGCAGTGGTCCCCGAAGATGTGGCGGCTGCGCCGCGCGCGGCGCAGTGTGCTCAAGGATCGGCTGACCGGCGCGTCCCTCGTGCAGGGGGACGGGACCCGCGCTCCCGGTGGGGGCGGGGCCGGCAACGTCTCCGAGCGCTGGACGGCCGGCCGGGCGTCGCTGGAGCCTCCGTTGGCGGGCCTGCCCGGGCTTCCGATCTCGGGCGAGGTTCAGCTTCTGACACGGGCGACGCTGGCCGGACCCAGCTTCTTCTGGCCTTCCGACGCGTGGCCCGGACAGGTGGCCTACGTGTCCGTGGCGCCGTCGGGACCCGCCGACTGGGCGCTGCGAGGCACCGTCGACATGACGACCGGCGAGACCTCCTCGTGGGCAATCGCCGGCTGGTACGCCGCGGCGCCGCAACCGGATCACGACGTGCGAGTGGCGATCTCGTACAGCCGGCAGGCGCACGCGGCTGCCGCCGACCTGCGCCTCGACGGCGCCCGGCCGGTCGATGCGGGCGTTCCCAGCCGTGAGGTGGGACGCATCGATGCGGTCGACACGTGGACGGTTTCTCCGGCCCTCGAGGTCGGCTACGGCGCCGAGCTCGCGCACTACGGGTACCTGGACGACGCGCGACTGCTGAGCCCGCGGGCCGGCGTCACGCTGTCGCCGATCGACCGGACCCGGGTGCGGGTAGCCCTGTCGCGGAACATGACCGCGCCCGGCGGAGAGCAGTTCCTGCCGCCTCTCGACGGCGTATGGCTGCCGCCGGAGCGGACGTACACGTCGCTCTCGGATTCCCACGATCTGCACGCGGAGCAGGTCCGGCACGTCGAGGCAGGCATCGAGCACGACCTCGGAGAGCGCTCCGTCATCGGCGTCCGGCGTTTCAGGCAGGCCGTCGACGGTCAGCTCATGGCGATGTTCGCGCCGGGCGTTCATGCGCCGCCCGGCTCCCTGCCGGCGTCCGGCGGGCACTACTATCTGACTGCCGCCGGCGGTGTCGACGTGGACGGCTGGGGAATGTCCCTCACGCACGAGATCGAGGAGCGGCTGCGGGGCGCGGTCGACTACCGCGTCGTTCGCGCGGAATGGACGCCGCCGGGAGCCGGGAGCATCGCCGAGCCGGCGGCTGAGTGGTTCCGAAGCGGCAGGGAGAACTTCCACGACGTGACGGCGACGCTGGAGGCCGAGATCCCCGAGACCTCCACGCGGGTGGCCGCGCGGTGCCGCTTCAGCACGGCATTCTCGCGGCCCGTCCACGAGGGCGCCGTCTCCGGTCTCGACACCCGCTTCGACGTGCAGGTCACGCAGGCCCTGCCCTTCGCGCCGTTCGAGGGAAGCAGTTGGGAGTTGCTGGTGGCCGTGCGCAGCCTCTTCCACGAGCAGGCCCCGGGTGCGTCGGTCTACGACGAGTTGCTGGTCGTCGACCCGCCGCGGCAACTCGTCGGCGGTCTGGTCGTGCACTTCTAACCGCTGCCGCGCCGGCAGTAGACTGCATGATCCATGGTATTGGATCGCGGAGTCCATTTTCCTGCATCCATCGCGACGTCTCGGGAGTCAGCACCCATGCGCGGCATGCGCCTGCGTTGTGATTCCAGGCATGGCGCGTGGTTTGCAGGGATCGGTTTCCGGCTGTCATGACGCGGGTTGATCGCGAGGCGAGCTATCGCCGCTATCGGGGGGAGTGGGGCCGCGCTCTGCTGGCCGTGGGCGTCGTTGCCGCGTTGGTGTGTCTGGCCGTGGCCAACGCGGTCGTACGCGCCGGCGGCGGGGACGTCGACGACGGCGTTCTCTGGACGGACGGCGCGGACGGTCTGGTCTCCTCGGCGGTAGAACCGGATTCGCCGGCGGCGCGGGCGGGGATCGAAGCGGGCGACTTGCTTCTCGCCGTCCGGGGCGAGCCGATTGAACGCCGCGCAGACCTGCGGCGCCTGCTGCGGACCGTCGCCGAGGGGGAGAGGCTCGACTACACGCTGCTGCGCCTCAGCGAGGAGCGGCTGCACACCGTTTCGCTGGAGAGGACCTCCGCTGCCTCGCTGCCCACCTACTTCGTGCTTGCATTGGTTGGACTGCTCGGTCTGCTCGTGGGCGCGGCGGTCCGGGTCCAGCGACCGGGGCATCAGGCATCGCTCCATTTCTTCTGGTTGACCGTCGCGTTCTTCGGCGTGTTCGCGTTCTCGTACACCGGTCGGGACGACCGTCTCGACTGGATCTTCTTCTGGGCGGACGAAGTCGCCATCCTGTTGCTGGCCCCGCTCTTCATGCACTTCGCCCTGGTGTTTCCGGACCGTACCCCGGGCCGGCTTCGCCGCCGGTTCGGGCATGCCGTCCTGCCCCTCGTGTACGCACCGGCGGTCGTGCTCGGCCTCATGCAGGCGGCGGCCGTGCTCGGTCCGCAGGACGGGGCAGGCTTCCTGCAGGTCGTCGAGCGGGTCTGGAGCCTGCAGCACCTCTACTTGGCGGCGTGCACGCTGGGGGGGTTGGCGGCGATGGTCGCCGGTCTCCGCCGCGTGAGCTCCGGCACGTCGCGGCGGCAGTTGCGCTGGATCGTGTCGGGCGCGGTGGCCGGCGGCCTGCCCTTCACGTTGGCGTACGCGGTACCCTACGCGCTCGGTTTCGATCCAGCCGGCGCAATCGAGCTGACCGCAGTCCCTCTCGGCCTGATCCCACTGGCCTTCGCGTCCGCGATAGTCCGCTACCGCCTCCGCGACGTCGAGGTCATCGTCAAGCGGAGCGTGGGCTGGGCGGCGGTCGTGGCGGCGATGGTCGTCATCTATCTCGGGCTGGAGCGTCTGGCCACCGAGGTCTTCCTCGACGAGGCCGATGAGCACAGCTCGACCATCGCCCTGCTGGCGACGGCGGTCGTCGTGCTGCTGGCGGGGCCGGTGAAGAGGGCCATTCAGACGATGCTCGACCGCGCCTACTATCGGGAGCGGTTCGACTATCGCCGCGCCCTGACCCGATTCGCGCGCGACCTGAACGCCGATCTGGACCTCGAGCGGCTGAGCGAACGGCTGGTCGGCCGGGTCGTGGAGACGCTCGGGCTCGACCGGATGGTGCTGCTGCTCGGTCGCGATCCGGCCGGCGGCGAGACCGGGTTCGCGGACAACGATTTCTGTCCGCTTCGCTGGGTCGGGTTCGACGCGGCGCCGCCGAGTCTGTCTCGCGCCTCGAGCATCGGACAGCGGATGATCGGCCGGCACACCGCACTGCTCGACGACCCGGGCGACCGCTGGGAATGCGCGCCCGGCGACGCGGCGTTCTGGCAGGACCAGGGTCTGTACTACTTCGTGCCGTGCATCTCCGAAGAGGGAACCATCGCGGTGATGGCCCTGGGACGCAAGGGCAGCGGTGAGCCCCTGAACAGCGAGGACATGGCGTTGCTGGCCGCGGTGGCGGGACAGGTGGCGACCGCGCTGGAGAACGGGCGCCTCTACGGCCGGCTGCGGGAGAAGGCGGGCGAGCTCGACCGCATGCGGCAGTTCAGCGAGGACATCATCGAGTCGCTGAGCGACGGACTTGCCGTGCTGGATCTCGATGACCGGGTCCTGCGCTGGAACGCCGGGTTCGAGCGCCTGCACGGCGTGCCCCGCGCGGAGGCGATCGGCAGATCGCTGGACGAGCTGTTCGACCCGGACTTCGTCGGCCGCCTGTACGCCGCGCGGGCGGAACGGCCGGCGGGCGCCGAGCTCTACCGCGTACCGCTGCTATCCCGGCACAGCGAGCAACGGCGGTTGCAGGTGAAGGCCGCCACCGCGCCCCTGTTGACGCCGAGCGGCCGGGTCAACGGGACGATGCTCATCGTGGTCGACAGCACCGCCCGCGTACAGCTCGAAGAGCAGTTGCAGCTCTCCGAGAAGATGGCCTCCATCGGGTTGCTCGCCGCCGGCGTCGCACACGAGGTAAACACGCCGTTGACCGGGATTTCGAGCTTCACCCAGATGCTGCTCGAGGATGCGGATCCCGAGGATCCGCGGACACGGCTCCTGGAGAAGATCGAACGGCAGACGTTCCGGGCGGCCCGGATCGTCAACGGGTTGCTGAATCTGGCGCGCCCGGGTCGGACGGATACGACCGGACCGGTCGACATCAACGTGGTGGTCGGCGATGTCCTGGTGCTGCTCGAGCATCAGTTCGAAGCCGGCAACATCAAGGTGCGGCGCGAGCTGGCCGCCCCTCCGCCGGTGGTTCGCGGCATCGAGTTCAAGATGCAGCAGGTTTTTCTCAACCTGTTTCTCAATGCCCGCGACGCGATGCCGAGCGGCGGATGGTTGACGGTGAGCAGCCGGGTGGAGGGCGAGAGCGCCGTCATTGAGGTGGCCGACACGGGTTCCGGCATCTCGTCGAAACATCTCTCACGGATATACGATCCGTTCTTCACGACCAAGGCCGTCGGTCGGGGCACCGGTCTCGGACTGTCGGTGACCTACGGCGTCGTGCAGGAGCATCAGGGGACCATCGCGTGCGCGAGCCGGCCCGGGCACGGGACGCGGTTCATGCTGACCCTGCCGCTCGCCGTTCCCGACCGGACGCCGGCCACCGAGGCCGCCCACTGATCACGAGGCTGTTGCATGCTGGACGGAGCTTCGCTCCTGGTCGTCGACGACGAAGCAATCATGCGGGAGATCCTCCACTCCCTGCTGGAGCGGCAGGGGTGCCGCATACGGCTCGCGGCGTCGGGGCAGGAGGGGGTGGAACAGGCGCGGGCGGGAACGTTCGACGCGGTGCTGCTGGACGTCATGATGCCGGGAAAGGACGGGCTCGCGGTCCTCGAGGAGATCAGGGGGCTCGACGACGCGCCCCCGGTGATCATGATTACTGCTTTCGGCACGTCGAAGAACACGCGCGAGGCGTTCAAGCGAGGCGCCTTCGACTTCATCGAGAAGCCGTTCAAGAACGACGACGTGCTGCTCGTCGTGCGCAACGCCGTGGCGCAGCAGCGGCTGATGAGCGAGAACCGTGCGCTGCGCCAGAACCTCCGGGCGCAGGCGGGGCGGTTCAGCGACATCATCGGTCACAGTCCGCGTATCCGGAGCGTTTTCGAGATCATCGCGCAGGCGTCGCCCAGCCGCGCCACCATTCTCGTCTCCGGGGAGAGCGGCACCGGCAAGGAGCTCGTGGCGCGCGCCGTCCACGCCAACTCGCCGCGAGCCGGGCGGCCGTTCGTCACGGTCAACTCGGGCAGCCTGCCTCCGGATCTGCTGGAATCGAATCTCTTCGGGCACGTCAAGGGCGCCTTCACCGGGGCGGTCAGCGCCAAGAAGGGCCTGTTCGAGATGGCCGACAACGGGAGCATCTTCTTCGACGAGATCGGGACGGTTCCGCTCGAGACCCAGGCGAAGCTGTTGCGGGTGATCCAGGAGCGCGAGTTCCGGCGTCTGGGGGGCCTCGACACCATCAAGGTGGATGTCCGCATCATCACCGCCACGAACGTGGACCTGCAGCAGATGGTCGAGGACGGATCGTTCCGCGAGGATCTCTACTATCGGCTCCACGTGATTGCCATCGATCTGCCGCCCCTGCGCGAGCGGCTCGAGGACGTGCCTCTGCTGGCGCGGAGCTTCCTCACGAAGTACGGCAAGGAGAACAACAAGCCCGATCTGGAGCTGACGCCGGACGCCATGCAGCTTCTCGAGGCGTATCACTGGCCCGGCAACGTGCGGGAGCTGGAGAACGTGATCGAGCGGGCGGCGGTGCTCACGGTCAAGCGCCAGATCGGTCCCGAGCTGGTGCCCGATGTCGTCAAGGCGTCGCCGTCGTTCCAACTGCCGCACTTCGACATGCCGCCGGACGGCATTCCCTTCCGCAAGATCATCGACGACATGGAGGTGCGGTTGATCGTCCGTGCGCTCGAGGCGGCCGGCGGGGTGCAGAAGCGCGCCGCGGAGCTGCTGCGGGTCAAGCCGACGACGCTCAACGAGATGATCAAGCGCCACGGAATCCGGGCGCGCGCGTCTCGCACCGGCGCCGCCGCTTCCGCCCGAGTCCGTGCCGCCGCCGGCAGCACGGACCCCGGGCCGGCGGGCTCACGGTCCGCACCGTTGATGTCCGACCTGGTGGAGGCGTTCGACAGGCGTCTGAGCCGCGCCGACTGAGGCCGGTCTACCGTTTCCGCGGCCCTTTCGGTTTGCCGCGGCCTCCGCCCCGCGGGCTGCGCGAGCGCCGCGCGCGGACCAAGCGTTCGGCGGCCACACCCTCGATGAGCTGATCGTACTTGCGCAGGATGACGTCCCACTCGTAGTGGGCCCTGACGTACTCCTGCCCGTTGCGACCGAGCGCCTCGCGCAGGTTCGCATCCCCGATCAGCAGCGTGAGACACTCGACGAACTCGTCGCGATCGGCGTAGTAGAGACCTGCGTTGCTGCGCTGGCAGTGCTCGCGAACGACCTCGCTGCGCGCGTTGGCGAGCACCGGGGTGCCCACCGCGAACGCCTCGAGGGCGAGCAGGGACAGGCTCTCGTAGGGCGACGGCACGGCGACCACCGTGGCCGCCTGCAGCGCCTCCAGGCGTTCGGCCTCCGGCAGCAGGCCGGCGAACCGAATGAACGGCGCTTCCGGAATCCGCATCAACTTGACGCCCATCAGGGCCAGGACGGCGTCTCCCCGGCTGTCCGCGTAGCTGCTGAAGTGCGCGATCAGCTCCTCGCAGCCCTTGCCGGGATCTATGCGGCCGCCGTACAGCACGAAGGGCTCGTAGAGCCGGTGCCGGCGCCGAAACGCGGCCGCGCTCGCCCGTCGCGGATCGATGTCGGGCTCGGTGGTCGTTTCGTCGGAATCGGGTTCGTGGATGCCGGTCGTGAACTGCGGCGGCAGGTCCACGCCGCATCCGATCGTCGCTTCCGCCATTGCGCCGACGCGGAAACGGCTCCGCACGAACGCCCGCTCGACGTCGGTGTTGTAGGCCATGCCGGCCGGTGCGCCGAAGACGTCGCGGTAGATGCCGAGTCGAATCGCGGGCTCGTCGTGCGCGGTCGGCACCAGAATGCTGCGCCGTGGATCCACGCGCAGACCGAGCACCGTCGGCGCGTAGAGGTAGGTGAAGAAGATCAGCGCGTCGTAACCGGTGTGGCGCCGCTCGAGATGCTCGATCAGCGCCGGGCACCAGGGGCCCTGTCGCTGCAGCCATTCGAGCTCGTCGTCGGCGCCGTGCGGGTTGGAGTAGATCCAGTCCGAGTACTCGTTGAAGCTCTCGATGTCACGGGTCCGATCGTTGGCGAAGCGATGCACGGTCACGCCGCGTATGCGATCGGCGCCCTCGGGGTACTCGTTCGCCCAGGTGACGTAGTCGCGGGCGCACGTGGTCAGGACCTCGACGTCGTGCCGCGCGGCGAGCCGTTCCGCCACGAGCCGGCAGAGATACTCGGAACCGCCGATGATCTCGGTCCCGTACCGTTGGACGATGAAGGCGATCTTCACGCGGACAGTGACTCGATCATCCGGTCGAGGGCGCGGGTGGTGCGTGCCGTGCTGAAGTCGGCCAATCGTTGCCTCTGACCGGCGATTACCGACGATCTCAACTCGTCATCGTACACCAGGAGCCCAAGCAGCTCGGCGGCGCGCTCCAGGTCCTTGGGCGTGAAGCAGATGCCGGCGCCTCCCAGGGTCTCCGGAACGGCCGCCGCGCCGAAGGCAAGAATCGGCACGCCGGTGGCCATGGCCTCGACGAGCGGCACGCAGAACCCCTCGTGCTCGCTGAGCGAGACGTAGGCGCTCGCCGTGCGGTAGTAGGCCGCCAGCTCGACGTCGGGCACCTGTCCGGTGAAGAGGAAGCGTCCGGGCGGCATGTCGTACTCGGCGATGAGAGCCAGCAGGGTCGAGTGGTAGCGCGGCACCGCGTTCGTCCGGCCGACGAAGATGAAGCGATAGTCGGAGTCGACGTAGCGCTTGTAGTGCTCGGCGAGCCGGATGTGGTCTTCCAGCTTCTTGTTGGGGGCGATGCGCCCGACGAACAGTATGTTGGTCGGGCCGTCGTCGAGCGTGCTCTCGAGCGCGGGCAGGCGCGGGGCGTTCGTAAGCCGCTCGGTGTCGACCAGTATGGGCATCACGCCGGTCCTGGAGAATCCAAGGGCCGCAAGCTCGCGGCGGTTGTACTCGGAATCGCCGAGCGCCAGATCGATGCGGCCCGGCAGCGTCTGCAGCTCGGTCCGGCCGCGTGCGGCGATACCGAAGATGCCCGCGTCGTACCGCGCGAAGAAATGCGCCGGCGTGACGTTGTGGTACTGGAGCACCCGCCGTCCCCGCAGCGTGGTCAGCGCCTCGGTCAGCGGAGAGGGCACGGCGAAGTGCAGCACCGTGATGTCGCCGCGGCTGGCCGCCGGATCGGTGAAAGGGCGGATTTCATCGCCGAGATCGGCGTCTATCGAGAGGGCGAAGATGTCCGCTTCGTGGCCCTTGCGCCGCAGCAGATCGCGGACGCCGCGCGCGCTGTCGCCGACCGCGTCTCCGCGGTGCGCCGCCGGCAGCCACTGGTTGATCACCAACGCCGCATCCCCGTCATGCCGTCGAGTCCAGAGACACGACGTGCTGCGACTCCCGGCCGCCGTGCGACTCGGGAAGGGCCCGGAATACCGACGGCCTGAAGATCTTCAGCTCCTCGAGGCGCTCGTAGAGATCGAGCTGCTTCCAGAAGTCCGGAGCCACGCGGCACGGCGGCAGGCGCGGCGCCGCGCGAACGCGCTCGACGAATCCGAGCAGCGTGCCGGCGAAGTCCCGTGCGCGCAGCCGGTCGAGCGCCTCGTCCTGCGACGCGAGGACTTCGTCCTCCAGCGCCGGGTCGGTGAGCACGGCGTTGATCAGCGCGGCGACGTGCCTGGGCTCCTTGTGTTCGTAGAGGATTCCTCCGCCGTCCATCGTCGCGGGAACCGCCGCCGCCGCGAAGGCGATCACCGGGATGCGCTTGTGGAATGCCTCGATCAGCGGGACACAGAATCCCTCGTGCTCGCTTGCCGAGAGGAAGAGGTCGGCGACGTCGTAGAGCGCGGTCAGCTCCTCGTTCGTCACGTGGCCGATCAGGTGCACGTTCGGGGCGCCGAGGCGCCGGATGAGATGGGCGATCGAGGCTCGGTAGTCGTCGAACAGCGTGTGGGAGCCGACGAGCAGGAGCCGCGACGCCGGGTTGTAGCGGCTGCGGTACGCGTGGAAGAAGCGAATGACGTCGTCGATCCGCTTGTTCGGAATGATCCGGCCCACGAAGAGGATGTTCGTCGAATCGTCGTCGAACTGCCGCGCCAGCCACGGGTGCGGCGTGACGTCCAGGTGGGAGAAGTCCGGCACGACCGGCAGGACGCCGGTGCGGGGGAATCCGAGCGCGTCGAGCTCGACCCGGTTGAAGGCCGAGTCCCCGAGCGCCAGGTCGCAGCGCGCCGCGTAGGCGCCGAGCTCGCGCCGGCCGGTGTAGCACTGCCTGGCGATGAAGGGGCGGGCATCGAGAAAATAGTGGGCGGGCGTGATGTTGTGATAGACGAGGATCATCCGATCCGGCAACGCGAACGCGACCCGCGAGGCGCGGGAGCCGATGGAGAAGTGATGGATCAGGATGTTGTCCGCGTGGCTGTCGTCGACCAGGCAACGATAGTCCTCGGTCCGGTCCTCCAGCCGCGGATCCGCCGTCTCCACGTAGATCCGCGACCGGTATCCGGCGTCCTGCAGGACGCGCTGAATCCCGAGGGCCTCGTTGCCGATGGCGTCGCCGTAGCCGAGCGTCGCCAGGACCTGGTGGACCGCGACGCTGCGCCCGGTCATCGGTAGCCCGCCCGGGGCGCGCCGCCGTCGGGAACCGAATCGGCGCCCGCTTCCCACGTCGCGGCCGCCGGTCCCGCCGGCAGCGTGTCGACCACCTCGCGCGCCGGCGGCAGCACGCGCCGGCGCCGGCGCAGCCAGCCCGGTTCCGGTTCGCGCCGCGCCCGGCAGCCGTCCTCGTCCGCTCGCGCCAGGCGCTCCAGCATCGCGAGGTACTTGTTCTCGACGACGTCCCAGGTGTAGTGCCGCTCGAAGTACGCGCGCCCGTTCGCGCCCAGCGCGCGGCGCAGGCCGCGATTCGTTTCCAGAAGGTGCAGCGCCTCGGCGAACTCGTCGTACGACTCGTAGTACAGCCCGGCGTTCGCCCGGATGACCTGGCCCCGCAGCACGTCGCAGCGGCCGTTGGCCAGCACGGGGATGCGCATGGCCCAGGCCTCGAGGGTGACCATCGACAGGCTCTCGTAGTAGGACGGCATCAGCAGCGCGTCGGCGGCGGCCAGCGCGTCGTACTTCTCCTCGTCGGACAGAAACCCGAGGTGGCGGATCCGCTCGTGCGACGGAACGGCCATCACCGGTTTGCCGACGAGCAGCAGTTGCAGCCGCTGGGAGACCTGGCCGGCGTAGCGGCTGAAGTAGTCGAACAGCTCGGTGCAGCCCTTGTTCTCGTCAATCCGCCCCACGTAGAGAGCGAAAGGCCCCTTGATCCCGCTCCGCGCCCGGAATCGCGCGGCGGTTGCGTCCTCGCGGACGTCGGAGCCCACGCCCACGATAACGCCCGGGACGTGCCGGTTGTCCGACACGCCCTGGATGAGCGCCCGTTCCTCGTGCGAGTTGTACATGAGGGCGCGCACGTTCCTGAACGTGCGCGCGGCGGTCGCGAGCCCGAGCGCCGGGTCGCGTTCGGCGGTCGGGACGAGCACGGCTCGCGACGGGGCCGCGCGGACGCCGTGATACGCATGGTGGTAGCGATAGCTGAAGAAAACGATGAAATCGTAGGTCGCGGCGGCGCGATGCAGGTGGGCGATCAGTGCGGGGCTGGTCGGTCCTTCCGAGTCGAGCCAGTCCAGCTCGTCGCGGATCGAGTGGCGCTTCTCGAAGACCTGGTGCGACCGGCGGCCGAAGTCGTCCGGGTCGCGCTCCCGGCGCACCGGAAACCTGCGCACGGGAACGCCGTTGACCACGTCGTCACCCGGGGCGAGCTCGTTGCGCCAAGTGATGTAGTCCCGGGCGCAACTCGTGAGTACATGGACATCCACATGACGGGAGAGCCGCTCCGCGATGTAGCGCGCGTGCAACTCGGCCCCGCCGTTGATGTCGGCGCCGTAGCGCTGTACGACGACCGCGAGCTTCACGATTCGGAGGTGTCGTCGCCGGCCGGTTCGACGCCCGGCTCACGCGTCGTGCCTGATTCCGGTTCGACGTCGGCCGCGGCCGGCGCGCCGCCGCTGCTCGCGGCCGATGCCGGCTGGCCGCCGTCCGCGGTCTCGCCATCGCGCGGCTCGCCGTCGCCGGGCGTGCCGTCCGCGGTCTCGTTCGATGCGGCGGCGCCGTTCCCTGAACGTCGTCGTCCGCGCCGGCGGCGGCGGCGCTTCTTTTCCGGGCCTGGCTCTCCGCCACTGCCGCTGTCGCTGCCACTGCCACTGCCGCTGCCGGGAGCTTCCGCGGCGTCGGCCGTCCGCGAAGCCTCGCCTGACGCGCCGGAAGTCCGGAACTGCACGATCTCCTCGAGCGCGCGAGACCGCCGCTCGTCGAAATCGAGGCGGGCGGCTACCGATTCGACCCGCATCTTGTGGTTCTTCAGATCGATGGCCAGCCTGGTCATCTCGACGACCAGGTTGTTCAGCACTTCGTACGTCAGGACGTCGAGCTCCGCGCGCGCCCGGTTTCTCTCCTGATTCACCGCCAACGCCCGCGACAACGTCCGGCCGGTGCTGTCCGCGTGCACGGAGAGCGCCCGAACGGCCTCCAGCATCGGGCCCGGGTTGATGAACAGCTTCAGCACGGGGCGCAGCAGGCGCCTGATCCCCCGCAGGATGCCGCCGATGCCGCCGCGGGAGGATCGGTAGACGTCGTCGGGCTCGAACGGGGGTACGGCGACCGGCTCGAAGGGCTCCGCCGCCGAGAGCGAATCGGAGTCCGGAGAAGCGCCGCGCTGCTTCCGGTAATGCTCGAGCAGATCGGAGCGGACGTTCCGCGGGTCGAGAAAGCGGTCGAGCTTCACGCTCGCGAGCTCGCGGATCTGGTCCTCGGTGTAGTCCACGCCCCGCTTCTCGCGCAGGCGGGCGCGGATCTGCTCCATGAGCTGCTCGACGTCGACGGCATCGGATCGGATGTTGAACTCGGCCATCTGTCCCTGTGGGATGGCCGACGACCGCGGCGCAGGAGAATGCCGCGGCTTGGCCTGGGTGGGCACCCGCCTCAGGAGAAGCTGTCGAGCGCCTCTTGCTCGTTCTCGTAGGAGGCGAACACGGTCAGCAGCTTCGTGATGGACAGCAGATCCTCGATGCGCTTGGTCAGGTTCAGCAGCTTGAGCGTTCCGCCCTGGCGCTTGACGGTGTGCAGCGTGCTGACCATCTGTCCGAGTCCGGCGCTGTCGACGTAGGGCACCGCGGCGAGATTCAGCACCAGCTTCCTGTGCCCCTGGTGAATCACGCTGTTGATCTTGTCCTTCAGGAGCTCGTCGCCTTCCCCAATCGTCAGCTTGCCCGCCAGGTCCAGAATCATCACGTCGCCGACCTGCCGCTCTTCGATCTGCATGGCTGCTATTACTCCCGACTCCCCGGTTTTCCGACACCCGGACGGCTCGACTCCGGTCTCATGGCAACGGCTGCCGGGAAGGCTGTTGACTGCGACGAAAGACACGAAACCTAACACGCGCCCTCGCCGGTGTCAACGACCCGGGCGCGCCGACGCCGCGGTCAGTCGGCGTCCCGCCGCATCTTCTTCCGGGAGCGTTTTCTCGCGAGCGCCTGCTTGGCGCGCCGCTTGTCGCCCGGCTTCAGATAGAAGGAGTGCTTCTTGATGTCCTTGATGATGTCTTCCTGCTGGACCTTCCGCTTGAAACGACGGAGGGCGCTCTCGATCGACTCGTTTTCCTGGACTCGGACCTCTGCCACGTTCGATTCACCCCCTCCGTCGATCCGGATGCCTCACGGATCGGTCTGGCTCGACCGGTGCGTATGCTAGGCTCACCGCGTCGGATCGCAAACGCTCAGGATAGGTTGAATGCTTCTCCGGCGTCAACCGGCGGCCCGCAGCCCGCCAGGGAGGAAGCGCCGGCTGATCGAAGCGCCGCGAACGGGCTTCGTCGTGACAGGGAGTTGCGCCCGTGAACGTACTGGTTGTCGGAGGGGGCGCCCGCGAGCACGCGCTCGTCAGGGCTCTGGCGGCGGACACCGCCGTCGACCGGGTGGTCTGCGCTCCCGGCAATGCGGGCATCGCTCGGGAGGCCGCCGCACGCGTCGCGCCGGTGGACGTCTCGGATCCGCGGGCGTTGCTCGCGCTCGCCGCGGCCGAGGGCGCCGACCTGACCGTCGTCGGGCCCGAGCTGCCCCTGGCGCAGGGGGTGGCCGATCTTTTCGGCGAAGCGGGGCGGCTGCTCTTCGGACCGACGCGGGCGGCGGCGGCGCTCGAATCGAGCAAGGCCTTCGCGAAGGCGTTCATGGCGCGCCACGACATTCCGACGGCGCGGTTCGAGGTGTGCACGGACGAGCGGCAGGCGCTCGATGCGGTCGCCGGAGACCGGTTCGGGTTTCCGGTCGTCGTCAAGGCCGACGGGCTCGCGGCGGGCAAGGGGGTCACCGTGGCGCCGGACCAGGCGGTCGCGGAAGCCGCCGTGCGCGAGGCGATGGTGGTCCGACGCTTCGGGGAAGCGGGCGCGACCGTCGTCATCGAAGAATGTCTGGACGGACCGGAGGTCTCCTTCTTCGCCGTCTCCGACGGCCGGCGCTGTCTGGCTCTCCCGGCGGCCCAGGACCACAAGCGCATCTTCGACGGTGACGCCGGGCCGAACACCGGCGGCATGGGCGCGTTCGGGCCGAGCCCGCTCTTCGACGCCGAGCTCGAAGCGCGGGTCATGCGCGAAATCGTCGCCCCGACACTCGACGGTCTCCGCGCCGAGGGCCGCGAGTACCGCGGCGTGCTCTACGTCGGCCTCATGCTGACGGCGGACGGCCCGCGGGTGATCGAGTTCAACGTGCGTTTCGGTGATCCGGAGGCGCAGGTCATTCTCCCCATGGTCGAGCGCGGTCTCGCGCGGGTGCTGCTCGGAGCGGCGCGGGGGGAGCTCGGCGACGCGCGCTGGCGGGTCGCCGCGGACCCGCACGTCGGTGTCGTGATGGCCTCGGGGGGGTATCCCGGAACGTACGAGACCGGCAGGCCGATCGGGGGACTCGATGACGCCGCCGCCGTACCGGGGGTGTACGTGGCGCACGCCGGGACGGCACTGGAGGGCGGCCGCATCGTCACCAGCGGCGGCCGCGTCCTCACGGTCGTGGCGCGCGGCGCGAGCTATCCGCAGGCCATCGCCCGTGCATACGACGCCGTCGGGCGCATCTCGTTCGACGGCAGCCATGTGCGGACCGATATCGGACAGAAGGCCTTGCTCGCGACCGAGGTTCGCGGCGGGGCCTGATCTCGGAGGACAGTCGCCGTAACGGCGGTACGAGACGTACAAATGCAGAGAGACGTACAGATACTGATGGGATCCAACTCGGACGCGCCGGTCATGCGCAAGGCGGTCGAGGTGCTCGACGCACTCGGCGTGACGTCGCACATGACGGTCGCCTCGGCGCACCGCTCGCCGGCGCGGGTGCAGCGCATCATCGAGGAAGCGCCGACTGCCGGTGTGAAGGTGTTCATCGTCGGCGCCGGCGCCGCCGCGCATCTCGCCGGCGTGGTCGCGGCGCACTCGGCCCTGCCGGTCATCGGGGTGCCGATCGACTCGTCGCCGCTCAAGGGCTGGGATGCGCTGCTCGCCACCGTGCAGATGCCGCCCGGCGTGCCCGTGGCCACGGTGTCGGTGGGTTCCGCCGGCGCGGTCAACGCGGCCGTTCTCGCCGCACAGATTCTGGCCCTGTCGGATGCCGGCGTGGCCGAGAGGCTGGCCGCCTACAAGGCCGGGCTGGCCGAGAAGGTCGAGCGGGCGGCGGCCGAGCTCGAAGGCGCGTCGGCGTCCTGACGATCGCCGGGCTAATCCTCGTACAGCATCACGAGCAGCGCCTTCTGGGTATGAAGGCGGTTCTCGGCCTGGTCGAAGACCGCCGACGCCGGGCTGTCCAGCACCGAGTCGGTCACCTCCTCGCCGCGGTGGGCCGGCAGGCAGTGCAGGAAGCAGGCGTCCGTCCCGGCGTGGGCCATGAGCGCGTCGTTCACCTGGTACGGTGAGAAAAGGCGGCGGCGCTCGGCGACCTCGGCCTCGCGGCCCATCGATGTCCACACGTCGGTGTAGACGGCATCCGCGCCGCGCACCGCGGCGACGGGGTCGCGGAACCGCGTCAGCTCGGCGCCGTACCGGGCCACCCGTGCGATGTCCCCGTCGATCCCCGGCGGCAGGTCGCAGCCGTCCGGCGACGCAACCCGCACGTGGATCCCGAGCATGACCGCGGCCTGGGCGAACGAGGTCGCCACGTTGTTGCCGTCACCGACGAACGCCACGGTGCGCCCGCGCGGGTCGCCCCAGCGTTCCTTCAGCGTCAGGCAGTCGGCCAGCGCCTGGCAGGGATGCTCCTCGTTGCTGAGCGCGTTGATGACGCGAAACGAGGTGGTGGCCAGCGCCAGGTCCGTCAACCGCGACTGTTCGTAGGTGCGGACCACTGCTCCGGCCACCCAGCGCTCGAGGCAGCGGCCGACGTCGGCGAGCGATTCCCGCTTCCCGAGGGCGACGTCCGCCGACGGGACGATGAAGTTGCCGCCCAGCTCCCGGATGGCGATCTCGAACGTGGAGCGGGTCCGCAGCGACGGCTTCTCGAAGAGCAGCGCCACGTAAGTGCCCTGCAGCGCCGCCGAGGTCGGCGCTTCCTTGCCCAGCGGCCGGTCGCGCTTGAGGGTGGCCGACAGGGCCAGGCTGTGCTCCAGGTCGGCCGGCTCGAAGTCGAGAACGGAGAGAAAGCAGCGCCCCTCGAGGCTGCCGGCGCCGTGAGGGCCAGGCGTCGTTATGGGTGCGGGGTGGTAGGTCGTCACTGTGGCAGCTTCAGGTGCGGTAGTCCGCGTTGATGTGCACGTACTCGGCGCTGAAGTCGCAGGTCCACATCGTGGCCGCGCCCGCGCCGCCGACGCCGAGATCCACCGCGACCTCGACTTCGTGTCCCTTCAGGTGCGCGGCGGCCTCGTGTTCGCGCTCGGCGAAGATCGTCTTGCCGTCGTAGAGGGTGACGCCGCCGATCCGGACGAGGGTTCGGTTCTGATCGAACGCCACGCCGGCCCGTCCGGCCACCGCCACGAGCCGCCCCCAGTTCGGGTCGCCCCCGTTTATCGCCGTCTTGACCAGCGGCGAGTTGGCGATGAGCCGAGCCGCCCGCCGCGCGTCCTCTTCCGATGCGGCGCCGGTGACGCGCACCGTCACGAGCTTGGTGGCGCCCTCGCCGCCGCGCACGATCTCCCGCGCGAGCCCGGCGCACAGCTCGTAGAGGCCGGCCAGAAGAGCGGGATACGTCGTCTGGTCGACGGCGACGCGGCTCGCCCCGTTGGCCAGCATGAGGACCGTGTCGTTGGTCGACGGCTCGCCGTCCACGGTGATCGAGTTGAATGTGTCCCGCGCCACCTCGCGGAGCGCGCGGTCGAGGGTCGCGGGATCGACGTCGGCGTCGGTGGTCAGGAACCCGAGCATCGTGGCCAGGTTCGGCTCGATCATCCCGGCGCCTTTCACCATGCCGCCGATGGTGAAGCGCCCCGCCGGCGTCGCGACATGGACCGCGGCCGCCTTGGGGGAGATGTCGGTCGTCATGATCGCCTCGGCCGCCGCCCGGTGCGCGTCGCGGCTCAGGCGCCGCGCCGCCTCGGCGATACCGGCGCTCACCTTCGTGGTGTCGAGACGCATCCCGATGACGCCGGTCGACGCGATCAGCACGTGCGCCGGGTCGCAGCCGACGGCTTCCGCGGTGGCGGCGGCCATCGCGCGCGCGGCCTGCATGCCGTCGGCGCCGGTGCAGGCGTTGGCGCACTTGCTGTTGACGGCGATGGCCCGGGCGTGGCCGCCGGAGCGGGCGAGCTGCTCGCGCGAGACGACTACCGGCGCCGCCACGGCGAGATTGGTCGTGAAGAGGCCGGCGGCGCTCGCCACGTCGTCCGCGACGACGAGGGCGACGTCGAGCCCCGAAGGCTTGAGGCCGCACGCGACCCCTGCGGCGCGGTAGCCTTCCGGCGCGGTAATCCCGCCGTCCGCCCTGGTGATGGACGGCGCGGTCATCGCCAGGCTCCGGCCGTCCGCTTCAGGTCGAGCACGACGGCGTACTGGCGGCAGCGGCGAAAGAGGTCGCACGTCTGGCAGTCGGCCGCGATCTTCGCCGGCACCCATGGGTGCGGGACGATGGAGAATCCGGCGCGCACGAACGGACGCGCCTGGTGCGTGAAGGCGCAGAGCCGCGGGAACCGCTGCGACACCGCCGCGGCGATCAGGGCTTCGAGCAGGCGCCGGCCGACGCCGGTCCCGCGCCGCGGCCCCTCGACGACCAGCGACCGGACCTCGGCCACGGCGGGACTGAGGCGGGCCAGCTCGCCGCAGCCGACGACATCGTCGCCGTCCGTCGCGACGAGGAAGCGCGGCACGTGCAGCTCCACCTCCCCGAGGGGCCGGGCGAGCAGATGGCCGGAAACGAGGTTTTCGGTGATGAGCTGGTAGACGCGACCGGCGTCCCCGGCGGTCGCGGGGCGAATCGCGATCTCCCGGGCGCCCGGCGCCGACGACGCGGCGGTTGCGATCTGGGTCATGGTGACCATGGTCGGCGGTGTCCGTCCCTTCACGCCGCGGGCAACGCGGCGCCGGCGTCGTCGAGCGCGAGGCGCAGGCGTCGGAGCCCGTCGTCGATGTCGTCGTCGGAGATGTCGAGCGGCGGCAGCAGCCGGACCACGGTGCCGGCGGTGCGGTTGATCAGCAGTCCGCGCGCGAGGGCGCAGTCGACCGCGCGGTCCGCCACCGCCCGGTCGACCTCGATGCCCCACATGAGTCCGTCTCCGCGCACCTCGTGAACCGCGCCGCTGTCCGCCACCAGCGCGTCGAGGCCCTGCCGGAAGCGGCGGCCGGCGGCCGCCACGCGTTCGATGAGACCGTTGCCGAGGGCGTCGAGAAAGACCAGCGCCGCGCGGCACGCCAGCAGGTTCCCGCCGTAGGTGGTGCCGTGATCGCCGTAGGACACCGCCGCTGCGACCGCCTCGCTCATGAGCGCCGCGGCGACCGGAAAGCCGCCTCCCAGCGACTTGCCGACGGACATCAGGTCGGGGGTCAGTCCGAGCGCCGCGCTGTAGAACGGCCGGCCCGTGCGTCCGAGGCCGCACTGCACCTCGTCGGCGATCAGCAGCGTCCCCGTCGCCGCGCACGCCTCGGCGATGGCCGCCGTAGTGGCCGGCGGAATCGGACGCACGCCGCCTTCGCCCTGGATCGGTTCTACGATCACGGCTGCCGTGCGCCCGGTGACGGCGTCGCGCACCCCGTCCGGATCGGCCGGGGAGACGAACCGCACGCCGGGCAGCAGCGGCGCGAACGGCGTCCGGTACGGCTCGCCCGCCGTAACCGACAGCGAGCCGAACGTCCGGCCGTGGAACGCGCCCTCGAAGGCGACGATGTCGTGGCGGTCGTCGACGCCCTGCGACCGCCAGTAGCGGCGGGCGAACTTCAGGCACGCTTCGACCGCCTCGGTCCCGCTGTTGCAGAAGAACGCCCGCGGCAGCCCGGAGAGCCGCGCCAGACGCTCGGCCACTTCGCCCTGCAACGGGTGGAAGAAGAGGTTGGAGACGTGCAGGAGCTCGCCGGCCTGCGCGGACAGCGCGTCGGCCAGCCCGCGATGCGCGTGACCGAGCGAGGCAACCCCGATTCCCGAGAGCAGGTCGAGGTACTCGCGTCCTTCCGTATCGACCAGGCGCGATCCGCTGCCGCGCACGAACACCACCGGGTGCCGCTTGTAGTTCTGCAGCACGTATGTGGCCTCGACCGCCTTGACCGCCTCTGCCCTCGTCGTCATCGTTCTCTCCCGCGCGCCGACTCCGTGCTGCGCCCGCGAACGGAGTGTCGTTCTGGCGAACGGGCCGTGGTGACCGGCGCCGCCCGTCCGGACGCGGACCGGCGTCCGGCCGCGACAACCGCCGTGCCGGCCGGCCGATCGAACATCCCGCGGCGCGCCTTCCGTCCGTCGACGATGGCGACCGCTCCGGCGCCGCCCGCGAGCGCGGCCCGGCAGGCGAGCAGCTTGGCCACCATGCCGGCGCTGGCCTGCCCGCCGCCGATCAGGGCGTCGATCCCCCGGTCGTCTACCGCGGGGATCGTGCGGCCGTCCGCAGCCAGCACGCCGGCCGTTCCGCCGGCGATGATCAGCCGCCGCGCGCCGAGCCGGGCCGCCAGGAACCCGGCCAGTGTATCGGCGTTGATGTTGAAGATCTGTCCCCCGGCGCCGCTGCCCAGGCTGGCGACGACCGGCACGTGGCCGGCCCCCAGAAGATCGAGCAGCAACGCGGGCGGTTCGGATCCCACCGGCTTTCCCACGAACCCGAGATCGACCTCCGCCCCGTCCGCCGTCCGGTACCGCCGTTCCCGTCGCACGCGCGCCAGGCCGCCGTCGGCGCCGGTCAGGCCCACCGCGCTGGCCCCGGCCACGCCGAGCGCCGCCACCAGCCGCGTGTTGACCCGCCCGGCCAGGACGCCGGCCACCACGTCCAGGGTGGGGCCGTCGGTGATGCGCAGTCCGTCGACGGCCTGCTTCGGGATGCCGAGGCGCGCCATCTCGGCGTCCACCTCCCGCCCGCCGCCATGGACGATCACCAGCGGCTCCTGCTCCGCCACGTAGGCCAGTGCGCCCGCGAGCCGGCGGAGCCGCGCCGGCTCCTCCAGCAGCTCGCCGCCGAGCTTGATCACCGTCGGCGGCCGTCGCCGCGGCGTCACCTCAATCCCTCGCGCTCGTCCAGCCCGCTCGCGACGTTGAAGCTCTGCAGCGCCTGCCCGGCGGCGCCCTTCACGAGGTTGTCCAGGCAGCACACCAGCACCAGCCGCCCGCCGTCCACCTGCCATCCGACGTCGCAGAAGTTCGTGTGCGCCACGTGCTTGATCTCGGGCGGCCGGTCGCCGGTCAACCGCACGAACGGCGAGCCGTCGTAGGCGCGCGCATACGCATCGCCGATCGCATCGGCCGTCACGCCGGGGCGCAAGCGCGTGTAGATCGTCTCCAGGATCCCGCGGTCGAGCGGCACCAGGTGCGGAACGAACGTCACCGGGCGCGCCAGCTCCTGCTGGATCTCGGCGCCGTGCCGGTGGGCGAAGATGCCGTATGCCGCCACGCTGCCGTGCACCTCGGAGAAATGCGTCCGCGGGCTCGGCTTCTTGCCGGCTCCCGATACCCCGGACTTGGCGTCGATGCAGACGTCCGCGTCCGCGGCGATCAGTCCGGCGTCGACGAGGGGCTTCAGGGCCAGGAGCGCGCCGGTCGGGTAGCACCCGGGGCAGGCGACGAGCCCGGCCCCCGGCAGCAGGTCGCGGCTCCATTCCGTCAGGCCGTAGACGGCGGGCCGGTCGAGCGCGGGGGTTGCCGGATACCAGCGCTGACGCGCGCCGGCGTCGCGCAACCGAAAGGCCCCGGACAGGTCGAAGACCCGCCGGCCGCGGGCGAGCAGGGCCGGTGCCAGCTCGGCGCTGACCGTGTCGGGCAGGCCGAGGAAGACGACGTCGGCCCGGTCGGCCAGGCCGTCCATCGAGAACGGCTCGATGCGGCCGTTCCAGATGCCCGCGAGCGCAGGCAGATCCTGCGCGGTCTCGCTGCTGCCCGAGCTCATCGCGACGGTGACGTCGACCGCGGAGTGGCGCGCCGCGAGGCGCAGCAGCTCCTGGCCGCCGTAGCCGGTCGCACCGGCGATTCCGATACGGATGTTGGACATCGCTCGCGTCAGGGACGTCGTTCTGCCGGATTCGGATATCTATGCATGAAAGAGGGTAATTATACGCCTTGCGTCCCGACTGCGTCAACCGCGCCAGCCGAGACGGCGGCATTTCCTTCGCCAGTGCGGGGTGGACCCGCGTTGCACGCCGATCTTTGGCCGTGTATACTGATGCGCCTGTTTGAATATTTATGAAACGTTACCGGCAGTCGGCCATCCTCGATCTCGTGTCGCGCGAGGCCGTCTGCAGTCAGGACGCGTTGGGGCGACAATTGCGAGCGCGGGGGTTTCACGCGACGCAGGCGACCATCTCGCGCGACATCAAGGAGCTGCAGCTCGTCAAGCGTGCCAGTGACGGCGCATACGAGCGGCCCGGCACCTCCGAGGGGGGGCGCGGGCTGGCCGACGCCGCGCTGCGCCGCGCGATCCTGGAGTACCTGCGCCGTGTCGATCTCGTGCAGCAGTTGCTCGTGCTGCGGACCGATCCGGGGCAGGCGCAGCCGCTGGCGCTGGCCATAGACAGGGCCGAGCTGCCGGAGGTGGTCGGGACCGTGGCCGGCGACGACACCATCCTGGTGATCACCCGGCATGCGCGGGCCGGCCGCGAGGTGACGCGGCTGTTCGAGGGATGGGCCATGGACGACCGCGCGCATCCGCGGCAGGCGTTCTAGACAGACTGAGGAGAGCAGGGATGGAACGGATCGTGTTGGCGTACTCGGGCGGGTTGGACACGTCGGTGGCGGTCAAGTGGCTCGCCGACCGGTACGACGCGGAGATCGTGGCGGCCACCATCGATCTCGGCCAGGGCAAGGAGCTCGACGACGTGCGCGAGCGCGCTCTCGCGGTCGGCGCGGTGCGCGCACACGTGGTCGACGCCCGTGAGGAGTTCGCGCAGGAGTACATCCTGCCGGCGCTCCAGGCCGGGGCCATCTACGAGGGCAGGTACCCTCTCGCTACGGCGCTCGGACGCCCGCTGATTGCGAAGAAGCTGGTCGAGATCGCGGCAATGGAGGATGCCGGCATGATCGCGCACGGCTGCACCGGCAAGGGCAACGACCAGGTGCGCATGGACGTGTCGGCGCGGGCCCTGAATCCGGATCTCAAGGTGGTCGCCCCGGCCCGCGTCTGGGGCATGACCCGGCCCGAGGAGATCGCCTACGCGCGCGAGCACGGCATTCCCGTACCGGCCTCGGTCGACAGTCCCTACAGCACCGACTCGAATCTCTGGGGCAAATCGATCGAGTGCGGCGTGCTGGAGGACCCCTGGCAGGAGCCGCCGGAGGACATCTACACGCTGACGAAGTCGCCGGCCGGCGCTCCCGACGCACCGGCCTACGTGGAGGTCGAGTTCGAGCGCGGCATTCCGACCCGGGTCAACGGCGTGACGATGCCGCTGACCGAGCTGATCAACTCGCTGGAGACGATCGCCGGCGCGCACGGCGTCGGGCGCATCGACATGGTCGAGAACCGCCTGGTCGGAATCAAGTCGCGCGAGATCTACGAGGCGCCCGCCGCGACCGTGCTGCACGTCGCCCACTGCGAGCTCGAGGCGCTGGTCATCCCGCGCGATCTCGAGCGGCTCAAGGCCGGCCTCTCCCGCACCTACGCCGATCTGGTCTACGACGGGCTGTGGTTCTCGCCGACGCGCGACGCCATCGACGCCTTCGTCGCCAACGTGCAGCAGCACGTCACCGGCACCGTGCGCCTGAAGCTCTCGAAGGGCGACTGCCGCGTCGTCGGGCGCAGGTCGCCCGCCTCGCTGTACGACACGTCCCTGGCCACCTACGACGAAGGCGACAAGTTCGACCACGAGGCGGCGGAGGGCTTCATCGAGATCTGGGGCCTGCCGGTCGCCAACGCGGCGAGCAAGCGGCGGCAGGCGGCCGGAGCCGGTGCGCCCGAGCCGGCGGGACCCTCGGCGACATGAGCGACGAGCCGCATCTCTGGTCGGGACGCTTCGACGATGCTCCCGACGAGGAGATCTTCCGCTTCCAGGCCTCGTTCGGCTTCGACCGGCGCCTGTTCGACGACGACGTGGAGGGAAGCCTGGCGTGGGCCGAGGCGCTGGCCGCGGCCGGCGTGCTCTCGGCCGCCGACGCCGGCGCCATTGGCGAAGCGCTGGTCGAGATCCGGCAGCGCGGGCGGGACGACCCCGCGTTCGTCGCTGGTCCGGACGAGGACGTGCACGCATTCGTGGAGCGGCAGCTCGTCGACCGCCTCGGAGACGTGGGGCGCCGGCTCCATACGGGCCGCTCCCGCAACGAGCAGGTCTCGCTGGACCTGCGGCTCTACCTGCGGCGCCGGCTGCCCGAACTGCAGCGCGCGGTGGTCGCGCTGGTCGCCGCCCTGGCGGATCGCGCGGCCGCGGCGGGGCAGGCGATCATGCCGGCGTACACGCATCTGCGGCGTGCCCAACCGATTCTGACGGCCCATTTCCTGCTCGCCCATGCCGCGGCGTTCCAGCGCGACCACGCGCGGCTGGAAGCGGCGCGCGGGGAGGCCGACGCCATGCCCCTCGGATCCGGCGCGGTGGCGGGCACGAGCTACGCGGTCGACACCGCTGCGCTCGCCCGGCGGCTCGGGTTCTCCCGCGTGGCGGCCAACAGCATCGACGCAGCGGCGGATCGCGACTTCGTGGCGTCCACGCTGCATGCCTGCGCGCTGACCATGGTGCACGTCAGCCGGCTGGCCGAGGATTTGATCATCTTCAGCGGCGAGGAGTTCGGCTACTTCGAGCTGCACGATCGGGTGGCGACCGGGAGCAGCCTGATGCCGCAGAAGAAGAACCCCGACCCGCTGGAGCTGGTGCGGGGCAAGAGCGGCCGGGTCATCGGACACCTGACCGGTTGGCTCGCGACGATGAAAGGGCTCCCGAGCGGCTACAACAAGGATCTGCAGGAGGACAAGGAGGCGGTCTTCGACGCCGAGGACCAGGTGCTCGGGTCGTTGCGGGCCACGACCACGGTGGTGGAGAGCCTGGAGCCGCGTCCCGAGCGCTCGGCGGCCGCGGCCGGCGGCATGCTGCTGGCGACCGACGTCGCCGACTACCTCGTCGATCGGGGCGTGCCGTTCCGCCGCGCGCACGAGATCGTGGGCGGCATCGTGCGCGACCTGCTGGCGCAGGGACGCGAGTTCGAATCGCTGGCGCCGGAGGAATGGCGGGGTTACGACTCCCGGTTCGCCGCCGACACCGGGGCCCGGATCACGAGCCGCGCGTCCGTTGGCAGGCGACGAACGCCGCAGTCGACGCGACCCGAGGCGGTGGAGCGGGCGCTGGCCGCGGTACGCGCGTGGGCCGGTGCGCAGCGGGGCGAATAGGCCGTGCGCCGCATCGCGCAGGGCGCGGTTTGCTTGGCGTTCGCCCGCTCTGCTACACTCGGAATCCTGCGCACCGGCTTTATTCGGTCCCGCCTTTCTAACGGCGTTCTGATTGCTCGGGGGAACCAGATGGGGCAGCGGCAGGTCCGCGAGGGCGACACTGTGGACGACGGTTCGCGCGAAGAGCAGGTGATGAACCAGGCGGTCGTGGACGCCGGCGACGCCCGAGAAGGCGAGCGGGAAGGGTCGGTGCGCCGTCCGTTGATACGGGCCACGCTGAAGCACCCCGACGGGACTGCGCCGCCGCCGCGCGAGCCGCCCCTGTTCACGATGCACCAGCAGCCGGGCGGCGACGGCCGGGATGCTTCGCAGGCGAACCGCAAGCCCGGGCGCGGCCGGGGCGCCCAGTCGCGCTCGTTCAACGACCGCCGGCAGAGCGGCGGCTCGCCGGGCAACAGTCGAGCCTCCGGCAACCAGGCCCAGCCCGACGGGCGTTCCGGCTCCAAATCGCGGTCGTCCCGGCGCGGGCGTGGACGGTCCCGGTGACGGCCGCATGGGTGATCTCGCCGGCAAGAACGGCCTGATCGTCGGTGTCGCCAACAAGCGGTCGCTGGCCTGGGCCATCGCTCGGGCCGCGGACGAGGCGGGCGCCCGGCTGACCCTCAGCTACGCCACCGAGCGGTTCGAGGCGAACGCCCGCAAGCTGGCCGACACGCTGGCCACGCCGCCGCAGCTCGTGGCGTGCGACGTCACGAGCGATGCCGCAGTGGCGGAGCTGTACCGACAGGTAGACGAGATCCACGGTGGTCTCGACTTCCTGGTGCACGCGGTGGCGTTCGCCTCGCGAGAGGCGATCTCGGCGCCGTTCGTCGAGACCAGCCGCGCGGATTTCGCACAGTCCCTCGACATCAGCGCCTACTCGCTCGTGGCGCTGGCCCGCGGCGCGGCGCCGCTCATGGAGCGGCGCGGCGGCGGCAGCGTCGTGACGCTCACGTATCTCGGCAGCGAGCGCGTGTTTCCGCACTACAACGTCATGGGCGTCGCCAAGGCGGCCCTCGAGGCGACGGTGCGCTACCTGGCGAACGATCTCGGACCGCGGAACATCCGCGTCAACGCGGTTTCCGCCGGCCCGATCAAGACGCTCGCCGCTTCCGGGATTCCCGAGTTCAGCCGCATCCTCCAGCACTACCGGGAGAGTGCGCCGCTCGGTCGGACGGTCGACGCCGACGAGGTGGCCGCCGCCGCCGGTTTCCTGCTCGGCCCGGGCGGGCGCGGCGTCACCGGCGAGGTGCTGATGGTCGACGGCGGGTACCACGCGACGGGCATGTAGACGTCGCCGCGCGCGTGCCGCGAACGAGCCGTCCGATGCCGGCACATTCCGCTCTACCGACTCCCGCTTCCACTCGGATCGTCACGACCCGGGAGTGAATCCGTCGTGCAGCGCCTGATCCGCCGGGTCCGCGGTGCGTTGCTCCGGCTCGCCTTCAACCGGGCTGCCGCCTTCGCGCTCGGCCTGGTCTGCGCCGGCGGGGCCGCCTGGCTCGCGATTATCGACGCTTCCTGGGAGAGCTGGCTATCGGACGGCCTTGGCCTGGTGGCGGGTGCAACCGGCGCGGCGCTCGTGGTGGTGGCGCTCGGCGGCCGACGGCCGGACTGGGTGGAATGAGCGCGACCCATCGGTCGTGGCGCGACCGAGCGACCCATCGGTCGCGGCGCGACCCGAGCGACCCATCGGTCGCGTTGGGAGTTTCGCGGACGCGAAACTCCTGCGCCGCGGGCTGCTAGGATCCTGGCGCGTGCCCCATCGATCACCCGGAAGCACCGACGCCCCTGCCGATCGCCACCTCCGCGGCAAGCCGATCCGCTACTACCGTCCGCGCGGTCACGCCGGCGTCCGCACGCTGATCGACGAAGGGTTCCAGGCCTTCAACGCCGGGCGCCTCTCCGAGGCGTGCCACGTCTTCACCGACCGGATGCTGGATCCGGCGCACGACACCACCATCGGCCTGACGATGGCGGGCGCGTTGACGCCGGCCGGGCTCGGCGGCTGCGTCATCGAGCTGCTCGACCGCGGGCTCGTCGACTTCGTGATCAGCACCGGGGCGAATCTTTATCACGACCTGCACTACGCCCTGAACTTCACCCTCCACCGCGGGTCGCCGTTCCTCGACGACGTCGAGCTGTACGAGGACGGCGTCATCCGCATCTACGACGTGCTGTTTCCCGCCACCGTGCTGCTCGAGACCGACGCGTACATCCGCGAGTTCCTGATCCGCTGCGGGCTCGACGGCCCCACTTCGAGCGCCGAGCTGCACTACCGGCTCGGGATGGACCTGCTCGAGCGGCGCGCCGCGTGCGAGGACTACTCGGTGGTCGCCAAGGCGGCGGCGGCGGGCGTGCCCATCTACACGTCGTCGCCCGGCGACAGCTCCATCGGCATGAACGTCGCCTACCATCGCCTCATCGAGAAGGGCGGCCTGATTCTCGATCCGAGCCGCGACGTCAACGAGGTGTGCGCCATCATCCTCGCCGCCGAGAAGAACGGCTGCGTGATCCTGGGCGGCGGCTCGCCGAAGAACTTCTACCTGCAAGGCCAGCCCACGCTGTGGGAGGTGTACGGCATCCCGAAGGGGGGCAACGACTACTTCATCCAGATCACCACCGACCAGGTGGTCTGGGGCGGGCTGTCGGGCGCCACCCCGGCCGAGGCGGTGAGCTGGGGCAAGGTGAACCCGGGCGTGCTGCCCGACACCGTCGTCGTCTACGCCGACTCGACCATCGCGTTCCCGCTGTTCTGCGAGTATGCCGTCGGCGCCGAGCGGGGCCGCCGCGAGCGCAAGGGGCTGCTGCACCGGCGCAACGCGCTGGCCGAGGCGCTCGAGCGGCAGGCGCGGGAAGCGCGTGCCGGCGGGGCCGGTGCCTCCCCGGAGTCTGCGCCATAGAAGGGCGCAGAGGAGCCGGCCCGAATCGCGCCACCCTCGAACGGCGAGGCCTTCTGTCTGCGCGGAACCATCCGGGCGTCGTCCGCGTCTACCCTTGCAGCGAACCTCGAACCGGGAGGGGAAGAAATACGGGCCACGTCATGGATGGTTGCGGCCGGGATCGCCGCCGGCGCGCCGGCGCTCGGGGGCTGCGTCATCGACGTCGAGGGCTACGAGGCGGTGGAGGCGGAGGAGCACGTCTTCGCCGTCGACGGCGTGCCGGACGTGGATCTGTCCACCTTCGACGGCCGGATCGAGGTCCGGGGCTGGGACCGGTCCGAGGTGCGCGTCGTCGTCGAGAAGCGGGCGGCGAACCGGGAGCGGCTGGAGGAGATCGAGATCGAAACGGAGCAGATCGGCGATCGGGTGCGCGTCGCGGTGCGGCGGCGCGATGCGGACGGCTTGCGCGTCACGCTGTCCCTGGGAAGCAACTGGCGGGGAGCGCGGCTTATCGCCTCCGTGCCGCACGAGAGCAACCTCCATGCGCGGACCGACGACGGCCGGATCGCGGTCACCGACGTTTCCGGGACCATCGAGCTCGCCACGGATGACGGCCGCATTCGGGGGGCGGGGCTCCGCGGCGCCGTGCGGGCGCGAACGGACGACGGGTCGGTGCGGCTCGAGGAGGTCGACGCGGACGTTGCGGTGCATACGGAGGACGGGTCGATCCGAGTATCGGGCGTACTGGCCGGTCTCGAGGCCTCGACCGACGACGGCCGGATCGTGGTCGGCGCGGCGCCGGGAAGCGTCATGAGCGGCGATTGGGACCTGCATGCCGAGGACGGGCGGGTGACCGTCGACCTGCCGGATGACTTCAGCGCCCTGCTGGATCTGGCCACCGACGACGGCCGCATCCGCGTCGACGACCGCTTCGGGGGTAACGCCGAGCGAGGCGCCGAGGCGCTGAGACGGGTGATCGGCGGCGGCGGGTTCGTGCTGCGGGTCCGGACGGACGACGGATCGATCCGGGTTGGGACGTCGTGAGCTGCGGGCCCGACGCTTCGACGTCGCGATCCGGAGGGCGCCGCGCCATGTCGAGACGGCGAGCGCGCCGGGCGGCGTCGAGACCGCGCGGGCGCGCGAGATGCGACCCGGCGCTCAGACCCCGGTCGCCACGTCGGCCGGCCTGAAGGCGTAGGACGCCGGGTCGTCGGCGCCGGCTGCCGCGAACGCTTCCAGCCGCTCGCGGCACTTGCTGCAGCGTCCGCAGTGCCTGCCGTCCACCGGGTTCATGCACGACAGCGTCAGCTCGAACGGCACGCCGAGCGCGAGCCCGCGGGCGATCACCGCGGCCTTCGACAGGTTCCGGAACGGCGTGACGATCTCCAGATCGTGATCCAGGCCCAGCGAGAGCGCCTGCTGCATCGCTGCGAAGAACGCGGGCGTCGCATCGGGGAACGGGTTGCCGGCGAGCGGCCCGAGGGCGATGCGGCCGATGCGGTTGACGGCGCACCAGGTGGCGACCTTGGCCAGCAGCAGCACGTTGCGGCCGACCAGATATACCTCTTCGTCGGCCGTGGCGTAGGCTGGCGGCGTGCCGGCCAGGGCCCAGTGGCTTGGCCGGTAGGTGTCCGTCACGGGACAATCCAGGGTCGCAAGCGGGGCGACGCGCCCGGCGAACGGCGGCGCCGCAATCAGGCGTTCCGCCAGCCGGCATTCTTCCTTCTCCCACGCGAGGCCGCTCCGCACGTAGACTGGCCGCACGTGCGCCGCGCCGCCGGCCGCCCCGGTCGCGGCCTGCAGCTCGCTCGCCAGCAGCACCGCGCTGTCCAGGCCGCTCGAGAAGAGCACCGCCGTCACGGCTGAAATCCTACCAGCCCGCGGACGCGGCAGCGGGTCCGTGCTAGGATTCGATGCACGCTCCCCCACGGTGAACCCCCGTGTCCATTCCTGCCGCCGAGACCTATCGCTGGCGCCGTGACGTCTACGACCGTGCGGTGGAGGCGGGGGTGTTCGGTCCGGAAGACCGGATCGAGCTGATCGAGGGGAAGCTGGTCATGATGACGCCGTACGGCAGCCGGCACGCTACGGCCATGCTGGCCGCGCCCGCCGCGGTGATCGCGGTGGCCGACCTGCTTCCCTAGCCATCAATCCCGACGAAGACGCCGCCATGTACTCGGTTACCAAGCGCATCGACTTCTGCTACGGCCACCGCCTGCTGAACTACGACGGCGTCTGCAAGCACCCCCACGGGCACAACGCGGTGGCCGAGGTGGAGGTACGCACCGTGTCGCTGGACGATCGCCACATGGTCTGCGACTTCAGCGACATCAAGCGCAGCATCAAGGGCTGGATCGACCGCGAACTGGATCACAAGATGATCCTCCACCGCGACGATCCGCTGATCGGTCCGTTGCGCGAGCTCGGCGAGCCGGTGTTCGTCAGCGACGAGAACCCGACCGTGGAGCACATCGCCCGCCTCATCTTCGACAAGACCCGCGATCACGGGTTCCCGGTGGTGCGCGTCACGGTCTGGGAGACCCCGACGTCGTTCGCGACCTACCAGCAGGACGCCGACGAGGGATAGAGTCTGTCTGCAGCCGGCCTGCGGCTTGCGTAAAGCGATGGCAGAGGCTCTGCCCCAGAAGGTACTCGCCCGGATCGACGGCGCCAAGGCGCTGTATCACCGGCTGATTCTCGTCGTGGCGCCCGGCGGGTCTGGCAAGACCGAGGCGTTGCGGGAGGTTGCGGCGAGTACGGGCGCACGGCTCGTCAATCTCAACCTGGAGCTGTCGCGCCGGATGCTCGACCTGACCGAACGCGAGCGGGCGCTTCGGTTGCCCGACCTTCTCAACGAGGTTGTGGGCAAGGACGAGCCGCTGGTGCTGCTCGACAACATCGAGATCCTGTTCGACGCGGCTCTCAAGCAGGATCCGCTACGGCTGTTGCAGGGTGTGTCACGAAACCGTACCATCGTCGCGGCTTGGAACGGGACGCTGGAGAAGGGCTACCTGACCTACGCGGCGCCGGAACACCCGGAACACCGGCGGTACTCCCGGGGCGACCGTGGCGATGTCGTGGTCGTTGGCCCGGACGTCGTGAGCTGATGAGATTCGGCATCGTCACCGCACCGGAAACGCAAATGAAATACGGCGACCTGATTCAGTTCGAGCCGATCGAGACGGTGGTGCAGCTTCGGGACGCCGACCAGGAGTCGGCTGCGAAGCAACTCGTGTCGACCTACGTCGTGAGCCCCGAAATGGCGGAGCGGCTCGCGCAGGTCGTGATTCCGCAGATCCAGTTCGAGCAGCCTGCCGACAACAAGGGTTTCCTCGTCGTCGGGAACTACGGGACGGGCAAGTCCCACCTGATGTCGGTCATCTCCGCGATCGCCGAGCGCGCGGATCTCGTCGACTCGGTCAGCCCGCCTGTCGCCGACGCCGCGCGCCGCATCGCCGGCCGGTTCAAGGTGGCCCGCACCGAGCTCGGCGCCACGACGATGGACTTCCGCGAGTTCGTCTGCTCCCAGCTCGAGGCGGCGCTGGCCGGCTGGGGTATCGACTACCGCTTCCCGGCCAGGGACACGATCCCGAATCACAAGGGCGCTTTCGAGGACATGATGTCGGCGTTCCACGGGCGGTACCCCGACCAGGGGCTGCTGTTCGTCGTGGACGAGCTGCTCGACTACCTCAAGAGCCGCCGGGATCAGGAGCTGGTTCTCGATCTGAACTTTCTCCGCGAGGTGGGCGAGGTCTGCAAGGATCTGCGCTTCCGCTTCGTCGCCGGGCTGCAGGAGGCCATCTTCGACAGTCCCCGGTTCGCCCACGTGGCCGACAGCCTGCGCCGGGTGAAGGACCGCTTCGAGCAGATCCGCATCGCGCGGACCGACGTCAAGCACGTGGTGGCCGAGCGCCTCCTGAAGAAGACGTCCGAGCAGCAGGTCCGAATCCGGGCCTACCTCCAACCGTTCACCCGGTTCTACGGCAACATGAACGAGCGGCTGGACGAGTTCGTACGGTTGTTCCCGGTCCACCCCGACTTCATCGACACGTTCGAGCGGATCGCGGTGATCGAGAAGCGCGAGGTGCTGAAGACGCTCTCCCTGGCGATGGACCGGATCGTCGACGACGCGCCGCCCGCGGGCTGCCCCGGCCTCATCGCCTACGACGCGTACTGGGGCGCGCTGCGCGAGAACCCCTCGTTTCGCTCCGTGACGGAGATCAAGGAGGTGATCGACTGCAGCCAGGTGCTGGAGTCCCGCATCACGCGCGCGTTCACACGGCCGGCGTACAGGCCGATGGCGTTGCGGATCATTCACGCACTGTCGGTTCACCGGCTCACCCACAACGACATCCACGCGCCGCTCGGGGCCACGCCCGACGAGCTCCGCGACACGCTATGCCTATACCAGCCGGGCATCGAAGATCTGGGCGGCGAGCCGGCCGACGACCTGCTCTCGCAGGTCGAGACCGTCCTGCGCGAAATCCACAGGACCGTGAGCGGGCAGTTCATCTCGTCGAATGCGGACAACCGCCAGTACTATCTCGACCTCCAGAAGACGGACGACTACGACGCGCAGATCGAGAAGCGCGCAGAATCGCTCGACGACTCACAGCTCGACCGCTACTACTACGAGGCGCTCACCCGCGTCCTCGAATGCGCCGACGCGACCTACGTGACCGGCTACAAGATCTGGGAACACGAGCTGGAGTGGCGAGAGCGCCACGCCTCCCGGCTGGGCTACCTCTTCTTCGGCGCGCCGAACGAACGGTCGACGGCGGTGCCGCCGCGCGACTTCTACCTCTACTTCATCCAGCCCTACGACCCGCCACGTTTCCGGGACGAGAAGAAGGCGGACGAGGTGTTCTTTCGGCTCACGGGGCGCGACGACGCCTTCCAATCGGCCCTCAAGGGATGCGCCGCGGCGCTCGATCTGGCCTCCCGCGCGTCCGGGCACGCGAAGAACGTGTACGAGACGAAGGCGACCGGCTACCTGCACGAGTTGGCGAGGTGGCTCCGGGAGCACATGACCACCGCGGTCGAGGTGACGCACCAGGGACGGACGAAGCCGCTCATCGGGTGGGTGAAGGGCAAGCTGGCGACCGAGGGGGCGCAGGTCAACGTCCTGGACGTCGTGAATGCCGTCGGCTCGGCGGCGCTGGCCACGCGCTTCGAGGACGAAGCGCCGGGGTACCCGACGTTTCCGGTCTATTGGACCAGGGAGAGTCGTCCGCAGGCGGTGCAGGACGCGCTGCGCTGGATCGCCGGCCCGCGCAAGACCCAGCAGGGAGCCAAAGTCCTCGACGCACTGGGGTTGCTCGACGGCGACCGGCTCGACCCGAGTCGCTCACGTTATGCGAAGCATGTCATCGAGCTGCTGGGCAACAAGGGCGATGGACAGGTTCTCAACCGGGGCGAGCTGATCCGCACGGTCTACGACGTCGAGTACATGGCGCCGGGCACGTATCGCCTGGAGCCGGAATGGGTGGTCGTCGTGCTGGCGAGCCTCGTCTACTCCGGCGATCTGGTGCTCGCCATTCCCGGCCGGAAGTTCGACGCGACCGACGTCGCGGCGCTTCCCGCGACGCCGCTGACCGACCTCGTCGGCCTCAAGCACGTCGAACGGCCGAAGTCGTGGAACGTTCCCGCGCTGACGGCGCTCTTCGAGCTGCTGGAACTGACACCGGGCATGGCGCAACTTGTGGCGCAGGGCAGGGAGCAGCCGGTACAGGAGCTGCAGAAGGCCATAGATGCGCGGGTCGAGCGGTTGGTGTTCGCCCGGCAGGCGCTGCAGGCCGGTTTTCAGTTCTGGGGGCGACAGCTCCTCGACGACTATGCCGCCGACGACCTGCGCGGGAAGCTGGATACCGCCAAGGGCTTCCTCGAATCGCTTCAAGCCTTCACGTCGCCCGGCACGCTCAAGAACTTTCCCTACGGCCGGAAGGGGGTAGAGGCGCAGCGAGTCGGCCTGGACGCCCTCGGCGAAGTCGAAGCCATGCAGGCCCTGGTCGGGGATTTCGCGAATGCTGCATCGTATTTCCCCGCCGCAGAGGCGGCGCTTCCTCCGGATCACGAGTGGGTGGGGACGCTGAAGGACGTGCGTGAGGACCTTGTCGCGCAGCTCCTCGATCCGGCGAAGCGATCTGCCACGGGCTTCCGGCAGCAGGCACAGAGGAAGCTCGGCGACCTGAAGCGCGCGTACATCGACGCGTACCTGGCTCTTCACGCACGGGCCAGGCTCGGGGTCGATGACGACAGGCGCAAGGGCAGGATTCTCAAGGACGAGCGCCTGCAACAACTCCGGAATCTGGCGACGATCGACCTGATGCCCAGGCAGCAACTGACGGACTTCCAGCACCGTCTGGCTGCGCTCAAGAGCTGTCTGGCGTTGACCGAGCAGGAACTGGATGCTGCTGCCGAGTGTCCTCACTGCGCCTTCCGGCCGTCGGCCGAGCCTGTCCAGGCTCCGGCCGGCAACGCGCTCTCCGGGTTGGACGGCGAGCTGGACACCCTGATCTCGACCTGGACCGGTATCCTGTTGAACAACCTGGAGGATCCGACCACCCGTGATCAGTTGGAGTTGCTCGGTTCCGACCAGCGCGAGCTGGTGCAGGCGTTCATCGCGTCCGGCACGCTCCCCGATGCCGCGAGTCGCGACTTCATCGACGCGGTCGCGCAGGTACTGTCCGGCCTCTCGAAGGTGGTCGTCACCGCCGAGGAACTCCGCCGCGCGCTCTTCCCGAGCGGGTCGCCGGCAACGCCGAGCGAGCTGAAGAAGCGCTTCGGGAGCTACGTTGACGAAAGGGCGAAGGGAATGGACGCGGCGAAGGTGCGGATCGTGATTGAGTAATCGCCAAGCGCGGACTGCCTATGCCAGTGATTCAGCCTCACCCCCGGGTCTTCGTCAGCTCCGTCATGGAAGACTACGGGGGCTTCCGGGATGCCGCGAGTCGCGGTATCCGAGAGGCCGGCTGCGAGCCGGTCCGGGCCGAGGACTTTTCCGCTGCCAGCGTTTCGCCGCGCAACGCCTGCCTCGATGGAGTGCGCAGCGCGGACGCCTTTGTGCTCCTGCTCGGTGGGCGCTATGGGTTTGTCGGGCCGCCGGGGCTGGCCGCCACCGAGGAGGAATATGAAGAAGCACGGCGACATCACAAGCACATCTTCGTGTTTCTCCAGCGCGGTGTTTCACGCGAGCCTCGACAGCAAGCCTTCGTCGATAAGGTACAGGACTACGTAGATGGCCACTGGCGGAAGGTGTTCGACCACCCGGAGGATCTGAGCGAGCTCGTGCGGGACGCCGTGACGGCCGCCGAGCTGGCGCAGGGGCCAAGTCACCAAGTGAAAGCCGAGGCACGTATCCATGCAGCGCTGAACCGACGCCCGCCCGAGACTCAGGACGTTGTCTGGCTGCAGACGGTCTGGACGACGTTGCGCGACGAGGAGGTTGTCGATCCCCTGGACCTGGGAGATCGAGCATTCCAGCGTAGAGTCCAACGCGTGGCGCACGAATGCGAGCCTCCACTGTTCGCTTACGAGGAATCGAAGCGACATTTCACAGAGACTTCGCTGCTGCGGGTCGAGCAAGGCGATTTCGACGACTGGAGCGAGGCTCGAAACCTCGCAATCATCGAGATCCATACCGACGGTACCCTGGTGACGGTCCAGAATGTCACGGGCGGCAAGCCACGAACGCGTGGCGTCGCTGGCGGGTTTGACATGTTTGACATGTACTTTCTCGATCCGGACGCTGTGCGCGCAAGGCTCAGCCAGGCCTGGTCGATGGCCGCTGGATGGTGGCGGTGGCACGATCCTTATCTGCGTCACGAGCCATTACTTTATGCAGTCGCCGTTCATGAGATAGGCGCTCGTAACTTTGCACCGGCAGCGGAGCATCAGGGTAACAGCATCACAATCCCGTCGGAGTGCCCGGAGAACCCGCTGGTCGTGTTCGACAGGCCTCGACAGGTGTCTCGCGCCGGCTTGGATTCGCCGAGCGCTGAAGTCGAGCGGGTCGTCACGCTGCTCGGTCGCCGGTTCAAGCAATGGGCCAACCGATGGTAGTTTGGCGCACATTGAGCCAGACGACGCTGGGACAACGATGAACCGGAACGAGATCATCAACCGCCTCGGGAAATACGAGTGGTCGGACATCGAGTTCAAGGAGGCTCGTAACCGGGCGCCGAAATCCGCGTACGAAACGGTTTCTGCATTCGCCAACACGGCCGGCGGGTGGCTCGTGTTCGGCGTTCGTGACGACGGCGGGGTCTTCGAGATCGTCGGCGTCATCGAGGTGGACAAGGTCCAGGGAGAGTTCCTGAGCACGTTGCGGTCCGGCGGGAAGATCAACCGCAGGATCGCCGTGCGTGAAGACATGTTCGAAACCGACGGCAAGACGCTGCTGGTGTTCTACGTTCCCGAGTCTCCCGGCGGCGATAAGCCAATCTATCTCGACGGTGACATCCGGCGATCCTTCATTCGGCGCGGCGGGTGCGATGAGCGTTGCACGGTCGACGAGATCGAACGGTTTCTCCGTGACGCGTCCACGGATCGGTTCGACGAGCAGCCGGTGGACGGCCTCGATGCCGACGAATTCTTCGACCCGGCTTCCGTGCGTTGGTTTCGGCGCGTGTTCGACGAACGGAACCCCGGCAGAAGCCAGGAAACTTCCGACCGCGAGTTCCTGATCGAGTGGGGATTCGTCGTCGGACGGGGAGACCGGCTGGCGCCGACCCGCGCGGCGGTACTCCTTCTCGGCCGCGCGCGCCACGTCCGACAGGCGCTCGGTCGTCCGATCGTCGACTATCAGTTCATCAACGCCCCCGCCGATTCCTGGACCATCGACCAGCGCTGGAGCGACCGGGTTCTGGTGGAGGAGAATCTCGTCCAGGCGTGGCTCACGGTTCTGGAGCGGTACATGCGCCACGCGGATCACCCCTTCCGGCTGGACGCGGCGACGCTCCGAAGGAACGACGATCCGCCCGAGTACACCTCGTTCAGGGAAGCGGCCATCAACCTGCTCATCCACCAGGACTACGGTGACCGCAACCGGACCGCTTTCATTCGGTCCTTCCGTGATCGGACCGTGTTCTGGAACCCCGGCGACGCCTTTGCGACCACCGATGAGTTGCTGGATCCGACGGCCAAGCACCTGCGCAACCCGGCGATCGTCACCGCGTTCAGGCGGATCGGGCTGAGCGAGCAGGCCGGCACCGGCATGCGGGCGATCTTCGCGAACTGGCAGAGTCTCGGGCACGTGCCGCCGGTCATCGAGAACGACAAGGCAAGAAAAGCGTTCGAGCTTCGCCTCTTGCGCCAGGAGTTGCTCAGCGACGAACAGCGGCGGTTTCAGGCGCGACTCGGCGTGCGGCTCGACGCCAGACAGGAGCGAGTCTTCGCAATGGCCTGCCGAAACGGACAGGTCTCGCTGACGGATGCCAAGGCGGTCACCGGGCGGACGGAGCCGGATGCCCGGGCGGTTCTGAATGCGCTCGTCGTCGATGACCTGTTGCGGACACTGGATGAGGGCACTCGGTATGGCCTCCCGGAACGCCTTCGGGGTAGCCTGGGCGCCTCGATACCTGGTCGGTTCGTGAGTGACCAAGTCGGCGATGGGGCGCGCGGCTTGGTCACTGACCATGTCCGTGGTGTTCCTGAGCGGAACATGGTCAGTCACGAGAACAGGGTCACTGACCATGTCGGTCGTGTTCCTGAGCGGAACATGGTCACTGACCATGTCAGTCGCGAGCTTACCGAGCAGCAGCAACGAATCGTCGCCGCCTGCGATGTGCCACGGAGCCTGCCCGAGTTGATGGAGCGCGCCGGCGTGAAGCACCGGACCCACTTCCGTCGCACGCACCTGATGCCGCTCGTGCAGGGCGGCATCGTCACCATGACCAACCCCGACAACCCGCGGGCGGTGAACCAGCGATACGTCCTGACGGAGGCCGGCATCGCCTTGCGGGCCGCTGGCATGCGCAAGGGCCGGGAGGACGAACGTGGCCGCGAAGAGTGACCCCGGTCCCAAGCTGTTCCGCGAGTCCGCGGCACGCGACTCGGGGTCGGTAGCGTGCCTCGGGATGACCTTCGCGTCGGACGAGGCGCGCCGGGCGTACTTTCTCGATCGCTTGAAGGAGAAGCTGCCGGAACTCCGGCGCCGGCCCGACTTTCCCGCGGGCGAGGACGAGGACATCCTGCGGCTGTCCGATCCGCCGTACTACACGGCCTGCCCCAATCCGTTCGTGAACCAGTTCGTCGAGCACTACGGCCGGTCCTACGACCCCGACGAGCCGTATCATCGTGAGCCGTTCGCCGTCGACGTCAGCGTCGGGAAGACCGATTCCCTCTACCGGGCGCACGGCTATCACACGAAGGTGCCGCACCTGGCGATTGTGCCGTCGATTCTCCACTACACCCAACCGGGCGACCTCGTCTTCGACGGATTCTGCGGCTCGGGCATGACCGGCGTCGCGGCGCAATGGTGCGGCACGGCGCCGCGTGCCTACCGCCGGGAGCTGGAGCAGAGATGGAAGGCCGAGGGACGAGAGCCACCGAAGTGGGGCGCCCGGCGCGCAATCCTCGGTGACCTGTCGCCCGCGGCTACTCTCATTGCCGCCAACTACAACCTTCCCTTCGACGTCTCGGCCTTCAGCGAGGCGTCGGCCCAACTGTTGCGGGAGGTCGACGCCGAGATCGGCTGGATGTACGAGACGCTCCACACGGACGGACAGACCACGGGGCGGATCAACTACACCGTGTGGAGCGAGGTCTTCTCCTGTCCGGACTGCGCGGGCGAAGTGGTGTTTCTGGACGAGGCCCTGGACAGGGCCACCAGCCGCACGCGGTCTTCTTTTCCTTGTCCGCACTGCGCGGCGACCCTGACCAAGGACAACCTCGTGCGGTTGTTCGAGACGCTCGTCGATCCGGCGTCGCGCCAGCCGTGGAAACGCATTCGGTTGCGACCCGTCCTGATCGCCTACAACGTGGGCGATGCAAGGTACGAAAAGGAACCGGACGCCGCCGACCTGCACGTCCTGGAGAGAGTCGCCGGTCTCCCGTTGCCGTCGGAAGTACCGACCGACGCCTTCCCCATCGACGAGATGTACCACGGATCTCGTCTTGCGCCGAAGGGGTTCACGCACGTGCACCACCTGTTCCTGCCGAGGGCGGCGCATGCGCTGGCGGCGATGTGGCGGCGCGCCGGAGCGTGTGATGGGCCTCCGCTGAGGAACAGCCTGCTTTTTCTTGTTGAACAGGCAATCTGGAATCTGACCGTTCTCAATGCGTACAGACCAACTGGGTTCTCCCAGAACCAACAGTGGTTTAAGGGAGTTTACTACGTACCATCTCAACATTCCGAATGTTCACCATGGTACATCCTCGACGGCAAATTGAATCGCCTCGCGAAGGTCTTCAAGTCCGAGTATTCGCGGGTGCATTCTGCAATGGTAACGACCGGCGACTGTAGTAGCGGCGAAGGTCTACCTGACAATTCCATCGACTACGTGTTCACTGACCCGCCTTTTGGCGAGAACATCTTCTACGCCGACCTCAACTACCTGGTCGAATCTTGGCACGGCACCCGCACCTGCAGCGAGACGGAGGCCATCGTCGACCGGCCGAAAGGCAAGGGGATCGCCGATTATCAGCGCCTGATGCAGCGATGCTTCCAGGCATACTGCCGCGTCCTGAAGCCCGGTCGGTGGATCACCGTCGTTTTCCACAACTCCAAGAACGCCGTCTGGAACGCCATCCAGGAGGCCATGCTGACGGCCGGCTTCGTGGTCGCCGACGTCCGCACCCTCGACAAGCAGCAGGGCTCGTACAGACAGGTCACGAGCACTGCGGTCAAGCAGGACTTGGTGATCTCCGCCTACAAGCCGAACGGCGGATTGGAAGACCGTTTCCGGCTGAAGGCCGGCACGGAGGATGGCGCATGGGATTTCGTCCGCACTCACATGCGGCAGCTTCCCGTCTTCGTCGCCAGGGACGGGAGCGCCGAGGTGATCGCCGAGCGGCAGGGCTACCTTTTGTTCGACCGCATGGTGGCCTTTCACGTGCAACGTGGTGTCACGGTTCCCCTCTCGGCGACCGAGTTCCAGGACGGCCTCACGCAGCGCTTTCCGGAGCGGGACGCCATGTTCTTCCTGCCCGAGCAGGTCGCCGAGTACGACACCAAACGGTTGGGGGCCCGGGAGCTCGTTCAACTCGAACTTTTCGTCAGAGACGAGGAGACCGCCATCCAGTGGCTGCGCCAGCAGCTCACGAAGAAGCCTCAGACTTTCCAGGAGATTCATCCACACTTCATTCGCGAGCTCGGCGGGTGGCAGAAGCATGAGAAGATGATCGAGCTGTCGGAGTTCCTGAAGCAGAACTTTCTCTGCTACGATGGCAAGGGCGAGGTTCCGAGCCAGATCCACGCCTACCTGTCCGGCAACTTTAAGGAGCTGCGCAACCTGCCGAAGGACGATTTCGGTCTTCGCACCAAGGCCAAGGATCGCTGGTACGTCCCGGATTCGCGCAAGGCCGGTGACCTGGACGAACTGCGGACCCGGGGCCTGCTCCGGGAGTTCGACGAGTACCGGCACTCCACGCAGAGACGCCTGAAGCTGTTCCGCCTGGAAGCGATTCGCGCCGGTTTCCGAAGGGCATGGCAGGATCGAGACTACGACACCATCATCGAGGTCGCCCGCAAGGTTCCGGAAAAGGTGCTTCAGGAGGATCCGAAGCTGCTGATGTGGTATGACCAAGCGCTTACCCGCAGCGGGGAGGATGCGTGACAAAAAATGAAGCGCAGGCTGAGACCAAGTGGCCAACGCATGTGATTCGGTCGGGAGCCCATACCCCGAACCTGAACGAATCGGACCCGAAGCCCGACGACCACAAGGATCACGTGGAGCCCTGGTTGTCGGCTCTGCTTCAGGCCGAGCACCTGAATCTGGTGATCGGTAGCGGCTTGACGACCGCGTTGGCAATGGAGGCCGGGGCTCCGGCCGTCGACATGGCCGTGAAGGATGTGCGGAACACTTACGCCTTCGCGGTCCGCATCGCCGCTGCGAACAGCGCGAAGCGTCTCGGTCGAGGGAACCCGAACATCGAGGATCAGATCCGTGCCGTACAGGAGCTTGTCGGAGGTCTTCAGACCCTTGCTGGCGTGGAAGCACTCGGAGGCAACGAGACGATCCCCGACAGTGTGTCGCCTAAACTCGACGCATGGGAGGAGGTGTTGAACGACACCCTCGTCTCCTTTCTCAAGCAGATTCTCGATACCGAACGCGGCATCAACCAGGCGCTCACCGATGTGGACGAGCCGAAGAAGGCGGACAGTGTCCGCCGGTTGCTCGGCGGCTTCCTTCTGCCCTTCGCAAGCCGTACCGCGAGCCGAGAGCGCCTGCACATCTTCACGACCAACTACGATCGGATTGTCGAGCATGGATGCGACCTGCTCGGACTGCGTGTGATCGATCGGTTTCTCGGTAACCTCAGTCCGGTCTTCCGTTCGTCCCGCCTGGGCGTCGATCTGCACTACAATCCGCCCGGAATTCGCGGAGAACCCCGCTATCTCGAGGGGGTCGTGCGACTCACCAAGCTTCATGGGTCCCTGGATTGGCGTGCCCGAACGGGGCCTTCCGGACAAGCGGAAGTTCAGCGATGCGCGCTTCCATTCGGCGCCGCGGAGGGTCACCCCGAGATTTCCGACTGCCCCGGAGGACGAGTGCTCGTCTATCCGAACGCCGCCAAGGATGTTGAAACCTTGGAGTATCCGTACGCCGACCTTTTTCGAGACTTTGCCGCGGCGACGTGCCGTCCGAACTCGGTAGTTGTAACTTACGGATACGGTTTCGGGGACGACCACGTCAATCGGGTGCTGTCAGACATGCTCACCATTCCGTCCACGCACCTGGTGATTATATCCTACGACGATGCTGCCGGACGACTGCGCACCTTCTGTGAACGGGTCGCCAGGGACGTACAGATTACGTTGCTCGTCGGCCCGCATTTCGGCGATCTGACTACTCTGGTCGAGAACTATCTCCCCAAGCCTGCCATCGACCGGGCGACATGGCGCATGATGGATCTGCTGAGACGCCGAGCACGTCCAAGGGCGGACGATCCCGTTCGAACGAATGAGGGGAGTGAAGGCGGGACAGAGGAACCATGACGTCAGTCGTGCATAGTATCGGCGACCGGGTCGTAGGGACCGTCGAGGAGGTATCCGCGGATCGGATCACAGTGCTGCTCGATGTCGACGCTCCGCAGGCGACGGCGTTGAACACCGGCAGACCGACCGGCTTTCCCCGCATCAACAACTACGTGCTCATTCCCAACGAAGGCGGCGCGACGGCCTGCGTGATTTCCTCCGTACGTATTCAACGGTTTCCCTTTCCGATGCGCAAGGGGATGCAGAAGGACTTCGGCCTCGTCGACCTGCCGTTTCCGGCGCGGATGATGAGCGTGACGCCGCTCGGAACCCTGAGGGTTCGGTCCGAGGGTGAGGACTACTCCTTCGAGGTGCGACGCGGCGTGGATGTGTTTCCGTCGGTAGGCGATCCCGTTCTTCTTCCCGGGGCCGAACAGCTCAGCGCGATCGTCGAGGGAGAAGCTCGAGCGTCCCAACGGATCCTGATCGGACGCTGCCCAACGGCCGGGCGCGCGGCCGTACACGTTGATCCGGACAAACTGTTCGGGAGACATCTGGCGGTTCTCGGAAACACGGGCGCGGGAAAGTCCTGCTCGGTGGCGGGTCTCATCCGCTGGTCGCTGGATGCGGCCCGGAGAGCGCGGGAAAAAAAGACCGATGGGGATGGCGAGGCGCCCAACCCCGTGCCGAATGCCCGCTTCATCGTGCTCGATCCGAACGGAGAGTACGCTCGGGCCTTCGGCGGTTTCGACGTGCGGTTGTTTCGTGTGGAGCCGGGAACCGATGGCAATCCGCTCCAGGTCCCTGCCTGGTTGTGGAACGGGGCCGAGTGGGCTGCTTTCTCCGGCGCAGCACCGGGTGTGCAGCGGCCGGTGCTCTTCGATGCACTGCGGCGAGCGCGATCCGGCCTGGGACCGCCGGACGCGTTCGAGACGAAAGCAGGAGGTCGAGCGAAACGATATCGAAATCGACTGAACGTGATTATCCAGAGCGGCGATCACCAAGGACGGGGTAAGCGGGAGGATGTAGCCGAGGTTCTTCTGAATGTCCACAAGGACTTTGAGGACCTTGTCAGCGATCCGGACTGTACGGAGGATCTGCGGCCAGTGCTGCAAGCCGCTGCCGTGACAGCGCGGAACGCGGAGGAGGGGGCTCGGTCCGGGCGGCGAGACGGTGGGCATTGGCACAATGACTTTGCCGAGGCGACGCTTGAATCGGTAATCGAGCGAATTGGGGAAGTGGCGGTGGAATTGGGCCTGCCAGACGATGACGGAGTTGTGGATGAGGACACGCCGCGGCCGTTTTCGGTAGACGAACTACCCGGCTATGTGGATGCGCTTGCGGCGGGGCAGTCGGGCCGCGATGTGGCGCAGTTCGTCGACACGTTGAGCCTTCGGATTCGAGGTCTTCTTGCGCAGGGCCGCTTGGCGTCCGTCTTGCGACCGGACGAGACTGCTCCGATCACGCTGGAGGACTGGCTCACAAGCTACGTCGGAGCGGATCAAGCGAAGAACGGGCCGATCGCTGTCATCGACCTGTCTCTCGTTCCATCGGAAGTGATCCACATCGTCGTCAGCGTTCTCGGTCGCATGGTCTTCGAGGCGGTCCAGCGGTATCGGCGTGATGGGGGGCAGGAGCTTCCCACTACGCTGGTGCTCGAGGAAGCGCACACGTTTGTGCACCGGGAGTTGACGGGTGAGACGGCGTCGGCCGCCGGCAGGGCCTGCGCCAGGGTTTTTGAGAAGATCGCGCGTGAGGGCCGGAAGTTCGGCCTGGGCCTGGTTCTGGCGTCGCAGCGTCCATCGGAGGTTTCACCGACCGTCCTTTCCCAGTGCAATACGTTTCTGTTGCACCGGCTTGTCAATGACCGCGACCAGGAGTTGGTGAAACGCCTTGTCCCGGACGGTCTCGGTCCCCTCCTGCGGGAACTTCCGAGTCTTCCGACACGGCGGGCGATACTGCTCGGCTGGGCGGCGCCGGCTCCGATCCTGGTCGAGGTCGAGGAGATTGCAGCGGAATTTCGACCACATTCACCGGATCCGGCGTTCTGGGACGTCTGGACCGGAGCGGAACAGCGCGACATCAACTGGAAGAAGATCGCTCGATCTTGGCAAGGACTTGATCCGGAGCCACCGGAGCTTGGGCAGCGTGGCGAGGAGCCTACGACCGGCGTGGACGATGACAACTGAGACGATGGACGACCCGGTACGAATCGGGGAATCGAATCGCGGGCAGGTGTTCCGTTCGGGTGACTGGGCGTGGAGCGTCGACCACGAGCAGATTGCTCGGGTGGTCGAAACACGGACCTTGTGGGGCGACTCGATCTGTCACGTGTGGATTCCAGCGAAGGATGTCGTTGTACGGGTGCGAGCAAATCGGCTTCAGTCGGTCGGAGGGAGCGCACAGCGCGATTCGGGTTGGCTGTCGTACGTTGTTGCGGCCGCGCGGGTCTCGGACACGCTGACCGGGGATTCGCTGTTGGCGCCCATTGAGGCGCCGGTCAGGCCGTTGCCGCATCAGGTTCGCGCACTGCGGCGTGCGGTAACGGGCAATCAGGTTCGTTACCTGCTGGCGGACGAGGTCGGCCTGGGCAAGACGATCGAGGCGGGGCTCGTCATGCGGGAGCTGAAGCTGCGCGGCATGGTGCGCCGGACGCTGGTCGTAGCGCCGAAGGGGCTCGTGACGCAGTGGATCGCGGAGATGCGAACGCACTTCGACGAGGAATTCAGGCTCTTCAGCCCGAGTGACTTTCAGGCGTTCCGACGCATCGCGCCAACCGACAACGTCTGGCGGACGTGGGATCAGGTTGTCTGCTCCATCGATTCGGTCAAGCCGCTGGAGGTCAGGCGCGGATGGTCGCGCGAGCGAGTGGCGGAGTATAACGACGACCGTTTCGAGGGCTTGATAGGGGGCGGCTGGGACCTGGTTGTCGTCGACGAGGCGCACAGGCTCGGCGGCAGCACGGATCAGGTCGCCCGGTACAGGCTCGGCCGGGGGCTGGCGCATGCGGCGCCGTATCTCCTGCTGCTGTCGGCGACGCCGCACCAGGGGAAGTCGGACGCCTTCCACCGGCTGATGTCGCTGGTCGACGACGAGGCCTTCCCTGAGCCCGCGAGCATTTCGCGTGAGCGGGTGCGCCCGTTCGTAATTCGGACAGAGAAGCGCCATGCCGTGGACACGGATGGACGTCCACTGTTCAAGCCGCGCAGCACGCGACTCGAACCGATAGCGTGGGAGGCCCGGCACGGTCGCCAGCGAGCCCTGTACGAGGCGGTTACCGAGTACGTGCGCGCCGGCTACAACCAGGCCCTGCGCGAGAAGAAGAGCTATGTCGGCTTTCTGATGATCCTGATGCAGCGACTGGTCACATCGTCGACGCGCGCCATCCGAACCACGTTGGAGCGTCGGCTCGAGGTGCTGCAGGAGCCGGACGAACAGCTGCTGCTGTTTCCCGATCTGTCCCGGGAGGAATGGGCGGACCTCGACGGCCAGGAGCAGATGGACACGTTGCTCACGACCCGTTTGGCGGCGCTCAAGGACGAACGCGCCGAAGTCAGGCTGCTGCTCGACGCGGCCCGGGGCACGGAGGCCGCCGGTCCCGATGCGAAAGCGGAAGCCTTGCTGGACTGGATCTACCGCCTGCAACAGGAGGAATCGGATCCGGATCTGAAAGTGCTCGTCTTCACCGAGTTCGTGCCCACGCAGGAGATGCTGCGGGAGTTTCTTGCCGACCGGGGCTTCTCGGTCGGGTACCTCAACGGATCGTTGGGGATGGACGAGCGGGAGAAGGTGCAGCGATCATTCGCCGGCAACGCTCGGATCCTGGTCTCGACGGATGCGGGCGGCGAGGGGCTGAACCTCCAGTTCTGCCACGTGGTGGTCAACTACGACATCCCGTGGAATCCGATGAAGCTGGAGCAGCGCATCGGACGGGTGGACCGCATCGGCCAGGCGCACGCCGTGCGTGCAGTCAACTTTGCGATCCAGGACACGGTCGAGCACCGTGTCCGCGAGGTTCTGGAAGAGAAGCTGGCCGTGATCCTCCAGGAGTTCGGCGTCGACAAGACTGGCGACATCCTGGATTCGGCGTTGGCCGGGCAGCTCTTCGACAACCTGTACGTCGAAGCGATCCTCCGGCCCGAGGCGCTCGATTCCGGGGTCGAAGCGGCGGTGGAAACGGTCAGGGAGCAGGGGCGGGCGGTCCGCGACAACGTGGCCATTCTCGGGAACGCCGAGGACGTCGATCCCGGAGAGGCGCGGAATCTGGTGACCCACCCGCTGCCGCACTGGGTAGAACGGATGACCGTCAGCTACGTGCAGGCACACGGCGGCGCGGCGGAACGGAACGATCTTGCCTGGAAGCTGATCTGGCCCGACGGGAAGCGTGAAGAGGCCGTCGTGTTCTCGGTCGCGGACGCGGAACGATCACCCCGCGCACGACATCTCACGCTGCAGGACCTGCGCCTCCGCGGGCTGGCGACGCGGATCCCGCCGTTCACTCCCGGGCAACCGATTCCGCGTCTTGCGCTGAAGGAGCTGCCGTCGGACGTCCGGGGATTCTGGTCGCTGTGGCGGATCACGCTCCATGCACCGGAAGGGAGTCGGCACCGCGTCATGCCGCTCTTCAGGCATGAAGACGGTCGTGTCCTGGCCCCGACAGCCCGATTCGTGTGGGATCGGATGCTGGCCGACCAGCCGTCGGTCCGTGAACATGTCGAAGGCGACGCGGCAGCCGAGGCTTTCGACCGTGTCCAGGAATCGGCGCACGAGCACGGCCGGCCGATGTACGAGGAGCTGGTTCAGGCGCACCGCGTCCGGCGCGCCGCCGAACGCGAGAAGGGCGACTACGCGTTTGCGGCTCGGCGTTCTGTCATCGAGCGAATCGGGTTGCCGGCTGTGCGCGATCATCGCCTGACGCAGCTCGAGGCGGAGCAACGATCGTGGCGGGACCGATTCGATCGCGCCGCCGAGACCAGCCCGGAGCTCGTTCCGCTCCTGCTCGCGCATGTAGAGGGAAGGAGCGGCGGTGGACAACTGGCGCGATGAGATCCTGAGGAAGTTCACGCCGGGGGTTGAGCGCCTCACGGTCGTGGCGGACCCCGATGGGCTTCTGCTGGAGGAGGCCATCCTCGAGACTCTCCAGGCGCGGGGTTTCGAGCTGGTCTCCTTCGAGGATCGCATCGCCTTCCGGTTCTTCTATGAATCCCGCTACCGATCACACCGGGACCGCGGCGATCTGGCGGACCTTGTCGTCGTGGTCGGCGACGAAGAATCGGGCCTGCATGAGGTTCCCTACGACGTGCTGCAGGCGGGCCGCCAACTCTCGTTCCAGCTCGGCGACCTGTTTCCGAAGCTGAGCGGTACGGTCGTCAATGCCTTGGACCGGAGCGATCTCGACGCCCTGTACGCGGCTCAGGCACGAGAGCCGCCGGCACGTCGTCTCGGGGAGGCGCAGACCGAGATGTTCGTGCTTCGGTACCTGTTCCGGTTCGCGCCCGAGACGATCAGGCTGGCATCGGATCTGCTCCGCTTCCTGCTGCGCCGCCACTACCGCAGACTACGCCTGCCGGGGACTCTGGAACACCGCCTCATTCGGGAGCTTCGCAAGGACCCCGTGTTCGAGCCGTGGCCGTTGGCGCAGATCGTTCCGGATCGCGAGGCGTTCTTTGCGTTTCTGCAGGAGCGCTGGCCGATCTTCCTTGATCGGCAGACCTCCGGATCGGTTGCGGTGCACGAAGCGGCTGAGCGGTACGGACTTGCGTTCAGCGGCCCGGCCGAGCTCCCGTTCGACCATCCCGACGTGCGGGTCTACATCGACAACCTGTTCCTGGAAGGTGCGCTTCGGCCGATCGCGCATCCCGGCGGGCATGAAGTGGCGGGGTCGTGGGCGCTGGCCGGTATCGAGATCGACCCGCAGGCGCATCGCAGGCGCCGGCTCGACGGGTTGCTGAAGTCCATCGAGGAGACGATTCCGAAAGACGCGGCGTCACACCAGGCGTGGCTTGCGTTCGCACCACGCTGGGCGCAGGTGAACGCGCTCGTCTTCGGCGCCGACGCGGGTACGCTCGACGGGAACGTTCTGGAACGGTACTGCAGCATCCGTGGCGGCATCGACGAGGCGTTTACCGCGTGGATCCGGCAGCGCTTCGAGACGTTGCACAATCTGCCACCGTCGCCGCCGGTGATGATCCACCAGATTCCCCGCTTACTCGCGCGGCGTCTGCAGGAATCCAGGAACGGGAAGGTCGCGCTGGTCGTGATGGACGGGCTGGCGCTCGACCAGTGGGTGGTGGTTCGCGAGTTGCTGGCGCAACAGCGGCCGGAGTTGCGGTTCCGGGAGGACAGCCTGTTCGCCTGGATCCCCACGCTGACTATGGTGTCCCGACAGGCCTGCTTCGCGGGCCGCCCACCCCTGTACTTCGCATCCAGCATTGACGGCACGGACCGTGAGCCGTCCGCGTGGAAGCGGTTCTGGGGAGACGAAGGCCTGTCCCCGGTCGAGGCGGTCTACGAGAAGAACCTGCGCGACCCCGCGGACGTCGCGCGCGTGGAGGAGCTCGTGTCTCATCCCGGTGCCCGTGCCGTGGGCCTGGTGGTCGACGCCGTGGATCGGATCATGCATGGAATGACGCTCGGCAGCGCCGGAATGCACAATCAGGTCAAGCTGTGGACAGAGAGAGGAGCGTTGGCCGCGTTGCTCGACGCGCTCCTCAACCGAGGTTTCGCCGTCTTCCTGACGTCGGATCACGGAAACGTGGAAGCCCGCGGTTGCGGGGCGCCGAAGGAGAGGTCGCTCGCGGAGATGAGAGGCCAGCGTGCACGCGTCTACCGTGATCGGGGTCTACGCTCGCGGGTTGCGACCGGGTTTCCGGATGCGATTGAATGGCCGACGACCGGACTGCCCGAGGATTACCTTGCGCTGCTGGCCCCCGCGCGCCGGGCATTCGTTCGCGAGTCGGAGCGTCCGGTATCCCATGGCGGTATCACCCTGGAAGAAGTCGTCGTACCCTTCGTGGAGATCGAGCGGAAGTGATGTCCGGTACGACGCGCCGCATCATCGGGTTCGACCGGAAGGTCCGCTTGCGCTGGCTTGACGCCACTGCCGAGTGGACCATGCAGGGACTCTCCGTCCCGGAGACTCGCGCACAGCTCGAACGACTCCTCCACGGACAGGTGGCCGGCGACGGTCCCCACAGCGCGCGAGGCAAGACGATGACCGTGCTGCTTCACGTCTGGATGGCCGTGCCCGCCGCCGCCGTGCCGCTTCGCGACGACGCGCTCGCGCTGTTGCGCGGCCGAACCGGACGCGACCGGCTTCCGCTGCACTGGGGCATGTGCCTGGCGACCTACCCGTTCTTCCGTGACGTGGCGGCAACGACCGGCCGGCTGCTGGCTCTCCAGGGGGAGGCTGCCCTGCCGCAGATCGTGCGGCGCATGGCGGAGTCCTGGGGGGAGCGGAGCACGCTGACGCGCGCCGTGCAACGGGTCGTTCGGTCTTTCGTGGAGTGGGGCGTGCTCGCGGAGAGCGGCGACCGCGGAGTCTTCTCGCCCGCGGCGAAGGTCGTCGTGTCCGGCGATGGGGTCGGCCCGTGGCTGGTGGAAGCCGGCCTGGTGAGTCGCGGCCGCCGGGAATACCCGTTGCGCGGGCTCGTCGATGGGGTTTCGTTCTACCCGCTCGACCTGGCGGTGTCGGTCGGAGACGTCAGCCGCAGTCCTCGGCTGGAGCTCTGCCGGCAGGGACTCGACGAGGACATCGTGGTTCTCAAGGCGAAAGGTGGATGACGCCCGGATGACGTCCGCGGGTGACCATCAGGGTAGAATCAATCCTGCTTTATCTACCGTGGACGAAACGATGAGCCTCAACATCAAGAACGAGGAGACGTGTCGGCTCGCCCGGGAGCTCGCGCGGCTGACCGGCGAGACGATGACCGGCGCCATCACCGGCGCGTTGCGGGACCGCCTGGAGCGGGAGAAGCGCCTGCGCAACGCGGATGCGCTGGCCCGGGAGCTTCACGCCATCGGACAGCGCTGCGCCAAGCTGATGGGATCCGGACCTTCGGCCGTCGACCACAGCGACCTCCTTTATGACGAACGGGGACTGCCGAAGTGATCATCGACACGTCGGCGATCATGGCCGTTCTCCTTGGTGAATCGGACGCGACGCACTACGAACAGGCAATCTCGGCGGCGTGGCCCAGGCGCATGTCGGCGGTGGCCTTGCTCGAAGCAACCATGGTTGTCGAGGGCAGAGCGGGAGCCGCGGCGGGACGTCAACTCGACATGTTTCTGGACAAGGCGGAGATCGAGTTGGCGCCGGTCACGCCGGAACACGTCGAGGCCGCCCGCCGCGCCTGGCGGCGATTCGGCAAGGGCAATCATCGGGCGGCGTTGAACTTCGGCGACTGTTTCGCCTACGCGCTGGCGAAGACCACCGGCGAGCCGCTGCTGTTCAAGGGGGCGTGACGCCCTGCATCAATCCGGCAACCCGGCGCGACGCCGGAAGTCCTGCTCGTCCACGCACGCGAGCGCCGCGGCCATGAGCACGTCGTGAGGAACAGCGGCGAGCGAGGCCGATGCGCCCGGAAACCCGTCCGACACTGGAATCCCGCGCACCCGGAGCGTGCTGCGCACGAGCACGGCCAGCTCTTCGGCGCGTCCCTCCGCGCGCGCCTGTTCGCCCAGCGAACGCAGTAACGGCGTATCGTCGGGGCCGGTGCCCTCCCGCCCGCCGAGCGTCCGTCCCACCCGCTCCAGCGCGCGCCACGTGTGCGCGCTCGTCGCCGGCTCGATCAGGGCCGTGTGGATCTCCGACGCCGTCCAGCCGGGGAAGGCGCGGCTCGTCGTCGCGGACCGATACCGCCCGTCCTCCAGCCGGTGGATCGTCACGCCTGCCGGGCGCCGGCGGCGCGCCCCGGCCGGCGGCACCACGACCCACAGCTCCGGGAATCCCCAGGATTCGTACAGCGGCAGCTTGCCGGGGCGGACGTCCGTCGTGTGGTCCACCTCCAGCACCACGTCGGGCAGGTCGTGCTCGCCGATGACCAGCGATCCCGCCGGCAGCCGCGCCCGGCCAGGGTGCAGGTACAGGGTCTCGTCGGCCTGCATCATCCGCTCGGGGGCGCCGCGGGCGTCCCGAACGAGCAGGTCGACGGAGCCGAACGAGGCGATCGGCGTCCCGCGCACCAGCGCGATCCGCTCGGCCAGATGAATCAGCCGCCGCGAGGTGCCCTCGTGGATGCCGCCGGTCGGCTCCGCCACCACCCACGCGGTCTCGGTCCGGGCGTCCCAGTACTCGAGGCGGCTCTCGAAGTCGGGTAGCCGGTCGGTTAGCAGTCGCACGGGGCGGCACCCGGGGAAGCGCGAGGCGTAGTCCACCGGCGCCGGGCGGCTCCGCTCGGAGTTCGGCGCCCGCCCGCCGGTTCCTGCTTCCACCTCGCCGCCGCGCGCCACCCATCCCCCATCGTCCATGGATGGCATCATACCCCGTCGTTCCGTGTGCCTTTGGCCGTCGGCGGCCGACCGGTTTCGTGTCACAATGAAAGGTTGGCCTGAACGAAGGAGGGCTGAGAATGCCGGTGCGGCAGGTGCTCGAGCGGGGCGGGGTCCCGGTCAAGATCTTCACCGACGACGTCGATCGGGCGTCCATCGAGCAGCTTGCGGCGGTGTCGCGGCTGCCGATCGTGGTCGGCCACGTGGCCGCCATGCCCGACGTGCACCTCGGCATCGGAGCGACCGTCGGCTCGGTGATCCCGACCCGGCGGGCGCTGATTCCGGCCGCGGTCGGCGTCGACATCGGTTGCGGGATGAGCGCCGCGCGGCTCACCCTCGACGCGTCCAGGCTCCCGGACTCGTTGCGCCCGGTCCGCGAGGCCATCGAGGACGCGGTGCCGGTCGGCTTCGCCGCCCATCCCGAGCCGGTCGCCGACACCGGCGTGCTGGACTCGCTGCGGCCCGGCCTCGAACGGATCCTGGAGTGCCACGAGCGCATCGAGAAGATGATCCGCGGCGTGCGCGCGAAGTGGCCGCGGCAGCTCGGCACGCTCGGCGGCGGCAACCACTTCATCGAGGTGTGCCTCGACGAGGAGGACCGGGTCTGGGTGATGCTCCATTCCGGGAGCCGCGGCGTGGGCAATGTGCTCGGCCGCTACTTCACGCAGCTCGCCAAGCGTGACATGGAGCGGCACCTCGCCCGCCTGCCGGCGAAGGACCTCGCCTACCTGGAGGAGGGGGCGGAGCACTTCGCCGACTACGCCGACGCGCTCACCTGGGCGCAGCGCTACGCGCTGGAGAACCGGCGCCTGATGATGGCGCGCATCCTGGCTGCGTTGCGGGGATTGCTGCCGCCGTTCGCGGTGGACGGGACCGCCGTGGAGTGCCACCACAACTACGTGGCGGAGGAGGAGCACTTCGGCGGGCCGGTCTACGTGACCCGCAAGGGCGCCATCCGGGCCGGACGCGGCGAGCTGGGCATCATCCCCGGCAGCATGGGGGCGCGGTCGTTCATCGTGCGCGGGCGAGGCTCGGAAGAGTCGCTCCAGTCGTGCGCCCACGGGGCGGGCCGGCGGATGAGCCGCTCGCAGGCCAAGGCGTCCTACACCGCGGCCGACCTCGAGCGCCAGACGGCGGGCGTCGAGTGCCGCAAGGACGCCGGCGTCGTCGACGAGATCCCGGGCGCCTACAAGGACATCGACACGGTGATGGCCAATTCGTCCGACCTGGTGGACGTGGTCCACACCCTCAAGCAGGTAGTCTGCGTGAAGGGGTGATGTCCGGCTCGACCGCCGTCGCCGGTCAGGGTTCGACCACGACCAGGTCGTCGAAGTACCGGCGGTAGAACCCGCGGTCGCGGGTGACGAGACGACCTGCCTGTACCCGGGCGTGGGCGCCGACGACGAAGTCGGAGAGGATGCGTTCGCGGCCGCCTCCCGCGGACCGGTACGCGCGCCACATCCGTCCTGACAGAAACAACGCGTTCGCGTTCGGGGACTCGCGCCGGATTCGTGCGTCCGCCAGAAACGTATCCAGCTCGTGCATCCGTTCGAAGCCGGCCGCCAGCTCGGCGTACACGAGGTCGCACAGGACGAGCGGTCCCAGTGTCGCGCTCGTCTCGATCAATGCGAGTGATCGGTCGACGAAGTTCGCATTCGGGCGCAGCACGTCGAGCAGAACGCTGGTGTCGACCGCGGTGATCATGATCCGCGGATGTCGTCGATGAACTCGTCGACCGATTCGGGCATCGACAGCCGTCCCACCCATTTGCGAATGCCGGACCGGACCGCCGCCGCGCGCGCCCTGCGCAGTATGAGGTCGCCTCTCGATTCGATGAACGTGACTTCGTCGTGCGGCTCCAGGCCGTACTTCTCCCGGAGCGACTTGGGAATCGTGACCTGACCGCGCTCGCCGATACGCATACTGAAAGTATGTATTCGTACTGCAGAGATGTCAACATCCCCATGGGAGGCAAAGCGGCCTTCCTCTTGAGGGGGGAAAACCCCGGCCTTGACAGGAACAGGTTTATTTTGAATACTCAAAATACAAAACATGCATAGAGCAAAACAACAGTTTCTGTCCTGCAAAATAGCGCCGGTGCTGCTGCTGGCGAGCTGGGCGGCTACGGCGTCCGCGCAGCAGACAGCGTCCGACCCGCAGTCCCCCGCGCCCGCGGTCGGCGCCGCGACGTCCCGGACCGGGCCGATCTCCGGCTACATGGATTTCCACGTCAACGACGCGCAGCACGCCGATCCGGTGCTCGACTTCCACCGTTTCGTGCTGCTCTTCACGCACAGCTTCTCCGAGCGGGTGCGCTTCGTGTCGGAGCTGGAGCTGGAGCACGCCGTCGTCTCGCCGGAGACGGACGGGGAGCTGGAGCTGGAGCAGGCCTACGTCGACTTTCTCCTCGCCCGGCCGTTCAACCTGCGGGCGGGGATGGTGCTGGCGCCGGTCGGCGTCATCAACGAGCGGCACGAGCCACCGGTGTTCCACGGGGTCGAGCGCCCGTTCGTGGAGACCCTGATCATCCCGACCACCTGGTTCGGGGCCGGGGCCGGCGTGCACGGCGAGCTGTGGGGCGGCTTCCGCTACCGGGCGTACGCGATGGAGACGCTCGACGCCGCGCGGTTCAGCGCCGGGGAGGGGCTGCGCGAGGGGCGGCAGAAGGGCGCCGAGGCGAACGGCCGGCACGTGGCCGGCACCGGGCGGGTGGAGTACGTCGGGACGCCGGGCCTGGTGCTCGGCGCCAGCGTCTGGAGCGGCGACACCGGTTTCGCGTTTCCCCGCGTGGACACCGGCGTCACCCTGGCCGAGGCCGACGGGCGCTACCGGGTCGGCGAGCTCGCGGTGCGCGGACTCTACGCGCACGCGTTCCTCGACGGGATGGCGGCGCTGAACCGCGCCGTCACGCGCATCACCGGCGTCAGCCCCAACGTGGCCGAGCAGATGCGCGGATTCTACCTGGAGGGCTCGTACTTCATCGTCCCGCGGCCCGCGCCGCGCGAGGTGGCCCTGTTCCTGCGCTACGAGAACTTCGACACGCAGTACCGCATGCCGGCGGGGTTCGCGCCGCTGCCGGCGTTCGACCGCGACGCCTGGATCGTCGGGGCCACGTATTTCCCGGATCCCGACGTGGCGGTCAAGGTGGACTACACGGTGCTCCGCAACCGGAGCGGCGTCGTCGACGCGCCGAACTCCTTCAACGTCGGGCTGGGGTGGTGGTTCTGATGCGGGGCCGTCTCGCAGCGGCGGTTCTGGTGGCCGGCGTGCTGCTGCCCGGCATGGACGCGGGTTCAGCCCGGCCGGCCGCGGCGGCGGCACCGGAAATGGTCAGTGGCCCCAGGGGCGGGCAGGAGCCGGCCGGCGGCCCGGGGGGCGGGCGGGAGGCGACCCGTGGGCCGGCCGCCGGCGAGCGCCGCGTGGTTCGGATCCTGGCCGAGCGGTTCAGCTTCACGCCGTCCGAGATCCGCGTGCCGCGCGGCGTGACGCTGGAGCTTCGCATTCGGAGCGACGACACGATGCACGGGTTCCGCATCGTGGGCCGCAACGTGAACCTGCTGGTGCCGAAGCGGCGGCAGGGCGAGGCGGTGGTCGTCTTCGAGGCGGCCGAAGCCGGGCGCTATACGTTCGAATGTTCACGCCTGTGCGGCGCGGGCCACAACTTCATGCGGGGCGCAATCGTCGTCGAGGACACCCAGGCTCGGGCCGGTGGAAGCGCCGGCGACGGGGCGCTGGCGACGAGGAGCCGGGTCGGGCAGGCGGAGCGGGGTTCCGATGTCCCGTGAGCGCGCAACGACCCCGCGCGCGGCGGGTGGGGCGGCGCTGGCCCTTTCGCTCCTGGCGGGTGCGCAGCTTCAAGCACAGCCGCAGGTGTCGCCGGGCGATCCGCTGCCCGGCCTGACGCCGGTCGAGTTCGAGGAGTTCATCCTTGGCCTCGACGACTTCCTGGAGGTCGAGGACGCCGAGGAAGGGCTCGGCCCGGCCTACAACAACACGAGCTGCGCGGGCTGCCACAACGTGCCCGCCATCGGCGGGATCGCGCCCATGACCACCACGCGCGCCGGCATCCGGACGCCGGACGGGACGTACCGCGACATCGAGCCGGGCCGCGGCTCGCTGTTCCAGATCTTCTCGATCCCGACCCACGCCTGCCAGTCGGTGATTCCGCCCGAAGCGAACGTCATCGGCCAGCGGGTTCCGATCCCTCTGTTCGGCGCCGGCCTGATCGAGGCGATCCCCGACGCGGCGCTCGAAGCACTCGCCGATCCGGACGATCTCGACCGCGACGGCGTCAGCGGGCGGGCTCCGATCGTCGTCGATCTGGTGACGGGCGAGCCGCGGGTGGGCCGCTTCGGGTGGAAGTCGCAGCGGGCGACGCTGCTGGACTTCGGGGCCGACGCCTATCGCAACGAGATGGGGATCACGAACGACCTGTTTCCGGCCGAGCTCACGTTCCGGCTGTCGGCGCGGCAGCTCGCACTGTGCGACGAGACGCCGGACCCCGAGGACATCGTCGATCCGCCCACCGGCCGGCGCGGCATCGACAACTTCGAGTCGTTCATGCGGCTGCTGGCGCCGCCCGCCCGGGGACCGCGCTCGCCGCTGACGGCGCTCGGCCGCCAGGTCTTCGACGCCATCGGCTGCGCGGCATGCCACGTGCCGGTGCTCACGACCGGACCGAGCACCAATCCGTTGTTCGACCGGCAGCCGGTCGCACTGTTCTCCGATCTCCTGCTGCACGACGTGGGGACCGGCGACGGCATTCGGCAGGCCGTGGCCGAGCCGGGCGAGATCCGGACGCCGCCGCTCTGGGGCCTGCGTTTCCGGCGTCCGTTGCTGCACGACGGCAGCGCGGCGACGGCAATCGAGGCGATCCGACGGCACGGGAACGAGGCCGCCCCCGCGCGGGAGGGCTTCGAACGGCTCTTGCCGGCGGATCGGGAGGCGCTGGCGGCGTTTCTCCATTCGTTGTAGGCGGACGCGATTCCGTCCGCGGTGAGCCGGCCGCCGCCGTGGTACGCTTCTGCCTCGCATGGCGCCGTCCAGTACCGTCGAGAACTACCTGAAGGCCATCTATCAGGCCGAAATGGCGCACGGCGAGGATGACGCCCTGGTGCCGATGGGGCGGCTCGCGAACGCGCTCGGCGTAGTGCCCGGCACCGCCACGACGATGGTCAAGGCCCTGGCCGATTCCGGGCTGGTGCGCTACGAGCCGTACGCGGGCGTGCGGCTGACGCCGGCGGGACAGAAGCTGGCCGCGCTGGTGCTGCGGCGCCACCGGCTTATCGAGCTGTTTCTGGTCAAGGTGCTCGACATGAGCTGGGCCGAGGTGCACGACGAAGCCGAGCGGTTGGAGCATGCTGCGTCCGATCGACTTATCGACCGGATCGACGCCATGCTCGGGCGGCCCGCTGTCGACCCCCACGGAGATCCGATTCCGGACCCGGACGGCGCCATCGCGATGCCGCGCTACCAGAGCCTGCTGACCTGTCCGCTGAACACGCCGGTCGTCCTGACGCGGGTCACCGATCAGGATGCGGCGTTCCTGCGGTTCCTGGAGAGCCACGCGTTGACCCCCGGGCAGTCGATTCGGGTCGCGGCGCGTGACGAGGCGGCCGACCACGTGCAGGTGTGCGTCGCGCCCGACCGGCCGGTCATGATCGGAATGCGGGCGGCGGCGAAGCTGCTCGTGGCGCCGCGCAGTTGAACGCGGGCTCACAGACGATGGACATCGATCGGGAGCGGTGGTCGGGCGAGGGAGACTTCACGGAGCGGTTGCTGGCGTGGCTCGCCGCGCGGGACGACATCGTCTTCCTGCGGGTCGAGGACGCCGTGGCCACCAGGACCGAGGTCGACTACAACTTCGTCAGCAACGAGATCTACGTCCGTTTCCGCACGCGCGACCGGCAGGAGCGCCGCCGACTGTGGGGCGTCCTCCCGGTTCGGCGGACCGTGGCCGAGAAGGTGACGACGATGGAGGCGCTCGAGACCGCGCTGGCGGACGACCCCGAGCTGGGGCCGCCGGACTTCGCGGACGGCGGGATGATCCAGTATCTGGACACCCAGCGGGTGGTTCCCCCCTACCAGACCCGAGGCTACAAGCTGATCGAGCTGGTGCGGATCTACGAGGCCGGTGCGGCGCCACGGGCCTGACGAGGCGACATGGAAACCGGAGACGTTCGGCGCCGCGTACGGCGGACCATCGACGACGCGCGGGCGCGGGCCCGGGCGCGGCGCGAGGACGTGGCGGCGGCCGAGGCGGACGGACACCGGGTCCTCCGCGCGGTGGCGGCCCCCCTCTTCAGGACGGTGGCCTCCGCGCTCAAGGCGGAGGGCTATCGCTTCGCGGTGGAGACGCCGGCCGAAGCGGTGCGTCTCGCGTCCGCGACGTCGAGCGAGAACGCCATCGAGCTGGCCCTCGACACCACCCGTGATCCGCCCGCGCTGGTGGGGAGGTCCGCGTACGTCCGGGGCCGCCGCGTGCTGAGCGACGAGCGGATCGTTGCCGAGCATCCGGCCCTCGGCGACCTTGCCTCGGAAGCGCTGCTGGATTTCGTGCTGGCGGCGCTGGCGCCGCTCGTCGAGCGCTGACTGACGGTCAGACGGCCCCGTCGCTCTTCAGGCGCGTGACCTCCTCGTCCGAGTATCCGAGCTCGTCGAGAATGGTGCCCGTATGCTGCCCCAGCAAGGGCGGCGGCGTGCGGACCGCCCCCGGCGTGTCGCCCAGCTTGACCGGGACCCCGAGCTGCCGGATCGCCCCGGCCACCGGATGCTGGAGCGCGATGACCATCGCTCGCTCCACGATCTGCGGATCGGTCAGCACCTGCTCGAAATCGCGGACCCCGCCGCACGGAACCCCGGCCGCCTTCAGATCCGCCAGCCACTCCGCGGCCGGCCGCGTGCGCAGCCGCTCGACGAGCAGTGGGCGCAGCGCCTCGCGCGCGCCGACCCGGTCCTTGTTGGTCCGGAAACGCGGGTCGTCGGCCAGCGACTCGAGGCCGAGCACGCCGCAGAACGTCCGCCAGAGCTGATCGTTGCCGGCTGCGACGACCAGGTCCCCGTCGGCCGCCTCGAGCGTCTCGTAGGGCGTGATCGTCGGGTGCAGATTGCCGAGGCGCCCGGGCGGCTTGCCGGTGGCGAAGTAGATTCCCGCCTGGTAGGTGAGCAACGCCGCCACCGAGTCCAGCATGCCGACGTCGACGAGCTGCCCGCGGCCGGTGCGGTGCCGGGCGAGCAGGGCCGTGGCGATGCCGTAGGCCGAGAACATTCCCGACGCTATGTCGGCGATGGCCACCCCCAGCCGGTAGCCCGGGCCGTCGGGCGCGCCGGTGATGCTCATCAGGCCGCCCTCGCCCTGCATGACTGCGTCGTAGCCCGGCTCGCGCCGGCGGGGGCCGGTCTGGCCGAAGCCGGAGATGGAGCAGTAGACGAGGTCCGGCCGCCGCCCGGACAAGTCCGCGTAGCCGAGCCCCATCCGGTCCAGCGTGCCCGGCCGGAAGTTCTCGACCAGGACGTCGGCCCGCTCGATCAACGCGTCGAGCACCCGCCGCCCGTCCGGATGCTTCAGGTTGAGGGTGAGGCTCTCCTTGTTGCGGTTGATGCTCATGAAGTAGGCGCTCTCGCCGTCCTGGAACGGCGGGCCCCAGCCGCGGGTGTCGTCGCCCTTGCCCGGCTGCTCCACCTTGATGACGCGGGCCCCCATGTCGGCGAGCATCATCGTGCAGTAGGGGCCGGACAGCACGCGGGTCAGGTCGAGAACGGTCAGCCCGTCGAGGGCGCCGGGCGCAGCGGTTGTCTTCTGTTGAGCGGTCATCGCTATCGGGTTCCTGGTCGGGGCGGCTTCCTGCGGCGTGCCGAAGCGCGCCGGGCGGGCGGCTGCAATCGGTATCGGCGCGCCTGATTCTACTCCCTGCGGTCAGGAGCCGGCCGGGGAGGGGGTGGCCGCCAGCGGCAGCTCGGCCAGCACGCGGTCGAGCCGGGCCAGTCCTTCGCGCAGGGACGCGGCGCGGCCGCCGTACCCGATCCGCAGCCAGCCGTCGAGGCTGAAGTGGTCGCCGGGCACGACCAGCACGCCTTCGGTCTGCCGGAGCCGGTCGGCGAGCGCGGTCGAGCCGATGTCGTGGGCGTAGCGGACGAAGCCGATCGCCCCGGCTTCGGGGGGCACCCACGCGAGTTTCCCGGCGTGCGCGCCGAGCCAGGCACCTACGATCGGGAAGTTGGCGGCGATCATCCGCCGGGTGCGTTCCAGCAGGGCCGTCCGGCGGGGCGGGGCCAGGGCGTGGCGGGCGAGCCGGTCGCTGAGCGCACTCGGTGCAATCGTCGTGTAGTCGCGGCGGCTCCAGAGGTCGGCCGCCACGTCCCGCGCGGCGATCGCCCAGCCGATGCGCAGGCCGGGCAGGCCGTAGGCCTTCGACAACCCGCCGGTGACGACTACTCGTTCGGTGCGCCTCCACGCGCTCGGCGTCTCGACGCCGTCGCGCTCGCTCCCCCGGTAGATCTCGTCGGACAACACCCAGACGCCGTGCCGGTCCGCGATCTCGCAGACCCCGGCCACCTCCGCCTCGGTCAGCCGTGCCCCCGTCGGGTTGTTCGGATTGCAGACGGCGATGAGCTTCGTGCGATCCGTCACCAGCGCCCGCAACTGGTCGAGGTCGGGCGCCCAGCGCGGAGCAGGGCCGCTCCGCTCCTCGCGCAGCGGCCAGGGCCGGACGATGGCGCCGAACCCTTCCGCCAGGCCGTGCGCCTGCCCGTAGTTGGGTTGCATCACCACGACCTCGTCGCCCGGTTCGATCAGCCGCCAGCAGGTGACGAAGTTGGCTTCGGCGCCGCCGTTGGCGACGAGCACCTCGGCGTCGGTGACGCCGGGCAGCGTGGCGGCGATCGCGGCGCGCAGCTCCGGAGTGCCGTTGGACTGCGTGTAGGCCAGAGGCTGGTCGAGCAGCAGGTCCGTCCCTTCCGCGCCGAGCAGCTCGCCGACGTCGAGCGGCTCCACGCCGCTCTCGGTCAGGTTGATCTCGACCTGGTGCTCGTGAATCGATTGGAATCGTTCGAGCGCGAAAGGTGGAATTCTCATGACCGGGCCTCGCGTTTGTCGTCTTCCTGCCTGCCACCGCGGATCGTACAACACCGGATGGGACGCCCCGGGGAACTCGGGAATGAGCCGGGGCTGTCGGCGCGGGAGCCAGGGTCCGATATGGAATTCGGGTACGCACTGTCCCTGTCGGAGGGGGCGCGCGGTCGCGACGCCGGCTGCGTGCGGGCTGGCTCCGCGCGGCGTCCGGGGGGTGGGGGTGGTCCCGACTCCCGCTCCGACCCGGCAGCCGCCAGTCTGGAGGAAACGAATGGACCTGCTACGGTACAAATCAGGACCGCACCGCATCGAGATCGCATGCTGCCTGCAGCCGCAGGCGCCGCAGGCCGTTGCCGGCGAGTCGTTCGAGGCTCAGGCGTTTCTGGTGCTCGACGACGACACGCCGCCGGTGACGGCGCCGCTCTCGGCTCCATCGGCGGCAGGCGCCGTGCAGCGGGTCCACGAGTACCTCGACAGCATGGGCTACGAAGACCTCGTCGCGCTCGAGCAGCAGCCGGTCGCGACCGACTGAGCGACCCGCCGCGCTTCAGGACGGCGGCAGCGTGAACGTAACCAGCATGTTGCTGCCCATCGGCGCCTCCAGCTCCGGCGCGTAGTTGCTCATTCGAAATATCGCCGCGCCGCCCACCGGCACGGTCAGGTACTGCTTCCCGCCTGCCTCGTAGGTGACCGGAAAGCCGGTGATCTGGCTGCCCAGGATCGTCTCCCACAGCACGTCCCCGGTCTCGGCGTCGAAGGCGCGGTAGCGGCGGTTGAGGTCCCCGTGGAAGACCACGTTGCCGGCCGTGGCGAGCGTCGACCCGGCGTTCGGCGCCCGCTGCGTGTAGCGCCACGCCTCGCGTCCGGTCGAGATGTCCACCGCCCGCACCTCCGTGAGGTGGCCGTCGTCCTCGAAGCCCGGCTCGGGCTGCGTGAACCGCGGGCTCGTGCCCGAGACGGTCCGGTCGTTGGCGGTCTGGTTCAGACAGGACCGGTTGATCGGGATGTAGAGCATGCCGGTCCGCGGGCTGTACGACCACGACCACCAGCCCTTGACGTTGTGCCCGCAGATGATGAACTGCTCGCCGACCTCGCGCGCCACCAGGTCCATGTTGATGAAGACCTGCCCGGTCGCCGGGTCGATGTCGCTGATGACGAAGCGCTCGGTGCTGTCGTAGGGCAGCGGGTGCCCCCACAGGAACTCGCCGGTCTCGCGGTCGAGGACGAACAGGCCGCCCGGCTCGCCCATGGTGACGGCGACCTTGCGCTCGTCGGCGGTGCCGGCGAGGCGCGGGTTGATCCACATCACCGCCTCGGGATCGGGGGCGACCACGGTGTCGATGAGCGTGCGCTCCTGCACGAAGTCCTGATCCCAGTCGTCGCAGGGGAGATGCTGGTAGTACCACTCCATGGCGCCGTCGCCGACGGCGAGGGCCACCGTCGAGTTGGAGTACAGCTCGCACGGGGTGCTGTCGCCGACGTCCCACGTGCCCCGGCGCATGATGCGCGTATAGGGCATCGGGACGGCGATGCCCCAGTAGATGAGGCCGAGCTCCGGGTCGTAGCTGCCCGGGGCGCCCCATGCCGACACGTGCATCCGTTGCGACGTCGGCACGTTGCCCCAGGTCTGCCCGCCGGGGTCGTCCGCGCCGGCCGCCGTGTAGACCCGCCACAGCTCCTCTCCGGTGTCCGCATCGTGGGCCGAGATGAAGCAGCGCGCCGGGATCTCGGTGGGGAAGCAGGCCCTTCCGGCGAGCACCCTGCCGTCGATGACCATGGCGCCGGTCGAGTGGGTGATCCCCGCGCGGTAGTCGGCCATCTCGGTGTCGAAGGCCACCTCGCCGGTGCGCGCGTCGAGCGCCAGCAGGTGCGCGTCGGCGGTCAGGTGGTAGATGTGATTGCCGTGGATCGCCAGGTTCCGGGTCCGGTTGCCCAGCGTGACGTACTGGCGCAGGTCGTCCGGCAGCCGGCGCCGGTAGTCCCAGAGCAGGTCGCCCGTCGTCGCGTCGAGCGCCTGGATGTGGTCGTCGTTGTTGGCGAGGTACATCACGCCGTCGTAGACGAGCGGCTGGGTCTGTTGCGGTCCTTCGTCCATCGCCCGCATCCAGGCCACCTGGAGCGTGTGCACGTTGTCCCGGTCGATCTCGTCCAGCGGGCTGTAGGCCTGGAAGTCGTACGTCCGATGGGTCATCAGCCAGTCGCCGGGGTCGGGGTCCCGCAGCATCGCGTCCGTGACCGGCACGAACGGCCGCACCTCGCGGGTGATGGTCTCGCCCTGCTGCGCGCCGAGCGGGGGCGAGAAGGACAGGACCGCGACACCGAGAAGAAGGGTCGCGAGCGTCAGCGATCGGTTCGGCATGATCATCTCCTGGTCCGCCCCGTGCCGGGGCGCAGACTCCCGGGGCCGTCTGCCCGGTACCATACGCCAACACCGATCCGTTTCGCACGGCCGGGATTGCGGCCGGCCGGCGGTCCACCCTCGGCTCCGGGCGGGTCCGGGGCAGCGCCGGAGAGGCGCGCGGGCGGCTGTCTCGCCGACCGGCGGGGAGCCCCGGCAGGGGCCTTCGCCAGGCGCTGTGCACGGGTCGCGATCGGGTAGGATCTAAAGGGTATGGATGACCACGGGCGGCGCGTCTACGACTCGATTCTCGGCCTGCTCTCCGGCGCCGACAACCCGACCCCGCTGGTCCGCCTGAACCGGGTGACGCCGTTCCGCCACACCGCGGTCTACGCCAAGCTCGAGTGGTACAACCCGTTCGGAGCGGTCAAGGATCGCGTGGCGGCGAACCTGATCGCGGACGGCGAGGCGCGGCACACGGTGCAGGAGAAGCAGAAGCTGGTGGAGCCGACCTCCGGGAACACCGGCATGGCGCTCGCGATGATCGCGAACGCGAAGGGCTACTCGCTGACGACCCCGCTGTCGAGCGAGATCCCGCTCGAGAAGCGCACCATGCTGCGGTTCTTCGGCGCCGACGTGATGGAGCTGGCGGACACCCTGTGCCCGGCCCCCGGCGCGCCGGAAGGCGCCATCGCGACGGCCATGGAGATCGGGGAGCGCCCCGACTTCCACATGCTGAACCAGTACGTCAACGAGGCGAACCCGGAGGCGCACTACAAGACGACGGGACCGGAGATCTGGCGGCAGACCGGGGGCAAGGTCACCCATTTCGTCGCCGGTCTCGGGACCTGCGGCACCATTACCGGCACGGGCCGCTTTCTCAAGGGGCAGCGTTCGGCGGTCCGGGTGCTCGGCGTCTATCCCAACGAGGGGCACGACATCCCGGGCGTGCGCAGCCTGCGGCAGCTCCAGCAGACCAAGCTGTTCTTCCCGGACGAGTACGACGGCATGGTGGAGGTCGGGAACCAGGCCGCGTTCGAGCTGTGCCTCCGTCTGAACCGGGAGGAGAGCATCGTCGCGGGACCGAGCTCGGCCATGGCCCTGCAGGGGGCGTTCGACATGGTGGCGGACGAGCCGGGCAACGTCGTGGTGGTGATCTTCCCCGACAACGCCTTCAAGTACGCGTCGTCGGTGGTCAAGCACCTGCCGGGGCTCGTGGCGCAGGAGGCGAAACCAGCCGCGCCGGCGCGCAACCCGCTGCTCGACACCATGGTGGAGAACGTGCGGGGCAACTCCGACCTGACCATCGATGTCGAAGCCGCCCATGCGCAACTGCAGAATGGCAAGCCGTTCGTGCTCGACGTCCGGCCGCGGAAGCAGTACGAGGAGGCGCACGTGCCGGGCGCCGTCAACCGGCCGCTCGTCGAGCTCCCGGAGAATCACGCCGGGCTGCCGGAGGATCGCGATGCGCCGATTCTCAGCGTCTGCCAGCGCGGGAACGCCTCGCTCTCGGGGCTGCTGTTCCTCAAGTCGCTCGGCTACCGCAACGTGCGGAGCATCACCGGCGGCACGCTGGCGTGGCGGGACAAGGGCTTCGCCATCGAGTCGGGCGCGGAGTCGGACTGAGCGGACGTGGGGCGACCGATGCTGACGCTCTGCGCCGAGGCCGACGCCGGCATCCGGCGCCATGGCCGCGAGACGTACCCGCACGAGTGCTGCGGGGCGCTCATCGGCAGCGGCGACCGGGTGGTCGAGGCGCTGGCCCTGCCCAACACGACCGAGGAGGGATCGCGGCGCCGGTTTCGCGTGCGGCCGGTCGACTACCGCGCGGCCGAGCGGCGGGCGGACGCGCTGGGCGCCGATCTGTTGGGCTTCTATCACTCGCACCCGGACCATCCGGCGCGCCCGTCGCAGTACGACCTGGACCACGCCTGGCCCGTGTTCGCCTACGTCATCGTCTCGGTCGCGGGGGGCGAGCCGGGAGCGCTGACCTCGTGGCGGTTGCGCGAGGACCGGTCGGCGTTCGACGAAGAGCAGGTCGCCATCGAGGGAACATCATGCCAACCAGGATTCTGATTCCGACGCCGTTGCGCGTCTACGCGGACAAGCAGGACGTCGTCGAGGCCGAGGGCGGGACGGTCGGCGAGCTGCTCGCCAACATGACGGCGCGCTACTCGGACCTGCGCAAGCACCTCTATAACGACGAGGGCAAGCTGCGCAGCTTCGTCGCCATCTACCTCAACGACGACGACATCCGCTTCCTCGAGAAGGAGGCGACGCCGGTCAAGGACGGCGACACCGTCAGCATCATCCCGTCGGTGGCGGGCGGGGTGGGGTCGTGACCGTCGCGGCGCCGCTGGCGCTCAGCAACGAGGAGGTCGCCCGCTACAGCCGCCATCTGATCATGCCGGAGGTCGGCATGGACGGGCAGTTGAAGCTGAAGGCGGCCAGCGTCCTCTGCATCGGCGCCGGGGGCCTCGGCTCGCCGGTGGCGATGTACCTGGCCGCGGCCGGCGTCGGCCGGCTGGGCATCGTCGACTTCGACGTCGTCGACTACAGCAACCTGCAGCGGCAGGTGATCCACGGCACGCCGGACGTCGGGCGGCCGAAGCTCGAGTCGGCGCGCGACACGCTGAACGCCATCAACCCCGCGGTGCACATCGAGCTTCACGAGGTGGCGCTCTCGTCAGCCAACGCGCTCGACGTGCTGCGCGGCTACGACGTGATCGTCGACGGCACGGACAACTTCCCGACCCGGTACCTCGTCAACGACGCCTGCGTGATCCTCGGCATTCCGAACGCCTACGGCAGCATCTTCCGCTTCGAGGGGCAGGCTTCGGTCTTCGCCGCCAAGGACGGGCCGTGCTACCGCTGCCTGTATCCGGAGCCGCCGCCGCCGGGCCTGGTGCCGAGCTGCGCCGAGGGCGGCGTGCTGGGGATTCTCCCGGGCGTGGTCGGTACCATCCAGGCGACCGAGGCGGTCAAGCTGATCATGGGCGTTGGCGAGCCGCTCGTCGGGCGCTTCCTGGTCTACGACGCGCTGCGGATGCGCTTCCGCGAGCTCAAACTGCGCAAGGATCCGGACTGTCCGGTCTGCGGCGACGACCCCACCGTCACCGAGTTGATCGACTACGAGCAGTTCTGCGGCATCACCCCGGCCGCCCCGGTTGCGGAGCAGGCCGCCGCCGGCGACGATGCGACCGTCGAGCAGCTCAAGTCGCGCATCGACAGCGCCGCCGACATCTTCATCCTCGACGTGCGCGAGCCGCAGGAGTACCAGATCTGCTCCATCCCCGGCTCCACGCTGATCCCGCTCGGCGACCTTCCGAGCCGCCTCCACGAGTTGGCGGGGCGCGGCGAGATGATCGTCCACTGCAAGTCGGGCGTCCGCAGCGCCAAGGCGGTCAAGCTGCTCCGCGAGGCCGGCTTCGCGCAGGCGAGGAACCTGCAGGGCGGCATCCTGCGCTGGATCGACGCCGTCGACCCGTCGCTGCCGAAGTACTGAGGCTTCGCCGTTTGGCAGGGCGTTTGATTCCGAGTCCGGGACGTAGCGAGATGACCGCGGACGCGCCGCTCGATACCTTCGTTCCGGCCTCGTACCGCCGCTCGGAGGGCCAACTCGGATGGGTCGCCGCCGCCGACCAGTTTTCTGGATCAGCTCGATCGGGCCGTTTTCCGACGAGACAGGACACGAGACGCCGCGGACGAATAACCTTCAAAGGAAATCCTTGTAAAATCCTTGAAGTGCTTGCGTAGTGTCTCGATTGTAGGAGTCGCAGTTATTTCCGCGTAGGCTGTTCGCCCTTCAGCGATGATTCCATTGCAGAAGCAGTGCAGGGTATCGTCGCTACAGTATCCCAATGCAGTGCGACGGAGGTCAGCGAACAAACCCTGGGGTATGTTCCGATAGCGTTCTACATACCGGGCTTCGAATTTCTCTACATCTTCGATTGTGTATTTCCTGAGTTCTGCGATCAACGCTTCCTCGGTTTCTTCGCGTGTGTACCGCTTTGTGCGTTCGACGATTTCCCAGAAATCGTGCAGGCGCATCAGATCTTCCCCACCCTCCGCTACCTCGACGTAGCTGGCGAACTCCTCGAAGTCGTCGAGAGACTCGCGAAGCAGCCCGGCGATGAGGTCGAGGTCTACGTCCAGGTAGCCGTGCACCAGTACGTTTCGGAAGCCGGCGACCCCACGAAAGCGCTCGCCGAACTGTGCCGGCAGCACGTTCGCCTCCACGAGACAGTCGATGGACGAGCCGTAGGTCGCCGGGTCTAGCCCAGCCGCCGAGGCGATATGGCTCGATATGTCCAGCGCATTCTGCGCACAGAGCTGGAGGCCGCGTTCGACGATCCACCGGAGGTCTGAGTCCGCACGGAGCGATTGCGGCGAGACGCCGGCGTGGCGACGCAGGGCGGCCAGAGCCTGACGCAGGGCAATGAGGTGCCGGTCCAGCACATGCCGGTCGATCTGGCCAGGGGTCACCGGTGTTCCTCGCCGGCCGCGAAGCGCCGGGCGGCGTCCATCTTCTCCATCTGCGGCAGGAAGTCGAAGTACCGGGAGAGCGCTTGTCCGGCACGAGTCGTCGTCGCCCGCAGGTCGCGGGCGAGCAGCCGCACACCGTCGCGCAGCACGCGGTGATACAGCAGGGGCGGCGCCGTGTTGAGCACGACAACGTCGACGGCGTTCGTCTCCAGCGCGTCCATCAGGTGTGTCGTCAGGTCCGCCTGGTACCCGAAGGGACCGGCCTCGGTGCGGGCTTCGTCGACGTAGACGGCGATGTCGACGTCGCTGTGGCGGTGCGCGTTCCCGCGGGCGTGCGAACCGAACAGATAGGCCTCCAGGATCTCCGTCCGGGGCTCCAACGCCCGCGTCAGGCGCTCCACGAGCGACCGGTCGACCCGCCCGGATTCCATGTCTGCATCATGCGGTATCGACGCGGAGCGGTGCAAGGCGGCCCGGCTGCGCAGGGCCGCGGAAGGGAACCAGGAGCGGATCGAGGTTCGCGACCTTCACATGGACACCGCCTTTAACGTTCCGCAGGTGCCGACCATTCCGGAATACAATCCTGATTGGTAAAGCCAAACAGGAATTCATTCCCTATGGGTTCGTATCGACGCGAGCTGGTCCTGGACCTTCCGGCGCAGCAGTCGGCGTTCCTGTGGGGACCGCGCAAGACGGGCAAGTCGACGCTGCTCGCCGAGCGGTTCCCGGACTCCGCGCGCTTCGATCTGCTGGAGACCCGCACTTTCCTGGAGCTCACGCGCGAGCCGTGGCTGCTCGCCGAGCGGGTGCTGGCGCTCGACGCGGGGAGCCGCGCACGCCCCATCGTCGTCGACGAGGTGCAGAAAGTGCCGGCGCTGCTCGACGAGGTGCACCGCCTGATCGAGCGTCACGGCCTGGCGTTCGTCCTCTGCGGATCGAGCGCGAGAAAGCTGAAGCGGGGCGGGGCCAACCTGCTGGGCGGCCGGGGCTGGCGGTTCGCGTTGCATCCGCTCGCGTGGCCGGAGGTCCCCGAGCTCGATCTGCTGCGCGCGCTGAATCGCGGGCTCGTGCCCCAGCACTACGACGCCGCGCAGCATCGCCGCGCGCTGGCGGGGTACGTCGACGACTACCTCAAGGAGGAGGTCTTCGCCGAGGGGCTGACGCGCAACGCCTCGGCCTTCGCCCGCTTCTTCGACGCGCTCGGATTCTGCCATGGGCAGGTGCTGAACTTCAGCAACATCGCGCGTGACTGCGGCGTGGATGCCAAGACGGTGCGGGAGTACTTCCAGATCCTCGTCGATACGCTGCTCGGGGTCTTCGTCGAGCCGTTCAGCCGGCGGCGGGCGCGTGCCGTAATCGTTCGCGCGCCGAAGTTCTATCTCTTCGACGTCGGGGTCGCCGGCTACCTGCGCGACCGCCGCCTCGACCGGGCGGCGGGACCGGAGTTCGGTCAGGCTCTGGAGCACTACGTGCTGATGGAGCTTCTCGCCTTTCGGAGCTACCGGGAGCGGGACCTTCCGATCCGCTACTGGCGGACGAAGTCGGGGCTGGAGGCCGACTTCGTGCTGGGCCGCGAGCCCGAGCTCGCCATCGAGGTCAAGGGAACGGGGCGTGTTCGGCCGGACGACCTGAAGGGGATTCGCGCGTTCACCGAGGAGCACCGCCCGCGGCGGGCCGTCGTCGTCAGCAACGACCCCGCTCCCCGGCTTGCCGGAGAGGTCGACGTGTTGCCGTGGCGGGTGTTTCTCGAACGGCTCTGGGGGGACGAGCTGATCTGACGACCCCGGCGGCAAGGCCATGCGCGATCCGCTCCCGGCGCGCGAATGTTAGCCTGTCCGCGACGTGACTTCGCGCCGGCTCGGCATCGGCTTCATCGGCAGCGGGTTCATCACCCGCTTCCACATCCGGTCGCTGGTCGGCGTGCGCGACGCCGACGTGCGCGGTTGCTGGAGCCCGAACGCGGAGCATGCCGGGTCGGCGGCGGCGCTGGCGCGCGAGCTGGACGTGGGGGAGGCGCGCACGTTTCCCTCCATCGAGGAGCTGGTGGCCGATCCCGCGGTCGACGCCGTCTGGTTGTGCGGGCCGAACCATGCGCGGGTCGCGAACCTGGAGGCGATCTGCGCCGCAGTGAAGGCCGGAGCGACGTTGCGCGGCGTTGCCTGCGAGAAGCCCTTGGCCCGCACCGTCGCCGAAGCGAAACGCATGCGCGCGCTCGTCGAGCAGGCCGGCCTCCGCCACGGCTACCTGGAGAACCAGATCTTCGCGCCGCCGGTGACCCGCGGCCGGGAGCTGATCTGGCGGCGGGGTGCCGCCCTGACCGGCCGGCCCTACCTGGCCCGCGCCGCCGAGGAGCACAGTGGACCCCACAGCCCGTGGTTCTGGCGGGGCGACCTGCAGGGCGGCGGGGTGCTGAACGACATGGCGTGCCATTCGGTCGAGGTGGTGCGGTACCTGCTGACGGCGCCCGGCGCGCCCCGCGCTTCCATCCGGCCGCGGCGCGTGACCGGCCGGATCGCGTCGCTGAAGTGGAGCCGGCCGGAGTACAGCGACCGCCTGCGGCGGACGATGGGCGCCGCCGTCGACTACACCGCGCGTCCCGCGGAGGACTTCGCCGGCGTCACCGTCGAGTACGAGGCGGACGACGGGTCGCCGCTGATCGGCGAGGCCAGCACCTCGTGGAGCTACGTCGGCGCCGGGCTGCGGCTGAGCATGGAGCTGCTCGGCCCCGAGTACTCGCTGGCCGTCAACTCGCTCGACAGCGGGGTGAAGCTGTTCTTCAGCCGCGAGGTGCGCGGGGCGGCGGGCGAGGACCTGGTCGAGAAACAGAACGCCGAGGTCGGATCGATGCCGGTGGTGGTCGACGAGACGGCCGAGTACGGCTATACCGCGGAGAACCGCCACATGGTCCGGGCGTTCCTCCGGGGCGAAACGCCCGACGTGACCTTCGAGGACGGCGTCGAGGTGGTCGAGCTGCTGATGACCGCCTACATGAGCGCCGAGCAGGGGTGCACGCTGCCGTTTCGCCCGGACGGGCTCGATGCGTTCGTGCCGGCGGTGGCGCGGGGGACCTGGAAGGGGCGGGGGAGGCAGTGATGCGGCCGGACGGCAGGGACGGGAGCGGGGCCGCGGAGCACCGGCCGCGTCGGCGTGCGGACGGTCTCGCGGACCTGCTGGCCTATCCGCGGCAGCACGATCACTGAGGGCGGCGCGCCGCGAGCCAGCGCTCGACGTGAGCCGCCAGCTCGTCGAAGTCGTCCAGATGCTCGTCCAGCACCCTGGCCATTTCCTTGCGGTCGAGCCTGGTCGCGCCCTTGCCGAGCGCGTCCTCCCGGGTGGCGAAGGCCCGGAGCCGCTCTTCCAGGTCCGACGGCAGCACCCCGGCCGCCGTGAGGCACGCGATCGACGACGGATAGGCCGCGGGATTCCGCTCGGCGGCGGGCCCGATCCGGCGCGTCAGCTCGATGAGGCTCCGCGTGTAGAGCTGCAGGCCGCGTTCGACGGATCTGCGGCGGTCAGGGTTGAACAAGAGCCTCCGCGGCGACAGGCCGGTGTGCCGGCGCAACGCGGCGACCGACTGGCGCAGCGCGAGAAGGTGCCGGTCGACATCCTGTGGCGCGGGGCGCATGGCGGAGTTGTCGAGTCTATCCGTTTGGCCCACCGGCCGGTGCGATCCAGCGCCGCCAAACGCGTCGCAGGGCTCCGTGTTTGGCCCCAGCCCCCACCGCCCCAGGAGCTTGCGCCGCGGAACTCACTCCGTTGCGTTCTACGGCGCAGGCTCCTAGAATGACCCGTAGCGTTTCGTTCGCGGCGGACCCCGATGTTGCGATTCTCGAAGAAGGCCGACTACGCGCTCATCGCACTGAAGGATCTCGCGTCGGGTCCTTCCGGAAGCTCGTCCAACGCCCGCGAGATCGCGGGCCGCTACGACATTCCCGTCGAGTTGATGGCGAAGGTGCTGCAGCGCCTCGTCCGGATGGGAATCGTCGCCTCGCACCAGGGAACCCGCGGCGGTTACCAGCTCGCGCGCGATGCGACGTCGATCTCGGTTGCCGACGTGATCCAGGCCATCGACGGTCCGGTCCTGGTCACCGCCTGCTCTGACGAGGACGAGACCTGCGAGCAGTACGCCAAGTGCAACGTGCGTGATCCGCTCTGGCGGCTCAAGGATCGCATCGTGCAGTCGCTGGCCGCATTCACCGTCGACGAGCTGGTCAGCGACGAGGCGCCCGAGCCGCTGCCGCTCACCGTGGTGCGACGGCCCGCCGAGTCGACTCTCTCCGCTCCGTCCGCGGCCGATTGACGGTCCGCCCTCGGACGGTGGGCCTCCGGTCCGGCGCGCCCCGGCGCCGCGGGTTTTCCGGAGATCCGAACGGAACGCGCCATGCCCAATCTGCCTGTCTACCTGGATCACCATGCGACCACGCCTGTCGACCCCCGTGTGGTCGAGGCGATGCTGCCGTACTTCGCCGAGCGTTTCGGCAACGCGTCGAGCCGCCATCACGCGTTCGGGTGGACCGCCCGCGACGCGGTCGCCGCCGCTCGCAAGCAGGTAGCCGGGCTGATCGGGGCCGACCCGCGGGAGATCTGCTTCACGAGCGGGGCGACCGAGTCCGACAACCTCGCGGTGCGGGGCGTGGTGGCGGCCGACCCGCGCCGCCCGCTGCACGTGGTGACGATGACGACCGAGCACCACGCGGTGCTCGATCCGTGCCGCCGGCTCGAGCGCGAGGGAGTCGAAGTCACGCGCGTGCCGCCGGTGCCGGACGGCCTCTGCGACGTGGCCGACGTCGAACGCGCGCTGCGGTCCCACACCCGGCTCGTGTCGGTGATGGCGGCCAACAACGAGATCGGAGTCATACAGCCGGTAGCGCGGATTGCGGAGCTGACGCGGCCCCGCGGCATCGTGCTGCACACCGACGCGGCGCAGGCGGTCGGCAAGGTGCCCGTCGACGTGGAGGCGCTGGGGGTCGATCTGCTCTCGTTCACGGCCCACAAGATGTGCGGCCCGAAAGGCATCGGCGCGCTGTACGTCCGGCGCCGCCGCCCGCGCCTCTCCATCGACCCGCTGGTCGACGGCGGAGGACACGAGCAGGGCCTTCGCTCCGGCACCCTCAACGTGCCGGGCATCGTCGGCTTCGGCGCCGCGGCCGCGATCTGCCGCGCCGACCTGGAGGAGGAGGGCGCCCGCGTGGGGCGGCTGCGCGACCGGCTTCTCGCGGGACTGTGCGAGCGGCTGGACGGCGTGCGCGTCAACGGGTCGCTGGCCGCGCGCCTGCCGCACAACCTCAACGTCAGCTTCGACGGGATCGAGGGCGAGTCGCTGCTGGTGGGGCTCGACGACGTCGCCGTGTCCTCGGGGGCGGCCTGCACGTCGGTGAACCCGGAGCCTTCGCACGTGCTGAACGCCATCGGGGTCAGCGACGAGCTCGCCCGCGCCTCCATCCGCTTCGGCCTCGGGCGCACGACGACGCGGGGGGACGTCGACTACGCGGTCGACAAGGTCGCCAGCCTCGTCGCCCGCCTGCGGGAGTTGTCGCCCCACGCCCGCTGACGGCGCCGGGCAAGCGACCGAACCTGGCGCGCTGACGCGGCTGCGGGCAATCGGGTACACTGGAACGCCCGACGATGATTGAGGTAACTGCAGCGGCGGCAAAGCGGATCCGCGAGGCGATGGCGAGCGACGGCGTGGCCGACGGTGGGCTGCGGGTCGGCGTCAAGGCGGGCGGGTGCTCCGGCTTCAGCTACGTGTTCCGTTGGGAGACCGAGCCCCGGCCGGACGACGAGGTCTTCGAGGGCGACGAGATGAAGATCTACGTCGACCCGAAGAGCTACAAGTACCTGCGCGGCACCGTCCTCGATTGCGATGCGTCCATGCTCGGGCAGTCGTTGATCTTCCGCAACCCGAACGCCAAGAGCGAGTGCGGGTGCGGACTGTCGTTCGACGTGTAGCCGGGTCCGGACGCCGGCGCGAGGCCGACGTCCACCGCCGTTGCGCGCTCATGTCCGCCATCACCGACGCACCCGAGATCCGCCCGCGCCGGCCGCTCGTGGTTGTCTCCAACCGCGAGCCCTACCAGCACACCCGCGCCCGGGACGGGAGCATTCAGTGGTCGCCGACGACCGGCGGCGTCGCCGTGGCGCTCGACGCCCTGATGCGCGAACGCGGCGGGGTCTGGATTGCGCACGGGTCCGGCGACGCGGACCGGGACGTCGTCGATGACCACGACCGCGTGGTCGTGCCGCCCGACCATCCCGGTTACACGCTGCGCCGGCTCTGGCTGACGGAGGAGGAGGCGAAGCAATACTACGAGGGCTTCGCCAACGAAGGGTTGTGGCCGTTGTGCCACGAGGCGCACGTAAGGCCCATCTTCCGCAAGGCGGACTGGGAACGGTATCAGCAGGTCAACGACCGGTTCGCCGACGTCATCGAGACCGAGCTCCCGGAACTGGCGGCGCCCGTCTTCATTCAGGACTATCATCTCGCGCTCGTCGGCGGGAAGCTCCGTCGCCGCCAGCCGGGGGTGAAGACGGCCATCTTCTGGCACATCCCCTGGCCGAGCGCCGATCGGCTCCGCATCTGTCCCTGGCGGCGCGAGATCCTGGCCGGTCTCATCGGGAACGATCTCATCGCCTTTCAGCTCGATCGCGATCGCCGCAACTTCCTGGCTGCGGCCCGCGAGAGTGGCCTCGAGGTGACGCGCAACACCGTCCGTATGGGGAACCGGATCGTGGCGGTCAAGGCGGTGCCGATCGGCGTCGACTACGACCGCATCCAGCGGATCACGCAGGATCCGGGTCTCGGGGCCGAGCAGGCCCGCCTGCGGCAGGAGCTGGGGCTCGACACGCCGCTGATCGGGATCGGGGTCGACCGCCTCGACTACACCAAGGGCGTTCTGGAGCGCCTCGACGCCCTCGAGCTGCTGCTGGAGCGGCGCAGCGACGTGCGCGACCGGCTGACCTTCGTGCAGGTCGGCGTCCCCTCGCGTTCGAGCCTGCCGAGCTACGTCGACGTCGTCGAGGCGATCGACCGCAAGGTGGCCGACATCAACGCGCGGCACGGATCCGGGCGGGCGATCCGCTACCGGAAGTCGTCGTTCCGCATAAAACGCCTCGTGGCGCTCTACCGCCTCGCGAACTTCTGCGTCGTCAGCTCGCTGCACGACGGCATGAACCTGGTGGCCAAGGAGTTCGTCGCGGCGCGCGAGGACGAGGACGGAGTGCTGGTCCTGAGCGAGATGGCGGGGGCCGCGCAGCAGCTCCACGACGCGCTGCTCATCAACCCCTACGACGTCGAGGGCTTCACGTCGGCGATAGAGCGGGCGATCGACATGCCGCGCGACGAGCGCCGCCGCCGGATGCACGCGATGCGGCGCATCGTCGCCGGGCGCGACATCTTCGGGTGGGCGTCCGACATCCTCGAAGGGCTCGAGCAGCTCAACCCGCGGGCTCTGCCCCCGGCGCCCGGCGTTCGCCCCGCCGAGCGCGAGCGGCTCAACGTCAGCCGCGTGCGGATTCCGCCGGGTGCGCAGCCGTCGTAGGAGGCTCCGTCGCGAGGCTCCGGGTTCGGCCCCAGCCCCCACCGCCCCAGGAGCTCGCGCCCGCAGACCGCACTCCGTTGCATTCTGCGGCGCAAGCTCCTAGACTGCGGGGATGGCTGGCGTCGGCGTTCTCTCCCACAGCATGCGCGCGTACTATCTCCCGCTCACCGCCGGGCTGGTGCTCGCGGGCAGCGCGTTCATGCCGTGGATGCTGGTCGGCGAGCGCGGTCTGGGAGGCTTTCCGAGCATCGCCGGGGTATGGGTCCTCGGGCTCGGGATTCTGGCCGCCGTCCTGGCCATCCTGAGCGTGATCACTCGCAAGAACTCTCGCCATCCGCTACTGCTGGTCGGCCTGGCGGCGTTCGGGGTCGTCCTGGTCAGCGAGCAGTGGATGGAGCGGACGACCGCCGATCAGGTCTGGGCGCAGTCGCAGGCGCGCGCGATCGTGCAGGGCAGCCGGACCGCCGTCGCGTTGCCGGATCCGACGATGGCCCCGGGCGGCTACCTGGCCCTTGCGGCGGCCGGCGTCATCGTGCTGTTCGGCATGACGATCGTCGTGCGGCAGGCTTCGACACCCTACGCCGTGTCCGAGGACGACGACGCCTGAGTCCGGCGCGCGGCATTCATCTTGTCTCTCGGGGGGAGCGATGTACGCGCGGATTGCCTCGGCGGGGCTGCGGGACGTTGCCGACAAGCTGGACGGCGGCATCCGTCTCGACCTGGAGGACGGGACCCGGCTGTTCGACGCTCCGGACCTGCTGGCGGTCGGCTGGCTGGCCAATCGGGAGCGCGAGAAGCGCCACGGCGGCCGCACGTTCTTCAACCACAACATCCGCCTGGAGGCGACCAACGTCTGCGTGGCGAGCTGTCTCTTCTGCGCCTTCGCCCGCTTGCAGCCGGGCGATGACGGCGCCTACACCATGAGCCTGGAGCAGGCCTGGGACAAGCTGCGCGACCGGGCCGACCAGCCGCTGACCGAGGTGCACGTGGTCAACGGACTGCACCCCGATCTGCCCTGGGACTACTACCTGGAGCTGCTGCGGGGCTTCAAGCGCATCCGGCCCGAGATCCACCTGAAGTGCTTCACCGCGATAGAGATCGCGTTCTTCGCCGAGCTCTACGGCATGACCGACGAGCAGGTGCTCCGGGAGCTCATGGACGCGGGGCTCGACTCGCTGCCCGGCGGCGGGGCCGAGGTCTTCTCCGAGCGCGTGCGCCGCAAGATCTGCCACGACAAGGCGGACGCCGACCGCTATCTGGCGATCCACCGGCTGGCCCACCGGCTCGGCATGCGCTCGAACGTGACGATGCTCTACGGCCACATCGAGACCGCCGAGGAACGCGTCGATCACATGCTGCGCGCCCGCGCCCTGCAGGACGAGACCGGCGGCTTCCAGGCTTTCATTCCGTTGGCGTTCCATCCCGACAACAACCGGATGGAGAAGCTGCCGGCCCCCACCGCGGCCGACACCCTGCGCGTCCACGCCGTCGCCCGCCTGATGCTCGACAACTTCCCGCACGTGAAGGCGTTCTGGATCGCCACCGGCGTCGGCGTGGCCCAGACCTCCCTCTGGTTCGGCGTCGACGATCTCGACGGCACGGTGCAGGAGGAGCGCATCTACCACATGGCCGGCGCCCCGACCCCCGAGGCGATGACCCCGGCCGAGATCTCCCGCCTGATCCGCGTCGCGGGCCGGGAGCCGGTGGAGCGGGACACCCTCTACAACGTCGTGTCGCAGCCGGCGTGATGGTCGCCGCGGCCCCGAGGTGATGCATGGCGGATTGCACGCTACGGGAGATGGGGTTGATGGGCTTCCGTAGCCTCTATTGCCAGGACGTGAACTTCGACAATCCCACCTTCCTCGTCGGCCGCAACGGGTCCGGCAAGAGCAACTTTGCCGATGCCTTCGCGTTTCTCTCCGAGGCCATGGTTTCACCGCTGCAGGCGGTCATCGAGCGGCGGGGAGGTTTTTCCGTGGTGTCGCATCGCGGCTCAGCGAGAGGTCGGCCGATGAACCTCACGCTGTCGGTGACACTACGCGCACCGGACAGCGATACCTTCGGGGCCCGATACCACCTGGACTTGCGTTCTCGGCGAGGGAACGACTTCGAGATCGCGACCGAAAGATGCGATGTGGAACGGTCCGATGGAACGCGCGAGTGGTTCAAGCGTGAGACTGTCAAGGGTTCCATCGTCTGGGAGAGCAGCGTGGAATCACTGGCTCTCGCTGTCGAACCGACCGCCTTGGCTCTGCCGCTGGTCGGTGGAGACAAGCGGTTTCGCGCCGTGTTCAGTTTCCTGTCGGGCATGCGGACGTACCGGATCGAGCCCGAGGCACTGCGGGCGATGCAGGATCCGGACGGTGGCACAGGGTTGCGTTCGGATGGGAGGAACACGGCGAGCGTGCTGCGTGAGATTCAGCGCAAGTCTCCGGAGCAGGACCGAACACGAATCTGCGAGCTGCTGGAGAACGTCGTGCCCGGGACGGTAGACGTGCGACCGAAGAAGCATGGCAACAAGTTGACCCTGGAGTTCACGCAAAACCGGGTGGCGGCGGAACCCGTGAAGTTGGAGGCCTTCAGCATGTCCGACGGAACGCTCCGCGTTCTGGGGCTGATCACGGCCGTATTCCAGCGCCCTGCGCCGTCGCTCCTGGTCATCGAAGAGCCGGAGGCATCGATGCATGCGGGAGCGCTCGGCTCGATCCTCGACGTGTTGCGACTCGCCAGCCGGTCCATGCAGGTCGTGGTCACGACGCACAGCCCGGACATTCTCGACGCCAAGTGGATTGAGGCGCGACATCTGCGGATCTTGAGCTGGGAGAATGGGGTGACCAGGATTGGTCACGCTTCGCAATCGGTCCGTTCGGCGCTGGCAGAGCACCTGATGGGCGCAGGAGAGCTGCTACGTTCGAATGCCCTGACTTCCGATGAAGGGACCGACTCGGATTCTCAGTGAAGCAATCGGTGGTCGGGGGAACCGGAGCGGCGTGAAGATCCAGCCGATCGTAGAGGGCCATGGGGATGTACTGGCGTTCCCGCTCCTGTTGCGACGCTTGGTCCACGAAGCCCAAGTTGAGGTCGTGGGCATCGGGAGACCGATTCGACGGCCGCGCTCTTCGCTTGTGAAGGAAGAAGGAATACAGCGGGCTGTCCGGCTGGCGCTCGTGGAGCCCGAGTGTCGCGCCGTGCTCATACTGCTCGACGGGGACGACGACTGCCCCGCCGAACTGGGACCGGCCGTGCAGGCCTGGGCGGCAGCCGCGGCGAATGGCACGCCGTGCCACGTCATCCTGGCGCACCGGGAATACGAGGCGTGGTTTCTGGCCGCGATTGAGTCTTTGCGCGGTCGCCGCGGCGTCAGGCCGGACGCAGATCCTCATCCGGATCCGGAGCGCCCCCGCGGCGCCAAGGAACAACTGGAAGCGCGGATGCAGCCCGGCGCGAGCTACCTGGAAACCACGGACCAACCCGCCTTCAGCGCCCTGTTCTCGCTGCCGGACGCGTACCGCCGCTCGCGGTCGTTCCGGAAGCTCGCCGATTCGTTCGCGAACCTGGTCCGCGCAATGGAGCTTGACGTCGGTGTGTGGCCGCCGCCTGCCTGGACCGACGGTGCTTGAGGGCGCGTCGTTGCCGCGCGCCTCGCGCTTCCCGACACATCGATGGCCGCCGGGGCCGTGAGAGTCACGATGTGCATGGCGCACCCCGGGTGCCGACCGGGGATGCGTGGTAGAATTCAAGATAGTGTCAGGTTCCGGACTTTGGGATCTGGCCTTTTTGATGACCTGAGCTTGAGAAACTTTTCACAAAGTTGACGGCCGCAGCGCGGCGTCGTTGACAGCCAACAAGACGCGGCGGGCGTCCTTCGGATGACGCTGGCGCCGACTCACCGGACGGGTCGGCGCCTTTTCTCGACACCCGCTTGGGAAAAGTTTCACAAGCTGGAGCGCGGAGTACGGTGATGGACGTCGAGGAACTGACGCGGTTCGAGAAGACACGGATCGGAGAGCGGCAGGCGTTGCCGGACCGCTATCTCGGACTTTCCGACGACGAGATGGCCGAGCGGATCGCCCGGGCCCGCGCCGATCTCGGAGAGCGCCTGCTGATTCTGGGGCACCATTACCAGCGCGACGAGGTGATCCGCTTCGCGGACTGCACCGGCGACTCGTTCAAGCTGGCGCGGCAGGCGGTGGACCGGCGCGACGCCGATTACATCGTGTTCTGCGGCGTCCACTTCATGGCGGAGAGCGCCGACGTGCTGAGCGCGCCGCACCAGCAGGTGATCCTGCCGGACCTGGCGGCGGGCTGCTCGATGGCGGACATGGCGGACGCGGATCAACTCGAGGTCTGCTGGGACGAGCTGCGGGCCCTCGGCGCCACCGACGTGGTGCCGGTGACCTACATCAACTCGGCGGCGTCCATCAAGGCCTTCTGCGGCGAGCGCCGCGGCGTGGTGTGCACGTCGGGCAACGCCGAGCCGACGCTGCGCTGGGCGTGGGCGCGCGGGCGGCAGATCCTGTTCCTGCCGGACCAGCACCTGGGCCGCAACACCGCCTGGCGGATGGGAGTGCCGCTCGACGAGATGGTCGTCTGGGACCCCGATCTGCCGAACGGCGGGGTGGATCCCGACGCGCTGCGCAACGCTCGCATGATCCTGTGGAAGGGGCACTGCTCGGTGCACACCCGGTTCACCGCGCCGCAGGTGGAGCACGTCCGGCGCACCCATCCCGGCGTGCGGGTCATCGTGCACCCCGAGTGCACCTGGGACGTGGTGCAGGCGGCGGACGACAGCGGCTCGACCGAGTACATCATCGACAAGGTGACCGGCAGCCCGCCCGGGTCCACGTGGGCGATAGGCACCGAGATTCATCTCGTCAGCCGGCTGGCGGCCGAGCTGGCTCCCGAGCGCACGATCCTGACCCTGGACCCCATCGGGTGCCTCTGCTCGACGATGTTCCGCGTGTCCCCGAACCACCTGCTGTGGGTGCTCGACGCGTTGCGCGGCGGCGTGGTCCACAACCGGATCGTCGTGCCGGACCGGGAAAAGGAATGGACGCGCGTGGCGCTCGACCGCATGCTGGAGATCCACTAGCCCGACAATCGCCGCCGGCGGCTCCGATTGCCGCCCAACCGGACCTGACGGGAGGCTCGGTCCCGTTCTGCGGTGCAGACTCCCGGCTGTCCACGGGCGGTCTGCTAAACTGTTTTTCCGCACTTCAATGCCCGGCCTTCGGCGAGGCCGGGTGCTTCGATCCCCAAGGAGAGACTCAGACCGATGGCTCACGAACTGCCCGCGCTGCCGTACGACTACGACGCCCTGGAGCCGCACATCGACGCGGAGACGATGCGCATTCACCATACGAAGCACCACCAGACATACGTCACGAAGCTCAACGGGGCGCTCGACGGGCATCCGGAGCTGGCCGCGAAGGGCGTCGACGAGCTCATCGCGGACCTGGCCGGCGTGCCGGAGGCGATCCGGACGGCGGTCCGCAACAACGGCGGCGGACACTCGAACCACACGCTGTTCTGGCAGGTGATGAGCCCGACCGGTGGCGGCGCGCCGACCGGCGCGGTGGCCGGCGCGATCGACGCGGCGTTCGGTTCGTTCGACGCGTTCAAGGAGCGGTTCGCGGCGGCCGGGGCCGGCCGGTTCGGCAGCGGGTGGGTCTGGCTGATCAACTCGGAGGGCGCACTGAGCATCGAGAGCTCGCCCAACCAGGACAGTCCCGTCATGGACGGTAAGACCGCCATCCTCGGCCTCGACGTCTGGGAGCACGCCTACTATCTGAAGTACCAGAACCGCCGTCCCGACTACATCTCGGCCTGGTTCGACACGATCAACTGGGACGAGGTGAACCGCCGGCTCGGGTAGGTCGCGACGAGACGCTCGACGGGTCCGCGAGAACAGGAGACAGGAGGGGATCGCCGCGTCATGGCCTCGGTGCTGTTCCTGTTTCTCGCCCACCTCGCCATCGGCATCGCCGCGTCGCTGCTGCTGGTGGGGCAGGCGGCGGGCGTCAAGTTCTTCCGCTTCAACGCGGGGCTGGCCGCCATCCTCCTGTTGATCGCGCTGGCGTTTCGGCCCGACCCGCCGGCCGGTGCGCCGGCCGCCGCCTTCGGGTTCGGCTGCCTGCTCGTGGCGACGGGCGCCCTGCTCGTCTACTGGGCCACCATCGGCCGCGCGCTGGCTCGCCTGCGCCCCTTGCTGCTCTGGACCACGGCGCTGGGCGGTGGGGCCGCGCTTGTCGCGCAGGCTGCGGGCTGGGCGGTGGTCGAAGCGGGGCCGTCCCCGTGGTTGACGGCCGCGAGCTTTCTCTCGTCGGCGGCGCTGCTCGGGGGAAGCTGCACCGCGATGATCCTGGGCCACTGGTACCTCGTCCTGCCGTCGATGGACGTCTCCCTCCTGCAGCGGATCGTGAAGTTCCACATCGCTTCGACGATCGTGCGCATCGCGGTCGTCGGCGCGGTAGCCGCGGTGGCACTCGCCACCTGGCAGGCGCCTTCGGGGGCCGGCTTCGACCGCTACGTGTTGTCTATCGAGGGGGTCTTCCTCTGGCAGCGGGTGCTGTTCGGACTGCTCGGGCCCGCGGTCCTCTCGTACCTGACGTGGGAAACGGCCAAGATCCGCTCCACGCAGTCGGCCACCGGCATCCTCTACGTCGACTTCTTCACGGTCATCGTCGGCGAGGTGCTCGCCAAGTACCTGCTGATCTCGCAGCGGGTGCCGCTGTGAACCTGACGATCATCTGCCCGGAGTGCGCGAGCCGCCTGCCCATCGCGGCGGCCGAGGCGCCCACCGCCGTACTGTGCGGCGCGTGCGACCGCGCGATCGCGCTGGCGGTGAGCGACAAGGTGCGGGCCGGCAAGGAGGTCGACGCCTGCCCCGTCTGCGAGGGGAGCGAGGTCTACGTCCGCAAGGACTTCGACCCGCAGCTCGGCCTGGCCGTGATCATCACCGGCGCCCTCGTCAGCGCCGTCTTCTACTGGTACCAGATGGACCTGGTGGCCTACGGCGTGCTCGGCGGCGCCGCGCTGCTCGACCTCGTCGTCTACGGCCGGCTGCGCGACCTGGAGGTCTGCTACCGCTGCCACACCGAGTTCCGCGGCGACCACCGGCGGACCGGGGAGGTCTTCGACCTCCACACCGCGGACGTCCTGGAGCTGGAGTGGGCGCGGCGGATGGGCAAGCGGTGACCGGCCGGCTGGCCGCGGGTTCCCGTCCAGATGGCCTCGAGCGCGGCCGGCACGAACGCCTGTCCGGTCTCGGCGGTGTAGTCGCCGAATGGCACTACTGCATCCCGCTGCTCGAACGGGTGGACGTCGATGCGCTGCTGGGGGCGAGCTGGTCCAGGTGGACCTGGCCGCTCTCGATGAGGTGCTCCCTCGGTGTTGAACTCGCGCACGAAGCACGATACCGCACTCGCCGCCGAGGCGGCCCCTGCCCGGGCATCCGCACCGCGATGCATATGGAGCCGGCCAGCGCACGCGGGCGCGGATGGTCGACGAGGTGGACCGAGATCAGAACAGCCTGACGTCGACCGGCTCGCCTTCCTCCACCGCGTCGACCCCCATCGGAATCTCGATGTAGCCGTCGGCCTGCGACATGCTGGTGATGTCGCCCGAGGCCTTGAACGCGCCGACCGCAAAGCCGTCGACGACCCGCACCGAGTAGAACTGGTGCCGCCCGCCGACCGAGGCGAAGCGGTGGGCCGCCGGGACGGTGACGGTCCGCGTCCGGTGCGGCGGCAGGTGCGCCATGCGGCGCAGCAGCGGCACCAGCAGCAGGTAGGCGTTCGACAGGCACGAGGTGGGGTAGCCCGGCATGCCGAGCACCGGCGTCGAGCCGATATGGCCGAAAGCGGTCGGCTTGCCCGGCTTGACCGCGATGCCGTGGAACGCCACATTCCCTTTCTCGCGGAGGACGTCGCGGGTCAGGTCGCGCTCGCCGACCGAGCTGCCGCCAGAGAAGACGAGGACGTCCGTGCCCTGCGCGATGATCGCGTCCACCGCGGCGCCGAGCGCGTCGATGGAGTCGCCGGTGATCGGATGTGCGGCGGCCGTCCCGCCGTGCTCGCCGATGACGGCGCCCAGGGTGAAGCGGTTGATGTCGTAGATCTGGCCGGGAGCGAGCGGTTGTCCGGGCTCCACGATCTCGTCGCCGGTGGAGACGATGCCGACGCGCGGCCGGTCGTAGACGTCGACCTCGGCGATGCCGAGGGCGGCGATCGAGCCGACGCGGCTCGGGGTCAGCACGTCGCCGGGCTGCAGCACGGTCTGGCCGGCCTCGATGTCGGCTCCCCGGCGGCCGACGTGCTGCCGCGCGTGCACGGAGGTCGAGATCTCGACCGCGTCGCCGCGGCGGTCGGTCTGCTCCACCATGACCACGGCGTCGGCGCCGTCGGGAAGCGGGGCCCCGGTCGCGATTTGGATGCACTCCCCGCGGACGAGCGCGCGGGTCGCGATCTCGCCGGTGTGGACCGTACCGACGCAGCGCAACTCTGCGGGCGCCTGCGGGCCCGCCCCCGACGTGTCGGCCGCCACCACCGCGTAGCCGTCCATCGCCGCGCGGTCGAACGGCGGCACGTCGCGGTCCGCGACAATCCGGGTGGCCAGCACCCTCCCGTTGGCCGCGGCCAGCCCGACGCGCACCGTGCGGTCGAGGGGCCGGGCGGCCTCGCCGACGATGCGCAGGGCCTCGTCGATCGGGATCGTCTCCCGAAAAGGGCGCATCTTCGTGCCGCGGCCGTCGCCGGTCACCGGCGCGCCTCGCGGACCATGTGGCCCAGCTCGGGGAGGATCAGCTTCGTCATCGCCAGCCGCACGGCGTTCTCCGAGCCGGGCAGGCTGATGACGATGGTCCCGCCAGCGAGTCCGGCGCAGGCGCGGCTCAACATCGCGGCCGGTCCGATCTCCTCGTAGCTCAGGGCACGGAACAACTCGCCGAAGCCGTCGATGCGCTTGTCGAGCAGGGCGGCGACCACTTCGTAGGTGCCGTCCCGCCGCGTGATGCCGGTCCCGCCGGTCGCGATGACGACATCGACGTCCGGAGTCTCGATGCCGGCCCGCAGCGCGTCGCGCACCCGCGCCGGGTCGTCCGGCACGATGGTTTTGCCGGCGACGTCGTGACCCTGGCGGGAGAGCAGCTCCACGATGGCGCCGCCGCCCCGGTCCGTCGCCTCGGTGCGGGTGTCGCTGATCGTGACGACGCGGCAGCGGGTCGTCGCCGGCGCCTCGGCGCGGTGGGCGATATAGCTCACGCGGGCGATTATAGCGCCCGCCGCACAGGGGGACGGGGCGCCGTTGCCGGGGCCGCGGGTTGTAGAATCCCGTGATGCAGACCGAATCCACGGGGTTGCCGTTCCGCGGGGCGACGGCGGCGCGGCGGGGATCCTGGGCGACCCTGACAGCAGCGGTCCTCGCGCTCACGACGCTGGGTCTCGCCGTCCTTCCGGCCCAGGATGACCTCGACCCGGCGGCGCGGCGCTGGGTGGAGGAGACGCTCGGCCGCCTGACCGTCGACGAGAAGGTGGGGCAACTCGTCACTCCCACATTCCGGTCGCTCTACACCAGCAGCGACAGCGCGATCCACGACGACCTCGTGGCGCTGGTGCAGGAGCACCACGTCGGCGGCATGCACGTGTTCGGCGCGCGTCGGGGGCGGCCGGACGTGTTGCTCAACCCGACCTATTCGCGGACTGTGCTCGGCCAGCCGCTGGCCGCCGCGTCGCTCCTCAACCGCCTGCAGGCCGCGGCGGAGATCCCGCTGCTGGTCACCTCCGACTTCGAGACCGGGGTCGGGTTCCGGATGGCCGGCGCCACGAACTTTCCGCGCGCCATGGCGTTCGGGGCGGCGGGAGATCCCCGCCTGGCCTTCGAGGCGGGCCGCATCACGGCGGTCGAGGCGCGGGCGATCGGCATCCACGTGAACTTCGCCCCGGTGGTCGACGTCAACAACAACCCGCGCAACCCGGTGATCAACACGCGGTCCTTCGGCGAGAATCCGGCGACCGTGGGCCGGCTGGCCGCAGCGTACGTCGAGGGGTTGGCGGCCGGCGGCATGCTGGCCGCGGTGAAGCACTTCCCGGGCCACGGCGACACCGACGTCGATTCGCACCTCGATCTGCCGGTCATCCGGCACCCGCGCGAGCGCCTGGAATCGGTCGAGCTGCCGCCGTTCCGGGCGGGCATCGCGGCCGGCGCGGGCGGGGTGATGACCGCGCACGTCGCCCTGCCGGCGCTCGACCCGGATGCCCGCCGGCCGGCGACGTTCAGCGAGCCCATGGCGACGGGGCTGCTGCGGGACGAGCTCGGATTCGACGGGCTGGTCTTCACCGACTCGATGCGGATGCGCGCCATCACCCGCATGCTGCCGCCCGCCGCCGCGGCGGCGCGGGCGGTGGCGGCGGGGCACGACGTGGTCCTCGACTCGCCGAACGACCGGGCGGCCCTTGCCGGTGTCGCGGCGGCGGTGGCGGACGGGACGATCGGGTCGGCGCAACTCGACGCGTCGGTGCGCCGCATCCTGGAGGCGAAGGCGCGGCTCGGTCTGCACCGCGGCTCCCGTGTCGACCTGGACGCGCTGCCGGCGCTCGTCGGCACCCGGGCGCACCGGGCCGTCGCCCGCGCGGTGAGCGAGCGGTCCATCACGCTGATCCGCGACGCGGCCGGTGATGTACCGCTACGCACGCCGCGCGACGGAACGCTGCTCTACCTGTCGGTGCTCGACTACCCGTCGGGCTGGGGCATCGGCGCACCGAGCCGCCTCGCGATTCCGGAACTCCGGGACCGCTGGTCCGACGCGACCGCGATCGAGCTGTCGGACCGGACGCCGCCGACCGACCTCGAGCTCGTGCGCGAGACGGCCGGTCGTTACGATGCCGTGGTCGCCGGCGTCTTCGTGCGCGCCGCTTCGTTCAGCGGCCGGATGGATCTGGACGAGGATCTCGTCGCGTTCCTGCAGGACCTGGCCGAAGACACGGCGGAGCGCGGTCAGCCGTTCGTCTCCGTCATCTTCGGCAACCCGTACGTGGCGCCCTCTCTGCCGGAGCTTCCGTCGGTGCTGCTGACCTACGATTACCGCGGCGTGTCCGAACTGACGGCGGTGAAGGCCATAGCCGGCGAGATTCCGATCACCGGGCGGCTGCCGGTCACGCTCGGCGACGGGCTCCCGGCCGGGCACGGGCTGACGCGCCCGCGCGCCGGCCGGCGGTGATGCGAGCGCGCGCCGGCCGGTGCCGATACGGCCGAGCGGTCGGGTATATAATGAAGGTTTCGGCCACCGGCAAACGCGCCCTTAGCTCAGCTGGATAGAGCGTCTGGCTACGAACCAGGAGGCCGCAGGTTCGAATCCTGCAGGGCGCGCCACCTCCCGCGTTTCCACGCTCCGGCCGCTCGTTCTTCCGCGACTTGAACGCCCCCGGCGATTTCATCCTCAGCGCCTCGGCGGCTTCCGTCCCGCGTCCGGGCTGGTCGAGGCCGCGTCACGGCCCCACTACCGCGTGAAGATCGGCACGGCCATGCCGACATGCGCGAGGATCCGGAACGAGTAGTTGTAGGCCTGCTCGATGCGATGGAGGCGCAGCGCGCCGGCGAGCATGACCCCGTCCGCTTCGTAGAACGCTTTCGACAGCCCTACCTCGCCGTAGTGGCGGGTCGGCCGGAACACGGTGCCGTCCTGGAGGCGCGAGCCGTAGTTCAGATCGCCTTCTTCCTTCAGCCACAGGCAGGCTTGCCAGAAGATGGCGTGCCCGCGCCACCCGTGCTTCGACGCGGCAGCGCGCAGGAAGAGGCCGTGGCCGTGGTCGGTGCTGCCCGGGGCGGCCCGGTCCGGAACGTGCTTCGACCACATCATGTAGGCCTCGATCGACGTGGCGTCGAAGAAGTCGATGCGCGGCTCGATCACGAGGCCCGGTCCGCCCGCAACGCTGTCGTTCACCGATCCCTGGTCGAAGAGCTGCCCCCCCTCATGCACGATGTGCAGTTGGTATCCGAGGGTGACCGGCGAATCGGAGCCGAAGGTCACCTGCCCGCGCACGCCGGCGTCGAAGCGTTCGCGATGCTCGGCGGTGTTCAGGCGTTGCCAGTCGATCCAGGCGTCCTGCGTGAACCGCTCCGCCGCCACCTGCCACTGGAGTCCCCCCTCGTACGGACGCGTGAACGCCAGCGTCTCGACCTGCAGCGGAGGCAGCAGGCCGTGCGGCCCGCCGAGGTCCGGCGCCGCCACGAAGTCGTGCGGGACAGTGTCGAGGGTGCCGAACACGAAACGCGACGGTCCGCTCTCGACCGTCAGGCTGATCACCGGCCGCCACTGCTCGGCGAACCGGGCGGAGCCGTACCGGTGGTTCAGAAACAATCCTCCGCGCAAGGTCGCCTGATCGGTCAGCTCCAGATCGACGCCTACCGTCCCGGCCGCTCCCAGCAGTGTCTCGCCGTCCCGGAAGCGGTTGAAGAACTCGGTGTTGTCGCCATAGAGGGTGACGTCGGCCAGCAGCGTCGCCTGCTGCTGCGCCGCCGCGGGCGCCGCCGGCGCGAGGCACGCCAGCGTAAGGCACAGGCAGGCCGCCAGTGGAGTGCGTTGTGGCGGGCGGGGCATGGGCGGCCGGATTATACGCCGCCGCGCACCGGTCGCGGCGCCGTGCGCCCGCCGCACGGCAGCGTTCGCCCGGTGCTGGTACCATTACAGACGCCATCATGCCGCTCAAGAACCCCGCCGCCGCGTCGTGTCCTCGTGTGGTCGGCAAGTTCCTCCAGGTCGGCTCGGATCGCTTCCTGATCAAGGGCGTGGCCTACGGCACGTTCGCTCCCGACGGCGATGGCTACCAGTTTCCGTCGTTGGCGCGGACCGCCGAGGACTTCGCCCTGATGGCCCGGTCCGGCATCAACACGGTGCGGACCTATACCGTGCCGCGCGAAGAGTTGCTGGATGCGGCGGCCGACCGGGAGCTGCGCGTGGCGGTCGGTGTTCCGTGGGCGCAGCATGTCGCCTTTCTCGACGATCGCAAGCTCGCCCGCGCGGTGCGGAGGGACATCGTCCGGGACGTCCGCCGCCTCGCCGCGCATCCGGCGACCCTGCTCGTCGCCATCGGCAACGAGATCCCGGCGGGTGTCGTCCGCTGGCACGGCGCGTCGCGCATAGAGCGCTTCCTGCGGGACATGTACTACGACGCCAAGCAGGCCGCGCCCGACGCGTTGCTGACCTACGTGAACTACCCGCCGACGGACTACCTCGATCTGCCGTTCTTCGACGTCTGCGCGTTCAACGTCTACCTGCATCGCGGCGACGATCTGCGGGAGTACCTCGCGCACCTGCAGGTCGTCGCGGGCAACCGGCCCCTGCTGCTGGCCGAGGGGGGCGCCGACAGCCTCCGCGAGGGCGAGGAGGGGCAGGCGGCGCTCACCGCGGCGCAGATCCGCATCGCGTTCGAGGAGGGCGCCTGCGGAGCGGTGGCGTTCTCGTGGACCGACGACTGGTGGCGCGGCGGCCACGCCGTAGACGACTGGCGCTTCGGGCTGACCGACGAACGGCGCCGGCCCAAGCCGGCCCTGGCCGACGTGGCGCACGAGTTCGCGGCGGCCGGATTCCCGCCGGACCGCCGCGGCGACTGGCCGCGGGTCTCGGTGCTGATCTGCGCCCGCAACGCGGCCGGGACCCTCGACGAGTGCCTGCGCTCGGTGGCGGCGCTGGACTACCCCGACTACGAGGTGATTGTCGTCAACGACGGCTCGACCGACGCGACCGGCGAGATCGCCCGCCGGCACGCGGGCGTCACGGTCGTCGACGTGCCGCACGGCGGATTGAGCGCAGCCCGCAACGCGGCGCTGCTTCGCGCCGGCGGGTCCGTCGTCGCCTATACCGACGCAGACGTGTGTGTCGATCCGGCCTGGCTGATCTACCTCGTGCAGCCGTTTCTGCGCTCCGACGTGGTGGGCGCCGGCGGTCCCAACGTGGTTCCGCAGGACGACCCGTGGATGGCGCAGTGCGTCGCCCGGTCGCCCGGGGCGCCGACCCACGTGCTGCTCGACGACCGCTCGGCGGAGCACGTGCCGGGTTGCAACATGGCCTACCGCCGCGATGCGTTGCTGGCTATCGGCGGGTTCGATCCCGCCTATCATGCCGCGGGCGACGACGTCGACGTGTGCTGGCGGCTGCAGGCGCGCGGGCAGCAGATCGGGTTCGCGCCGTCGGCGCTCGTCTGGCACCGTCATCGCTCCACGATGCGGGGTTACTGGCGCCAGCAGGTGGGCTACGGCGAAGCCGAGACCCAACTGATGGACAACCACCCGGAACGCTTCCTGAACGGTCACGCCGTCTGGAAGGGGCGCATCTACAGCTCGCTGCCTTTCGTGCGCGCCATCTCCCGCGTCCGCGTCAATGCCGGGGTATGGGGCACGGCGGCGTTCCCGTCGGTCTACAGCGCCCACATCCCGTCGATGACCTACGCGCCGCACCTGATGGAGTGGCAGATCGCGTCCGTCCTGCTGGCGAGCGCCGCCGCCGCGAGCGCCTGGCTCGGGCAGCCGGCGCTTGCCGTCGTGGCGGGCTTGGCCGCGTTCGCGGGTCTGGCCGCCACGCTTCTGAAGTGCGTGGGCTACGGCCGGCGCACGGACGTCCGAGGCCTGCCCGCCATCGGGCCGCTCGGTCGTCCGGCGAGTCGCATCCTCTACCGGGCGACGATCGCCTGGCTGCACCTGCTGCAACCTATCGCGCGCGGCTGGGGCCGCCTGCGCGGCAAGCTCTGGCCGCCGGACATCGGCACCCGCCGCGCGGCGCCCGCCATCCGGCGCCGCGCGGCCGGCGAGCGGATCGAGATCGGCAGGGCGGTCCGACTGCTGTGCCGCGGGCAGGACAGGATGGCCCTCTGGAGCGAGCGCTGGGTCGATCGGGCCGACCTGCTGACCCGCATCACGCGCGGTCTGCAGGCGCGGGCCGTCGGGCGTGCGATCGACGCGCACGACACCTGGCAGCAGGAGCGCGACCTGGCGGTCGCGACCGGCCGCTGGGGCTGGCTCGACCTGCGGACGCTGCTGGAAGAGCACGAAGAGGGGCGCTGTCTCTTCCGCGTCAGCGCGCGCCATCGGCTGGCTCCCTTCGGCGCCATGGTGGGGATGCTGACCGGTGCGGGGCTGGCGGCCAGCCTGCTGCTCGACATCGGGTCCGCCGCGATGCTGTTCCTCGGCTGCGGAGTGGCCGCCGCCGCCGCCATGTCCCGGCGAATCGCACAGGTCGACGCCGGGGTCCGCGCGGTGGTCGAGGAGGTGGCCGGCCGGCAGGGCATGCTGGTGATGCGCGGGAAGGACCTGGCGGCCAGGACCCCGGCCGCGGGATCCGAATCCGCCCGGCCGTTCATACGGCGTCCGCCGCTGGTCGGCAGTCCGGAACCGATCGCGGAGGGGGAATCCGAGCGCGCCGACGTCCTCGACCTGCAGCCGTCCGGAGAACGCTGACGGACGCGCCGCCGACCGCCGGACGATCATCCGGGACGGGTGTACTGCCGCGCGTAGTGGGCGCGGTAGGCCTCGCTGTCCTCCCGGATGGGCCGCCACCACGATTCGTTGTTCGCATACCACGCGACGGTGGCGCTCAGGCCGGTCTCGAAGTCGGTCCGCGGTTCCCAGCCCAGCGCGCGCAGCTTCGCCGTGTCGACGCTGTAGCGCCGGTCGTGGCCCGGCCGGTCCGCCACCGGCCGAATCAGGGAGGCCGGCCGGTCGAGACGATCCAGGATGCGCCGCGTCAGTTCGAGGTTCGTCACCGCGTTTCCGCCGCCGATGTTGTAGGTTTCGCCGGGCCGGCCCCGCGCGATCAGCAGATCCAGGGCCCGGCAGTGGTCGTCGACGTGCAGCCAGTCGCGGACGTTGAGGCCGTCGCCGTAGAGCGGCAGCGGCTGGTCGTCGATGGCATTCGTGATGAACAGCGGAACGATCTTCTCCGGATACTGCCGGGGGCCGTAGTTGTTCGAGGCGCGGGTGATCACCACCGGCACCCGGTAGCTGGCCCAGTAGCTGTACGCGAGCCGGTCCGCGCCCGCCTTGCTGGCCGCGTAGGGGTTACGGGGCCGTAGCTCGTCGGTCTCCCGGCTGGCCCCTTCCGGGACGCTGCCGTAGACCTCGTCGGTCGAGATCTGTACGAAGCAGCGCAGGCGGGGGGCTTCGCGGGCCGCGTCGAGCAGCACGAACGTGCCGTGCACGTCGGTCCGGATGAACTCCCCGGCGCTCAGCAGGGAGCGGTCGACGTGCGTCTCGGCGGCGAAATGCACCACGATCTCCGCTGCGCGCACGAGGGGGGCGGCGACGGCGGGGTCCGCGATGTCGCCGTGGACGAAGCGGTGCCGTGAATTCGCGTCGAGGTCCTGCAGGTTCTCCCGCCGGCCTGCGTAGGTCAGCTTGTCCAGCGTCGTCACGCGCCAGTCCGGGTGCGCGTCGAGGGCGTGGTGGACGAAGTTGCTGCCGATGAAGCCGGCCCCGCCGGTGACGAGAACCTCAACCATCCTTGCGCGTCCAGTCGTACGGCAGCGTGCCGTGCGGCTCCAGGCGATACTCGTCGGGATCGTCGTAGCGGTACGGCTCGCTCGGCACGTTCACGACGAGCGACGGCTCCTGGCTGATGCACTTCCAGCCGTGGTAGACGAGGTTCGGTATCCGTACCAGCGTCGGGTTCCGGGTGCCGATGAAGAACTCGTCGACCTGGCCCCGGGTGGGCGAGTTCTCCCGCGTATCCACCAGCACCAGCTTGATCATGCCGGCGACGCAGGAGAAGTGGTCGACCTGGCGCCGGTGATAGTGCCACGCCTTGACCACGCCCGGGTACGTGCCCGACACGTACACCTGTCCGAACTTCTCGAAGAACGGGTCGTCGGCCCGCAGGATCTCCATCAACCAGCCGCGCTCGTCCGGGATCAGACGCAGCGCCTTCGTCCGGACGCCGTCTATGGGCCCCGGCTTGACGGCGGCGGCGTGCTTCACGGGATCGGGCACGAGTCGTTCCTTTCCGGGCGCGCTTGCATCAACGAAGGCCCACTTCCGACCGGTCGCCCAGCATGAACCGTAGCGCAGCGGGTCTGCCGGAGTGCCGGGCGATGGTGACGCCGCGTCCGATCAGGCTGTCGGTGACGCGGTCGGTCAGGCCCGTGATGCGGCTGCCTTCCATGACGATGCTGTGTTCGATCTCGGACCCGTTGATCTCCACGTCGCGCATGATCGCGGTGAACGGTCCGATGTACGCATCGCGGATCTGCGCGTCGTGTCCGATGATGACCGGGCCACGGACTACCGACCCGGAAATGACGGCGCCCGGCTCGACCACCACCTTGCCCTCGATGCGCGATTCCCCGTCCACGGCCCCGTCGATCCGCGGGGTCAGGGTGTCGAGGATGAGCCGATTGGCCTCGAGCATGTCCTCCAGGCGCCCGGTGTCCTTCCACCACCCGTCGACGACGTGCCGGCGGACCTCCAGCCCGCGGTCGATCAGGTCCTGTATCGCATCGGTGATCTCCAGCTCGTTCCGGAAGCTGGGCCGGATCCGCCGGACCGAGTCGAAGATCGCGGGTCCGAACATGTAGACGCCCACCAGGGCCAGGTTGCTTCTGGGGAGCTTCGGCTTCTCGACCAGCCGGACCACCCGGTCGCCGTCCGTCTCGGCCACGCCGTACTGCTCCGGGTGCGGCACGGGCGTGAGCAGAATCTGGGCTGCCGGTCTCGTCGCCGCGAACTCCTCGACGAACGGGACGATGCCCTTCGCGAGCAGGTTGTCGCCCAGGTACATCACGAAGGGATCGTTTCCGATGAACGGTTCGGCGATCAGGACGGCATGCGCGAGCCCGCGCGGCGCATCCTGTGCGATGTAGGTGACCGTGACTCCCCACTGCGACCCGTCGCGCACCGCGGCCTCTATCTCTGCCCGCGTGTCGCCCACGACGATTCCGATCTCGCGGATCCCGGCCGCGGCGAGCGTCTCGATGCCGTAGAACAGCACCGGCTTGTTGGCCACCGGGACGAGCTGCTTGGCGCTGGTGAACGTGAGCGGCCTGAGGCGCGTCCCCTTGCCGCCGCTGAGGATCAGCCCTTTCATCGTGGAGGATAATCATAGCGGGCCGCGCCTGCGAACCACCGGCCCGGCGGTTGCGATGCTCGAGCACGAGGCGTACATGCGAGAGGCGCTGGCGGAGGCTTCCCGCGCCATGGCCGGCGGCGAGGTACCGGTGGGCGCCGTGGTGGTCGCGCGCGACACGGGGCGCATCATCGGCCGCGGCTGCAACCACCCGATCGGGGCGTCCGATCCGACCGCGCACGCCGAGGTCGCGGCCCTCCGCGACGCGGCCCGGCGCACGGGCAACTACCGGCTCACCGGCGCGACGCTGTACGTGACCGTCGAGCCGTGTCTGATGTGCGCCGGGGCTCTGGTGCACGCGCGTATCGGCACGCTCGTGTACGGCGCCCCGGAGCCGAAGGCGGGCGCCGTGCGTTCCGTGATGCGGGCGCTCGAACATCCGGCGCTGAATCATCGCGTGGAGGTGGTAGCCGGCGTGCTGGGGGAGGAGTGCCGCGGCAGGATGCGGGCGTTCTTCGGTGCGAGGCGGCACGCGGCGGGCGAGCCGGCCGGCTGACGCCGGGGCGGCGGCCGGCGTACAATGGACGACGACCTTGCGGAGAGGTACCGAAGTGGTCGTAACGGGGGCGCCTCGAAAGCGTCTTGTCGGGAAACCGGCACGTGGGTTCGAATCCCACCCTCTCCGCCACTACTCCAATGCAACCTGTTGAAAACAAAGGACTTACGGGTCTGGACCCTGTCGTCGTCTACTGAGTCGTCTACAAATCGGTCCCGCCAGATCATCTTTAGCCCCGCGCCGTCGTCCCGTTTTCGTCCCGTCGTCCGGTCGTCCGTCCGGCGGGGGTCGCCGGGGTCGGCAGGCGATCACGCTTCCCAAGGCGCGGCGCTCCTCGACACGAACCGCGTTGTCCCTGCAATCAGGGGAAGAGGTTATCGTCTCCGGAGGACATCCATGTTCAAGTCCCAC
>Ga0209543_1000117_pt1 | contig 114813 bp, 98 predicted proteins | sample MesohylFT_FD_187296 | JGI IMG/M metagenome (GOLD analysis project Ga0209543, IMG submission 187296) | Host-associated microbial community of the marine sponge Aplysina aerophoba from Gulf of Piran - sponge mesohyl, lysed by freeze-thaw... | ecosystem: Host-associated > Porifera > Sponge >... | reverse complement strand
AAGTGTGGTAATTTTTAGGGTGAAGTATAGCAGAAGTCGCGTGAAAAGTCATGCGACTTCTGCTTTTCTAAAAGTATTAACACCTGTGAAAAATATCACACCAAAAACCTACAATTGAATGACCCTGCATTGAGGCACATCACCGCTTGCAAACTTACGCAAATCCCTGTATAATAGACGGAAATCTGTGCTGAGGTGCTATTCAATTGAGCGACGTTCCGAAAACACATCCCCGCTACCTCTCATTGAGCCTACGAGACACCATCGTTGCAGGTGTAGAACAAGGCATTACCTCTATCCACGGGCTTATCGCGCATGGACGTGGAGAGGCTTTCGATTACCTTATCGGCGAGGCGACACAACCCTTTGCTACCGAGGCGATCCATGCGGCGGCGGCGATGCTCCGTCTCGCAGAACACCCTGTTATCTCCGTCAACGGGAATGTCGCGGCGTTGGCACCTGAAGGACTCATCGAACTGGGGAAGCTCCTGAACGCACCCTTAGAAGTGAACATCTTTCATACGGAAACAGGACGGGAACAGCGGATCCGAGAATATCTGCTGAAGCACGGCGCACCAGACGTGCTAATGCCGACAACCGAGGCGCAACTCTCCTACATCGACTCCAATCGGAAGTTCGTGCATCCAGAGGGAATCTTTAAAGCGGATGTCGTCTTTGTGCCGCTTGAGGATGGCGACCGATGCGAAGCACTCCGAAAGATGGGCAAAGCGGTCGTAACGGTCGATCTGAATCCGATGTCACGCACGGCGAAGCAGGCGAGTATCACAATCGTGGATAACGTCGTGCGAGCATTGCCACTGTTATGTGAAGAGATTCCGAACTTCAGCGATCAGACAGCACAGGAGACTCTGAAAAAATATAATAACGAAGCGGTGTTACAGGAAGCGTTACGGCACATCAGCAGGAGCGGGAATGGAGACTAACGGAAACGGAAAAACCAACCTCGTTAAACCGCACATTCTGCTGATTGGATTGGTGCTTGTCGTCTTTAATAGTTACTGGTGCCTCATGGGGACAGAGGTGTGGCACTCTACGCAACTGACGATTGCTTCTCTGTTCTTTAACGCTGTTTTTACCCTCCTCGTCTTCGTCCTTGTCAACCTACTGTTCCAACGATTCCTACCCCGTCTGGCGATGTCGGAAGCGGATTTGCAAACCATCTACGTGATGGTCGTCATGCTGACGACTATCAGTGGGCATACGATGATGGGGTACCTCATCCCTGTCCTCGCACACGCCTTTCAGTTCGCATCGCCAGAGAACGAATGGATTCCGCTTTTCGGACATCACGTCCCGACGTGGATCGCTATCAAAAGCCCGCGGATCTTGGACGGATTCTACGAGGGGGACTCTACACTCTACACCTCCGCCACTTTAAACGCATGGATACCGCCGGTGCTTGCTTGGTCGGGTTTTGTCATCGCGCTCTGGCTGACGTTATTGGCGGTGACGGTCTTTCTTCGGAAACAGTGGACGGAAAATGAACGGCTGAACTATCCTATCGTCCAACTCCCGTTGGCACTCACAAGCAATCCGAAACGCTTTTTTACTTCCCCGTGGATGTGGCTCGGTTTCGCACTTGCAGGGAGTGCGGAATTGCTGAACGGCTTGAACTATCTCTTTCCTGATATACCCGCCCTACCGATTAAAGGCAAGACGATCGGACAATTCAGTTCAAAGCCGTGGAGTGCGATGGGACCCATTCGCATCTCCTTCTACCCGTTTAGTATCGGTTTGATGTTCTTCACACCGTTAGACCTCTCGTTTTCCTGCTGGTTTTTCTGGCTTCTCGGTCGCATTCAACTGATTGTAACCGATGCGTTCGGCGCCCGGAACATCTATCATCTCGAACAGCAGACGGGCGCGTGGATTGCGTTCGGATGTATTCCGTTGTGGATAGGACGACGACACTACGGACGCATTATCCGTAAAGTTTTCGGGATCGCACAACGCCGCGATGAACCCGCACCTGACGATTCTCGTGAACCGATGCGTTATCGGACTGCAGCCGGGCTGTTCACCGTTGGGATGTTGTGTCTCTTCTTTTTTTGTTACCAGATGGGGATGACCTTCTGGGCGATTGGACTCTTTTTTCTGTTTTATTTCCCATTGGTTATCGGGATCACGCGTATCCGTGCTGAGATCGGACCTCCCTTGCATCAACTCATCTTTGTCGATCCGGGGCGGACGATGGTCCTTGCGTTAGGCACACGTCGACTCGGTGCAGGCAACTTGACGGGCTTAACGTTTCTCTATCCGTTTGTCCGTTGTTTCCGGGCACATCCGACACCGAGTGAGTTGGAGGCGTTCCGCTTGGCAGAACGGAGCCAAATTGGGTATCGGCAGCTGCTGATCGGGATGATCTTGGCGATTGTGTTTGGTATCCTGATAACGTTTTGGGCATATCTACACGTTCTCTACGATATGGGTGCCGGAAGCAAAGCACGCGGCTGGATCGTCTATATGGGGTGGGAGACGTTCAACCGCCTGCAAACATGGCTTGTCAGTCCACGGGAGACGAGCGTCCCAGAACTCGGTGTTATCAGCGGTAGTTTCCTGTTTACGATATGCCTGATGATTATGAAGATCCGATTCCTCTGGTGGCCCCTGCATCCGGGAGGCTATGTCCTCGTGAGTGGGACGGGGATGGGAGGTTTATGGTTTCCGATCTTTCTCAGTTGGCTGGCGAAAGCAATCGTGCTAAAGATTGGCGGCGTGAAACTCTATCGACAGGCAGTCCCGTTCTTTTTGGGTTTGATTTTAGGGGATTATACGCTTGGATGTGTCTGGAGTCTCATCGGATTGGTGCTGGAGATACCGACCTATATCGTTTGGCATTGAGATATTGATTCATTCGCGTATGTAAAATGTGGATTCACCTGCTACCTTCTGTAGAAATTTAGAAGTTTCACCTCCATAACAATTGGCAAAAATCTGGCATTTTAACGCATCTGCGTGATATGCTATATAATAGCGCAATGCAAAGGGTCGAAGCTGCCCGACGCACGTGCAAAACCCTCAAGCCAAACTCGGAGCAGTATAGAATTGAAACCAATGGGAATAGGCATCAAGGAGGAACACTCAATGCACATATCACCTGCGTATCAAGAGATCGTTGATTTTATCGCAGCAGGGACAACACCCCAAAATTTGGTTGATTTCTGTCCGTCTGAAGATGCGAAGGAACGGATCGCTGATCTTATTCATCGCGAAAAGACAACCGGTCTAACTCCTGAAGAGACAGCGGAATTAAATCACTGTTTACAACTTGAGCATCTGATGCGTCTTGCGAAATCCCGCGCTCGACATTATTTGGAAGAAGTTTGATTTGATTTATATAAAAACACATTCGCAAAATTTGTGGGCGAATTAATCAAAATTGAAAAAGACAGCTCTAAAGGAGAGGCAAGAATGGCTCACGTTTGGAGAAAAGAATACAAAAGCCGCAATAGAATCCTGGATAAATTCTACACGAAACAGGAAGTGGTCAAAAGGTGTTTAGATGAAGTCAAGAAATTACCTTACACCTATGATTGCGTGATAGAACCGTCTGCGGGAGATGGTGCTTTTTATAAAAATATCAAACATGACACCAAAATAGGAATTGATATTGATCCGCGACATGATGAGATTATCAAAGATGACTGGTTCAATTACAATATTGGTGAAGTGTATGAGCGCGTATTGGTTATAGGGAATCCGCCGTTTGGTCAATATCAAAAGCTGTCTTCAAAATTTATATCTCATGCCCTCTCATTTCGTAATGTCCAAACAATTGCTTTTATTTTACCGGATGTTTATAGGAAACATACACGGCAAAAAATATTGCCATATAATTGGAGAATCGTCTCCATTACTGAATTAGGGAGGGATTGTTTTACACTGGAAGGGAAGGCATATCATGTACCTGCAAGTTTCTTCATTTTCGATAAATCAGACGGAAAAGATTTAAGGGTTAATCCGAATGCCTACACAGAAACGAATGATTTTAAATTCTCCAATAAAGACGATTTCGACATATTTGTATTTGGTGCTTCTCCGAGAAGAATTACAAAAACGCCGACACCCAACAATAGAGGATACTTCCTTAAGTCAAAAATTCCGGTAGAAGATTTAATATCTAAAATCAAATCTGTTGATTGGAATGGAAATTCCTGTGCAAATGGCGGTGTATATTGGCTAACAAAATTTGAATTTTTGGAGCAATATATAAAATGCCACGAACCGAATAAAACTAAAGAAATTCAAGGGAACTTGTTCGATCTCCTTTAGGTTAAACAAGTCAAATGCTATGAATCGGATAGAAGTAAGGAAAACGATACGTGTTATCTTAGACAGCATAGATAAAAGCAGGAGATTAAAGGAGACTGTAGAAAGTGTTAAGGATGAATTAATTGATTTAACCCTTGAAGAACAAGAAATTTCTGAACACGACTTTTACAAAATAAGTAGCGTTCTGTCCACACAATCAAGGAGTCCTTTGTGGGAAAACTATTTCATCAAAAAGCATGATTGTGAAAGAGTGAATAAAAATGAGGATAGAGGCGATTTTGAAAAGAACGGTAGATACTATGAGTATAAAAGTTCTGGTTCCAATCTGGCTAATTCTGTTCATATTCTTCAAATTAGACCGTGGCAGGATTGCGATTACATTATTCAATCGATCTCTGATGATAGGGCGACCACATTTGTTTTAACGCACGCAGAAATGATGTTAGAAATGGAAAGGTTGAAAGCCTCTCCCATACATGGAACTTCAAAAGCTTTAGAAGATAATAAAACTATAGAGTACGGAATGAGAGTAAAGAGGGGTTCTGCGGATTGGGATAGATGGATTAACAGCTATCGCAAAGCGGATGATATTTTTCAATCGTGAAACAGATCCCGTTTCTCCTGCCCCTTGTACTGCAACTGATACAACCGGTAATAGATACCACCTTGCTGTAATAACGCGTTGTGTGTGCCGGCCTCTCGGATTTCGCCGCGATGCATCACGATAATCTTATCCGCATTCTGGATCGTCGAGAGTCGGTGCGCGATGACAACGGAGGTCCGGTCTTCCATCAGACGACTCAGAGCATCTTCGATCAGAAGTTCGGTTTCAGTGTCAACGCTTGAGGTCGCTTCGTCGAGGATAAGGATACTCGGATCGGACGCTAAGGCACGCGCAAAGGCAACCAACTGTTTCTGTCCAACGGATAACCCGCCGCCATCCTCTTTGATCTCTGTGCCATAGACCTGAGGCATTTTTTCAACGAACCGGTCTAAGTGTACATCTTCCGCTGCGCGCTTCACCTGCGCCGATGAGATTGACGGATTCCCCAAACTGATATTCCGTTCAATTGAATCAGAAAAAAGGAAGATATTCTGTTGCACAATGCTGACTGCCTCCCGTAATTCTTCCAGATTCATCTCTTGGATGTCCACACCGTCAATCAATATCTGACCCTTGTTAATCTCATAGAATCTGCAGAGCAGGTTAATGATAGAAGTCTTTCCTGCACCGGTATGTCCGACGAGTGCGACCTTCTCCCCCGGTTTCACCTTGAATGAAACATCCCGCAGAACGTAGTCCTCATCGTTGTAGGCGAACCAGACGTTTCGGAATTCAATCTCGCCTTTCAAAGTAGTGGCACCGCTTTTAGGGGCGGTAGAAACGATGGTCGGTTGCGTATCGAGTAGCTGGAAGATGCGTTCGGAGGATGCCATTGCGTTTTGGAAGATGGTATATTTTTCGCTCAGTTCTCGGATGGGCCAGAAAAAGCGTTCAGCGTAACGGATAAATGCTAACAGCACGCCGAAGCTCAGCGCGTCTTGCACAACCTGTCCACCACCGTACCAGATAATCACGGCTATCGCAAGAGAAGCCGTCACTTCAATCAGCGGGTGAAAAAGTGAAAAATAGAAAATACTTCGGAGGTTGGCAGCGAGGTATCTCCGGTTGCGCTCGTTAAAACGGAGATGGCTCCGCCGCTCTTGTGCGAAAAGCTTCATCGTCGTCATACCGACGATGTTCTCTTGCAAAAAGGCATTGATCCGTGCAAGTTGCTTACGTTGTTCCCGAAACGCACGACGCGAATAAATCTGGTAGACAAGCGTTGCACCGAAGATGATTGGAATCACAGTGAACGTCACGAGTGCAAGCTTCCAGTTATAAAGTAGCATTGCCACCATGATTCCCAAAATCTGGAGCAGATTCGCGAAGACGGTAATCACACCAGAGGCAAAGAGTTCGTTGAGGACCTGAACATCTCCCATAACGCGGGTCATCAGTCTGCCAACCGGATTTTTATCGAAAAATTGAACGTCCAAGCGTTGCAAATGTGAAAAGAGCGTTTGTCGCAGGTCGTGCATCGCGTGTTGTCCAATCATCTGCATGCGGTATTCCTCGAAGTAACTAAAGACAAACTCGCCAATCAATGCCAACATGTAAAAAATCGCGATCGTACTTAATCCTTCTAATATACTAGGTGTAATGTGCTCGTCAATACCACGCTGCAGTAGGTAGGGTCCAGCTAAACGTGCAAGCGTATTCCCGACCATGAGCAATCCAATGAGGAGCAGCTGGAATTTGTAGGGTTTAAGATATGCCATGAGACGCTTCATCAGTACCCGGTCATAAACTTTCCCGAGATCTTGCTCCTCATCGCTATATTCGTACAGTTCGCCTCCCATGCCGAACATAGATGGATTCCTCCTTTAAAGTTTCTCACGTCCCCGGTTATGGTAGGTGCGGTTTCTAGCCGCACTGGGTTTATAAGAGTTCAATAACGATAGATCGTGCTGTGCTTGATTAGAGTTCTTCGAGTTCCTCTTGCAAGAGTTGTGTTTCGTAAATGCCGTTGTAGATCCCGTTGTGTTCAATCAGTTCTTCATGCGTGCCGGTCTCAACGATGCTACCCTCATTGAGAACAATGATGTGGTCGGCGTTTTTGACGGTAGAGATCCGATGCGAGATGAGGATAGTTGTCCGATCCTTCATGATTTCGGCAAGTCGGTTGAGAATGGTGTCTTCGGTCTGGGTATCTACGTTCGCAAATGCATCATCAAGGATAAGGATTTTGGGTTTAATAATAATGGCGCGTGCGAGTGCGCTGCGTTGACGTTGCCCGCCTGAAATCGTTATCCCACGTTCACCGAGGAAAGTTTCCAATCCATCCGGAAATTCTTCAATTTGCTCAAGAAGGTCTGCAGTATGCGCCGCGCTTTTTACTTCTTCATCATCTGTAGTTTCAAGACCGTAGGTAATATTGTTTCGCAAATAGTCTGAGAAAAGAAAAGGTTCCTGCTCCACAAACCCGATATTGGAGCGGAGGACGTTTAAGGGTATGTCCTGAATGTCTATACCGTCGATAAAGATGGCACCCCGTTCTGCTTGACGAATGCGTGGAATGAGGTTGACAAGGGTAGATTTCCCAGATCCCGTCCCGCCGACGATCGCGAGCGTCATGCCACGCTCAATTTTGAGGTTGATATCTTTGAGTACAGGTGTTCCATCCGGATAATCAAAATTAAGATTTCTAAACTCAATCTCGCCTTCAATGTCTTTGATACCCCATTTCACCTGCTCACCGTCGAAGATTTCTGGCTTCTCATTGAGAATCGCGTTCATCCGATCCATGGATGCCGCCCCGCGTTCAAAGGTGTTGACAATGAAACCGAGGGTGATCATCGGACGGACGAGCATCCCGAGATAGGCACTGAACGCCACAAAATCACCAAGTGTAATCTTCCCTTCAATCACATGGAGACCGCCCATCCAGAGGAGGACCATACCGCCGATACCCGGTAGAAAACGGAAGAGCGGAAAGAAGAAAGTCATCAATCGGATTTGTCGGTGGTTACGTTCAACAAACTCATGATTCAGCTCTTGGAAATGCTCAACTTCACTCGCTTCAAGCGTATACGCTTTCACAACACGGACACCAGACAAATTCTCCTGTACCTTGGTATTCAGTGTTGAGAATGCCGCTTGGATGCCTTCGTAGTGCGCATGTAACCGTCTTCCGAGGGAGCGAATCAAAAGTGCGAGGATCGGATAAGGGAGCAGCGCAACGATGGTCAGGCTTACATCAATCTGCAGCATGATAGCGAGTGCGAGTCCGAAAAACACTATCGCATCGGCGGTATACATAATAGCACTGCTCAGTACCATTCTGATGGCGTTTAAGTCACTGGTTGCGCGTGTCATCAGATCGCCGGTGCGGACGTTATCGTAATAGGCGGCGGAGAGTTTTTGGAGATGGAGAAAGAAGTCGGCACGGAGGTGGAACTCCGTCTGCCGAGCGACCCCTTGGATGATGCGTCGTTGGGCGAAGCGTAGGATACCGGCAAAGAGCGCGACCCCGAAAAGAAGAAGTGCAAAAAAAAGGATTCGTCCGGGAGATACGGTAAAATCTGGGTCTCTGAATGCGCGTTCTAACTCATCAAAAACCGATTGGAGAATCTTTGGACTGATTAGGAGTATCCCATTCGTCACAATCACAAGGCAGAAGCTAAATATAATGGCGAATCGATACCGAATGAAATACTTCTTGAGACCTAATAGACTGCGAATGGTGGAACTCCTTTCTGGCAAGTGAGTCTTGCCGTGCTATATTACGTTAAGAGGGTGTTTCTTATTTTGACGTAAATCTTGGCTATCCGTATTAATCAAGTTTTCAGTAGTGCGAAGAAGTTGCTTCCTGTAGAAGCAAACTGTCCTCGTGTCCTCTGCCACATGTAGGAGCGAGTGTTTTTGCTTGGGGTTTTTGATAGGGTGTTTCCCCAATTTCCTCATGCTCGCGACCCCTCGAGAATGCGTAAAGGTGCATCCGAGAATGTGTGTATAAATGAATCATTATCTATTTATAACCCAAGTTGCTACCTAATAGGTCATGGACGTTTCAACGCGGATTTTTCAAGGAAAACATCTCTTTACACCCCGTAGGGGTGTGATTGCTTCGTAGTGAGAATAGAAAATGGGGTATTCAAAAAGTTGCCCCGTAGGGGTGCTATGTAAATGGAAACTGGCAACTTGCGTTATTTATAGTATAATCCGAGTAGTGGGTTTCAAAGTTTCAGTGAGAAGGATCCAGAAAACGGATAGGCACATCAACACAGCCTAACAGGCTATGCTACACAAGAAAAAGGAGTCGATATGAAACAAAATCGAAGACCTGCCCCCTTTAATGTCGTGCAGGGTGACCCCGAAGGCACTACATGGGCACTACCCGATGGTGCAATCGCCCGATTCGGGAAAGGGGAACACAAAACCTCTGGGGGCGATGTGAGGCTCTCTCCTGATGGCACGTATTTCGCCACTGCAACCAGCATTGGACTTTGGTGGTATGATGTGTCTTCTATGTCGCCTATTGCATTGTGGGAAACGGAACGAGGCGGGATTAACGCTATTGATTTCTCATCAGATGGCAAGAATATTTCTGTCGCTAATTGGGACGGTATTCTTAAAGTGATGGATGTTCAGAGCGGTCGGACTATCTCTAAAATAAAAAACAAAGATAGATACGTACGTATTGTCTTCTCACCTGACGGCAATAGATGGGGTGTTGCGGATCACTGTGGTATCATTCAGGTCTTGGATGCTAAAACCGGTCACGGCATTGGGCAAATGGATCGAGGTCAACATGAACAATCAAATGACGTTGCTCAACTGGAATTTTCTCCTAACGGACAGTACATCGTGGGGTCGGTAGAAAACCCTGAACTTTATTCTCTTAATAAAAATAAAATCATTAATCCTGACACAAAAGGAACACAAACTTACATCTGGAGTCCAGAGACGGGCATGCCATTAATCAGATTCGCGGGCAGAAATTTCGATTTTTCCCCGGATAGTCGACTGCTGGCGTGCGCTACACCTGATGAAACAGCGAATGATGTCGATAGCGTTCCTTGCTTCATCTCGGTGTATGATGTGGCGAAAGGCAAGCGTATCGCCTACTTCACCGAACATAGGAGTTGGGTACACACCGTCACCTTTTCACCGTGCGGTCAGTTTCTCGCGTCATGCGATGTAGACAAAATCCTATGCCTGTGGGATCTACCGAAGGGCACGTTGAAGAAGAGGTATGTGGACTCTGGTACTCCATTTTACACTCAGGATGGTATACTACTTACCGTCATTTCACGCCGTGAAAGCATCGAAGTCTGGGACATAGAACACCGTAAAAAGCTACAGACGATTGAGCGTCAATTTGGGAGCATTGGTCATAAATGGTTTTCAAAATGCCCACAATTGGCTGTCGCCCATGCACTCTCCGACAAACCGATAAAATCCACAACACAAACATTCCCAATCCTTCGTGAACCGACCCTCTTTCCGGATCCGGTGCTATTTCTACCGGATGGACAAATACTTGCGAGCCGGAGTGATACCAAAGGGGTCGTGTTATGGGATGTTGAAAGTAAGCAGGTCCGAGAAACATTACTGAAGGATACACATATCACCTCTTTTACTGTTTTGCCTTCTGGAAATATGCTGGCTGCCAATGTCCAAGACCAGAATGTCAGTGTGTGGAGTGCTGAGAAACCCGATGAACCTATTGCTGAATTCACCGAACAGGCACGATTGGTCTGGCATATAGCGTTCGCACCGACGGGGGATCGACTTGCTGTTGGAAGTAGAGAAGGCACAATCTATCTATACGATTTCAAACGGAATGAGAAGTTAAAACCTTTCATAGGGCACACAGATTTCATCTGGTCAGTGTGCTTCTCGCCAGATGGCAAGCGGCTGGTAAGCGGTTCAGATGATAAAATCGCTCGGCTGTGGGATGTTGGATCCGCTGAAGCAATTGCGACTTTGCCTTTGGACAAACCTCGGACACTCATGGAGATAGCCTTTTCGCCGTGTGGCAACGTGATTGCAGGTGGAATGTTCGGTGAACTCCGATTGTGGTGTGCCGAAACCCTAACAACGCTTTTCACTATACCGCAGCCACAAACACAGAAGCCTTACGCGCTTGCCTTTTCGCCGTGTGGGCGGTATCTCGCATCCGGGACCTGGTGGCAGGAAGGAATGGAGAAGATGGCAATTAAATTATGGGAAGTAGAGAGCGGTGAGAATATCGCTACCTTCTCGGGACATCCGACAGACATTCAGTCGCTTGCTTTTTCACCGAACAGTAAACTTCTGGCAAGTGGCGGTTTTGATCGCACCATCCTCCTTTGGGATTTGAAACCCTTTATTGATCCTTAAAGCCCATGGAATGTGAGATTCTATTTCCCTCCAGATTCAGTCCTTTACACCTACCTTTATTTTTCTGTTGACACCATTATTCCCTGCAATATATGATATGCAAAATGGATTCTATCATAGGAGGAAAACAAATTTGGCGGCAGATATTGGACTCATCGGATTAGCAGTAATGGGTGAAAACCTCGCACTGAACATGGAGAGCAAAGGGTTTGAAGTAGCAGTCTTCAACCGTACCGTTTCACGGGTAGACGCGTTCATGGCAAGTGCTGCGAAGGACAAAAATATCACAGGGGCGCACTCCATTCCAGAACTCATTGGGAAGTTAGACAGCCCCCGAAAAATTATCTTGATGGTGAAAGCAGGCGAACCCGTCGATGCGTTTATTGGGCAATTGGTCCCACATCTTTCAAAGGGCGACCTCATTATTGACGGCGGAAACTCGAATTTCAACGACACTGTGCGTCGGCATGCGGAGTTGGCTGAGCAGGACGTTCTGTTTATCGGCACTGGTATCTCCGGGGGCGAAGAAGGCGCTCTCAAAGGACCGGCGATGATGCCCGGAGGTTCAGCTGAGGCTTACGCACTTGTGGAACCCATCTTTACGAAGATTGCGGCGCAGGTAGAAGGCACACCGTGTTGCTCTTATATCGGACCCGATGGCGCGGGACATTACGTCAAAATGGTGCATAACGGCATCGAATACGGCGACATGCAGCTGATATGTGAAGCCTACTCCCTGATGAAAGGCGTCTTGGGAATGAACGCCAACGAGATGCACGAGGTCTTCAGTGAATGGAATCGCGGCGAATTAAATTCTTACCTCATCGAAATTACGGCTGACATCTTCACACAACTCGATAGGAGTGGCACGCCTTTCGTTGATGTTGTGCTCGACCAGGCAGGACAAAAGGGTACCGGCAAATGGACGAGTATTTCGGCACTGGATCTCGGTATCTCCGCACCGACAATCGCAGAGGCAGTTTTTGCGCGGTGTATCTCTGCTGTCAAAAGCGAACGTGTTGCCGCAGAACAGGTTATCCAAGGACCCGCTGGCACCTATCAAGGCGATCGAGACGAGGCACTAAAGGCGATTCACGACGCACTTTACGCCGCGAAAATCTGTTCTTACGCCCAAGGTTTCGCCTTAATGCGGGAAGCAAGCGAAGAGTGTGGATGGGATTTGGATCTTGGCATGATTAGCTTAGGCTGGCGTGGTGGGTGTATCATTCGGGCGAAGTTCCTACATCGGATCGCAGAGGCGTTTGAACGAAACCCCGCACTGCCAAACCTAATGCTCGATTCCTACTTCCGAGATGTGCTTGAAACCGCACAACCCAACTGGCGGAGTGTTATCGGCACAGCCACGCAGCTCGGTGTACCGATCCCGGCATTCAGTTCCGCTTTAGCCTATTTCGATAGCTACCGCAGCGGTAGACTTTCGGCGAACCTAATTCAGGCGATGCGCGACTACTTCGGGGCACACACCTACCATAAACTCGATGCAGATGGAAACACGGTTCTCGGAGAAGACGGAGAACCGACGGTATTCCATACCGAGTGGATGCTCGAAGGTCGCCCGGAAGTCACTATTGATTAAAGTAGTAGGCACGCTCCGTCGTGCCGTCGCTCAAGGCACTGAGCATTTTTTGAAAGGAAAATACATGGTGCAAGAAGCACAACAGGCATTATACGATTTTCAACCGCAACACGAGTTTTTCGTTGGAATTGATTCCGACGGGTGCGTTTTTAATAGCATGGAGGTCAAGCACAACGACTGTTTCAGTGTGAACCTCGTCAAGCATTTCGGTTTAGCATCTATTTCGCGGCAAGTTCATCAGGCATGGGATTTTGTGAATCTCTACTCAACAACGCGCGGCACAAATCGGTTTAAGGCGATTTTGCTGGTGTGCGATTTCTTACGCAAAATGCCGCTCGTGCGAAACATGGGTGTCGCAGTGCCGGGACTGTCTCACCTACGAGAATGGTCGGAGACGGAAACGAAACTTGGTAACCCCGCACTGCAAGCCGCTATCGACAGCGCAACAGGTGAACGACTTGACGAACTCAGCCAAGTGATGGAGTGGAGTCTCGGTGTGAACGAAAGTGTCGCTGAGATTGTTTATAACCTCCCGCCGTTTCCCGGAGTGCGCGAGACCTTACAACGGCTTCAGGGCAAAGCGGATGTCATTGTTGTCTCCGCGACGCCGGATGAGGCACTCATACGGGAATGGGCTGAACACGAGATCGATGCCTACGTCGCGCTGATTGCCGGACAGGAGATGGGAACAAAAACGGAACATCTCACGATAACGACGAAAGACAGGTATCCCGAAAACCACGTCTTGATGCTCGGTGATTCTCCCGGCGACCTGAAAGCCGCAAGAGATGTAGGCGCGCTCTTCTTCCCCGTTAATCCCGGTTCTGAGGACACATCGTGGCAGCTCTTCCTTGATGAAGCGATGGATAAATTCTTCAACGGACAATACGCTGGTGCTTATGAGGACGCGTTGATTGACAAATTTCAGGAATTGTTACCGGAAACCCCACCATGGCAGTAAAGGTTTCTTAATTAGGACTTACGCAGGTTGGTCTTTTGTAGCATAAACTTTTAGTTTGTGCCAGAAAGGAAAAATTAAAATATGAAGATTTTACTTCAAGGACGTGTTGAAGGCGCACTCCTCGAAAGACTCGAAAGCATCATTGGTGATGAACATACCTATGTTGCTCCGAGTTCATCCGAGGAGCTTATCGAAGAAGGCAAAGATGCTGAAGTCTTTTTCGGCTACTGTAGTGAGGACGTTTTTCCGCATCTGCCCAACATCAAATGGATTCAATCCTCCAGTGCTGGTATGGATCGGCACATGTACCCCGCACTCCGTGAGAGTGATGTTATTTTGACGAACGCCGCAGGATTGTACGCGAAACACGTCGCTGACCAAGCTTTCGCGCTCCTGCTCGGATTGGCACGCGGTATCCACGAATCTGTTCGGAATCAGGATAAGCACCAATGGGGCGGGGCAAGGACAATGCCGATGATCGAGATCGACGGATTCAAAATCGGTATCGTTGGGATGGGCGGTATCGGGATGGAAATGGCGAAACGCGCAAAGGGCTTCGATATGCACGTTATGGCTGTTGATGCCTACCGCACCGATAAACCGGATACTGTTGATGAATTAATGCCGATGGATCAGCTCTCGAATATGATGAGCCAGGTAGACGTCGTTATGATTGCGTGTCCGTTGACTGAGGAGACACGTGGACTCATCAATAAGGACAACCTATCCGTAATGCAACCGACAGCGTTCTTCATCAACGTCGCTCGCGGTCCGATTGTCAATGAACCCGACCTGATTGAGATTCTACGCGCCGATACAATCGCTGCGGTTGGTTTAGATGTCACTGAGATCGAACCGCTTCCAGCAGACAGTCCGTTGTGGGACTTTGACAATATTATCATTTCGCCGCATTCTGCGGGCGGTTCACAGCACCGCATGCGCCGTATCACCGAGTTCTTCTTGGATAACTTGGAGCGGTATGTGAAGGGTGAAGAGTTGCGAAACATTGTGAACAAGCAACTCGGTTTCTAAAAGAAAGAATATCTGATTTCTCCAGTGCCTCGATCTCACGATCGGGGCATTTCGGTTTTAAAGAGTGTTAGAAAAGGCTGTTTAGTAATGTGTGCCTCTATGGATCTCTCGGTTTGTTAAGGTTATAAATGTATCATCTCTCCAACCTGTAATTCCGGCCAATTGGATGCGTATCCCAAAATCAGCGTACAATACTACATTTTTACGAGAAAGTGCAGTATTTTCATAGGTGTCAGTTTTTGCTCTTGACGCTTTTGGTCAGCCCGAGTTTCGGCGGGCAATTCCCTCACAAAATTGCCTTTCATCAAAGTGGGTATCGGACGTTTAAGCAGTTTTATCATAGGCACGTCTGCGTCTATTGGTGCGCCGAGTTTCCACATCTGGTGAGTTATAGTCGGTTCGTGCAGTTAGAAAAAGAAGTCTTGACGGTCTTGACGTTTTATCTTTCAGCACACCTCGGCACGTGTAGCGGTATCTCTTTCGTGGATTCTACACGTCTGCGCGTCTGCGATAACAGGCGGATTTCATCGCATCGCGTCTTTCTGTCAGAAGCGGGATGTTCAAAAACATCTATGGGGTGGTTCTATGGTTTTAAACTTCATTTGGTTATCAATGAGCAAGGTGAGCTCTTAGACGTTGAGTTGACCTCCGGGAATACCGATGACCGTAGACCTTTGCCAAAGTTTGCCGAAGGGATCCACGGGAATCTCTATGCGGATCGGGGGTATATCTCCAAAGACATTCGTGAGAGGCTCCGTGAACAAGGCGTCAACTTGGTTTACAAAGTTCGCAAGAACATGGACCCGTTGGATTTATCGGTTTCCGATGAGGTGCTGCTGAAAAAACGAATGCTCATTGAATCGGTGATCAAAACATTGAAGACACAGACGCAGTTAGAGCACACTCGCCACCGCAGCTACGCTAACTTTCAAGTCAATGTCGTCTCTGCTTTGATTGCTTATCAACTTTTGGAGACAAACCCTCGCTGAAGTTGTATTTTTTTACACACTCGGAATGCGATTAAAACTCGCGTCATCCGTGCAATCCGTGTCATCCACGGTTCAGAGGACACTCCTGAAAATCCTGATTCTGATAATTAGCGCGTTTCGCTTGCTTTTTCAACACACACCGGCTATAATAACCCAAGTTGCCAGTTGTTTGTCTACATAGCACTCCGGAATCAACGGTATGAGGTTTCCCGTGTGGGCTTCCCCGGGAGTGCGGGAGCAGGAAAAATCCTTTTCTATTCTCACTGCAAAGTAATACCACCCCTACGGGGCGTGAAGAAACACTTTTCCTTAAAAAATCTGTGTTTAACGATTAGGTAGCAACTTGGGTTATAATAATGACTGAGGAGGGAAAATCCTATTCGTGTTTTTGGAATACAAATCATGAGGAAAAAACATCATGAGAAGGTTTGGCACACAGGGCCCCGTAAATCCAGAGCAGCACTATATCGTTGCACGCACGGAAGAACTCGCCGAGTTCACCAAGCGCGTTAAAGAGGGGCGTTATATTGTCATCTTTGCACCCCGACAGACAGGCAAAACAACCTTCTTCTACGCGGCTATGGACATTCTTGCTGCCGAGGAACCAACCTATCTCCCTATCCACTTAGATTTTGAGGCGTATAAAAACCTCACCCCCTCCGATTTTTACAGCAATCTTACCGAAGACATTCGCGAGGAAATCGAGAACCTTTACCACAAACGTGGGGAGGTGCCCTCCGAGACACTAAGCCATTTTTTAAAGAACATGGCACTGACCGACAATATGTCAATGCTCAGAAGTTTCAGGGCATTGGCACGAATCATAGAAAATCATAGGATTGTTGTCTTTATTGATGAGTTTGATGGCATCCCTCCGACAGTCGTGAGCGATTTTCTGTATGCCCTCCGCCGTATTTACGTCTCCAGGACCTCTCCGCGATGTCCGCACAGCCTCGGCATTATTGGGGTCAAGAGCATCGCGCAACTCAACTACGATCGCTCTGTCTCCCCCTTCAACATCCACGACGATTTTGCTTTGTCCAATTTTACGTGTGTTCAGGTGCAAGAACTCTTTGGGCAATACACCGAGGAGACTGGGCAAGTCTTCGCTCCAGAAGTCATTGAATCCATTTACAAACAGACAGGAGGACAGCCTTTCCTTGTCAACCGATTCGCGCAGATACTTACCGAGGAGATGGACATCCCAAAAACTGAAACGCTGACAGGGACCCACTTTGCAGAGGCACACAGGCAACTCTTGGATGAACGGAACACCAACATTGAACATCTCTTGACCAATATCCGCAAAGACCCGCGCTTTCAAACCATACTGATGCGGATCGTTTCTTATGAGAACAGCGTGCCATTTAACCCTGATAATGACATTATCAATGAACTCGCCACGTATGGGGTCATCACGAAAGGAACTGACAGAAAGTGTGAGATTGCTAACCCGATTTACCTCTACCGAATCATACAAGCATTCAAGCCGATAGTCAATGGTTTGGAGCGCGACTATTTCCCCGAAGACACTGATGGATTTCAGTACCTCACGTCCACTGGACAGATTCAGATGGAGCGGCTCTTGGATAACTTCCGTGACTTTATTGCCCGCGCAGGGTTCAGGATCCTACAAGTCCCCGAAACCCCGCAAGAATTCATCGGGCAGCACCTGCTCTTTGCGTATCTGGATCAGTTCGTTACCAGCATAAACGGGGCGATGTATATGGAAGTCCCTACTGGGCGAGGCAAGATGGATCTGATCATTCTTCATAACCAGAGAAAATACGTCGTTGAGACAAAGATTTGGCGAAGCGAACGGCTCTATACCGAAGGCAAACAGCAACTCGCCGCGTATCTGTCAACAGAAGGAGTAGCGGAAGGGTATTATGTGGTGTTTGATCATCGCGAGGCACCAGAACCGCGCACAGAGACAGAAATAATAAACGGATTGACGATTCGGAGTTACGTTATTCCTGTCGTGCAAGAACGCCCTTCAGACTGAAAAATTGGTTCGCATCTACACAGTATCAGTCTCAATCCGCACAGCGCAGAACTTCAACTCCGGTTGTTTGGATACCGGATCAAACGCAGAATTCGTCACATAGTTCGCATTGGTCTCGGCGTGGAAAAGATCCCCCCAATGGAACGGCGTGAAGAGCAATCCGCGCCGAATCGCCTCTGTGACGCGTGCCTTTGCATAACACCGTCCGCGTCGCCCAACGAGATACACCCATTCACCGTCTTGAACATCGTTCTCTACCGCATCATCTGGATGGATTTCTACAAAAGGTTCCGGGTCTTTGCGGACAAGCTGCGGCACCTTGCCCGTCCGGGTCCGGGTATGCCACTGGCTCTCAACGCGTCCTGTCGTTAAACCGAGCGGGAATTCTGCATCTGTATCTTCATCGGGTGGTTTATAGACAGGCGTATGAAATTGTGCCTTCTCAGACGCAGTGAAAAACTTCCTACGCGTATACCGACGAGGGGTCCCAGGGTGTCTCGGGTAAGGACAGGGCCAGCGAAGTGATGTCTTCGCGAGACGTTCGTTCGTCATTCCCATCTGATCGCACGGGGTGCCTGCGGTTAAAAGCCGATATTCATCCCATACCTCTTGATGTGTATAGAAATCAAAATTCCGCTTGAACCCCATCGCTCTTGCGACCTGCGTGAATATCCACCAGTCCGGCTTCGCTTCACCGGGTGGCGTGAGGAACTGCTCACTTCGGACGACAAGCCGTTCGCTGTTCGTCATAGTGCCTTGCTTTTCACCCCACTGCGCTGCCGGAAGTATCACATCCGCGTATTCCGATGTCTCTGTCGGATAATAACAATCCTGCACAATCACCAAATCAGCACGGCGGAGTCCTGCTTGCGATACCTTTGTATCGGGCATGCTGACAGCGGGGTTCGTGCAGGCGATCCAAAGTGCGCGAACCTTGCCCTCAGCCGCCGCCTCAAACATCGGGACTGCTGTTAGACCAGGTTTCGGGTCAATGCTACCGGGTGGAACGCGCCACGCTCCCTCTAAATAAGCGCGGTGCATATCGTTCGTGACGACACGATAGCCGGGTAACTGGTGTGACAGATATCCGACCTCTCTACCGCCCATCGCATTCGGTTGCCCTGTGAGTGAGAACGGACCGGCACCCTTTATACCGACTTCACCTAACTGGAGATGTAGGTTGATGAGGGCGACATTTTTGTCAACACCGCTTGTGCTTTGATTCGTGCCTTGACAGTAAAAACTGAGCAGACGGCTCGGCTTAGAAAGATATTCGACAATCTCGTCGATACGCGCTGGATGAATATCACAGGCAGCGAGAAGTTCATCTTCATCTAAGCTATCCAAGTGATTTTCATAGGCACTAAAGTTTTCGGTGTTCCTTCGGACGAAACGTCGGTGGACACGTCCTATCGCAATGAGACGTTTGGCAATGAGTTGGAGGAAGGCGACATCACTTCCCGGAGCAAGTGGCACATGGATGTCTGAATGTTCCGCTGTCTTACTGCGACGCGGATCTACAGTAATAATCCGTGTATTCGGCTCAGTCGCTCGCCGTTTCCGAATCATCTGGAAGAGAACGGGATGATTTACCGCCATATTCGCGCCGATAATCAGAAAAACATCGGCGTGCTGGATGTCGTCGTAACAGGTCGGCGGTCCATCTGAACCGAACGACTGCATATAACCGACCACCGCGGAAGACATACACAACCGACTGTTCGTGTCTACGTTGTTCGTCCGGAGGAACCCTTTGAACAGTTTATTGAAAACGTAGGAAGCCTCTGTGTCCAACTGTCCAGACCCGTAGAGTGCAATGGAGTCTTTGCCGTGCGCCAGTTGGATTTCGTGAAGCCGATTTGCTGTGAAAGCAATCGCTTCGTCCCACGAAACCTGACGTGGCGGTTCACCTCGGCGATCGCGAATCATAGGATAGGCGAGCCTTCCGTCATGGTTTTGAAAAACTTGTTTGAGATGCGCGCCTTTTGGACAGAGCATACCGTAATTTGGGGCGACATCGTCGTCCGCTGAAATCCTCATAACTTTGTTATCCTGAACGGTTGCGCGAATGACACAACCGACACCACAATAGGGACATACCGCTTTTCCTGTTGAATTTTCCATTTTATTTCTTAATTATTAGGTTTCCGATCCGATTTTCCCATTGTCAAAATCGGGTTTGTGGTTAAGTAGAAGTGTAGAATTAGGATACTGCTCCTGCTTCAGTTCTCAGGCGTTGTCTCTCAGCGAGTGCGGCATCAAATGCTTTCTTCTCTGCGTCTTCGACTGCAGGTGAGAATCTCACCAATGCTGTAACGACCGAAGTGACTGCAACCATGATGCCGAGATATAACAAACCTTGCTGCATTGTGATGCTCTCAGAACGAAACAGGAAACCCGCTGCGACTGCACCAGCGTTTCCACCCGCACCCACAATACCTGCAACGGCTCCTAATGCCTTTCGATTGATAAACGGGACAATCCCATAAGTTGCACCTTCGGACATCTGCACAAAGAGACTGAAGACAATCATCGTGCCGACAGCAAGCAGGAGTACCGCCATCTGAGAGAACACGATAAGCATGATCCCTTCACCTAACAGGACAACGAAGAGGAACATGACGCGTCCACGGAGTCCCATCTTTTTTGCAAAGAAGTCAGAAAAAGCCCCGCCGACGGTCCGTGCAAAAATGTTCATCAGACCGAACAATCCAGCGATGAGTCCGGCAGTCTTGACATCTAACTGGAACCGGTCGTGATAATAGAGTGCCGCAACATTGTTGATGGTAAGCTCCACCCCGAAACAGGCGGCATAAATGACGAAGAGTGCCCAGACGCGATAGTCTTTAATCGCCAGCATAAAAGACTCCATGCCCTTGCCTTTCGCCGGTTCGAGGTCACCTCGGTCCCGGAGTTCTTTATAGTTTCCATCCGGGGCATCTTGGGTAAGGAAGTAATACGCAAAACCTGTGATAAACAGAGCGATCCCAGGAATAATCATTGCCAACCGCCATCCGAGGAATTTGTCCACACCGAAACTGAGAACGGCGGTAAAGATGAGAGGCATCACCATCTGCGTGACACCGCCACCGAGATTACCCCAGCCTGCTGTTGTTGCGTTTGCTGTGCCGACACAATTCGGCGCGAACATCGTTGATGTATGATACTGCGTGATGACGAACGCGGCACCGATCGCACCGATTGCCAATCGGAATAGCAGAAACGTCTCGTAGTTCTGGGCGAGACCGATACCTATGACGGGCAATGAACCGAGAATCAGCAGCCACGTATACGCCTTTCGAGAACCGATCCGGTCGCACAGCGGTCCGATCAAGATGCGTACTATAACTGTGATTGCGACGGAGGCTATAATTGTGTTACCAATTTGCACTTTTGTTAGCATCAGATCTTCGCGCACAATTGCCATTAGCGGGGCAATTCCGAACCATCCAAAAAAGGCAAGAAAGAAAGCGAACCATGTGGTATGGAAGGTGCGCATCTGAACGCTTTTTAAACTGAAAAGATTTATCCGTGTGGCTTTATTTTTTATATCCATTAATTCCTCCAACTTTTGAATAGCACGTTTTCGACCGACAAGTTGCGTCGAAAAGTGGGTTCTTCGCAGGTTAAGGTTTTTCTACAGTATCTGTTAGTTAGGTTGTGCGCGCTGGCGCACACAGTCTCACGTTCACGCATTTGTTTTACCTACGTGAAAGGTAAGGAATGAGGCCCTCAAGTACTTGCGGTAGATCGTCGCAAGGTACGTTCTCTAATAATTTGGGGGCGACCTTAGGATTCGCACTGGCATCCCCTTTAAGGAACACATCTACGGCATCAGTAACGACACCATCAACCTTGGTTTTCTTACCGAGGAGTCCGATGTCTGCCGCCGCATGGTTGCCACACCCGTTTGGACATCCCGACCAGTGTATCGTAAGCGGTTTGGTATTGCCGAGTTTTGCCTCCAAATGGCGGATCGCTTCCATCGCGCGTTCTTTGGTTTCAATGAGCGAGAAGTGACAGTAGTCGATGCCAGTACAACTCACCATACCGCGCATGACTTCCGACGGGTCATAGCGGAGTTCTTGTAAGAGCGGCTCTGCTGTTAAGTCACCGATTCTTGCGTCTGGCACGTTGGTAATAATCAAATTCTGCCCTTGTGTGAGACGGATGTCGCCGTTGCCGTATGCGTCTGCGATCCGGGCGACCTCGAAAAGTTGCGTTGTTGTAATCCGTCCGACCGGTACAACAAGCCCAACGTAGTTGAGATCTGGCTGTTTCTGTGAGAAGATGCCCGTGTGATCGGTCTTGTTCTTACCGCGCGCCTCTTTCCCCGCAGTCAGCAGTGTCTTTCCATATCGGCACACTAACGCTTCCCGGAATTTTTCTACTCCCCAATCGGCAATCAGAAAAGCGAGACGAGACTTGTTTCGAGCCTTTCGAGCCCCGTGGTCACGGAAAATTAGTGTAATCTCGCCACACAAAGATGCGGCTTCCTTCGGGGTAATAAACGCGTCAAGGGGGTGCGCGAGCGTGTAACCGCCGGACCCCATCTTTCCACCGACTGCGACATTAAAGCCATTTGTCTCTTGACCATCGATCTCTTTGACTGCAGGTGTGAGGGCAATGTCCTGTGAGGCGGTATGCGTACAGTTATCTAAGCACCCTGTGATACCAACGTTAAACTTTCGCGGAATATCGGTGAATTCCTTGTTCCCAACAAAAAGTTTTGTGAATTCTCTGCCGACGTGTGAAGCATCAAAGAGTTCATTGGGGGTCAATCCCGCAACGGGACACCCGATCACACCACGAATGTTGTCGAAACCTGTTTGGAGTGAACCTAAGCCGACCTCTTCGAGCCGGTTCCAGATATGTTGGACATTCTCAATCGTGAAACCCCGCAATTGAATCTGTTGGCGCGTCGTGAGATCCACGAACCCTGGTCCGTGTGCTTCACTGATTTCAGCAATGGCGCGAAACTGCTCTGAATTGCTAAAACCACTTGACATACGGAGACGCATCATGAATGCACCGGGGGTTTGCTTTCGGAAGAAAACACCTACCCACTTAAGCCGGTCACGTTCGTTTGCCGGAATCGTTTCCCAACCGTCCCGAATGTAGTTCGGAATGTCATTGATGACCTCCAGCCCATTTTTCTCTCGCTTGAGGGCTTCCGCCGCGTTTATCTTGGACTTTCTTTTTTTTGAGGTATCCCTTGTGCTTTTCAAACTCGGTGCTGACCGCACACCTCGGCTTACGGAAGTAGCTTTCTTTTTTGATTGGTTCACCTTTGAATCTCCTTCAAAAATAGATGGTTTTCAAACTGGGATATTTCTTGATACAAAGACACAAAAAAAGGCATCCATCAACCGTAGGGGCGAGGTCACCTCGTCCCTAAGACCGAATGGACACCTGTGTCCAGACCCAAACTGTGCCATCAAGGCACAATTTGTCTTTGCTTTACATTTCCACCTGTGGTTAGGTTTTCTCGTTATTCATCACAGTTGGGAGTTAGGTATCCTCGCAACATTCAGGTTGCGTGGAGGAGAAAGCCGCGTGTGGGCTTTCTAAAGACCCTTATACTCCCAACTCCGTAGCGCGGAACACATCAGTCGTATGCTAATAAAATAAAGACTTCCGATGTGCACACCTCGTTCACCTTTGAACACACACTACTTCTATAATTTGTTTGTCAATGCTTCTGCGACAGAAAGTACGTCTTCTGAGATTTCTGCGAGCCGTTTTCTGCGATTCATCGCCATTTTTCGCAAAATTTGATACGCCTGTGATTCGTTACAGCCGCGTTGCTGTGCGACCAGTTCCTTGGCACGTTCAATAATTTTGCGTTCGGCAAGGTTTGTTTTCGTCTTTTCAAGTTCTTGTTGCAATGCCCGAAATTCATAAAATCGGGCGACGGCTGCTTCAATAATTGTTTTAACTCGGGCACCCGTAAGTTTCCCCACGGCATACGCAGAGACACCAGCACGTGTTGCCGCCTGAATCGTTTCCGATCGTTCATCACGTGAAAACATGACTGTCGGACATGGATAACGCTCATGAAGAGATGCAACCCAACTGAGAATCGTCTGTCCCGGGAAGTCAACGCCGATTAATATGATGTCTGGCTTTATCTGCACAACCTGTTTAGCCAAACCTTCCTGTAGACGCACAGGTACAGCGACTTTGTAACGGCTTGCTTCCAGTATCTGGATTAACGAATTTGCACGTTCTGGATTGTTATCGATGATTAAAATTTTTGGCGTTGAGGTGCCTGCTTCCATCCTCCACCCTTTTAAGAATTAGGTATCCTCGCAACCTTCAGGTTGTGTGGATTACCTTATACTCTCAACTCCGTCCCAAGTTAATTCCTCGTAAATGTGCTGAAACAACGAGGTATGTTAACCTCACATACAGCATTAGCAAAAACCTTGCCAAAAGTATGGAACATTGATTTCCCTAAGGCGCATGACCTTTCTGCAAAACGGAAACCCCGCAGAAGGTTCGCGGAGTGCTAATTTTTGCCTGTTTTTTTAGCAGAAAACGAGCGTTTTTTCCTGTTTTTTGGGCAATACGAATTTCTGTTGCGAATTGGTTTGCTCCATACAGACCTGTTCCAAACTTAAGGTCTATGCAGCGCGCCGCACCGTGTAAATACAGACTTGGGAGGTCTGTCCATCCAATGTGACAGGATAGGTCGTCTTTTGATAGACGAAGTGGTTCTCAGTGAGGAGTTTGAAAAAGCCGAGCGCGTTGCTACGATTCGGTTCGGAAAAGAGGGCGACACCGTTGTGGGTGAGATACGCCTGAAGTAAAGTCACAATCGGTGTCCAGTGGGGTTCTTCATAAATGACATCGGCGGCAAGGATATACGGAAATTTGCGATTGAAGCACGGAGTGTTCCAATCCATCTGGACAAAATCGGCACGTTGGCTCACACTGTTTTGTTCCGCGTTGTGGTGTGCAAAGCGGAGTGCTTCTTGTTCAGCATCCGTGAAAACCACACGCGCACCCATCTGACAGGCGACAATTCCTGTCAGTCCGAATCCACATCCGATTTCTAAGATATGTGACCCTTTTAGGCGCGCACCCATTTTCTCTATATGGTGGGCGAGACCGATCGAAGACTCCCAGAGATAGGTCCAGTACGGAAGATAGAGTTTGCCTTGGGCATCCTCTCGACTAAGTCGTTCGAGGAACCAGTCGGGGTCTTCTATAAGTGTGAGTTGTACCCGACCGGTTTTCAGCTTAATAATGGTACTTGTTAGCGGATAGTCTCGCAATTCGGTTTTCATCTGCTGAAATTACGATTTTCGGAGGTATTTAAGGGAAATTCGCTCTTGGAGTTCTTCTTTGAGATCATCCTTAGGGTTCTCTGAAACTCTACTCAGGAAATGGGACGCGTTCGTAGATTTCCTGTAAAGACAATTCGCATTGAATGGAGGTGAGTGGTAGATTTTCCTCAATATCTTGAAAATCGGTGAAAATCCACTGTTTCTCTTGTCGACGGTAGTGCTCCACACAAACCTCGTCTTGAGCGACGAGGAGATATTCCTGCAAGGATGGGAGTTGGCGGTAGTGCGCGAATTTTTCGCCTCGATCATAAGTTTTGGTTGAGGGTGAGAGAACTTCTACCAAAAGGATGGGGTTAAGGAGTGTATCGAAAACATCATCTTCAAAGCGAGGTTCGTCACAAACGACTACGACATCAGGATAGAAGTAGGATGTTGTAGTGGGGGTGCTCACGCGCATTTCGTTCGCGTAGGTTTCACAGCCGCTGCCTCTTAAGCGAGTATGGAGCGCGGTAGATATATTGATAGTGATGAGGTTATGTGCGCGGCTCGCGCCAGACATCGCGATCAACTCACCGTTTAAGTACTCATGCCTGACGATTTCTGAGTCTGGAGGTGCTTTTCGCTCGAAAGCGATGTATTCTTCGGGTGTAAGGCGTGTTTGTGCTGCAGAAGCTGCCATGATTTCCTCCGGTGATGGACTGGTAATTTGCATTATAGCGTAATTCCGAGAAGATGTCAAGGAGGGATAGAAGCATTCAAAGAGACTTAGAAAAGTTTAGCGATTTCGTCCGTCTCAAAAACAGGTAGCGGTTGTTGTGTACCGGTGGTATCTTCCAACCACAATCCGTGCTCAGGCGACAAAAACTGTCCGATAATATCAGCGTTGATACCAGCTGTGCCGAGGGCTTGACAGATTGTTTCGCCTTTTGCGGGTTCCGATGCGATTAACATAGCACCAGATGAAATGATACCGAGCGGATTGAGCCCAAACATATCACATAACGTCCGTGTTATGTTTCCATACAGGACGGGTGAGCCTAAAAGTTTGTCCGAATAGACTGTCACACCCAACTCGGCGGCGGTTGCCAACTCGTATGCAGCGGTGGTCACACCACCTTCTGTGGCATCGTGCATAGCGTGGACTCCCCCTGTGGCAATTGCAATTTGCGCATCCTTTAGTACAGAAATTCCGGGATGTATGAGATAGTTCTTCGCCTGCTCCAAGAATTGGGCATCACACTTTTCTCGCAACTCATCTTCACGTTCGCGCGCGATGATTGCAGTTGCTTCAATACCGAGCCCTTTTGTGAGAATTAGGACATCCCCTACACAAGCATCCGCTGAAGTGAACAACGCATTTTTATCAGTAATCCCCATCATTTGTCCTATGACAACGGGTTGTGTCACAGCAGGTGTAACTTCGGTATGTCCACCACAGAGTGTGATGTCGAACGTCGTACATGCCTCTGTGATTTGTGCCATGATGTTGCGAACCATTGTAGGTGTTGTGGCATCTTCGGGTAACAATAGGGTTACCAGCAACCATTTCGGCTCAGCCCCCATCGCGGCGATGTCATTGCTATTGACGCATACCACATACCACCCAATATCTTCGGTCGCAAAGGTAATTGGGTCGCTGGTTGCAACGAGATAGCTGTCCGCTAACTCGATGACTGCGGCATCTTCACCGAGTTGTGGACCGACAACCACCCCCGCGTTTCTATCGTGCGTCGGCAGAAGTTCTTTTAAAAAATCGTGTTTCAGTTTTCCAATAGGCAGATTCATGGCTTTTGCTCTCAAATAAAGATTTTGTAGGTACGCAAGCCGGAGGCAGGCCCAATAATTGCCCAGATACTGCCGATGACGTAATCGCCTAAAATTAATCCTAAAAAGAGCGGTGCGACCTGACGATGCAGCCGTAAACCGCCGTGCCGTAAAATCATCAATTTCAGGAACCACGCCACGAAAAAGGCGAACCAGAAGTAATCCATCGCAAAACTGATTGCGAGTGCGTAGCCCGCCGGATGGAAGGGCCACCACAAGAAATGCATCCGCATATACATCATCGCAAACGTCAAGAGCGCACCGATACCCATAAAACCGATGCCGACCAGATTTGGTTCTGTTGGATTATGTAACCATCGCTGAAGCCGACTGAACGATTCTCTACCGACCCATCCTTTGAACCCGCCTGCTTTCGCAACAGCACCGTTCCGAAAAGTGATGTCAAGGTTTGCCCAAAAGGTTACCAAGATACCGACGATAATCGCGATCAGCATCGCCAGCCATAGACGTCGGTTACCCATTCCTGTTGATTCTGCGAGTTTAAACGCCTCAATCTGATTCGGCATCGGGTGGTTACGATAACCGCGATTGAACCAGTAGAAAAGCGACATAATGGTGAGGCTACTTGTATCAAACTGGCGAGTCCCACCGACTGTTGCCAACATGTCGTGCGGATTGACGTAGTAAATTTCATGGGGTGTACCGAGTTCCGCTCGAACGCGGGTGATCGCAAAGGAGAGTAGGAAGTACACACCGAAGAAAACGCCCGCAATCCATAACGACATCCCCGCCATAGAGGCAAAGACACCCAGCGCGACGAGCGATCCGAGAATCCCTAAGAGAGCCGCACGATACGGCATCGGTTCATCTGAATCGTCAAGATGCGATTTGAATCCAAATGCTTTTTTCAGCACCTCACTCAAGTGCCGCCGTGTGACCCAAACAGCAAGTAGGAAAAGCGCAATCCATGCACCATACGCTTGTTCGTTCAAAGCCGGGAAATAGCGCGTGCCGAGTGCCGCCCCAATGACGAATTCTGCTAAACGAACGACAAAGAAAAACCAGCACGAAAACGAAAGATCCAATGGCAGGAAAAACGCCAAACCTACTGCGAAGGGGTAAACGGAGATACGGGTGCCACGAATAACATTCCATGGACGGTCGGTGAAGATGTTTTGAAAGACGGCTGTCCGTTTGATATAGGGGATTTCTGGAAATTGTGGGAAGAGGTAATGAACACCGTTAATAACACCAATGGCGACAGCGATGCTGAATCCAACCCACATCATCCGATTTTTCAGGAGACTGATACCACCATCTTCCGAGAGTCGCAGCGGGAGTTGGATAATCGGATACGCCAACTTTTCCTGCTCTGCCCACCGCTTCCGAACGAGCGTGTTGATGCAGAGCATCATAAACATCATAATCAGGAAAAAGAGTCCCCAGAACAACAACGGCTTTGTCCAAACCGAAAAGTTATGCCGTGTGTAGAAAGTGGATTCTCCTTCATAAAACCCCTGCAAACTTTGTGCGTCAGAAACAGTGAGCCACGCCGGTAGATACCGAAAAAAGAGCGTCTGCCACTCGTTCTCTTCAGTCGCAAATCGGAACGGGTGCGCGATACTGCCGAACATATTTTGCATCGTGTCGTGTCCGGCGAACGTGCAGGAGATCGCGACCATAATATAGATGGTCAGTAGTTCCCCCTGATGTAGCATCTGTCGCGGCGCAAGGCGTTTCAATACGCAGTTGGCGACAACACAGACGAACATGATGAAAACAGGCTGGATAAATAACGGCAGGCACGAACCATCAAGGGAGTAGTACTTCACCTCAACAAGCGTCATCCAATAGACATTAACTGGGATGAATAAGATGCCTAAGAGAAGCGAACGCCCTGTAACGCGTGCTGATGAGATTGAAGTTTCACGATCTTTCATAGTTTGGAATCGTGGGCGCAGAGAATCACTAACGGTAAGTTTTCACGATTTCTGAGATGACACTGGCTCTGTTCTTCCAATTCATGCGAGCAGGAGGGATCAGGTAGATACCGTCGATTGCGGATTCATTTTGGTTACGGATTTCCTGAACCAATTCTAAGCACAGTCGCATACCGAGTTCATGCCCGGCGGTGTCTCCAAGGTCTCGGAATTTGTCAACAATAAACTGTGGGATGTATAGTCCCAAATTGTCGCGTAGATAGGACGCGCTTCGGAAACTCGTAAGTGGAAGGATACCGTAGAGAACCTTTATATTGAGATGTTCCGTTGCCTGCTGTGCACGGGCAATATCTTCGTATGTCCAGACGGGTTGTGTGTAGGCAAACTTCGCACCATGTGCTACCTTATTTGTGAGATGTTTGACGTGCGGTTGCAAATTCTCTGCAATCGTGAAACCGCCGCCGTAATAGAAACCACACGATTCACCGATCGACGAGCCATCAGCGAGTTCGCCTTGATTGAGTCGACTGATGAGTTCCATCAATTGAACCGCACCGCGAACGTCCGGCACGAGACTCGCTGTCTCATAGGGTCCAGCTTTCGGATGGTCGCCGGATAAAGCAACAATGCCTCGGATCCCCAATGTCTCCGCCTCCAGCAGATGTGATTGCATGCTGATGAGATTACGAGATCGGGTCGTCCAATGGATAAGCGTCGGAATTTGGGTTGCCTGCTGGAGCCGATATGCGGTGGCGATGGCTCCGATGTTCACTGCGGCACCGGAATTGTCGGTTACATCAAATAAATCTACACCGATTGCCGCGAGATTTTTTGCTTCTTTCAACAGTGCTCGCAATTGCGGAAAAGTATTGGCGCGCATCTCTACACTTACAATGCGTTCACGCGTTTCAAATACTTGCTGAACAGGATTATCAATTGGTGTTTTGGACCTTGACGTAATCTTTGGAAGAACGAAAATACGTTGCTCCCGTTGGACAGGTTCACGTGCTGCGATAGCCTGCCGAATTTTTGCCGTATATGCAGGTGTTGTGCCACAACAACCGCCAATCATGTTGGCACCCAGTTCGACTAACTTTCCAACGTAGTCACTAAACACCTCAGCCTCGACTGTATAGGAGACAGCAATTTCACCCTGTTCTACTCTCGGATTTCCAGCATTCGGTTGTACCGCAATAGGGGCTTTGATGACAGGGGCAAGCAGTTCCATCGCCTCAACGAGATCATGCGGTCCTCGGCAATTGATGCCGACTGCATGCGCACCGAGTTGTTCTAACTCTTGTGCGAAGACGCGCACATCTAATCCAGAGCCTACAGTTCCACCTGAAACGCCACTGATTTCAACGATGACAGGAACACTGTATGTAAGTGCTTGCTTTGTAGCGATTTCTGCCTGTTTAGGAGAAACGAAGGTTTCGAGGACGAGAAGATCGACCCCTTCATCGACGAGAGCATCCATCTGCTCCTTAAAAAGCCGTCGGATTTTTTTGGTAGAAGGAATAGGGGTATCTAAGGTTTGGAACGGAATTTGACCGATAGAGCCAGCAACATAGCAGGTCTCTTGTGCCGCCGCTCGTGCCAACGCCACGCCTGTTCTGTTAATTTCTTCAACCTGTTCAGCCAAGCCGTGGATTGCTAATGCTTCTCTGTTTGCTTGATAGGTATTCGTCTGAATAACATCAGCACCCGCGTCAACATAGGCACGATGGATCGCTGCGACTTTCTCGGCATGTTCTGTGGAAATATTGCAGGCATCGACGCACTGTATATGTGAGGGAATCCGTTTACGGAGTTCGGTTCCGATAGCACCGTCGCATACCAGAATCTGGTGCGCAAGGGCTTCCATGAAGTTGTCTTTTTTTGAATTGGTAGTCATATAAGAGAAAAGCGCGCTTACAAAGCGCGCCTTCCAGTATCTATGAGATAGATTCTACTTAATTATTGCTCCCGCGCTTTCGGTCGGGATATAATAATAGCCAAAGATGATGCACATCTCATCTTCAGACGTAAGTCCAAATATGAGGGGTTCATCCGTATCGTAGTTGTTATGCGTACACTGGAACTTGATTGTATCTTCTCCATCTAAGCGGAGGATTGGATCAAAGAGGTCAATGGGAGCATCATCATAAGCAATACTTCGATGCAACAAGTCGCCTGATGATCCCTGAAAAATCTCAAACAATTCTCCGTGCCGATGCATGTGGGATGTCAGCAAAAAGACATTCAGCGCAGCACTTGGGTTGTGGCCTCGGCGTTCCAACTCATCTTCAACATACCACGTCATTTTGGCGACGCGCGTTGTTCCCGGCGGGACGTTAATTGACCGGTTAGAAACGAAAATTTCAACGGCTTCGTACTGGACTTCCTCCTCCGGAATCGTGTAGATATTGACGTAAGTTTCACCGAGTAACGTTTCGTCACCAAGCAGATTAATGTAGTGCGAATTCAGGTCGTAAATGGTGTCACCGGGGAGCCGTAACCCTACACCTTCAGGGAACTGAAATAGGGTATCATCGGTTTGTGTTCCGACGACGAAAAGTCTGTCAACACCGAAATTCCCAAGTACCTGCGGATCTTCTGGATCAAGTTCACGGAAAGCATCTACCGCATTAACGCCGATTCCGGGTGTGATGCCTCTCTCTGGCACACCGTTCGCCAAACCTTCTTCCGTGAAGCGATATAAGATGAAGTGGTGGCTACCAGAAGGATAGAAAATCTCGACTCTGTTAATAAAAATGTCGCCCTCTACTGGATCTCCGTTTTCATCTCTGATTTGGGTGGCGTAGTAAATTTCCCGTTCAGTGCCGGGTTCGATTTTGAACGGCGGCAGACGGAGTTGGTAACCTTCACCGGGGGCAGGCGGTGCGGGCGGTTCAAAAACTTCGTCAGGATCGCGTAGAACACCGAGGTCCCCGATACCTGCTAATTTACCGGTCTGTGGCGCGCCAGCCTCAATCCACGTCCGAACCGCATCTATTTTACCACTATGAAGCATGCCGCCCCCGAATGGCATCCGCGCTCCCTGTTCCGCTACTGTCGGTCCGATCAATTTCGCTAAAAGAAAACTGTTCTCTGGATTCCCTGGATCAACGAGTTTCATGCCAGCGGCGGCTGCCGCTGGGTTCTGTGGCTCACGTCCAACCAAATCTTCGTAGGAGAGTCCGTAAGTGAGATTCAAATTGCCAGCATTTGCAGGCGCAGCATGGCAGACACTGTTGGCACAACTCTTGTCAAAGACATACTCCTGAATATCATGATACGCTGAGTTTTCTTCCGGGGCGGTTTGTCCAAAACTGTTGCCCACGCGAACGAGGTCCAGGACATTGACGATTCCGTCACGATTAACATCAGGGTCCTGCTCGGCATTGCGATCCCTTGGCTGCCCGAAAGAACCAGCAACAAGCACCAAATCCTGGATGTTCACGACACCGTCTTTATTAACGTCTTCCAACAGGGTAGGAAGATTACTGTGTCCAAACACTAAGAAGGACATGCCGCCTATTAGTAGAAGAATGAGTATAGAATACGTTGTTTTTTTTAACATTATCACTATCTAACCTCCGTATTTCGGTTATTAGTTATTAGTTATGGGTTTTAACCATCAACTCGTGCTTTGCTGTCTTGTATCAGAGTCGAGTTGATGGTTAAAGTTAAGAGAGATGCCTGCAACAATTCACCTTTCCGTGACGTACGCTAAGTATGTGTGAATTGTGAAAACGCCTCTTAACCGAAAACTGATAACCATTAACTATTTAAAAAGTTCGGTTTCTGATATAAAACGGTATTTTAAAAGTGTCCACGCGGCAAAAAATCCATCCGACCAGAATCGGAGTTTCTTGCCCTCTTTTTTCGTGCGCGGGAAATAAGAGACCGGCACTTCATAGATACGATAGCCTGCCCGCAAAATCTTGGCTGTGACTTCCGGACAAAATTCAAATCCTTCACACGTTAAATCTAAACGTGTTATGAGTTCTGCTGAGAAGGCTTTGTATCCCGTTGATTCATCGGTAATACGGCATCCGTAAAGGAGATTTGTATAGGTCGCGAGAATGCGATTCGCGATAAAGTTATGAAGGCTCGCGTTCCCTCGTCCTTCCAAAAACCTTGACCCGTAAACGACTTGAACGTTCTCCTTTTCGAGCGGTTTCACAAGTTCACAGAGATCCGCCGGAACCAATTCCATGTCTGCGTCTTGAATAACGACCACTTCCCCCTTCACGTGTGGAAGTCCGCTCCGAATTGCGAAACCCTTGCCTCTGTTCTCTTGGCAATGCACGACAGTCATTTCATAAGTCGCACGCAACTCCTCAAGCACTGTGTATGTGCCATCGGTGGAGCCGTCGTTGACGACAATAATCTGCTTGTCAAGTGGCAGGGCTCGTAGTGCTTCCAGCACTTCTCCGATTGTCTGCTCTTCGTTAAACGCAGGAATGATTACAGATACCAATTTTTTAACTATTAAATTTGGGCACCGCTCCACTACGTTTCGCGGTGGTTTTCGGTTAAGTTCAACCGTCCCTGAGTTGTGAAAGGCTTCAGCGAACCCAATCCAGCTGCAACTTCACCAAAAATCTGCCCGAAACGTAGTGGAGGGCAGCCCAGAGGCACATAGTTAAAAAAGTTAGAGCAGGGACTTTACCATGCCGCCGTCTACCTGAATTGTTGTTCCAGTTATGTAGCTTGCGCGTTCTGACGCGAGGAATACAACTAAGTTTGCAAACTCGTCAGGATCGCCGATTCTACCGAGCGGGATATCTGCTGTCATATTTTCGAGTGCTTCATCAAACGTGATGCCACCCTCTTCTGCGCGAACGGTCGCGAGTTGCTGGATACGATCGGTGAAAATAATACCTGGGCAGACGTTGTTGACGAGAATTTTGTCTGGTGCTAACTCCGTCGCGAGGGTTTTTGCGAATCCAATCACACCTGTCCGTGCCATGTTTGATAGCATGAGATTGTCAACAGGTTGCTTGACAGAAACAGAAGTAAGGTTGATAATCCGTCCGCCGCCGCGTTTTTGCATCGTTGGCACAACAGCACGACAGAGGTTTATTGTGCTCATCAAATTCAGGTTGACGGCATCTTGATAGTCCTGTGCTTCCAAGTCATTAAATCGACCGGCTCTGGGTCCACCGGCGTTGTTAACCAATATATCAATACCACCGAAATGCGAAATCGCTGTGCTAATGAGATTTTCAACTTGTTCTGGTTGGCTAACATCGGTTGGGACTGCTAAAACTTCTGCACCGGTCTGGTTGCGAATGTCATCTGCTGTTGCTGCCAGAGCATCTCTATCTCTTGCGCAGATCGTGACCTTCGCACCGTCGTGTGCTAAACCGAGAGCGATCGCGCGCCCAAGCCCTTTGCTTGATGCGCCTACAACTGCAATTTTATCCGTGAGTCCGAGATTCATTTTTTAATTATTCCTTGCGGTTAAACAACGGCGGTTGCGGTATTGACGTGCCTTTCAGAGGATCTGAAGAAATACCCAAGCAAAAACCCTTCCATTTCATTACAGGCTACAAGTTTTGGTTAAGATTTAAGACAGGACTCCCCTTCATATCGCGCCTCCGCTGAATCCTACGCGTCCTAATTTTAGCCATCACCACAAGGCCCTACATCCTTTCAAAAACAGAATCAATGTTACGCCGTTAAGTATAACACTCTGACAATGCAATGTCAAGCGCAATTTCTGTTAAACGGATGTGTAAATATTTTGTCAAAGGTTTGGGTGTTGGCTGTTGGTTGTAGAAACTCTTATTGTCTGAATCAGGATTTACAGGATTAGAGAATTTACAGGATTAGGGACGCTGCTTATCGCCATCTGCCCTTTGTGGAATTATTGGAATATTTTCTTAAACTTCACCAAACCGCACCTACCTGATCCTGCAGCTTAGGCGAGATTTGCAACCTTGTTCGCTGATTGCTGATGGCTATTCTACTTCTTTATCAACATCTTCCGTGTTGTTGAGAAATCTCCTACCGACAGTGTATAAAAATAAATCCCACTCGCCACACGTTCTCCGTGTTCATTTCTGCCATCCCAATACGCCGCACGACTTTTGTTGTGATACGTTCCAGCTGGTTGATGCCCCAACACCAACCTCCGCATCAGTGTTCCATCTACAGTGTAGATGTGCAACGTCACTTCCGCAGGTTCAGATAACTGATACGGTATCCATGTCTCTGGGTTGAACGGGTTCGGGTAGTTGGTTAAAAGGCGAGTTTCTGTTGGAATGGCTAAGGTTGTGAGGAGTTGTTCGAGCACTGCAATTCCTTTTTTTAGAGCGTCTGAATGAGAGTATAAGGAATCCGTTTGGATATTGTAATTCTTGGCTTGGCGAATCCATTGTTGTAAATCTGTTGCTGTGAATGCGGGCATCTCTTGAGTATGTAGCGTGGGAGCTGCTGACGCATCAGGTAAGAGGCTGGCAACCAAGAGAAGATCGACAACATTGACAATCCCATCTCTGTTAACATCTGGATTTCGCTGAGGTGTGCCTTTAATAGTTTTGCCGAAATTTGAAGCAACCAATACAAGGTCTGCTATGTTGACCGTTCCATCTTTGTTGACATCGGCGTTGTTTCCAATCAGGAGCGCGTTCTCTGCCCTGAGGGTATAGTCTTGTCGTGTAATATTTCCGTGTATATCGATCACTTGGAGAACGACGTTGTTGATTTGTCGTGTCGTTAAGGTCGGGGTGCTGAATTCGAGGAGACTGCTTTGCGTGTGTAAGTCCTTACAACTGTGTAACTTGACACCGGGTGCTGGGTCCAACAGGGTCGTCGGCACCAGTAACTGCGCTTGGTGGATACCGTCTACGTCACTAACCGCAAATTGGAGCGTGAAATTTCTTGCGTTTCGGGAGTAACTTGAAGGCGTGCGCATCTGAATCGTTGTCGGTTCATTGAAGGCGGTTTGACCGGTGTTAAAAAAGCGATTGGCATTCAGCCAACTGGCAGCACACTTTGACAATCGGTCGGGTGCTGCGCCGTAGGACATAAGGTGCGTCGGATTGCGAAAGTCGTGCTCTAAACCGAACGCGTGTCCGAGTTCGTGTGCTGCCACAACGACACCATACGCCCCCTCAAAACATACGCCCGAAGCAGGGATCACCGCGCGGCCCCCTCGAGCCCTCACCGAAAGTTCGTTTTCAAACCAGTTGCCACCCCCGATCCCGCATTTGTTTTCTGCACCAATGAACTCGCTACTGACCTCTGCAACGATGAGATAGATGTGCTTGTCTATGCCAAACTGTGACACGACTTCATCGTAAACCTTATCCGCCGTGTTTGTATGATAATATCGATCCCTGAACTGTCCATCAACGCGATAAACAAGCATTTCTCCTTTTTCATCGGTTTCATACGTGAAGGTTTTCCGACCAAATCCGTTAATGTCCATCTGGTTGGCATAAAAGCGTTGCACGTCTCTTATGAGTGTATCCACCTTTGTCCAGATGCCGGGTTGCATGCTGCGGTCGCGCGGGAGGAAATAGATAATCCGCACCATATCCGGAGTGATAGAACGATAGGGCGTGACATCCCAAAGTCGGAGCGTACTGTCCGTGCCACCGCTGATGAGCGCACTTCCGTCCGGAGAAAAGGCGGTACCCCTGACCCAATCTGTGTGTCCTGTGAGCGTGCCGATATTCTCGCCGGTGTTAACCCCCCACAGGTTGACAGCTGTGTAGCCTGTGGTGGCAAGCGTGCTGCTATCAGGCGAAAAACTCATATCGGAGATTGTGCCATTAGAGGTTAGCGTGCCATGGGATATCCAAGTCGGTACTGTCCATAACTTGACCTTCCCTTCGTAACCAGCCGCTGCAAGGATTTGGTCGTCTGGAGAGAACTGAACGGTATATACCGAATCGGAATCAGCATGGAATTGCGTAACAACCCGTTGACTTTGAGGATTCCAGATGTTAACTTGTCCACTGTTATCTCCCGTGGCGAGCAGCTGGCTATCGCTAGAAAACGCAACTGCCCAGACCCAGTCGGTGTGCATGAGCGTAACGATCTCGTTATAGGTGCGGGCATCCCAGAGTTTCGCATGTCTACCCCCGGTCGCTATCATGCTACCATCTGGAGAGAAGCTGACCGCTTTGACTTGTGAACGGGTCCGGTCGGTAGTATGATCACGGGTTGCGATATGGTGTTTGCGGTTGACATTCCACAATTTCAGAACATAATCGTCGCCACCGCTGGCGAGAAGCGTGCCGTCTGGGGAGAAAGCGATGGAATTGACGGTATCATCGTGGCGGCCCAACGTTACCAAGATCCCATCCTGCAGGTTCCACAGCTTAATGTCGCCATTATCTCCCGCACTGGCAACGACGGAAGGATTCACGGGAGAATATGCAACCGTTTGGACACTACTGCCATGCCTAAATAGGGTATGTTCCTCTTGGGTAGCGGCAGTGAATGGTAGTGTGAGTAGAACTGTTATTGTGAGAAACAGATGCTTGAACTGCATAGGATCTGCGGCTTAAATTAATCCACTGTAGATGGGTGTGAGCGTACGGAACCTAACGCTCATAGTTTATCATAGAAAACGTTGATAACATGCTGACTTTATAAAACTAAATTATTGAGTTTGTGCCATAGGAACATCCCATTTTTCGGCACACTCGCGAAGTTGCTGGTAGATGGTATCGGGTATATCAATGCCGTTTGCGAGTCGGTGGGCACGAGTATTCGCTTCAAAATCACCGGGGACTAACACCTCATCAAAACCGGAAGCAGGCGGTGTCGCCTTAATCACATCTAAAAACGCGCGAACCCCTTCTTGATACTCGGCAAGCGGTGTGAATGCATTGACATCAATCACCTGCATGTGGAGACCACCCATCTGTCCAACTTCAGTATTAAACGCGCCGCCCAATCCACCGATCAGTGCGACAAAGAGGGAAAGGGCGTAGCCTTTGTGTCTTCCAAAGGCAAGAAGATGCCCACCATCGTTATATTCAGCAGTTTTTATGGTCGGATTGCCGTGTTTGTCAACAACACACCCGTCCGGTAGATCGCGATTTTCACTGTCGGCGACGTAAGTTTTACCGTTTGCAATCATGCTCGTCGCGAAGTCAATGAGGAACGGCGTATCATCACCTGTCGGTATACCGATAGCGATCGGATTCGTGCCAAGCGCACCGACCGCACCACCGAACGGGAGGATACGACCACCGCCCTTTGAACCGCCACCAACAGTGACAATTCCGATATACCCTGATTCCGCAGCTTCTTGCGCGTATTCTCCAACTCTGCCAATATGTCCGGTCCGAGTGAGTGTCGCAAAACAGGTGCGCGCCGTTTGCGCTTTTTCGATCGCGCGTCGGATCGCATAACGAGCGGTATAGTGTCCAAACCCGTTTCCACCATCAATATGGAGTGTGTTATCGGTTTCCCGTAGTACATCTGGCTCGGCATCCGGACGGATACCGCCGCCTTCAATCCCCGCGAGATAGGAGGGGATCCGAAGCACGCCATGCGAATCGTGTCCAGCGAGGTTCGCTTTTATCAAAATCTCGGCAACGTTGTCGGCGATGTGCTGCGGTGTACCTGCCGCTACAAATAAGGCGTTCGTAAATGCCTGAAGATGTGCGGCTTCAAATATATGCCTTTCCATTTTTTAAATTTTCCTTATAAATACCTATCATAGTGCTCAGCATCTAAACCAAAGCAACTCGGACACTTTGAATATTTATCGACCTTGCAACACTTCCCAGGCTCCACCTTGACCGAGTAAAAATCTAAATCCGTATCATAGCAGAGATACACCGCATCGGGATTAGAAATGAACTCACACGCCGAATACCGATGAACAAGCCCCTCCGTAAAGCCATCAGAACCCGGAGGCTGCCCTGTTGAAATTTCAATATAAATATCATGCATAGGAGACCCCTTAATTCAAAACGTTCGGTTCAGTGAGGTGAGTCTGAATCTTAGCGTGCCTTTACGTGTAGACGTTACTCCGCAAGGTATAATTAAAAACCATAGTGTGCCCTATCATCGTCTTCAACTGTGTCCTCGCCGATGGAAACGCCGAGTTCGTCTGCACACTCTTGAAGTTGATTGTAGATGGTATCGGGTATCTCAATTCCTTCTACTAACCGCTGTGTGCGGAATCGGTGTTCAAAATCACCAGGCACGAGGACTTCATCGAAGCCGTGCGCTGGTGGCGTAGATTTAATGCCGTCTAAGAAGGCGCGCACGCCTTGCTGGTATTCCTCAACCGGTGTGAAGGCACTGACATCAATCGCTTGCATGAAAATGCCGCCCATCTTGCCGCTTTCTGTGTCATAAGTTCCTGCCAATCCACCGAGGAGGCAGGTAAACATAGCGAGCGCGTAACCTTTATGCTTCCCGAATGCAAGGAGGGCACCGCCATCGTAGAAGTCGACAGGCTTGACGCTCGGCATCCCGTTTTTATCGAGGATACAGCCCTCCGGTAAATCGATGCCTTTGCTCCGCGCGACCTGTATCTTCCCCTCGGCAACCATGCTCGTTGCATAGTCAACGATAAAGGGACTGTCGTCGCCAGTCGGCACGCCCAAAGCGATCGGATTTGTGCTGAAAGTGCCTTGCGAACCCCCATAGGGGACTGTCGGTCCACCTCCTTTGCCACCCGACCCGACGCTGATAAACCCGATACATCCAGCTTTCGCCGCCGCTTCTGCATACTCGCCAAGGCGTCCGATATGCCCAGTGTTGCTGATGCTAACAGAACAGGAGACAGCGGTTTTTGCCTTCTCAATGGCTTTGCTAATTGACCAGCGTGAGACGTAGTGTCCGAAGCTGCGTTGTCCATCAACACGTAAAGTATTAGGGGTGTCAGCGAGGACTTTGGGTTCCGCAGTGGGGTCCAAGTGCCCAGCATTGATCCCGCGTAGATAAGCGGGCACGCGCAGCACGCCGTGTGAGTCGTGTCCCGCGAGGTTGGCGTTGACAAGGATTTCGGAGACATCCTCTGCGATATGCCGCGACGCACCGGCAGCAACAAAAATGTTGCGTGCAATTGCGTGAAGGTGTGGTGCCTGAAGTAAATGCGTCTTTTCCATTTTTTAATTTATGGCCTCCTGATCTGCCCTCCATTTCATTACGGGCAGGTTTCTAATCAGTTCGTGGCTGCGTTGCTAAAGTTGAAGGTCGTAGAAAAATATGCCCCTATTTTATAGGATTTGCTTTTTTTGTCAATATCAAAACCCCATCCCTTTCACTCTCCCCTTCTTCCAATCTCCACTGACAACCTACAGCACTGCCGATAACCGTTCATCCCATTTCAACGATGGTGCCCAATCCTTTGGCTTCTGCTTCTGTGAGTACCGCAGATCCTGCGACTGCATCTTGCACCGCCACGCCAACCGATTTGAAGAACGTGATTTCGTCATCTGATCCGCGTCCCGGTTTGTCGCCGTTGGCGATTTCTCCGATTTCGGCATCGATTTCAGCGTTGGGAATAATCAGGTCTCCTGCCTCTTCTAAGCAGGCTTCCCGCGAATCGACCACAATTCGGTCTGCCCTTCTTATTGTCGTCGTATCAACTTCTCGTTTTTCTGGAACAAACGTTCCAACGGCTGTGATATGTGTCCCCGGTTGTAAGGTATTTCCGTCAAAAAGCGGGGTTGCCGATGTCGTCGCACATAGGACAATGTCAGTACCCTCCACGACCTGTTGGGGATTTGATGCGAGATTGACTTCCGGGGCATCTGTCCACGCTGAGATTTCGGTGGCAAGTTGTTCTGCTGAGGCTTTTGTACGACTGATGAGGTTGACGTGAGTGATGGCTCTGACCGCCATCACCGCCTGCAACTGTGCCCTCGCCTGTACACCCGCACCGAATAAACCCACCGTTTTCGCATCCGGTCGAGCAAGTAGGTCTGCGGCTACACCACCACCGGCACCAGTTCGGATAGCAGTGAGGCTGCTACCGTCCATGAATGCTTTTGGGAGTCCTGTCGCTGGGTCGAGCACTAAAACTGTCGCTGCGATGCGGGGCAAATTGAGGCTCGGATTATCGTCGTAAACCGAGACGACTTTGATGCCAAACTCGCTGCCTTCGGGGAGATAGGCAGGCATTAGGAGCGTAACCCCTTTGTCGGTGGAAATATGTTGCCGTGGCGGAGCGGTCACCTTGCCTGCCGAAAGTTGACCGTAGGCGTGCCGCATTGCATCAATTGCTTTGGACATCGGCAAGGCTGTTCGGACATCGGCGGCAGATAGAATTCTAATGTGCATATAAGTGAAAACCAATAATTTAAGATATATGAACCACCGCTTCGCCTAACACATCCATGTTAGGTGTGATTCCCAAGCCCGGTTGTGTTGAGGCTGCCATTCTGCCGTTGGTGCGTTGGGGTGCGCCTTCCGCCGTGCTGACGGTGACGTAACTGTTGAAATCAGTAGCAGTGAAGAGAAACGCTGTCGGTGTACTATGCGCGAGGTGGGCTATCGCGGCGGTTGTAATATCACCGCCCCAGCTATCTTCAATTGTCATCGCAATTCCGAGTTCAACGCATAAATCTCTGGCGAGTTTTGCTTTGGTCAGGCCGCCGAATTTGCTAATTTTAATGTTGACGACATCCATCGCCCGATCGGCGTGACCGCGTAACAACGCGTGAATGCTGTCTATTGTCTCGTCAAGAACAAAAGGGTGCCCTGTGCGCTGACGGATAGCAAGGCATTCTTCATAGGAGAGACACGGTTGTTCGATATAGACATCCACATCGCTCACACCTCGGACGACACGGGCGGCTTCGTGCATCAACCAACCCGTATTCGCATCCGCAATGAGTACATCTCCGCTGTGCATCAGTTCGGCAACCGCTCGGATACGTTCAATATCGGTGTTCGGATCGCCGCCTACTTTTAATTGGAACTTACGATATCCTTCCTCACGATAGGTGGCAACTTTTGCTGCCATCTCGTCGGGAGATTGCTGGGAAATCGCACGATAAAGCATGAAATCCGACCCATACCTTCCACCGAGAAGCGTACAGACCGATTGGTTGGCGACCTTACCAAGAATATCCCAACACGCTATGTCGATTGCTGATTTCACATACGGATGTCCCTTAAGTGCAATGTCCATGCGTTGGTTGAGAGGAAGCAGTTGCGTCGGGTCTTCGCCGATGAGGTGCGGACCGAGTTCGGTGATCCCAGTGCGAGTTCCTGTTGCATAAGCGGGGAGATAGAACGGTCCCAGCGGACAGACCTCACCGTAGCCGGTGATGCCTTCGTCCGTTTCAATTGAGACGATGGTGCTGTCGAAAACAGATACAGATTTCCCGCCAGACCAGTTATAACTGCCTTCATAGAGCGGGAGGTCAACTTGATAGGCGTTAATACAACGAATTTTCATGTTTTTAGTTATGTGCCAAGCGTGAAACGACGTGATTGATAATTGGGACGGGCGTGAGCAGAAGGAGTATCAAAATCTCTCACTGCACCACAATCTATTCTGAGGATAATAACATGTTTGACAAAAACCGTCAAGAAAAGATCAATCCTGTAGGTTGGGTTGAACGGGTCGATAAGTTTGATACAACATTGCAAACGTACATCAAATCCAATATACCGTTATACTTACCTAAAAACTACTCGAAGCCGCCAACCTTCGCAGCAGCAGGTGCCTGCTTTGGGAGTGCTTTCTTGATTAGCGCGGATTCAGGAACATAACCCGAGTAATCGGAAATCGAGCCGTGTGTCAACGCATACACCACAACGTTCGTCATGAAACGGTAGACCCCTGGCGAATAGTGAACACTTCGTGATGGGTAACTGACAGTCTCCATCGCGCACATGTAGTCACGACGGACAACGATAACCGACAATTTTTCACCGACGGAGATACCTTCGAGATAGTTCCGTTTCGGTGGACGGGTGCCCCACCAGAAGATGTCGTATCCAATAGGTGGACCCCCCATCGCATAAAAGTTATTATAGATTTCGTGATTGTTGGAGATCCGCTCAATGTGATATTCGGGCATAACGTAACGCATCTGTGAGAGGAAGAGGCGAACCATCGCTTGTGCAGGCGCGTTCACACCACAATCATCAAAGACGAGGAACCCACCTTTCTCAACGAGGTAGCGACGCATACCAGCGGCTTCGTTCTCACTCAGACTGCCATCTATTCTACCAGTGCCATGCTTCCACCCAAAAATTTTCCGAGAACGGACAAGTGCAGGATCATGCCCTGTCATAAAGGCGAGAGGCGTTTTGAAGAAGTTGGCATCGTTGAGCTTCACCGCCCCTCCCTCAATGTTCATGTCGGTTTTGATTTTGGTGCGTTCATTGAGCCATTGCGTCAATGCGTTGAGCGCAGAAGCGTCAGTCCACCAGTCAGAAAGATCATGCCGTACCCGTGCAAAGCGAAGGATACCTCGGATGTCCCGACCTTTACCAATGACGCGCCCACCCGGTTCACCTTTGGGAAGGGGTGGTACTACGTAGCTGGAAAGCGTAATGTTCTCGACGACATCGCCAAGTGCATCGCGTGCGGCACCGACGTTTTCAACCATTGCAAGACCCGGTGATCGTTCAAGGGTAACCTTCAACTGTCCCGCAATACCGCGAAAGACGGTTCTCGTTTGGGTCGGAGGAACCGTTACGACAGGGGCAGAGAATGCCAAGGCATCGGGAGCATCTGATACCGACAAATCACCGTATATCACATCTGTCAGGAGTGTCGGGTGTGGTGTGACTACTTTCGGTACGCTCGGATCCATTGGTGGTTGGACTTTGACGGTTTGGCTTGAAAATCTGAGGACCGTCTGTCCTTGGAAATTTGACTCGCGAGGAAACAAAGTCGTTACACGAGGTTGCACTTGCGGGTGTCCGACGACAGTTTTTTCTGTGGGAACCGTCGGCTTAATAATAGGTTTCACGATGAACTTTCCCATTTTAAGCTTCGGTGGCTCTTGGGGATAGAGAATTTCGATGCCTATCAGATCTTTGAACTGATAGGTCTGCGCAAGCAGATAGAGTCCAACAACAAGTGTGATGACAACGTGAAGCACCAATGAACTTATAAGAGCACCTGAGGTTATTTTTCCGCGCATTTGTCTTTACCTCCAAGGAACAAAAGTGTTGATATGGAGATAACAGCAATTCCCGTGCCAGTACAAAAAGTGCTGAATTCGCGGTAATCCGTGTGATTATGGGGGGTACGCTGCACGAAAAAGGACAGGTGTCTTTTTTCATTGCACAAAAAGGGACTATTTTCGGTGTTTTTATAAGTATGCTATGGGATCAACGTGAAGAGGTTACAGGATGGAGAACCGATGCGGTTGGATGAAGATTTAGAATTTAATTCGGTAATTTCTTGACGTGTGATAAATCGCACTACTACGCGCGACCCGTTTGTAGTAGGGAAACCATTCATGGTCTCCCGTCGATTACCGAAATATAGTAAGGCCCGAAAATATCTGCACACCCCTGGTAGGGTTTTTCACCTAACCGCACCGAGTTTGGTGTAAAAGTAATTACAGAATCCACTATATTTACTGAAACCTCATGAAACCGCACCTACCTCGATTAAGTGGCGACAGGAAACCTACCCTCTATACAAAGTGCGCATCTGTTGGATGACCTTCGGTAGTTTGGCAATGACTTCATCAATCTCAGCTTCGGTCGTATTTCTGCCGAGAGAAAACCGTACAGTTCCTTGTGCCAAACGCGGTGGTAAGCCGAGCGCAGCGAGGACGTGCGACGGCTCCATAGAACCGGAGGTACACGCTGAACCCGTCGAGACACAGATACCCTCCATGTCCAAACGTAAGATGAGACTTTCACCCTCTACCGCTTCAAACGAGACGTTAAGCGTGCCGGGCGCACAGTGGTCAGGGTGTCCATTGTAGTGCAAGCGATCGATGTGGGCATCCAAGCCCTGGCGGAGTCTTTGGGTTAAAGCGTCGAGATGCTGGGCATAGGCGTTCTGCTCCTGTTTCGCAAGATCAGCAGCAATGCCTAAGCCGACAATGGCAGGAACGTTTTCAGATCCGGCGCGTCGGTTGCGTTCATGTGCCCCCCCGTGAACGAGGTTTGCGAGTCGTGTGCCGCGACGGATGTAGAGGACACCAATCCCTTTGGGCGCGTAAATCTTATGTCCGGAAAACGCGAGGAGGTTCACACCAAGTGCTTGGACGTTCATTTCCAATTTACCGACCGATTGCACGGCATCCGTGTGAAGAGGGATCTCGTGTTCTTGCGCGATCTCGCATATATCTTCAAGTGGTTGGATGGTACCGTTCTCGTTATTGACGTGCATGATAGAGATCAACACTGTCGTATCACGGACTGCCTCACGAAGTTGTTCAATACGAATCCGCCCGTACCTGTCTACGGGGAGGTAGGTTACCTCAAAACCGCGTTGCTCCAGATATTGGCACGTATGCAAGACGGCGTGATGCTCCACAGAAGAAGTGATGATATGGTGGTTTCCCTTACCTCGGCTCTTTTCCAGCTCGGTCAATCCTTTAATGGCGTGGTTATCCGCTTCAGTACCGCTTCCAGTGAAAACAATCTCACTCGGGCTTTTGGCACCAATGAGATCGGCGACCTGCTCGCGGGCGGTGTCGATAGCCGTGCGTGCCTCGCGTCCGTATGCATGAATACTGGAACTGTTACCGAATGCCTCGGTGAGATACGGCATCATCGCGTCCCTGACTTCAGGGCGGAGTGGCGTTGTGGCGTTGTAGTCTAAATAGATACGTTGCATTTTTTATTTATAAACCCCTGGCTACACAGATGGATTTCCCCACTGGAAAGACCTTATCGGAGCAGGTCCTCGATTATTTTGTAGATTCTTCTTAAAATCGGACCTGTAGCTCGTAATGAAATGGAGAGCGGATGCTCAAGAAAGCATATCCTTGGCTCAAATGAACGTTGTTCTCCCGCAAGGTAAAATTAAAGAATTAAAAATATGTTCGGTGATTCCAAAAAGTTATCCGGTTTGGATAAATCTTAATATCTGGTACAGAATCACGTCCACCGACCCTTCCGTTCGCGTCTAAAAAGGAAAGATTGAGCGTATGTGTGCCTGCGGGCAGAGGCATCCGCACCATAAAAATTTGATTTGGAAGTGTTTGCCAAGAACGTGTATCCGCCTGTTCCGTCACAGCACCGGCAAGGTTTACAAGCAACCCTAAGGCTTCGTTTTCCTTGTTTGCCTTTCGGTAGAGCAAATATTTTCCTACAGCCCGGACTAAGGTTCGCAAGAGAATCCCAGTGCGTTGTGCCTTGAAGGTTTCTATTGCGATGTTTTCTACATCTTCTACAAGCATACCGCGCGTTTTCATATCTCCAACAACAACTTCGATCCCTGAGAAGCGTGGACGACGGGAGTCAATTGTCGGGATCGCAACACGTAGCAGATATTCCAACTCAATATCCTTATAGACCCTTCCTTGACGTCCCATAAGCGTCGGCACAAACTTGTCATCTTCCACGTCGTCTTTTTTCAGGATCGGGAACGTCAAAGCCTCCTCGCTTTTGGACGGAACGTAGCCACTTTCGTAGAAAAGAATCAGTTCGCCGGTATTTTCAGGGCGCGGGGAAAATTTGCCGTACTGCTCCTGATAACGCTCCAAATCGTCAGCAAAACCGAGTTTGCGTGCCAACCCGACCAGCGAATGACCGATGTCCACGGGCATCTCTACACCGGTTTTCTCTGAAGCATTTTGGTAGTATTCCGCCGCCTGCTTGTAAGAGATATAAGCGTCGTTCCATTCACCCGTGGCTTCAAAAAGCATGCCGGAGAGGTGCGCGAGAAATCCTGCGCCGAAGAAATCGTACTTGTCGTCTTCACCCTTAAAATAGTTGATGAGAGCCGTGGCACGGCGACATTCTACCAGAGCACCGTCTAACTGATTCAGATAGACATAGTTGATCGCTCGGTAATAGTGACCCAAAAGCCGTTCATAACGAGTGCCGGGATACGGACGCATCTGATCAGAAGTGACGAGCGAAACCGCCTCTTTTGAGACGCTCTTGGTATAACGGTCCTCAGCAATATCTCCTGCCTGATCGAACGCCGCGTTGCTTTCTGGGAAGTGGTTGGCGTAATGGGCAACCAATCCTAATTCAAATAGAAACGGAATGTCAGCTTTTTTCGGTGAATTTTTCTGAAGATCTGCATAGGCTTTTTCTGGTTGTCCGGCCTCCAATGCGATTTGGAGGTCTTGCATCTTATAGCCACCGCATCCTATTATCAGACAGATAATGAACAGAAAGGGAAGTGTTTTAATCATAAGAGTGGCAATCGGTTTCCATCGGTTTCCGTCGGCTTTTAGAGTAGCCATCAGCTTAACCATCAGTCATCAGAAAGGAAACCTCTTTGCTGACTGCCGAAAGCCGATAGCCGTTCCTCTACATTTTAAACTTGTCACGTCCGACAAACTTTTTGATTTTCTTGTTACCAATCCAAATCTTCTCATTAGTTTCAATGTTCGTCAACGTCAGATCCGTCTGATAGAAGATGACTTGGTCTCCGCCTTCACGGTCTTCGATAGTATTGATTTCGCCAGTCATCATATAGTCAGCACCGAGTTCCCGTCCCATCCGTTTAACGGTTTCGATTGCAGCGAATTCGCCTTGATCGGCGCGCTCTTCTCGAATCTCACCGCGCTCACTCGAACTTGAGACCGTTCGCACTTTTCCAGAGTTGATGAAGGCACGCTCGATGTCTGTTATAAACGTAGCGACGGGTATATGTTCCATGCTCTTGTTGCGAATACCACCAACGATCACGATCGGTTTCGCACCGCTGTTTATACCATGATCATTGATCCAAGGGTGTGTTAAGCAGTCCTGAATAATGTCATCAGCGACCATGCGTGAATCGGTGTCGTTCCAGCGTCCAGACAGGTCGATTGTGGTATCGGCATCGACACGAGTGACCTGCTTGGAGGAACTGCAACTACTGAAAATTGTGATACCAACGAGGAGAGCGCAAATTGTAAGAGTATATCTAAAAGGCTTGGCTGTCAAAATTTTATACATTCGGTATGTTCCTTTTTGGAATGGCTGTCAGCTGTCAGCCTTCGGCTGTCAGTAGGACACAGTATGGCAGGAATGTTTACGATAACCACCACAAGATTCTCTTTCTGACTGCCGACTGCTGATAACTGATTGCCAATTAAAAGTCTAAGTCGGCTTCTTGAACCATTTTATCGACGAAAGTATCAAGTGCCATCGCACCGATGTCGCCTTCATCTCGGCTACGGACGCTAACCGTACGGCTTTCCTCTTCACGTCCGCCGATAATTAACATGTACGGCACACGTTGCAAGCGAGCTTGACGAATTTTCGCGCCAATTTTATCATCGCTATTATCCAACGCGACGCGACACCCTTTTTGCAACAGGAGTTGTTCGACCTCTTTGCCGTAATCAACAAAGCGTTGACTGATCGTCATCACAACGCACTGGACAGGAGAAAGCCATGTCGGAAATGCCCCGGCATAATGTTCAATCAGCATCGCAATGAAGCGTTCAAAACTCCCGCAAATTGCGCGATGAATAACCACAGGACGCTTTTCAGATCCATCCGGCGCGACATAGATGAGTTCAAACCGTTCAGGGAGTTGGAAGTCGAGTTGCACGGTAGCACACTGAACATCTCGGTTGAGTGAATCCCGAACTTGGAAATCAAGTTTAGGACCGTAAAACGCCGCTTCGCCGGGGTCGACGCTATATTCAACTTGGTTGTTTTTCAGTACATCCTCAAGTATGATTTCGGCGCGATTCCAGACCTCCACATCGCCCATAAACTTCTCTGGGTTGCGTGTGCTGAAGTCACATCGGAACGGCAAACCGAAAGAGCCATAGATGCGTTGGAAGAGTCCAAGGATACGCTCGTATTCATCGGCGATCTGGTCCTCTGTGACAAAATTATGCGCGTCATCTTGGCACATCTGGCGCACACGCGACAAGCCACTCAACGTCCCCGTGGCTTCGTTGCGATGCAACACCCCTTGATCATGTAGGCGATAGGGTAGATCGCGATAACTGTGGCGCACGCTTTTATAGATTAACATGTGTGCCGGACAGTTCATCGGCTTGAGCGCGCTTGTTGCCTCGCCATCTTCGTTTTCGACAAGAAACATATCGTCTTTAAAATGTTCCCAATGACCGGAGGTCTTCCAGAGACTACTATCGTAGATGAGCGGTGTCCGTACCTCCTGATAGCCTTCGCTGAGATAGAGTTTCCGCACCTTTTCCGAGAGGAGGTTATAGATGAGCGCGCCTTTGGGGAGCCAAAATGCACTTCCGGGGGATTCGGGATGCATCTGAAAGAGCTCCAATTCGCGTCCAAGTTTACGATGGTCCCGTTTGGCGGCTTCTTCGCGTTGTGTCAAATACGCTTGAAGGTCGGCTTTGGTCTCCCATGCAGTGCCGTAAATTCGTTGCAACTGCTCACGGTTGCTATCACCGCGCCAATAGGCTCCTGAAACACGGAGCAGTTTGAAGTATCGGCATTCGCGTGTTTTTTCAACATGTGGACCCTTGCAAAGGTCCGTGAAATCACCGTTGTGATAGATAGAAACGCCCTCTTCATCAACACCCTCATCAGTAGCACTGACTTCACGATCCGAAATTCCATCGATTAATTCGAGTTTGAATTTCTGGTCGCGTTCACCGAACCATGTGCGCGCATCGTCGTAGGACCATGCCTCTTGCTGGAAAGGCACATTGGCTTTGATCATTGCCTTCATGTGCTTTTCGATTTCAGGGAAATCGTCGGGTGTAATGGGGCGCGGCACCTCCATATCGTAATAGAACTCGTTTTCAATCGGCGGTCCGATTGCGAGTTTAACGGTACGTTCGCCATCTGGGAATAGTTGTTGTACGGCATACGCCATAATATGCGCGGTCGAATGGCGTAGGCGTTGTAAGTAGTCTTCAGGTTGATTGGGTTCACGCATTGCGATTCACTCTCATTTATCAATTTGTGTAGGTTTCAAAATTGTTCTTAATAGACTTAACGTCTTTTTTCATAAGTTGTTTACGGAATAATTGTACACGATTTAAATAGGGAATGCCAATAAAAAGGGTAAGGGTGGCAGTGTTTAGTTTTTGGAGGATATTATTTCGGAAAGGTGTTGTCCAGATTCAAATGCGTTGGCGTAAAAGTTTTGGAAGGATGGGCGGTACAGGACTTGAACCTGTGACCTCTTGCATGTCAAGCAAACGCTCTAGCCACCTGAGCTAACCGCCCGTCGAAAAAAAGAATGGAGGTGGCGGTCGGAATCGAACCGACGAATAAGAGTTTTGCAGACTCTGGCCTTACCACTTGGCTACGCCACCACAAAAAATGGAGCGGGAGACGAGATTTGAACTCGCGACCTCCACCTTGGCAAGGTGGAGCTCTACCACTGAGCTACTCCCGCATATTTCGACAATTCGCACAGAAGAGATTACACTCTTCAAAAGCATATATAGTTTAATATATTTGCCTTTGAATGTCAAGTTAATTTTCGATTAAAATAACAAAAATTCAAAATTTTTGACAAAAATTTTTGACAACGCCGAGATGTGCAACAAATTAAGTGCGATAGTCGGCATTGATTCGGATATAGTCGTAAGAATAATCACACGTCCACATCGTTATCTCTGTATCACCCGCACGGAGATCAATCGTGATACGCACTGGATCTTGTGAGAACAGAGCGGTGGCTTCGTCTTCATCATAGCCCGCGTCCATTCCATTCTTGACAAGTCTATAATCAGCAAGCCAAACATCCACCTGATACGGATCAAATTCCGCACCGGATTTTCCGATCGCCATCATAATCCGTCCCCAATTGGCATCGTTGGCGAAAACAGCAGTTTTGACAAGCGGCGATTCCGCAACGGCACGCGCCGCTTTCTCACCATCGTCCCGATTTTTGGCGTGCTTGACGATCACCTCAACAAGTTTCGTTGCCCCCTCACCGTCGCGGGCAAGCATCTTCACCAATTCGGTGCAGACAAACTGCAATCCCTCACAAAACGTTTCGTAATCTTCCCCGTTTGCTGTAACAATCTCGGCGTTATCAGCATGACCGGTCGCCAGAATCAGCACTGTGTCATTCGTGCTACGATCTGTGTCAACTGTCAGGAGGTTATAGGTATCATCTACGACGCGATTTAGGGCGGCTTGGAGCGTTTCGGCGTTGATTCGTGCGTCTGTTGTCAGATACGAAAGCATCGTCGCCATATTCGGTGCGATCATCCCAGAGCCTTTCGCAATTCCACCGATCCTTACCGGTGTGTCGCCAATTTCGATCTCTACAGCGACAGATTTCGGGTGTGTGTCCGTCGTCATAATCGCTTCGGCAGCATCTGCTCCACCTTCCGGACTAAGCGCATTCACGGCAGCTTGGATCCCGTTCTCGATTTTGTCCATCGGCAATTGTTGTCCGATGACACCGGTAGAGGAGACGAGCACGAAGTTCGCATCTATACCGAGTTGTTCGGCGGTTGCGGCAGCCATTTGTCGTGCGTTTGCCATGCCAACTTCACCAGTGCAGGCGTTGGCGTTCCCGCTATTGACAATAACGGCTTGCGCGTATCCTTCGCTAAGGTGCTCGCGGCAGACAAGGACAGGCGCAGCAGTGACGCTGTTTTTTGTGAAGACGCCAGCGGCAGTCGCTGGGGCATGGGTAACGATGAGTGCCACGTCCTTCGCGTCGTCGGCTTTAATGCCTGCATGGAGACCGGCTGCGCGGATACCGGCGACCGCGGTAATTCCGCCATCTATCTCTTTCATAAACTGCTCCTTGAGGAATAATGTAGAGGAAATATTATACTATGTCTTGAACGAAATGTCAAAAGGTAAAATTAAAAAGCAAATAAAATGGGTATATGATATAATTATTCGCAAACACCGAAAAAAGCGAGGAATAAGATGCACACCATTTTAGAACGCTACCAAAAAACTTTCGCAAAAGATCGAAAAATGTCCGATGCCGCGAATCATCTGTTTCCGGACGGCGTAACGCACGACGGACGTTATATGTCTCCCTTTCCTGTTTATATCACCCGTGCCGATGGCTCGAAAAAATGGGGGCTTGACGACAAGGAATTCATCGATTATTGGGCGGGACACGGTGCACTGCTCCTCGGACATAATCCGCCAGAAGTTGTGGAAGCGGTGACAGCACAGATACAACGAGGAACGCACTACGGCGCGTGCCATCCGTTAGAATTGGAATGGGGTTCACTCGTGACGCAACTGATTCCGTCAGCGGAGCGCGTCCGATTCGTCAGTTCAGGCACGGAAGCGACGTTGATGGCGATCCGACTCGCACGCACTTACACCGCTAAAAATAAGGTGCTGAAATTTGCCGGACATTTCCACGGTTGGCACGACAGTGTTATCTTAGGCGCATACCCTCCTTTCGATATGAACGTCCCCGGTATCCCACAAGACGTACGTAATACAACCCTGTTATGCCCACCGAACGATATTAATGCCGTTGAGAGGCTGTTGAAAACGGACAAGGATATTGCTTGTATTATCCTTGAACCGACAGGGGCATCCTTCGGTATTGTCCCGACGGATGGCACATTTTTAAAGCAACTGCGTGAGTTAACAGAGGCGCACGGAGTCCTACTGATTTTCGACGAGGTGATCACGGGGTTCCGAGTCGCACCCGGCGGCGCACAAGCGCATTACAACGTCACACCGGATATGACAACGCTGGCGAAGATTTTAGCGGGCGGACTCCCCGGCGGCGCGCTTGCTGGCAAAACGGAGGTTCTTGAACTCATTTCTATGAAATCCGAACGCGATGGTTTAAAAATGCCGCATCCGGGTACCTTTAATGCGAATCCGCTCTCTGCCTCCGCTGGCATTGCAATGCTCAACTTAGTCAAGACAGGCGAACCGCATAAACGGGCGAATGACACTGCAGTACGCCTTCGTACCGAACTGAACAGTGTCATTGATGACTATGAACTCGACTGGGTGGTTTACGGCGAATTTTCGGGGCTTAAACTACTCGTCGGACACGGTGAAAAGGGGATGCACACTTCAGATTTCGATCCATACACATGGGATTACCGGAAGCTGAAAGGGAGTAGCGACGCAGACATGCTGATGCGGCTCCGGTGCGGTCTACTGCTGAATGGGATTGATCTCGCCGGTAATGGCGGAATGACTACCGCAGCGCACACGGAGGAAGACGTTACAGAGACAGTCGCCGCGTTTGCGCAGACGCTTGAATGGCTGAAGGCGGAGGAGGCGTAAAATGACGGAAAATACAGGGATGACGATTCAAGAACTCTATGAGTTGCTGTCTAAGCGTTTGGATGAGATGGACGTGCGTCACACAAAGCAGTTAGATGACTTGGAGGCACGTCATACACAGCGGCTAAATGACCTGGATGCGCGACAGACACAACGTTTAGATGAGATGGACGTTCGACACACGCAGCGGTTGGATCACATTGATGAACGGCTTCGGGGTGTTGAGACAGGCATCGCTGAATTGCGGGGACGTAAAGCGGGGTTCTCCGTTCTGAAAGATTGGATCGTCGCGATCTGTGCAGTTGCCGCACTCATCGTCGCAATTATCGCCTTAACGCATTAAATCACCCAAGATGGCAAGAACTGGATGCCCTTATACAAGCATAGCACTAAAAACGGAGAAGGAGATTGAATGAAGACAATTACATATCGCGACGCGCTCAAGGAAGCACTCGTAGAGGAGATGGAGCGCGATGATGCCGTCTTTCTGATGGGCGAGGATATCGCTGAATACGGCGGTGCCTATAAAGTGACTGACGGACTGTTCCAAGAATTCGGGAAAGACCGAATCCGAAATACACCGATCTCTGAAGCCGCTATTATCGGGACTGCCCTCGGCGCGGCGGTCACAGGGATGCGCCCGGTCGCGGAGTTGATGTACATCGACTTCACAGCGGTAGGCATGGACCAAATCGTGAACCAAGTCGCCAAGATCCGTTATATGGTGGGTGGGCAGTTGGATGTGCCACTCGTGATTCGGACGCAGGGCGGTGCAGGGCGATCCTCTGCCGCGCAGCACGCACAGAGTCTTGAAGCATGGTTCGTGCATATTCCAGGACTACTCGTCGTGATGCCCTCTACACCCTACGATGCGAAAGGCTTGTTAAAAACAGCCATCCGCGACGACAACCCAATCATGTTTATTGAGCACAAACTTCTCTACACGGAGGAGGGAGAGATCCCTGACGAAGAGTATACGATTCCGTTGGGGGTAGCGGATGTCAAACGCGAGGGTGAAGATATTACAATTCTTGCGACATCACGGATGGTCTTGAACGCGCTCATCGCCGCAGATACACTTGCTGCTGAAGGTATCTCTGCTGAAGTTATTGATCCACGGACATTGATGCCGCTTGATAAGGACAGTATTCTCGACTCTGTCAGGAAAACGAATCGGTTGCTGATCGCACACGAGGCAGTCGGTAGAGCGGGGTTCGGTGCAGAGATTGCTGCCATGGTCGTGCGGGAGGCGTTTGACTATCTCGATGCACCCATTGAGCGGGTCGCAGCGGCACCCGTGCCTGTTCCCTTCGCGCCAGTGATGGAAAATTTCGTTATCCCGGATGCAGAGCAGATCACTGATGCCGCACGGAAACTCGTCCGTTATGAAATCTAAGCAACATACTCAATCCGCTGCTCACCATTCTCTATATAATAACGCAAGTTGCTACTAATAGATTTTGCACATGCCAGAAAGGTTTTTCTATCTCTTTCCACTTTCCGTGCCGCACCCGTAATCTGCACCCCAGATGAAGTTTAAGTTTTTAACCGGGTAATTTCTGAACGGGTTCTAAATAGCGCGACGGCAAGCAGAGTTTCCGTTCGTAGTAGTGCGATTCATCGCACGTTCTGTCATCCAAGATTACCCAATTTATTTGTTAATCTTCATGAGGGGTGGTATGTCTATAGAAAATGGCATATTTACGCGATAGCACTCCAGCGGAGTGCTATGTCTATCATAGGTAGCAACTTGCATTATGATATACCTGGCATCCTCGGGTTAGAGACGAGTTGGTTTTAATGAAGATACAAGATTAAGGAGTTTCTCATGAAAGACAAAGTTGTGTTTTTTATACTTGGTGCTTTACTTGCAACATTGGCGTATTTCGCCGCGGACATGAGTGATGTCAAAGCAAAAAACGAAGTTGTGGTTGCTCGCCAAGTGACCGTTGAAGATGGAAGTGGTAGTTCTGTCAGCCTGATAGTATCAGAAGGAACTCCCGGCATTCTTATTTCCAATAAAAAGAATGGTGAAACCGTATCCACAATATTCATGGTTGCTGGTTCTAATCCATCTACGGAGTACGGTGAAAGTGCTATTATTTCATTGACAGGACGAGGTGGTGAGGAACAAGTTACTATGTATTCTGATGGTAAGGCATCTATCGGTGGAGATAACAAATGAAACACCACGTGAAATATTCTGATGTTACAAGCCAATGGGGAATTGGTATAATTACGCAAATAATAGATGATATATGGGTAGCCGATATAATATTCTGTGGAGAATTCCTTGAAGATATTAATATTTCAATATTAGATCCGGAACATGCAGATTTAAATTTCAGAAGAGATGATGTTTTTATATACAATGTTTGGAAAAAAGATGTTCCACCGCCAGAAATAATGCCTGAAGATCATTTTATCCTATGTGTACATAGTGTGTGTCATTTGTCTGATGATATAGTAGATTTTCTAAAAAATGTTAATTTTCTCCAGCGAATATAAGATAGTTCTCCAAAGTGGTAATCCTTTCTCACTTTTCAAAATTGTCCACCATTTAGGTAAATTTAGGTTTCCTCTGTTTTCTCTAATTTCTGATACATCCTCACCGAACCGGAAGTAATCGGTGCCCACAACGCTGCTCCCACCATAGGTTGGGCGGAAGAAGTCAAGTCCCTTTTAGATGAAGTGTATCCCGATACCAAGCGAGTGACGTTGATTTGCGATAATCTCAATACACACAGACTCACCTCTCTCTATAAAGCGTTTCGTGCCGAGAAGGTACTGCGGTTGTCTTCACGGTTAGAGGTCGTCTACACCCCGAAGCATGGGAGTTGATTGAACATCGTAGATATCGAGTTGAGTGTTTTTTCAAGCCAGTGTCTGAATCGGCGGATCCCGGATATAGAGACGCTTCGGTCAAAGGGGAAGCGTGGCAGACGTATCGGAATCAGACAGCAAATCGCGTCGACTGGCGGTTTACCACTGAAGACGCACGCATCAAACTAAAACGGCTATACCCTAAAACTCAATCTTGAAGTGCTACTACGTTCTATTGAATGGGGATTAGGGATCACACGATACAAAATCAATTCCCTCATAAAAAGATAAAAGTGGGTGGTAAATGCACCGAGTGCTGTTATGTAAAATCCTTAACACTACTCGGTGGATTTACCACCCTAATTGGTAATTTGCGAATTTTGCAACATGAAAGGACTTTACACCACAATGTATTTGTATGTGTTTACAAACAAGGTTAAAGGCATGCAGTATGTTGGTCAATCTTTAACCGATCCAAGATTGGACGGAGGTAGAATACAATCGCATTTCTCAGGAAGAGGGAACCATAGCTTAGGTAAGGATATTATAGGTTATGGTAAAAATGCGTTTAGTGTTCAAGTTTACCATTTCCCGAATTGGACAACACAAGCAGAATTGGATGCTGGTGAGAAAGCATTTATAGCTGCCAGGGATTGTATTGAGCCGAATGGGTATAATTTGACTGACGGCGGAAAAAATGGGTTTACAGTATCAGATGAGACAAGGCGATTGATGAAAAAGAGCGGAAAAAAAAGATGCTACCCTGTTAACCCTGTTTGGAATTTCGCTCCAGATATTGTGGTTCAATATGTCATCTACAAAGTTCCATCATCTTTGATTGCGAAAGTCTACGGTGTTAGTTCTATAACTATCTCAAAAATAATCCAGTCGCAAGGGATAAAATTGAGATCCAAATCAGAAGCAAAACAGCTATCTGATAAAAAGGATAAGAAATGGCATCCAGCTTGGCAGTTTAGATCAGATATTATCAAATTGCATGATGAAGATAAGATGTCAGAGAGGCAACTTACTAAACGCTATAAATGTTCAAATACTACTATTCGCAATATCTTAGAGAGTAGGCATATAAGTCAGCTTACTCTCTACTAACAACAGTTGCGATATTCGCAACATAAGAAGTTTATTATGAATTGGAAAGGTGTTTTGAGAGACTTGGTTTTAGTTGCCTTAAGTTTCTATTTAGGGTTTACGCTTTTGGGATGCGGTGACGAAGGCACTGTATCAGATTCACAGTTGGCAGTCGCACCGGCAGCACCGTCATTCATACCGAAGTGCCCGCAGTATCTGTTTCAGAATACATCACAGATGCGGTATGTCCCAAGCGGTGGGTTCACGATGGGCGGTGCTTGGGAAACAGACGAACACCGAACACCTGAATGGACGGCACGGACAGATGAGTTCTACATAGACGTACATGAGGTAACGATCGGGGACTTTATGTTCTTCATGGAATCGACAGGCTACGAACTTGGGTTTGCGAATAGCGTCACTGCGGATGGGTGGTTTGACAGAGGAACGCATGAGAAGAAAACAGGCGGGCATCCGTCTAACCCACGACCGTTGAATCAGTTTGATTTCTACGCGTTGCCTGCGAAGGTGACATGGTATGATGCTGTTGCGTATGCGAAGTGGGTAGGTAAACGGTTGCCGACCGAAGTGGAATGGGAGAAAGCCGCTCGTTCCGGTCTCGATGATGTTCAACTTTACGGGAATATCGTTATCAGGAAACTATCAGATAAATCCAGATTCCCGTGGGACGATGGATTTATGTTCGACCATCATTTTTCTGTTGTGCCGGTAGGTTCGTATATGCCGAACCCGTATGGGTTGTTTGATATGATTGGCAATGTTGATGAGTGGTGTTCAGACGATTGGAATACCAACGCCTATCTTTTGCTGATGAACGGGGTTGTGCCGAACCCGCAGCCTGTCAACTGGGATACCGGTGGACACACAGATAAGGTTGTTCGCGGTGGCGGTATCCGTCATAACACGGATATGGTCAAAAAATACAGTCAGACTGTCGGCAGTATGGATAGCGATAAGCAGTCGGAGTTCCTCGAAAGCACTATCCATGTAGGTGAGCGAACCAGGATGCGTCCGTTTATGACGGTTGGTTTTCGATGTGTTTTGGATTTAAAATAAGGAGGCATAATGCAAAGTATACCTGAGAACAGAAGCGATGTTGAGAAACTCGTAGACAAAGGTGAAAAGCGAAATCTTGTCGATTCGGAATACCATCGCAGAAAACGTGAAACTGGCGATAGAGTCAAGAAACGCAGGGAAGAACTTGGTTCCACTCGTGCGGACTTGGCGAAAATCACCGGAATATCCGAATCGACCATTTCGTTTATCGAGCAAGGGCGTAGTGCGCCTAACCTCGAAACTTTGATACTGTTGTGTGAAGGGCTACAGATGTCCGCAGATCACTTGATAGGGTTGCGAGATCGCAACTATGACGATGTGATGCGCGACTCAAAAACTGCTTACATTGCCCGGATGTTTCTGAAGTTTTCTAAACGTCATAAAGATGAAGTTCTGTGGTTCAAACGACTCTCAGGAGAACTTTTATGCAAAACCCACTCAAAATAGAATTTCCAACGATTAATGACTCGTGGGCGATCTACCATGTGCTTACCTTCTATAATCAAGCAGAAGAACGTTTTCGTCAGAGAATATACAATATGTTTAAGTCTTCGGACACCAAGAATCTATCTGAATTCCATAAGGCATACGAAAATCGTCACGCTATTGCGATCCACCTGTTTGTCAAACATCGGGAAAAACAAATAAAGTTTGAAACACGTGATATTGTAGAGAAGACCTTTAGCGAAGTTAACCTATGGGGCGCAAAAATTACGGCGGACACTATGGAGGATTACAACAAAACGATAGAGAAATGTCTGGATGTTATTGCCGATAGAATTGAAGAGCATTGGGCAAAACATTTGGGCGTTACACTATCACCGAAGAAAAAGCATAATTTGGGTGAGATTTAAGGGTTTTCTGTCTCCACCAACTTCTGATACATCCGTGTCAGACCGAAAGCGACCGGTGCCCATAATACCGCCACTACCATAACCGTAATGGAGTATGCCACACCTGCAATCGTCTCTACGCCCAACCTCACCAATACAAGCACACCAGCACTCCCACCCTTTGAAAAGCGATATCCAAACGAATCGATAACCTGTTTCGCGCGATAACGAGAATCATAAGAGAGCGGCATGTAGAACAATTCTTTCCCTGCCCGGAAAAGCGAGTAATCTAACGCTTTAAAGGTTACATACGCCGCTGTCCCGGTTCGGAGTGAAGGAGAAACCGTCAATATGAGACTACTAACGAAGTGGACTATCGGAATCGTGAGGTGAATGTAACGAAGGGCGATGAATCTAAGTGCGAGTGGCACCGCCACCAGTTGCAAAATACCCGCCGCCAATCCGAGGTTTCCGTATACCGAACCGAAAAATGCGGTCCGCATATCCGTATCAGGTCTCTCTATTTCAGCCAACGCATTGAATCGCAGATCCAGCATAGTGGACACTATTTGTGTGCTTATAATCAATACCCCGATAAAGATTAGATATCTGGAACGCAAAAGCGTTTTTACGCCAGCATGTCCGAGCCTCCCGCCAGCCTCTTCTGCACTGGGTGTGGGTTCACCGCCAAACTTGTAAGCAAGGACACCAAGTGCCGCCGTCGGGACGAGGGATGCCGCCGTGAACAGCAATAACGCCTCAGTCCCTAACACGGTTGCCCATTTGCTTACAAGTGTCCCACCGAGAAACGAGCCAATAGAGGCAACGGCACAGAAAGGTCCATTAATACGCTTCGCCTGTTCAGTCGTTAGCACACTGTTCACAAATGACCAGAACTGTTCGATGACTATCACGATGTAGGCTTCGCGGAACACGTAGATGATTGCCGCCGCGAAATTCATACCACGTGAAAGCATGGCGTAGCATCCGAGGATTAGAATGGCCGAAAAAAGCGAGGTAATTGCCAATGCGCGGGTAGCCCCTTGCCACGAGAGGAGACGACCGTAGCAGTACAGCATCACGATCATGCTCGGTGGGACCGCCACCATACCACGCGGGAGATTCTCAGCACCGTACGCCTCGATAAACAGGGAGGAGGACACAGAACGGATAAATTCATAACCGAATAACACAAAGCAGGCGGCACCGCTGATTGAGATTGCAGCATAGATAAGTCGTCGTGGAAACATTATGTAGGATTGCCTCTCAAGAAATTTTTACCGCGCCGGAAGTGTATCCTCAGTTGGACGAGGGTTATGGACCCAATGTCCATTCGGATCGCTGCCTCTGGCGACAATCGCGCGTTGGTTCCAGTTGTTAGAAGCGCGGACCTCAGGCGGCACGAACCGCATCGTTAACCCACAACGCCGTCGGTCTGAGGTGTTGGGTTCAGAGCCGTGTAACAGCAGATCCGAATGCAGCGACATCTGTCCGGCTTTCATCTCGAATGGAAAAGGAGCGTCCCCGTATTGTGTTGCCCCATGCACCGTCTGACCGAGCACATTCTTTTCCGCAGCAGTGCTCGGTTCAAACGCGATTTGTCCGTGCAGATGCGATTTCGGAATGACGGTCATCGCACCGTTTTCGACAGCGGCATCGTCAATCGCGAGCCATACGGTGACAGTTTTGCTCGGCGAGAGGGGCCAATAGGAAGCGTCCTGATGCCAACTCACCTGCTTTACATCACCCGGCAGCTTGCAGAAGTAATGCGTTCCCCAACAAATCAACGCTTCACCCAGCAGATCTTGCACGTAATCCAGAATTCTGTCTTCAGTAATCAGATCGTGGAGCCCCGTACAACTGGTGTGCCATCCGTTGATGGAGTAACTATTCATCCCGGCTGCCAATGCCTTTTCCATGAGCTGATCGAAATAGGCGCGGTGTTCTGCGATCTCCGCTTCAGAAAAGACATCCAAAGGTGAGATAAAACCTTTCTCATTGAAGTGCTCAATTTGGGCATGCGTTAGGGTTGATGGATTCTCGTTTTCAACCGGAAAAAACTGAAGTTTTCGATTGAGTTCCGGCATTGCATCCGTAATTGGCATCGGAGCGTCCTCTCTTCTCCAAATAGGTTAGAAGTTTGTAGTGTGTGCTATTTATCTGTTTTCAACTGTCCCCACCGAGTAGCAAGTTTGCCTTTCGGCTCAACGGCGAAGGCAGGGATATCCTCTCCGTCAATGACCAAATTGTCGTAATGGACATGTGCCTCGTATGTAATAAAACCGATGCGTCCACTGTCACGAAATTTTGTATCATCGTCCCCTTCAAACAGAAGTTCATCATCCACAAAACACTCGTAGTTATGACCCTCTGCAACGACCTTAAGACGATAGGTCTCGCCAACTTCCGGGTCAACAGGTAAAGGGGTTACGATGTGCTCGAATTGATTCTCCCTCCATCGGGAGAATTGGCATTTATGCTGGTCTGTGCGAATCCAGAACCGCATACCGTTGTCCCCGTCTTTATCGGCACGGATTAACACACCCGCTGCATTCACATTCACGTTTTTCACCAACGTTACATCCACCTCAAGGGTGTAATCTCCCCAATTTTCATCACCGAACATCGTCTTGGCATATTGCGCGCCAGAGGTCTCGGCATAAGCATCTTTCTCGAGCTTCCACTCACCTTTAACTGCGTTCCAACCATCGGGAAGTCCATTGTCGAAATTTTCCTGCCATACGCCTGCGGAAACAACGGAAGTTAGTATGGCGACTATGAATATGACGGATACGATGTATGAATAACGCATCGGTTCCTCCAGTCTATCGGATCATAATCCTGCAAATCCTGACTCAGACACCTAAACGCAACCACCGATAATTATATTTATATTCATTGATAAGTCAAGTTAAACCTGTAAAAAATAAAGTCATTTGGTCCTCTGTTATGATTCGGATACATTTCATAGGGTGTGCTGTAGGAGGGATCTCCGAATCCCGACCCCTTTTCTGTAGGAGCGAGCTGTGCTCGCGATTGTTACTAAATGACCCTAAAAACTTGACGTAAAAGGGAATTTATGATAGTATGCAACACTATACTTAGTTATGTCATACCATATTCACCTGAACTTTGAACAAAAGAACAGACATACCTATAAAGACCTACCTTTTAGAAAAACACTAAGAAAATGGACGAAAAACGAGCAAGTGGACGCTACTACACGCGTGGGAATCCGTTTCAGTTGGAACCGTTCCATACATGGGCAAAAGTGTCTAATTTAGAACAGCAGACAGTCTTAGAACCTTTTGCAGGTGCTAAGGATATTCCACGGTTGATTGACGCAGCGCGTCTTCGGTGCCGAGATTGGGCATTTTTTGACATCGAACCGGGAGCAGAAGGGATCGTGCAACGCGACACACTCACCAATTTTCCCAAAGGATTCAACGCTTGCATCACCAATCCACCGTGGTTGGCGCGCAACTCGGCAACACGCCGTGGTTTACCTTTCCCAGAAGCGATCCGTTATGATGACCTCTACAAATACGCACTTGAGCAATGTCTGAAGCATTGTGGCTGGGTCGCCGCAATTATTCCAGAGGCGTTCATTCGGAGTGGACTGTTTCTGGAACGGCTGCACGATTTCATCTCTTTAGTCCCGCAAAAGCAAGGGAGAACCGAACAAAAAAATAAAGTAAGGGACACCTCCTATATGTTTGAGGACACGGAACACCCTGTCGGTCTCGCACTTTTTGCACCGGACGCAACATCGGACGTTAGGATCTGGCGCAACAATCTGTTTCTCGGCACTATGCGTGAATTACGCGAACACCTACCGCAACCTTCCTCCAATCGGGACATTGTGTTCAACGACCCAGAGGGAAATCTTGGACTCATTGCTATAGACAATACCGTTTCCGCCTCTATCCATTTCTGTCCGCCAGAGGCACTGAAAGATTATCCGATTCGTGTCCATTGTCGTTCCATTACCAAAATTAGCGTGCCATGGCAGGTGGATATAGATATACTCAATACCCGTTTGGCAAAAATCCGTGAAAAAACCCACGATGTTTTTCTGACAGCGTTCAAGGGCATACGCCGCGATGGACGCTATCGACGACGGTTGGATTGGGCTTTGGCGCGGGCAATTGTTAACGCGTAGAGTCTACAAACTGCAATAAACATGGAGTAGAAGAATGAACACATCTAAATTAATCTGCATACTGCTATTGGTAACGCTCATTACCGTTGCAGGATGCATTCCGGGTGATGGGAAACACGATGATGGGAACCCCGCTGGATTTTTCTGGGGCATCTGGCACGGATGGATCGCACCGATCTCACTGATATGGGGAATTTTTGATCCACATATCCGTGTCTATGAACCCAAAAACACAGGATGGTGGTACGATCTTGGATTTTACATCGCTGTTATCAGTGGTTTCGGGGGTATCTCCCTTTCGCGGCGGAAACGGAACAAGACCGTAGTTCAGACAAACGATAATTCTGGATAGCAACCGGTAAAAACAACTTGAAGGATTTCCCTATAGTATATTGGGGACACGCACCGTCGGGCAAAAAAATGAAAACTTTTGAGACGCGGGGCCCTGTAGATGCCGCGCGAAACTATGTCGTCAAACGGACAACGGAGCTCACAGATTTCGTCGCGCGCGTCAAACAAGGCCGTTACATTGTTATCTTCGCACCTCGTCAGACCGGCAAAACAACCTTCTTCCGATGGGCGTTGGATGCCCTTGCAGCCGAAGGTATCGCGCACTTCCCTATCCAATTAGACTTTGAAGCATATAAAAACCTGACCGCCTCCGTTTTTTACGGCGAACTCTACAAAGATATTCGTGAAGAAGTTGAAAAAGTTTTCCAAAAACGGGGACACGTGCCATCGGAAGCACTTCATCAATATTTGCAGGGGACCCAGGTAACCGATCATCTGTCAATGCTACGGTTCTTTACAGGACTCGAAAATCTGCTCAAACCGCAGCGACTTGTGATGATCATTGACGAGTTTGATGGAATTCCAAGGGCTGCCGTCAGTGATTTTCTGTATTCGCTCCGCCGTATCTATCTCTCTGGTGCGGACTCGCGATGTCCTTATAGCTTAGGAATTGTCGGGGTCAAGAGTATAACGCAGCTCAACTATGACCGCTCTATCTCACCCTTTAATATTCAGGACGAGTTCGCCTTACCTAACTTTACCTTTGAACAGGTCCAGGAACTCCTTGGTCAGTACACTGAGGCTGTCGGGCAACCTTTCGCCTCTGAAGTCATTCGCGCACTTCATAAACAGACAGCCGGTCAACCCTTTCTTGTGAATCGCTTTGCACAGGTTCTCACTGAGGAATTGGACATCCCGATAACCGAGCGTATTAACATGACGCACTTTTCGGAAGCACACACGCGATTACTACGCGAACGGAACGTCAACATTCAACATCTCATAACAAATATCCGAAGGAATCCACGCTTTGAAACCCTTCTGATGGGAATCGTTTCCCGCGATAGAGGTGTGGATTTTAATCTGGATAACGAATTTATTTCGGATCTCGCGACTTATGGTATCCTCGCGGAAGGGGCCGACGGAATGTGTGAGATTGTCAACCCGATTTATCAGTATCGCATCATGAAAGCGTTCCAGCCCCTGATAAACGGACTGGAGTGTGAATACTTCCCAGAGGACGCAGAAATCGATTTCTTAGATTATCTCGCACCCAACGGACAGATTCGACTGCAGCCCTTACTTGATAACTTTCAGAATTTTATCGCCCGCGCCGGCTATCGAATCCTGCAGGTGCCAGAGACTCCGAAAGAGTTCGTTGGGCAGTACCTTCTCTTTGCCTATCTTGAGCAGTTTGTGCGGTTGGTCCAAGGACGAATGTACCTTGAAGTACATACAGGACGTGGTAGAATGGATCTGTTTATTCTGCACAATTCGCAAAAGTACATCGTCGAAACCAAGATTTGGGGGGGAGAACGTTCATACACGGCAGGTAAGAAGCAGCTCGCAGCGTATATGCAGTTGGAGGAAGCAACCGAAGGATACTATGTCGTGTTCGATCATCGAAAGAATCCAATGCCTCAGGCAGAGACAGAAAATATCGGGGGTTTCACCATCCGGAGTTACGTCATTCCCGTAATGCAAGAATCCCCTTCACAGATGGTATAAGGAGAAAAAATGAAAGTTTTAGTCATCGGAGGTACAGGCAACATCAGTCGTGGCATTGTTGCCGCGCTGCAAAACCGAAACCATGAAGTTGTCCTGTTTAACCGCGGACAACACGCCGATCCACCGCCTCCAGATATCCGCGTGATTCACGGCGACCGAAAAAATCGTGAAGATTTCGAGGCGAAACTTAGCGCGGAAAACTGGGATGCCGTGATTGATATGATTAGCTTCAACGCCGAGGATGCCGCCTCCGCACTTCGCGCATGTCAGGGACGCGTCGGACACTTCGTCCACTGCTCAACGGTGATGACCTACGGACCGCCGTTCAGCGGAATTAATCTCCCAGAGACGGCACCATTGCAGGGGACATCAGGCTACGGACTCGGCAAAGTCGCCGCGGATGACCTCCTTTTGGAGGCTCACGCACGCGATGGATTCCCTGTAACCATTTTCAAACCGTCCTATACGCACGGTCCCGGCATCAACCTTCATCGACAAGTAGGCGGAGACGGCAGTTGGATTGATCGGTTGCGAAAGGGGAAACCGATCCTCTCTGCAGGCGATGGACTGAACTATTTTCAATTCCTGTCATCTCGCGACGCTGGAATTGCGTTTACAGATATACTCGGTAGATCTGACTGCTTCGGCGAAATATACAACATCGTCCACCCGCAGGCGCGAACGTGGGACGAATGGCACTGTGCCGCAGCGGACGCACTCGGTGTTGACATAGAGATCGTGCATGTATCTCAAGAGACACTCATCGCGATGGCACCTGAACGGTTCAGCGGCTTGCGGGGCAACTTCGGGCATACCCAAATCTTCAGCCACGAAAAACTCTCAGCAGTATTACCTGAATTTAGTCCACAAATTCCGGTTACAGAGAGTGTAGCAGAAAACATCGCGTGGATGGACAAACACAATCTGGTTCCAGATAGTGATGCAGACGATCTGGAGGATCAGATTATTGAGACGGTTCGCAATCTACCGCGTATCCGATAGCAAAGAGGTGAAACATGATACATATCAAATCAGCGTTGGATTCAGAAAGGCTTGACGTTGTTGAACACGACCTGCGCGAAGTCGGTTTCCATATCATTGAAAACGTGATTACTGCCGAGGAGGCAGACGCGGCGCGCGAGGCAGTCTGGAAAATGGTGAAAGAGGATATCGCCAATGGACACGACCACAGTTACGGCGACGGTAAAATCCGTCGTGTCTGGGCAATCGTCGGAAAATCACCTATCTTCCGATATTTTATCCAGCATCCGACCGTGGTGGCAGTGTGGAAACGGATGCTCGGTGAAGATGTTATCGCTTCCACATTTACGGCGAACATCGTTGGACCTGGTGCACCGACAGGCGGTTGGCATATCGACTACCCCTATTGGGCGATGCAATCTCCCTTTCCATCCGGTTCGCTAACGGGACAAACGGTCTGGATGTTAGACGATTTCACAGAAGAGAACGGGGCAACGGCGTGCATTCCAGAGTCACACAAAACGCTTCGGCGTCCCGAATTGGGAGAAGCAGAAGGACTTGAGATGAGCATTGCTGTCGCGCCGAAAGGCTCTATTATGTTCACGAACGGCGCGATCTGGCATCAGTCTCGACCAAACCTAACGGACACACCTCGGATCGGATTGCTCGGTATGTATAACAGATCGGTTATTTATCCACAGGAGGATATGCCGCGTCAGTTGACCGATGAAGAATTGGCAGGCGAAAGCGATGTGCTAAAACAGTTGTTGGGTAGGAATATTCAGTTCCGAGATCCTGACCACGGACAGAATTGGCATCGCACGGATAGCGGGTTTCGTGAAGTATAAAAGGAACTGTTGGCGACGGTATACCGATTGCCGATGGCTGATTGCTGACCGCTTTAAATTTCAAGGAGGGCATTTATGCCAGTTGTATCTCATGATGTTTTGAGAAAATTTGTGTATGACATATATCGCGGTGCCGGTGGCACAGAGGAGGACGCACGTATCGTCAGCGACCACGTTGTCGATTCTAACCTCGCCGGACACGATTCACACGGTGTCATCAACGCACCGAACTACGCCAGTGGTATGGCAGGCGGTCCCGCTGCAGATAAGATGGAGATTGTCAGAGAAAGCGGCGCAGCCACTGTTATTAACGCCAACGGTGCGCTCGGTATGGTTGCCGCACGTAAAGCGATGGATATGGCGGTTGAAAAAGCGAAAACTTGCACCATCGGTGCAGTCGGCTTGCATCGGTGTGGACACGCAGGACGGATGGGTGAATATCCACCGATTGCAGCACGTGCTGGCATGATAGGGATTGTCCTGCTCAATGGTGGCGGACGTTTCATGCATCCGCACGGCGGAACCTCTCGGAGGCTGCCACCGAATCCGATTGCGATTTCTGTGCCGCGTCAGGGCGGCGAACCCCTTCTCCTTGATATGACGCTCAGCGTCGTCGCAGGTGGGAAACTGCTCGTCCAGACAGCGCGCGGTGAACCCATACCGGAAGGCTGGATGATAGATGCTGAAGGTGAACCCCTTACCGATCCGAATGCGTTTCGTGAACGTCCGCAGGACACAGCCGTTATGCCACTCGGTGGCTTTCAGTTCGGGCATAAAGGGTTCGGACTCGGTGTGATGATAGATGCTATCGCTGGCGGGCTTTCTTGGGCGGGATGCAGCCGTGAACAACCGACCCGCGGCGCAAGCGGCATTGTAATGTTCGCTATCAAAATTGAAGATTTCATCGACTTAGCGGATTATGAACAGGAAATTGCGTATCTTGTAGAGTGGGTGAAGTCATCCGCTCGGTTGCCCAATGTTGACGAAATCTATGTCCCTGGAGAATTTGAGGAACGGAGCCGCGAGAAACGTCTGCGTGAAGGGATACCAATAGAGGAGCCGACATGGAACCGTCTCGTTGAAACCGCAGAACGTTTCGATGTTGCGGTCCCCATATAGTAGTAGGCACACGCCGTGTGCCGTAAACATGCAACAGGAGGAAAAGATGAGAATCTACGGTTTGTTTGTTTTGCTTATCGGCATTATGGGGTGTGCTGCACTGAATCAGCCCATTGGTGAGATGACAGCGTCACGCCTTACTTGTGAGTCTAACCCGGAATTTGTAGATGGTAATCTGGAGACAGAGGGCACATTTGCTGTGAACGGGTTTGTCCGAAAGGCGTATCTACTTCATGAGGGTGAGGGGAGGCGGCTTGCCTATGCCCAACGGCGTTATATAACGCAGGTTGAAGGGCAGCGCAGGACAGAAGCGATTATCAAACTGGATACTCCGACCTATGTTTCTTATGTGGAGGTCTATCCGGCATCGCGACGGATTCCAAATTTTTCGATGATGACGACAACCGATGATCCACCCCGCTTTGATGTTGCCTTTGAACGAGTGTCCGACAAGCAGCATCAGGATATAGAAGGTCTGAATCCGGTGCGTTATCGCATTGGACGGGAAGTGCTTTATCTACGAATGGGGGCAGATGGAATAGAGGACAGACAGAATTCCACCCGAACCGCAAACTCTGGCGTTGAGATTCCGCTGAAAGGAGCTTCCATCCGGGAAGTCAAATTTTACATCCGTCAGACACCCTAACGGGAAAGGAGCAAAAAAATGAATAAGTGGGTTTTCAGCATTTTATTATTTCTGCCGTTCAGCATCACTGGTTGTGTGGGACTTCAAGGGAAATCGGGAGCGGAAATTCTTCCATCTCGTTTGTCTTGGCTTCAGGACACGCCTATTGAGGAAATTGCGTCTTCACAACTAACCTGTGACACCCATCCCGAAATAGTGGACGGCAACTTAGAAACAATCGGGGCTTTTGATGTGAAGGGAGATGTGAGAAAGAGGTATGATATCGTCGAGGGTGAGAGGCCTTTCTTCGGCAGAACCCAGTATGTAACCGAGCTTGATGGAACAATCCGATGCGAGATTTTGATTAATCTGGAAAAACCGATGTATGTGAGTTCTATTGAAATTTATCCGGCATCGGGCATCCCCAATTTGGCACTGAGCACAGCCTTGGATGAATCCGAACGTCACTTCGGTGAATCCGGTACAGGTTTCAAGCCTGTACACGACAAACAGTATGAAGATGTAGAAGGCACAAAACCGGTGAAATTCCAAGTGGAAAGGGAACTGCTCTACCTGCGCGTGACAGCAGATGCAATAGAGGACCGACAGGATGCCACGCGGTTTGATGACAGAGTAAGTGACGAAGGAATTGATATTCCTTTGAAAGGGGCTTCCATCCGCGAGGTCAAACTCTACGGACGACAGCCGTTGTATGGTAAAACGGAGAGATAAATAGATATGTTGGTGGACATTGGAAACGCAAAAGCATCATCCCCGCTGGCGAGGTTTCCTAACCTCGCCAATTATCCTGTTTCCACTTAATTGCTGACTTTACGATAAAAAAAGTTTCCATCTGATAAGTAAGGTGCCGAAAATGAAAATGTGGATATTCGGCGTTCTATTGTTCCTGCTCTGCACGGTTATGGGGTGTGCGCTGTTACAAGGGGCACCATCTGTCGAAATACCGGCTTCGCGCCTTTTCTGCGTCCAAAATCCTGAGATGGTGGATGGGGACTTGTCGACGGTAGGCACCTTTACGCCAAAGGGGTCCATCAAAAAAGAGTTTATGGTAAACTGGGGATACGCATCAAGGCAGTATCAGCGTCGAGTAATAGGTAGCCTAAAAACGGAAACATTGATTAAACTCGACGCGCCAACCTATATCAAGTATATTGAAGTCTACCCTGTATCAACCATCCCCAATTTCGCTGTGGATACCACTGCTGAAGAGAAATCGCCGAAGTGGCTGCTTTCGTTTACGGCTGTGGAAGATAAACGCGCCCAAAGAGTAGAAGGCACATTGCCAGTGAGATTCCAAATTGAACGGAACGTGCTTTATTTGCGATTGACAGCTAACGCATTGGAAGATTCAGACAATGTATCACACGGCAACGAAACAGGCGAATTGCGAATCCCACTTAAGGGTGCCTCAATCCGAGAAGTGAAATTTTTTGAACGACAGTCCCTTTAAATTTGTAGTTATAGTAAAGCCCGAAAATATCTGCACACCGCCGGTAGGGTCTTTCACCTAACCGCACCGAGTTTGGTGTAGAATTAATTACAGAATCCACTATATTATGGGCTTTACTATAAATCACACAAACAGATGCCTCTGCCGGAGGAACATCGTGAACGGAAAATGGACAACCTATAACTGTAAACGTACCTTGGAGGTGTTCCACTGTTTTGTGGCACTTGCGTTAATCTTTGGTGTTGTGGGATGTGCGGTATTGCAAGAAACACCATCCATCGAAATACCGGCTTCGCGTCTCTTCTGTGAAAAAAATCCTGAAATGGTAGATGGTAAATTGGAAACGGTGAGCGTCTTTGAGACAAGTGGAACTATCCGAAAAGGATTCGAGAGAGGCGGTAGCCAACGGCAGTATCAACGTGAAGTGATAGGCAGCCTGAAGACGGAAACGTTGATTAAATTGGACGCGCCAACATACATTGACTATATCGAAGTCTACCCCGCCTCAGCCATCCCGCGTTTTATTTTAGATACGACTGCTGAAAACAAATCATCAAAGTGGCTACTTTCGTTTGAGACTGTCGAAGACAAGCGCGGTGAAAAGGTTGAAGGCACACAGCCTGTGAGGTTCCAAATTAGACGGAAAATACTCTATTTGCGATTGACAGCTTATGCATTGGAAGACTCGGAGAATGTAGGGGTGTATAGCGAGGCTGCCATCAAAAAGATGGAGGCTTCCCTGAAAAAGATGAACACAAGCTCGGAGGCGACTGAGAAGGTACACCAACGGTGGCGGAAACAGAGAAGAGAGGGCGAAATGCAAATTCCACTTAAAGGGGCTGTGATCCGCGAAGTTAAATTCTATGGAAGGTAACAAAAATCCACTTGACTTTTGTTTTAGGATTTTATAAAATAGAAGTGGTTAACGGGATTTATTCACATATAATTTCTGCTGGTACCGGTTGAAACTTCACCGGTCGAACCCAAGTCACTGCTAACGAGTTTTAAACGTCTCGACCCGGTTCTCCACTACTTTCTTCACCCCCGGGGAATGCCATACGGGGAAGCCCACACGGGAAACCTCATACCGTTGATTCCGGGGTGATATGTCTATAGAAAACAGCATATTCAGCACCACCGCACTCCAGCGGAGTGCTATGTCAAATAAGTGGCAACTTGGGTGAGTCGAGAAAGCGGTTGTGTGTAACTCCTGAAATTTGACATTTTTTACCAATTGCGTTAAGGTTTAAACAAAACACACATGGTGAAACCTGTAGGTTTCCCGTTTAAATAGTTGGAGGATTAGAATCCGATTGCAAAAGCAAGAATCGAAGGGTGTTCCCATACAGAGCAACGCTGAAGTGCAAGCCCTCTTCGGGCAAAGTGATGCCTTCTTGAAAATCATTGAAGATGGATTTGATGTTCGTGTTGTTTTGAAAAGTGACAGTGTCGCTGTCATTGGTGAAAATATCACAGAAGTTAACCAGGTGACAACGGTCCTCGAATCACTACTTCACCGCATCCGGAAAGGAGAGCGCATTCAGACAACCGATGTCAACTATGTAATTCGTGCGTCGGGTGCGGGTGAAAGAGACACTTTAGGTGAAACTGGAGCCGAGTCTATTCCAGTCTTCTCAAAACGTGGCGTCATTCGTCCCAAAACCGCTGGACAGAAAAGGTATGTTGAGGCAATTAAGCATAACGACCTGGTGTTCGGCATCGGACCAGCCGGAACAGGAAAGACGTATCTCGCTATGGCGATGGCGGTTTCCGCACTCAAAAGCGGACAAGTGAGTCGTATTATCTTGACACGCCCCGCTGTTGAAGCCGGTGAACGCCTCGGTTTCTTACCTGGCGACATTGCAGACAAGGTCCATCCATATCTACGTCCGCTATACGATGCACTCTATGATATGATGCCCGCGGAGACACTCGACAAGTATATTGAACGCAATGTTATTGAAGTCGCACCTATCGCTTTCATGCGAGGTAGGACACTCAATAACTCGTTTGTCGTCCTTGATGAAGCACAAAACGCCACTATTGAACAGATGAAGATGTTTTTGACACGGCTCGGTTTCGATTCAAAAGCGGTGGTTACGGGTGATATTACGCAGACGGATCTGCCTAACCATAAAGTCTCAGGACTCGCAGACGCACAAGAAGTGCTTTCGGGCATCAAAGGAATCCAGTTCGTCTATTTTTCTAAAGTTGATGTCGTACGGCATGAACTCGTCCAGCGCATTGTCGAGGCTTATGAGCAAGCATCACCGCACAATACGAGACGGAACGGAGTAAATCCATCAGGTGTCTCCAGTGGAGAAGGATAACCGTTTTGATTCGGGTTACCAATACGAGTCGCAGGACCACTTTTGATGTAGAAGTGGTTTACAGCGCAGTGCGTGCAACGTTAAAAGCGCATGACGCGGAACTGTGTGAGGTCAGCGTCCTCTTGACAGATGATGTTGATATTAAACAACTCAACCGAGACTATCGTGGCATCGATGCACCGACAGATGTGTTGGCGTTTTCAATGCGTGAAGGTGAAGATGGTGATGTAAACCCAAGTTTGCTTGGAGATCTCGTTGTGTCGCTTGAAACAGCGGCGCGACAAGCATCAACAACCGACGGGGTCAGCGGAACTCACGGGAGCCTCGAAACCGAAACCGCAGTGCTCACAGTACATGGCATACTACACCTCTTGGGTTACGACCATCAAACGCAAGAAGAAGCCGAAATCATGTTTGAAAAGCAGGAAAGTATCTTTCGCCTCCTGCAGGAACTGTAGTGTCTTGTCTTAGGTTGCAATGTGTTAATTGAAGTAAAGATGTAGCCTGTAATGAAATTAGGTTCTCCTTAAATGGCATAATTTTGCTTCGCAGCGAGAATGCTTTACATTTGGAGGGGTTTTTGCTTGGGTGTTTCTTCAGATCTACGGAAAGACACTTCAATATCCAGACTCGACTTACCGAACCGCACGGTAAAATTAAAAATCTGGGTGCCGCGAAATTGGTCCATTAGAGGAGTGTGATTTTACGTTTGGACGACCTAGACTTAGTCATCAAACTCGTTAGCTTAGGTATACTTTTAATTCTCAATGCGCTGTTTTCAGCCGCCGAAGCGTTACTTGCTCGGTTAACGCGGGATGATATTCTCAAATTTGCCGAGGAGGGTGGCAAACGCTACGAGCTGCTGACATCTCTGTTGCGCAACCCTCGCCGCTACTCGTTGACCATTATCACTGCCAAAACTATTCTGATAGTGGTGAGCGTTATGGTATTTATGACGTTTTGGAAATACCCGGTGGCAAACGCAGTACTCGCAGTCGTCTGTTTCGTCGTCTTTACTGAGTTGTTCCCTAAGAATTATGTACAGGGTAGCACGGGGGACGCAACGATTCGAGCACTCAGTGTGCTCCGTGCGATCTATTGGGGTGGGTTTTTAGTCTTAATTCCATTGAATTTTCTCGCCAACCTTGTCGTCCGTGTCTTCGGAGGTAAGGTTACCTCCGCACAAGACAGTCTCGTATCCCCAGAGGTCTTGGAGATACTTGACAACGTTGCCGATAGCCAAGATTTCTTAGAACCAGACGACCGAGAAATGATCTCTCGAATTTTAGACTTACCAGACAAAGTTGTTCGGGAAATCATGGTCGCACGAACCGATATGATCTGTCTTGAAGTTACCACCCCCGGTGACGAGGTTTTACAGACAACGATCACTTGCCGACATACCCGTATCCCAATCTACGAAGAAACCATCGACCGGATCGTCGGAATTTTACACGTTAAAGATATGTTGGATTGCTGGGAGGCAGGCAAACCGATTAATCTGCGGGAACTGATCGTTGATCGGGGGCCTTTCTTCACACCGGAGAGCAAGAATATTTCAGAACTCTTCCGAGAACTTCGGTCACATAAACAGCACATCGCGATCGTTGTGGATGAATATGGCGGCACCGCTGGGATTGTAACCTTAGAAAATATCATCGAAGAAATCGTCGGCGAAATCCATGATGAAGACGAAATCGACGAACAGGATGACTACATCCAGATGGATGCCAATACCTATTCGATTGATGCAAGACTGAACCTTTTTGAGTTAAATGAGAGACTCGGTACAGAATTTGAAGCGGAAAACATTGATACGATCGGTGGATTCGTCGTGGACCATCTCGGGCGTGTCCCTGAACACGGGACTCAGTTTACCTATCGCGGTATCCGTTTTACCATATTCGAGGCGGATGAACGGCGCATCCATAGGATTCATATTCGGATGCCGGATATCAATACCGGTGATGCGTCTTAAAAGGTAGGCATTGCTTACATCCATTCCGTAAGTGGATTTTAGAAGGAGCCTCGTCGCAGCAGGGATGGAATTTGCGTTAATGTCTCAGCTTTGAAATAAATTTGACAATGCTTAGCAGGAGAGGTATAATATTAAGTATAAGAACGGGGCGTAGCGCAGCCCGGCTAGCGCGCCTGCTTCGGGAGCAGGAGGTCGGAGGTTCAAATCCTCTCGCCCCGATTTTATTCCCTCAATGAAAACGCATCCACCGCACCTAAAATCATGGCAGCTCAAAAAACCCAAGCGATTGTCATCCGTACTTTTCCCCTTCAAGAATTCCATAAAATCATTACCTTCTACACACCTGACTTCGGGAAAGTTAAAGCAGTCGCCTACGGCATCAAAAGCCCGAAAAGCCGCCTCGGTGGGAGTTTGGAACTCCTCAATCACGGGACACTCCTCTTTCAACATCGCGAAAATAGAGAATTGCAGAACATCACCGATTTCAATTTGATTGATGGGTTTAACGCGATTCGCTCCGATTTCACACGTATCACCTACGGTTGCTATTTCGCTGAACTCGTAGACAGCATCGCATCAGAAGGTGTCGCCAACCCTGAAATTTTCGATTTACTTCGAACCACCTATCAATCTTTAGTTCATGCGGTTGATGTACCTTTACTCGCGAGAGGGTTTGAAATTAAGTTTCTGGACTGTGCAGGCTACGGACCGGAACTCTCGCGGTGTGTACAGTGCGGTTCAGCTGTAACAGACGCGTTTTTCGCTGAAAAAGAGGCAACAATCGGTACGCGTAGCATCGCGTTCAGTGTTCGCTACGGTGGCGTGCTTTGTGGCGGTTGTGAAAATCGAGACGGTGCCGCCTTTACAATTGCACCCGGTAGTTGTGAATTGCTAAAAATGCTTCGGAAGTCTGAAGGGGAGCGGTTCAACCGAATCCGTGCCTCCACCCGCAATCATAAGGAGCTTAAACGTCTGCTCGGTAACTTCATTGAACATCATACCGAACGGAACTTAAAAAGCCTCAGATTCATTGAGAATGTTTTGTAGACCTCAAACAATTTATAGTCTGGGTTTCTCGCCCAAAAATTTATTATATAGTTAGTCTGGAAACATTCAGAACATATTAAGGAGTCATGAAATTGAAAAAATATAACGCCTTGAAATCTGTGAGTCACAAGTTTCGGAAACTTGCAAGCTTCACCAAAGTAGCATTTTCCCTACTCGTTGCTGTCTGTATGGCGGTAGCAGTTAATTTCGATGTCTCTGCGGCGATCACAGGAAAAGTTTCTGGGGTCATCACCGCTGAAGCAACAAATGCACCGCTGGCGGATGTCACAGTAACACTCGTCGGAACGAGTACCACCACCACAACCAACGATGCCGGCTACTACGTTATGACCAACATCCCACCGAGGAATTATGATGTGAAGGTCGAGATTACCGGTTACGCAGCAGAGACTGTCGCTGAAACGAAAGTGCTCGCTGGTCTTACGACGACGTTAGACTTTACACTGAAGAGTGCGGCGGTGCAACTTGAAGGTATAACGGTGACGGCTGTTAAGCCGCTGATTAAGAAGGATGTCACACAGTCGACAAGAATCATTGAATCAGATGATATTGAGGCGATGCCTCGCGATACCGTAAATGGAATATTGCAAACCCTACCTGGGGTTGCAGTGCTAAACTCAACCGGCACGGCACATGTTCGGGGCGGTAGGTCGATGGAGATTCGGTATCTCATTGACGGTATCCCGATTAATAATCCGATCAGCAGAAGTTTGGGGTTGAGTATCGGCACGAATTCACTTGAGCAGATGGAAGTCATCACAGGTGGATTCAATGCCGAACACGGTGACGCGCAATCCGGTATCGTCAATCTCATTACGAAGGTCGGAACAAATAAATTCTCTGGTAGAGTCCGGTACCGAGTCGGACAGTGGGGAACACATCACGGTGATCCGTTGTACGGTCCGTGGCTCGATCCAGACAACGGATTTCGACCCGTTGCGATTGAACCTTTCAGAGGTATCTTCTTCGGTCAGCCCTATGATTATCAAAAACCGTACCGTGGACAGGACATCACGGTTGCGGAGTTAGCGGAACGCGAAGGCGACGAACAGGTGGTCTTTACGGAGATTTTCCCCGGTGTGTATGCAGACAGGACAGAAAACCCGCTCCAACCCGTGATGGATCCAGAAACGGGTGAACCGCAAATTAACCCCGATACGGGTGAAACGATCATGGCACGCCAACCTTATCGGGATGCCGATGGCACTGTTATTGACTATGAGAAGAAACAGGTGACTTTATTGGACGGCTACGTCGTGGATCTCGAACAGTATCAGGGATTGTACAACGACACGAAGAGGTACAATCTATCTCCAAGTCATATCGGTGAATTTGCGCTCAGTGGCCCGATATGGGGGAATCGGTTGACATTCGCTGCCTCCAGTCAGCTTTCACGAAATCACAGTTTTTTCCCGAATAGCAACGGGACATTATATATCTTCCAAGGGAAACTGAAGTTTGAAGTAACGCCGAGCATCAAACTCACCGCAAGTGGGCTTTTCAATCGCGGCGAAAGTCATTCCTATGGGGGTTCGCTCCGCTTTTGGCCCAGTGCCGTTCCGGTGGCAAATTCAAACGCGCGGAATACGTCCGTGCGACTCTCACATAATATCAACTCTGGGACTTTCTATACGCTGACGCTTGGACAATTTCATCGTTCTGGTGAGTCGCATCAACCCGGAAAGATGTGGGATCCATTGGAAAAGGCGTTTGATGAAAACGCATGGGATCCCGATAAATCCTTTGAGCAGAATCAGGAAGAAGGCAGGATCCGGAACCCGCCCCAACAGGCGTATAACGATACAACCTATTTCGTTGCAGGTGACAGTAATTCTTGGGGTTCCAGTGAGGCAACGACCTCAATCGTAAGAGCAGATTTTGCCAGCCAAGTTACGTCAAATCACCTGATTCAGACAGGCGTTGAATTCTTGGGATACGATCTCTATAATCTCAGCACAAGAAATTATGGAAGTTCCAACCTCTATATGGAGTATTATGATGTCCAGCCGCAGTCCTTGAGTATGTATCTCCAAGACAAGATGGAGTATGAAGGCATGATTGTCAACGCTGGCTTACGATATGACCTGTATAGTCCATCGGGTGCCTCACCCTCCGACCCGTTCGATCCGCTTGAATTGAACGACGATGGCACAATCAAACTGGATAAGAGCACTTATAAGGTTGGGCTTCCCATCATTAAAGATCCAGTGGAGGCTTCCACCAAGCACATGATCGCGCCGCGCCTCGGCATCTCCTTCCCGGTTACGGATCGGTCGAAGTTGCACTTTACGTACGGACATTACTACCAGATTCCAAGAGGTGATGACCTCTACGAAAATCTTAGTTTTGATATGCGGGGTGCAATCCGAAGAAGAGGAAATCCTGACTTAGATCCAGAGAGAACCATCGCTTACGAAGTCGGTATCATCCGGCAATTCACCGATGACCTAACGATTGACATCACCGGGTTCACCAAGGATATTGACAAACTCGTCAATAGCGTACACGTTGACATTACCAACGATTATAGCTACTTCCTTAATGATGAATTCGACGGTATGATCCACGGCATCTATGGTCGGGTGCAAGGTTTTGAACTCACGATTCGCAAGTGGCGGGCAGGTGGAAGTCCGGTCTCTGGAATGCTCAGTTACACCTATTCCGTCGCGAAGGGAAAAGGCTCCAGCCGAAATCTGGGTTACATCACCTACTACCGGCAGCAGCCTGACGTAACCGAAAGCCATCCACTGGCATGGGATCAACGTCATATCTTGTCTGGACTTTTGGACATCCAATTGCCCTTCGATTCGGCTGTCAATCTGATTGGCAGGTACGGGAGTGGTTTACCCTACACGCCTAACCCGAGATCACCAACCAAACCCGACATCAATTCAAAGCGTTACCCACCGACTTATAATGTTGACGCGCTCATCAGCAAACGGAGTCGGATTGGTGGATTGACCTACACCTTCTTTGCGGACATTCGGAACATCTTCAACACGAAAAATCTCGACGATCTCCTTGATGCAGTGACCTATGACCGATACGGTATCCCACTCGACAGCCAGAAGCATGCACATCCGCTGTCATGGAGTTCCCCGCGCCTGATTATGATGGGCGTGAGTTTAGATTTTTAGTTGAATAACCCAAGTTTCTACCTAACGAATTATAGATGTTTAAACAAGTTTGCAACCTCTTTCGCCACCCCGTATGAAGGTTAAGAATTTAAACGGGTAATTCTGAGACGTTCTATAAATGGTTTTCCCACGACAAGTAGGGTTCCGTTTGTAGTAGTGCGATTCATCGCACGTCGTGTTATCCAAGATTACCCAATTTATTTGTTAAACCTCATTAGGGGTGCTATTGCTTCGCAGTGAGAATAGAAAAGGAGTTATTCGTCTCCCGCACTCCCGGGGAAGCCCACACGGGAAACCTCATACCGTTGATTCCGGAGTGCTATGTAGATAAAGAACTGGCAACTTGGGTTTGAATAAGAAGATAAGGATGCCACAATGCGAATGCAAGAAATCGCAGAAGCCATAATAACATTAAGTCCCACTGATCGGCATCACTTACGGAAACTATTGAAAGAGCAGGGCGAAGGTGATAAACTGGAAGTATTTCATCAAGTCTTGCCGTCGAAAGGCTTAGTTAAAGAAGTAAAGAACCCTCCTGTCACTGACACGATTGAACGGCAACCCGTTGAGGTCAAAGGGAAACCTGTTTCGCAAACAATTATTGAGGAGCGGAATAGGGGGTGATCTACTGTATGGATAGTAGTTGTCTTGTTAAACGTTTACGGTATCCTGCTCACAACCAGAAACATTCCCATCCGCTGTCGTGGAGCTCGCCACGCTTAATCATGATGGGTGTGAGTTTGGATTTTTAGAAAGGAAAATAATGAATTGGACCCCTGAACAACTGCGGGATGAGTTCTTGTGCGTTGCCAAGTTAGGAGGAGTCGAGATAGAATTGGATGTTATCTATATTGACCCTCCGAGGAAGCCGCACAAGCCACCGATTTTGCCGGAAGGAAAAATCGCAGTATACGTATTCTATATGGAAGAGTGTGTTCTGAAGGTAGGCAAAGCCGGTCCGAAATCTGAGGCACGGTATAGGTATCAACATTACGGCACTCCCAAAAAAGGCAGTACTTTGGCGAAGTCGCTTCTGAAAGATGAGCGTGCTAAACTGGCGCCTAATCTAGATCCCAATCTAAATAAAGAAACTGTAGGTAAGTGGATTAAAGAAAACACTAATCGAGTCAATTTTCTTCTTGATGCCGATTATTATGGCCCTGTGCTCAACTTGTTTGAAGCATTTATCCAATGCCGGTTAAGACCCATTTTTGAGGGACCTAATCAAAGTAAATGATAAATCGAATGAAGGGGAAAACCAACTTCATCAAGAGTTATATAGTATGAAAACTGTTTATTATGAATATTAAATATCAAATTTTTGTTAGCTCTACCTACGATGATCTTAAAAAGGAGCGGGAACAAGTTCTAAAAGCTACACTCGAAATGGGCCATATTCCCGTTGGCATGGAGATGTTCTCTGCATCGGATGAGGAACAATGGAAAATTATCACGCGGCAGATTGATGAATGTGACTATTATGTCGTTATCGTCGCTCAACGCTACGGTTCAGTTGTAGAGGGAATTAGTTATACCGAAAAAGAATACGACTATGCAGTTGCCAAGAGTATTCCAGTACTTGGCTTCATAATAGAAAGTGGCGTTGCTTGGCCTACAAACCATGTTGATACAGATTCCGACCAAAAATCATCTCTTGAAGCCTTTAAAGCAAAACTAAGGGAAAAGCCTGTTAGTTTTTGGTCTTCTGCGTCCGATCTCTATGGAAAATTCTCTATCGCGTTGATGAAACAGATTACGTCAACACCACGTCCAGGGTGGGCACGAGCAACTGATGTGGTTAGTCCAGATCTTACCAATGAGTTATCCCGGTTGAGCAGTGAAAATGCTGAACTGCGATCCCAGCTTCAGGTAGCACTTCGACAAGCGGAAGACGATGAGATCGCCGAGCGTAGAAAAATAATTCAGACAATGAAAAAAAACAATATAACAGTTCCTGTTAGGTATGAATATGAAGACACATGGGAAAACAAAAGGAAAGTCTCTCTTTATCAACTTTTTTACCTATTGGCATCCGAGATAATGATAGAAAAGAGTACCGAGGATGTAATGCGTTTCATTGGGATAATGCTAAATCCCGACAAAAACTTTGTACCTCACAAACAGTATCCAGTCCCATTAAACTATGTAAGAAATTGGATTTCTGATTTTATCGCGCTCGGTCTTTTTGAACCATCGCAGAGACGCCATTCGGTAAGTGATATAAAGGAATATTGGTCTCTCACAGACCAAGGACGTGAAGTGTACACAGATATCAGACGTGCTAGGCTTGAGGAAGGGATCTCTGAACCAATTGATCCGGAATCGACAACACCAGATTCTGATGAATTGTAGTGATTTTGAAAGGCTACAACTTCACTAATATTTGTGGGAAGGAAGCGATGGTGGCTTACACCATTACAGAGGCCGGTATTGACGATGTAGAAGCCATCGTTGATGTGACACGCCGCAGCTTTGAAAACGCGTTCGACAAACCATTCTACATGGAACGCGAGGCGGCAGTCCATAGATGGAAGGCGTATCTCCGAAAGGAACACCATCCACGAGACGCAAAAGATCCTCGAATTGTTTATATCGCAAGCATCAATGGAAAAATAGTGGAGTTCGTAGCTGGACATCTGACAGAACGGTTCGGATTGGAAGGTGAACTCCAATCTATCTATGTTCTTCCAGAGCATCAAGGACACGGACTCGGAACGCAATTAGTTATCGCGCTTCCGAAGTGGTTCAAAAAGTGGGATGCGAAAGAGGTCTGTGTAGATCACAAGGACGGCAGTGAAGGCTTTTATATCAAACTGGAAGCAAGGTTCAACGATCACGGATGGCTGGTGTGGGACAATTTTCTTCAGGTCCTCGCGTTTGAAAAAGCACAGAGATGTGTGCGAAATCACATCTGTTAAATATGAATTCACGCTCATTTTAACAGCCGCCCCGAATGAAGAAGAAGTCATGCAACAACGTCCATGTTTTTTGTTTCTTTTGTGGATTCAGTAGTAGAAGTAAAGGTCCGAGGACTTCCATGTTTGACCGGATTCTCAGACGTATTCAACAAAAAGTTCGGAGGCTTGAGTATGTGATGTCAATTCACGCTGAAGAGGAGATGGCGGATGATAGACTAACCATTTTTGATGTGGAGCACGCTCTGCTCACCGGAAAGATTGTTGAAAGACAGGAAGACAGCCGGATGGGCGAGTGGAAATATCTCATAGAAGGTCAAACGCACGGTTCAGAAGTAGTGATTGTTGTAACGAAGTTGAGCTTAACGGGAAAATTAGTTATCATCACCGTCTATGTCAAATAAACAACAAGGAGTTAACATCATGGTATGCGATATTTGTGGAGAATCGGGGGTGCGTCAGCGTTACATTTCACGTAGTTACGGGCAAGGAGAGGCTCTTCTCGTCATCGAAGATGTGCCTGTGATGAGTTGTTCGCAGTGTGGCGAAAGTTATCTAACAGCACAAACATTGCATGAAATTGAGCGGATTAAACACCAGCGAGAAGGAATTGCGGTTAAACGCCCTGTAGCAGTTGCTGTTTTTTCATAACCGACAAGGCAACTCATCCTAATTGTGTCGATTGGATGGATACCATTTTTCCTAAAACTGTAAAATTTATTGTTTGATGTTGCTAAGGTGAAGTATGCCGTTTGTTGCTGAACTGTATTTTGACCCCTCAACCGAAGAACGCATTCGCGATGCATGGAAAGCCCTTGATGAGAAGGGGATTAGTGATTCTATGCCCAAAGGGGGGTACCGTCCGCATGTATCGCTTGGGGTTTGCGACCATCTTGAGACAGATTCGCTCGCACAGGAGCTTTCAATCTTTGCGGCGAGTATTGCGCCGTTTCGATTGTCGTTTCCCAACATAGGCATCTTTTCTACATCGGAAGGGGTTGTTTACTTAGGGGCAACAGTCACCGCGAAGCTGCTGAATGTACACACGGCATTTCATGAAATCTTCAAAAAACATGCAAAGGAACAACGGGAGTATTACACCGTTGGACGATGGGTACCGCACTGCACATTGGCTTTCGGTCTGTCGGATGATCAGATTGTTGAAACGGTAACCGTTTGTCGACAAATTGATTTACCAGTTTCCACGGAAGTCAAAGAAATTGGATTGGTGGAGGTTTCCCCTACAGGGTGTCGAGCACTACATGTGTGTAATCTCAAGTCGTAGAAGGAATAGAAGCGTTTCAGACGAATTCATAACATAGCAATGAATTTTGGAGGAATCCGCTTAAACAGCGAATTTACACTCATAAAAATTGTCCTATTCTGCATTCTGATTGCTTCAGCAGTTTTGGTGCTGCGGAACCTCGGGCATAGCGGGATTACCTATTGGGACGAAGGGTTTCACGCCGTTGTAGCCCGGAATTTGACGAAGCATCCGCTCAAATTCACGCTCTACGATCAACCGTGGCTCCCGTACGACTACAAAGGGTGGGGTGAGAACCACATCTGGCTACACAAACCGCCTGTCGCCATGTGGACAATCTGGCTCTCACACCTTATTTTCGGCATCAATACGTTTGCACTTCGATTGCCGTCTGCGATCAGTTTAGTCGTGACGGCATGGTTGACATTCCGAATCGCATCAGATCTCTTTGACAAGCGGACAGGACTCATTGCCGCATTTCTCCAAGCGTTTAACCCGTTTCTCTTTGAGTCCGTTCACGGCTATCGCTATTCGGATCATATTGACATCGCTTTATTGCTCTGGGTACAGGTTTCGTGTTGGTTCCTACTCCGCGCCATTCGGACGGGAAAACGGAAAAATTACATCTTATCCGGCGTTGCGATGGGTATTGCGTATCTGTCGAAAAGTTATCTCGCACTCATCACCTTTGGTATCGCGCTTGCCATTTGGTGTGTTAAGCGAGGCAAGCAGATCTATTATGAGAGACGGGTATCGGATAACGATAGGCAAAGCGAGGCAACGGACGCAAAGATTCGTATTCGTCTCAACGACATTGGATTGCAACTTTTAGCCGCTATTGCGACAGGAGCACCGTGGGTCATCTATTGCCTGATTTACTATCGCAAGGAATTTCTTTGGGAACACAAACGCGTCCTTGACCATCTCAACACAGATGTCGAGAGTTGGGGGGCAAGTTGGGATCGACCACTGTTTGACTATATGCCGCTGTTTTATCCGGTTTTCTATGCCGTCCTCGTTGCGGCGGTGTTGTGTCTAATCGTGGTCATGTTCAAACATTGGCAGTTAGCGGAACTTTTCGTATTAGCGTGGGGAATCGGTGTGATCGTTCCGCACACGCTCGCGGAGACGAAAACACCATCAGCAACGATGATTGCTGTGCCACCGCTACTGATGTGTCTCGCAGCTGTCATCAGCCGAGCGTGGCAACGACGCGACTGGATTTACACCTCTATTTGGATGGCAGGGATGCTCGCGATTACTATTATTTCTGGTGGGCGGACCCTCGTCAGGAGTCGTGATCAGTTCGATGGGCTCAAAAAGATCGCACCCTTTATCCAAACGAATTTCTGGATCGTTGAGCAACTTATTGGATTTGGCATACTATTAGCAATTTTCGCGGGTGTGTATATGCTCGTTCGCCGTCGTAATATTCAAAGGTGGGTATGGTTTGGACTCCGAACGGTCGCCCTGATAATTGCATTATTCTATGCAGGACGCTATGTGCAAGCAACTTACAAGGTCACGGAACGGAATAGTAGAATTCCTTTGTATGAAACAAGTGGACCGTGGCTCCAACGTGAAATGCCAGAGAACGCCTGCTTCTTTCTCGACGATGAGCGCGTCGGCGCGCACTTCGATTTGATGTATTATGCCGATAGGTCAACGTATCAGATTTACAATGAGCACATGAAAGAGCCTCGCGATTTCAAAAGCCAAGCCGGGATAGCACGTAAAGCGGGGGCGATTCCCTATCTTTTCTCTGTCAAAGAGATGATTTACAATTATCCGCTGTTCATCGAAGGCGAAGTGGACATCGGAAACGGAAAAATGCAACGGTATCGGGTTTTTGAGATTACGGAAACCCAATGATTAGGTGAATGGCAAGTTGTGAATTATAATTTAATACTTATATGAGAATTATATCACGCCGTGCTTTAAGAGAATTTTTGGGCAAAATATCCCGAGACTGCGGGATCTCTTCAAGCGTGGTATGCTAATGTGAAACGTGCCAATTGGAAAACACCATCTGATGTCAAAGCAATTTATCGAAATGCCAGTTTCATTCAGAACAACCGGGTAGTATTCAATATTAAAGGCAATTCCTACCGTTTGGTAGTGGCAATTAATTATCAATATGGCATTGTTTACGTCCGATTTGTTGGGACGCATCAAGCCTATAATAGGATTAACGCCGCTACAATCTGAGGTGATAACAATGGAAATTAAGCCAATTAAGACCGAAGCAGACTATGAGGCTGCACTGAAGGAAATAGAGCAACTTTGGGGATCAAACTACGGTTCACCAGAAGGGGATAAACTTGATGTGCTCGTCACGTTGGTAGAGGTATATGAAGAGGAGCATTATCCCATTCCACCGCCAGATCCTATTGAAGCAATTCTTCATTACATGGAAAATCAAGGGTTATCTGAACGCGATCTTGAACCTTATCTCGGTTCGCGTCCATGCGTGTCAGAAATCTTGACTCGTCAACGCAGTTTATCTCTGGACATGATTCGGAAATTGCACATGGAGCTTGGAATACCAGCGGATATTTTAGTGCAACCGTATGCATTACGAACAGCTTATGAACGTCTCTGATTTTTAACGGAATCATTTCTTGACTATATTTTCCAGCAAGAGCGATTTATTATCGCAACATTCAATAAATATATGAGGTGAAACGTAAACTATGAAATTATTACGATTTATATGTATATCTACAATTTTTGCACTCGTCGCGATATCGGCGAAGGCAGATGTGGATTGGAAAGCACTTGATGTAGGCAACCTATCGTCTGCTATCTATAATACCGCAGTCGTAGGGTTTCCCAGTAATCCTACAGCGAACCCATCAGGATGGTGGCCCGCAGGGACAAACGATTCCTATATCTATGAAGGAGACATCTGGATCGGTGCCAAGAAAAACGGTGAGGTAGGCGTTGCTGAGTCGGATGGAAGGCAAAGCGAAATTTGGCCCACTGACGATGTACCCGAGGTTGTCTCAAACAAACCCGGTGTGACGACAAAAGGAACGCCGACGAACCAAGCCATTATGTTCAAATGCTCCGATACAAACCCGGAGGCAAATAAAGATTTGATTCTGGGTTTAGAACTCGTGGTCAACGGATTTCAATGGAGTTACGCACCGCTCTACGATTTCTTTATTCTGGAATACAACGTCAAAAACGTTGGTAGCGACACGCTTGAAGACGTATTTATGGCGTTCCGATATGATGTGGACATCTCCAGTAACGAAACAGGAACAGCAAGCTACTCCGCAGATGACTTCGTGGCACTGGATCAGACACCGGATGCTCTCAATCCAGTGGATCACCCCAATCGTTACCTCTCTTACGGATTTTCCAACGCCTCCGCGCCGGGGTATATCGGCTTACGGGTATTAGATGCGTATATGGGGGAGAATGCTGAGGATCCAGCGGCAAAAATCCCTTTCGCCGCACACAAACGGATTACCATCTCTACCGACCCAACGACCGACGCGGAGATGTACGCACTTATCAGCACCCCCGGTGTTGAACCACTCCCCGCAAACTACGACGATCAACGTTTTATCCAGTCCTACGGACCTGTTGAGTCCCTCGCTCCCGGTGAGTCTTTCAATGTCATTATCGCTGTTGCGATTGGTGAAGGACTTGCGGGTTTGCAAGCCTCTTCGGACTGGGCACAGAAGTTATATAATGATGACTACATCGCACCGGCACCACCGCCTTCTCCATTGGTAAGTGTTTATCCTGCCGATAAACAGGTGACACTCGTCTGGGAAAGCGAAGGACGCTGGGTTGATGCTGGAGCCAACAAGAGTATCGAAGAATATGTTGATGTGACCGACCCGGAGAAAATATTTGAAGGATACCGAGTTTATAGGCGCGATGTCTCTTATGATGAATCTACTGGCAATCCTGTCGAAGATTGGACAATGCTAATGGAATTCGACCAACCGAGTGCCACCGGTAATTTCTTTACGGTCTCGCATGTCGGTAAGCAGTCGGATGCCACCATCGAAAGCGAGGGGGATGAACCTTTCTTTGCCGATTTCTTTAAAAACGCCATCTACATAATCAAATTCAACTCCAGCACAGATTTTGAAGTCGTTAACACGACGCTGTGGGAAGTTATGGCGTATAATCCGGAATTTCCGGCAAGTGGCGGTGGATATACTATTATCAAAGATCCAAATACATTTGAGCCGTATCCGGACGGGGCATATCGTTCCGGCGCGCTAATGTATTTTGGTGGACTCTACGTCAAAATTACCGACGGACCTTCAGGACCACCTGTCGCTGGCGACATTTTCCAAGTCGTCTCGACCCCCTCGCAGGCACTCGGTGAGGATGCAGGTATCAAAAATTTTTACACCGACGCTGGATTAACCAACGGACTTGAATATACTTATGCGGTGACCTCGTATGATACAGGCAACCCGAAAACCGGACTCATCTCGATGGAGAGTAGCCAGATCGAGACGATGGTTCACGTTGTTCCGCGCGCCCAGCCTGCAGGATATCGAGGACCTACTGCCGATATAGAACAGCAGGGACAGGGAACCGTTACCGTTGAACCGATGGTGCTCGCACCGAACAAGGTGACGGGGCATCAATACAAGATCGTCTGGTACGGTGCAAAGCAAACAGGTCCCGCGGCATACATCACGGGTCCCGGATATCAGCCACCCGCTTATGAGATCGTCGATATGACGACCGACCAGACTGTCGTTGAGCTACAATCCTTCGATTGGTATGACCCGGAACATCAAGAAGCCGTTGAAGTCCTTTCGCCGATGTTTGACGGTATCGTTCTGAGGATAACGGGGGTTGATGTATCCTACGGAAGCCCAACCGAAAACCCGATTAACGACGTTAAACTGACAGCAGGCTCGGTAACAGATTGGTCGGTGGACATTCAATCTCCAGGTTTCGGTGAGAATACCTGGCCCAACATCTTTTGGGCAACGTACTATCGTCCGCATACGTATTCGATCACGTTTGTTGACGATACCCACGTCAAGGTGGTGGATGAAGATACGGGTGAGGAAATTCAATTCAACGGCGAGCGCGCCGATGGATACGCCATTCTAACAGCCACAGGCTGGCGTGACACATATAATCCAGCGGAAACACCGGGTTTTTTCCGGATCTACATCCGAGGCGGCTACGTCTTTATAAAGGATCCGAACGGCGAAATCTCCTCTGGAGATGTCTTTACTGTTGAAATGGGAGGTATTAGCGCACCACAGGATGGAGATCAATTTCTCCTGAATACAAAAGGGGAGTCCCTTTCACCTGAAGATATTGAAGCCGATCTTGGGAAAATTCGTGTCGTCCCAAACCCTTATTTCGTTACAAATAGAGCAGTACTTTCCGAAGGAACGGACAAGATTTTCTTCACACACCTGCCACCGCGGTGTACGATACGGATTTACACGTTGGCGGGTGAATTAGTACGAACACTTGAACACGAGAGCACTGCCCTATTTAACCCGGGTGAACGGACACAAGGCGACAAGGGGGGGACGGCCTCATTTGAACTCCTCAATCGCTACAATCAGGCACTCGCAAGTGGCGTTTATATCTATCATGTTGAAGCCAGAGACGAAAGTGATGAAGTCATCGGTAACAAAATCGGCAGATTTGCGATCATTCGATAACACATTCCTTGTAGGAGCGAGTTCCAACTCGCGATACATTTCATCAAAAACCATAGCCCGTAATGGAATGGAGGGCGAATTTATGAAAGGCATGTCACATTTGAAACTCACGTTGTTCAACCGCAAGGAAAATTTTAAAAATACGCTATTATTTTTACTTCTTTTAATCTGGGGTGCTTCCAGTCATGCCACAACTAATGTTGGCACGGCGGGTGCCCAGTTTCTGAAAATCGGTCCCGGTGCCCGGGTAGATAGTCTTGGTGGTGCGTTCGGCGCGCTCGCCAATGATGTAACCAGTATCTACTGGAACCCTGCAGGGATAAGCCAACTCGAAAAAACCAGTTTTTCAGACACGCATACCGTCTGGCTTGCCGATGTCCGTTATAACTATTTGGCGTTCGCCACGCCGATAAAAAATATCGGCACCTTGGGCGCGAGTGTTACATTCCTCAATGTCCCTGATACGGAGATTACTACGCTGGCAAAACCCGATGGTACGGGTCTCTGGTATTCGGCTTATGATACCGCTGTCTCGTTGGCGTATGCCCGACAACTTTACGAACAGGAATCCGGCGTTAAGTTGTCTGTCGGTATTAATGCGAAATACATCCACCAACAGATCCATCGGGAAAGTGCCAAAGGGGTTGCTATTGATGTGGGAACCTTATACCATACCGGTTGGCAAAGTCTACGAATTGGGATGTGTTTCTCGAACTTTGGACCGGAGATGCGCTTCGGCGGTCCCGATTTGGAAAGCGGTGCTGAGGTTGCAGGGGACCCAAGGATAGCGGACTACCGTCCGTTTCCTGACACAACGAATCCGGCACAAAAAACGGAGTTAGAGACGATTGAATTCCCATTACCCTCGAATTTTCGGCTCGGACTCGCCTATGATATTATTGATTCTGGTAGCAATCTCCTCACCCTCGCACTCGATGCCAACCATCCCAACGACAACAATGAGCGGGTGAACATTGGTATGGAGTATTGGTACAAAAAAATGGCAGCAATTCGGGGCGGTTACAAATTCCGATTGGGAGAAGACCGCGTGGACGATGAGGAGGGGCTTACACTCGGCTTGGGTATCAACTTGAACCTTGGCAGGAGAGTCCTTTCTCTCGATTATGCTTACGCTGACTTCGGACGCCTACAACAGGTTCACCGAGTGAGTATGGGATTACAGTTCTAAAAGCGCAGCTGTACAGACAGAAGGATTAATTATGAACGGTGTCGCGAGCCGAAAATCGCGGGAGAGAAAATGAAAACGCAGACTTTTACAGCAAGCATTACGCAAGAAGACAAGTGGTTTATTGCACAATGCTTAGAGGTAGATGTTTCCAGCCAAGGTAAAAGTGAGGGTGAGGCAATTAACAATCTTAGAGAAGCGTTAGAACTCTATTTCGAGCCGCCTCGTCCAACCGTGATGCCAAAGATCCGCAAATTCGAGGTTAACATCGGTTCTAATGAAGCCACTTCCCTATCGGCAGATTAAACGCAAACTCGAAAAAGCAGGGTTTAGGATAGTTCATCAACGCGGCAGTCATGTAAAATTTGTCCGTGAGAGCGAAGGTGAAGTTCGCACGGTGATGGTCCCAAATCACCGTGAAGTCCGGATTGGAACATTGCGAACTATTTTACGCCGGGCAGGTCTAACACCCGATGAATTTGACCAACTTTAACCATTTTACTACTGGGGGCATTACACCGAACACGAGGACACCAAATATGACAGACAAACCGAATATTGTTTATCTCTTGGCCGACCAGATCCGTGCGTGTTCGTTGCCCGTATATGGCGATACACAGATCGAAACACCGCACATCGACCGACTCGCGCAGGAAGGCACTGTTTTTTCAAATGCAATCGCTACCGCGCCCGTCTGCACCCCCTACCGTTCTATGATGCTCACCGGACGGCATCCACAGACAACCGGGCATCTCATTAATTTCGTCAGAACCCGACACGATGAAATTGGACTCGGTGACGTTTTCAGCAGAAACGGTTATCGGACAGCGTGGGTCGGAAAATGGCATCTCCACACCGGTTCATTCCCCGAAATCGGCGGTCGCGACTACGTCCCCGAAGGGCGCGATCGTCTCGGATTCCAACACTGGCGCGGCTATAACTTCCACACCGACTATTTCAACGGGACAGTGAACCTTGACGATTGGCGGAACGAAAGATGGGAAGGCTACGAAACCGATGCATTGAACCGATACGCCTTCCAGTTCATGGATGACGTGGAAGACGATACGCCGTTCTGTCTGTTTGTCTCTCCGCATCAGGCGCACTCTACACCTTACGAATTTGCACCACAGGAATACTACGATCGACTGCCCACAAAACTCCAACTACCGGAAAATGTTCCAGATTCAGTCAAACAACAATCGTTAGAAATCTACCGACACTATCTCGCCATGACGTTAACGGTGGACGATATGCTCGGTGAACTGATGGCGTATCTTGAAAGAACGGGACTTGTCGAAAACACACTGCTCGTTTTCGGATCCGACCACGGTACGCAAGGTGGCGGACAAGGCATCAATTTCTGGGCGAAACGAGAACCTTACGAAGAATCCATCAAGGTGCCACTGATTATGCGTCTGCCCGGCGTTTTCGATGGGAATCGCACCTGTGACACGCTCACCTCCCCTGTCGATCTGTTCCCATCGCTCTGTGGATTATGTGGCATCCAGCCACCCCGAACTGTCGAAGGCTACGATCTGTCTGCCTCTTGGTGTGCTGAAACTAATGCCTTTGAACAGGATGCCGTTTTGACGATGAACTTCGGATCGACCTACGATTATCTCATTGATGGCAATGAGTGGCGCGGTGTGCGCACAAAAACACATAGTTACGCACGTTGGCTCGACGGTAAACGGATGCTGTATGACGTGAAGGCGGATCCGCTACAGATGAACAATCTGATTGATAAACCCGAAGCAGGATCGTTAGCCGACGAAATGGAGAACACCCTCACAAACCTGATGGATGCTCGCAACGACGAACTCCAACCCGCGACAAGTTACACGGATTGGTACGATCTACAGCGCCGTATCGTCCGTAACGCCCACGGTCCCCTCGGCGACCCAGAGGACGAACCCGATTGGTCGCTCTTAAAATGATTTGACAATAGCCTTCGGAATAGGATATAATGCTATTGACTTTAGCAGACACCGTGGCATAGATATCCCTTTACAAAGGAAAGAGTAAAATGACTAACGAACGGCTAACCCTCCAAGAGATAGAGCAAAAATACCCGGATGCTTGGCTGCTTATCGTTGATTGCGAAATTAACGAAAATACTGAATTACTGTCCGGGGTTGTTGCTCTTCATAGCAAATCTCGAGAAGATATTCACAATGCCTTAATGCATCACAAAGGACGCGTCGCCATACATTCTACGCGTGAAGTTCCAGAAGGTGTAGAGTACATATTGTAATGGCACGTATCCGTTTTGCTCGCATACGCGGGTTAATTATTCTTAATCTTGAAGTAGGAGGCATTAACAAAAATGACTCCAATTTTCTCCCCGTGGCCCTAGATACCGGTGCTTCAAATACAACTATACCACCAAAAGTTGCTACCGCCTTAGGATATGACTTATCGGATCCAAAGGGTGAGGTGGAAATTATCACCGGAGGTGGCATTATTGCTGCAAAAATTATCGCCGTGCGTAAATTAACCGCTGTAGGAGAAACTATTGAGAATATTGATGTTTCCTGTCATGATTTACCTGAAAATTCATTAGTAGATGGCGTATTAGGCATGAATTTTCTGGAGCATTTTGATATTGACATCTCGTTTTCAACAGGGACGATTGAACTCCGCCCATACTAACAATATCTCATAAAAGTGTGAAGTTTTAATCTCGCTTTCCCACTCTTCTCGCTGGCGAGGTTTTCCGACCTCACAAACGGTAGATGCGGTTTCCTAACCGCACCGGGCAAACGCAGAAATCACATCATTACTCAAAAATTCCTCTTGAGTCCCGTAGGGTTTATTTCCTTGGATATTTCTTCAATATGTCTGTAGAATAAGTACGTTAACATAAAACAGAGCCCCGTAGGGGCGGCATTTGTAGAGTGGAAAGAATCCGACACTTATGATGCACAAAGCTTATGAGACGGGGTAACACTTTATCAACGCAAATACATGTTGCTTTCTGAATATCTCTGTCAACACCTAAAATCGTTGCTGCTAAAAGTCCCGCTACGTAAGTCCTATGGATATAAAATATACCGAGTCTGATACAGGATGCCAATTTTGAATTACCAGCGTAGCTGGAGTTAAAATTATTCTAGTAGTCTGTCAACGTTATTTTGACTTTTTGTAGGTCGGGTAGAACGGAGTGAAACCCGACAAAATCGGGCGAGCACACCTGTCAGTTTAGATGTGACAAACTACTAGGAGGTGAGATCAATGTCAGTCAAAACAATAGAAAAAGACTTTATTAATAAAGTCTCTGCAGAAATACAACTTTCAGCAGATGGCAGAGATCGTTTCCTCGTCTCAACTCCTTTCCATTTCAGTGATGGGGATCAGTTAGTTATTGTCCTGAAAAAAATGGGAGATAGGTGGGTGCTCTCAGACGAGGCGCATACCTATATGCATCTTTCATACTATATGGACCAACAGAGACTGCAGAGTGGGAATCGCCAGAAGTTGATTTTAAAAGCGTTATCCATGTTTCAAGTAAAGGACTATGATGGAGAATTAATTCTTGATGTATCCGATGGATGTTATGGAGAAGCTCTTTGTGACTTTGTCCAAGCTCTACTCAAGATAATTGACGTTACATACTTGTCAAGAGAAACGGTTAGATCGACATTTATGGACGATTTCCGAGCCTTTTTGTATCAAAAGTTAGAATCAAACCGTATGATATTCAACTGGCAACATCCCACGAATGATCCCGAAGGGATTTACAAAGTAGACTGTAGAATAAACGGAAAGGTCCCACCCCTATTTGTGTTTGCACTAAATAGTGATACGAAGACCCAAGCAGCAGCACTCACGTTACACCAATTCAAGGCGTGGGGTGTTGACTATCGACCTCTGGGTATCTTTGAAAAAAAGAATACGACCACTCGCGATGTATTTTTACGTTTCAACGATGTTTGCGAAACACATTTCACCGACATAATCGAAAATAGCGAAGAAATCGGACAATATTTGCAAAATTATATATCAAATGGAGCATGAGACTTATTGTCATAACGCTAACTTAAAAACGCTACTTTAGCGATACGGAGAACCCATGACCCAACCTGACATTATCCAAACGATCCTCAAAGACAGCAATTACGACATTGACCTATTCAACGAATCCGAAATTCAGGCGTTGCGAGCAGAGATTCATATCCAAACGGTCAAAGGTAAAGAGACTCCATTTATCCGCTGTCCTATCCGCAGAAAAGCCATCCAGTTAAAACCTGAAGAACTCATCCGTCAACTTTACGCTGCACGACTTTTGAAGCGATACCGTTATCCGCGAGAACGTGTCCGGTTTGAACACCTCGTCAACTTCGGTAGAGAAAGGAAACGCGCTGATATCGTCATCCTTGACAAAGACCGTCCCGATGATACCCCGTATATCATTGTTGAAGTAAAGAAACCGAAACTCCAAGACGGTAAAGACCAACTCCGCTCCTACTGCAACGCGACTGGCGCGCCCATTGCCGTATGGACAAATGGCCAACAGATTTCACACTACCACCGAAAAGACCCGAATTATTTTGAAGAGATCACCGACATTCCGAACGCCGATCAGACGCTTGCCGACATACTCAACGAGCGTTTTACGCTCAAGAACCTTATCCTCAAGGATAAACTCGCAGCGGAGCGGAAATCCTTAAAAGACATCATCTTGGAATTAGAGGACGAGGTCCTCGCCAATGCGGGTGTCGATGTTTTTGAAGAAGTTTTCAAACTCATCTTTACCAAACTCTATGACGAATTCAAGAGCCAAAACGACAAGACGGTTATCAACCATTTCTTACAGCAAAGCATCAACATGGCTATACAGGAAACAGATCAGGATTACGAGGTTGCGCATCGAGATTATGAGATGCTCAAGAAAGCCGTTGAAGCCATCAACGACGATGGTTTTCGGACTATGGCGTTTAGGAACACAGGGCAAACCCCCACCGAACTAAAAACCAAAATTCAGCGGCTTTTTGACGAGGCAAAAGAGCAGTGGTCAGGGATTTTCTCCGAGGGTTCAACATTTAAACTTTCCGACAGTCACCTTTCTGTCTGTGTGTCCAGTTTGCAAGATATAAAGTTGTTCAACTCCAATTTACAAGTTGTAGATGAAGCATTCGAGTATCTGGTTAGTAAATCTGCCAAAGGCGAAAAAGGGCAATACTTCACGCCGCGGCATGTGATTGATATGTGCGTGAAGATGCTCAACCCGAAACGTGGAGAGTATATGATTGACACCGCCGCTGGGAGTTGCGGATTCCCCGTACACACCGTTTTCAAGTTGACTGGACAGACTTTTACCAACGCTGAAATTCCGCCAGAGGACCAAGAAGATGTTCTTAAAGTGTTTGGCATTGACTTTGACGAAAAGACCGTCAGGATCGCCCGAACCCTCAACCTAATCGCTGGGGATGGTGAAACGAACGTCTTACACCTCAACACACTTGACTATGAACGTTGGAGTGACAGAGCTGAAAGAGATAGGATATGGATTATGACCTACGGCAGGGGATTTGATCGGCTCAAGGCACTCAGAGCTGAACCGGACGGAAACAGACTTTTTAACTTCGACATTCTGATGGCAAATCCACCCTTTGCGGGAGACATCAAGGAGAACCGTATCCTTCATCAATACAAACTCGGCTTTAAAGGGAACGGCACCGCGCAAAGCAAAGTCGGACGCGATATCCTGTTTATTGAGCGCAACTTGGATTTTCTCAAACCGGGTGGACGCATGGCGATTGTGCTGCCACAGGGCAGGTTCAACAACACATCCGATAAATATATTCGCGATTTTATTGCTGAACGTGCGCGCATTTTGGCAGTCGTCGGATTGCATACCAATACCTTCAAGCCTCACACCGGCACCAAAACGAGCGTTCTGTTTCTGCAGAAATGGGACGACGATCCAGTTGACGACTACCCGATCTTTTTCGCGGTGAGTGAAAAAGGCGGCAAGGATAATTCTGGCGATTATGTTTTTCTCAAAAATAGCGATGGGCAGTACAAGTTAGACGAGAACGGACATCTGATTATTGAACACGACTTACACAATCACGATGAGGAATTGCCCGACGGCATTGCTGAAGCCTTTATTGAGTGGGCACAGGATATAAAATTAAGTTTTTGGAGTTAAAATGTCTGAACCTAAGAATTTCGCTTTTGAAAATTTTTCTTTTTGGAAGGAAAAGTCACAAATTGATTATCACTCTCTTTTTCTATTTTTGTGGTTAGCGCTAAACGTTTGGATGAAAAATCACATTCCTAAAAAAAAGAAGGAAGAGAAGGAAGAGAAGGAAGAGAAGAAAAAAAGAATTGGTGATCGAGATAGATTGGATCTGCTAAAACGCATCGGTAGTGATCTACTGGGTGCATTTAGCAGATTAATTCTTGCAAAGAATGCCGATGGAGAACGTTTTAGAGCTGAATTTGGGGAATTACACGATGCTTTGGTAGGTGCTCGTATCCAATATAATAAGGATAGATGGAGAAATAAAACAATTGATTTTGAATGTTGCATTATTGACTGGAACAATGGAGATCCACAGTTTGAATCTATATTAGTGTTAAAAGAAATTGACGATGAAACACCTTCTTACAATTACATTGAATTAAATGATAACTTATCTGTTGTAAACGATCCCGAAATTTTATTTAAAGCTTATATGGAAATAGTTTATCAAATTCGCAATACTCTGGTTCACGGAGATTTGGACACAAATATTGAGGATATTGCACACACAAGAGTTGTGCGGCAGCTCTACATAACACTTTCAATGGTAATGGAGGATATTTAGTGCCCTATTCAATTGTTAATTACCAATCCGTATTAGATTCTTCTCATTCCATGCGACTTGATGCCGAGTTTTTCCGCCCCGACTATCTGGAAATTCAACAGCAGCTTGAAGAAATCAGTTCGCATAAGTTAATCGATTTTCAAGTCAAGATAAGACATCCTGTAGAGATAAAGCGAAATTATGTCGATGATGGCGTTCTGTTATTAAGAGGACAAAATGTTCGCCCGCTATCCATTGATCTGACATCTAACCCCGTTTATATATCGGAAGAAGACGCAGAACGTTTGAAGGAAAACACCATACGCTATAAAAACATTCTGATAATGCGATCAGGAGCAAATGTTGGTCAATGTGCTATCTATCTTGAAAATAACAATGCTATATCAATGTCCGACACCCTTGTTATCCAAAGTGGAAACTTGAACCCTTTCCTGCTAACTATTTTCCTCAATACCAAATATGGAACAGCATTAATAGAGAGAGGCAAATACGGTAGCGCACAACCTCATATTGCTCCGCCTTTTTTATACCAAATTCCGATGCCTGTTTGGGATGTCCTACCGTCCCTAATCGAAAAAACCTATCTCCAGTCGAAGGGTTTAACGGAACTATCAAAAACGCGATATCTTGAAGCTCAAACCATCCTACTCTCTGAACTCGGACTTGCCGATTGGCAACTAACGCATCAGTTAACCTTCGTCAAAAACTTTTCAAACACCGAGCGTGCGGAACGTATTGACGCGGATTACTTCCAACCGAAATATGATGATATTGTGAATGCCATTAGAGAATATCCGGGAGGCTGGAATACACTGGGAAATCTGGCGTGTTTGAAGGATAGTAATTTCAATCCTGATGCTGAAACAGAATACAACTACATTGAACTTGCTAATGTTGGGAGCAATGGCGAAATAATTGATTGCATGGTGGAACAAGGAGAAGATTTGCCAACCAGAGCACGGCGCAAGGTAGCTGCTCGAGATGTGATTGTTTCATCTATTGAAGGGTCGTTGGAAAGTATCGCTCTAATAACTGGGGAATACGATAGTGCTCTATGTTCTACCGGATTTCATGTTGTCCAGTCAGATGTGCTTAATTCCAAAGTTTTGCTCGTGCTTTTAAAAAGCATTGTTGGACAGTTACAACTCAAAAAAGGGTGTAGCGGAACAATCCTTACTGCTATTAACAAAGGAGAATTCAGTAAGATTGCCATCCCAAAAATCAGAGCAGAGAAACAAACTGAAATTCAACAGAAAGTGCTTGAATCCTTTAGTTTACGCGATCAGGCAAAGCATCTTTTGGAACATGCCAAACGCGCTGTAGAAATCGCAATCGAGCGAGACGAACAGGCGGCTATCGACTGGTTGGATTCTATAGATGCGTCTGAATAAGATACTTTTCCTCGACCCCAATAAGCCAAACTTTTGATACGATCAATTTCTTCTTGAGATAGTTTTTCTTTCATCGTGGCAAATACTAATATAGATCCCGGGAATGTCTCCGTCAACAATTCCATTTTATTCACATCATCTTGTTCAAAAACATCCTTGCCGAAACTCTTGGCTTCACCAAACACTGTTTCGGTAGGATGAGCTGTTCCAAAGATGGGGCGAATTGATCGCAAAAATTGCTGTCCCATTCCAAAAATATCTTTGCGCCGATACCATAATATAAAATCAGTTTCTGCCTTCTTACTTGTGGGTAATTCCATTTCTTGAGCAGAAGACTAAGTTAACTCTGCTCGATCAAATCCGCCCATTACATCGGCAAAGAAACGCATAGCAAGTGAAGCAGCATATCCACCTTTGGCATAATCAGGCAGAGCAAATGGCCCTATAACCCTATAAGACTATTTGGAATTTTTACCATCACGCGGATCTGTAATTGGGAAGTTAAACTGTTTGCGACAGAAATCACAAGTTAGGGAACCAACCTTGGACTGGGAAAACTACTGAGGGTTTGCTACTCGAAAATTCCTTCTACATAGTTGTCAATTATCAGTTGTCAGTAGGAATCGCGAGCACAGTTCGCTCCTATAAAAAAAGGGTGATGTTAAAACTTGTTTGCGATATTTAGTGTCCCAATGATATGATAGGCATATACCTACACTGAATGATGTGAAGATTTGTATCTTTTTTCATTCCTACCCGTTTCGTACATTCGATACTCCTGAGAAAAGAAAAAAACTCACTTGGTATGGTGTAATTTGCGTAAAATATGCAATATATGCAAATTTTTATTGAATTTTTTTGTTAAATTGTCTATAATATACATAGATTCTACATTCGCGTAGAATTTTAACAAACAGGATAGGAGGATTAAACATGAAACAGGAGCGCTTGACAATCGATGAGATGGTGCAGCAGTACCCTGATCGATGGCTATTTATAGTCGATTGCGAACATAGCGCAAGTACCGAACTCATATCAGGGATAGTTGCCGTTCACAGCCCCTCGCGTGATATTATTAACAAGGCATCAGCGAAATATAAAGGGGGCGCGGCGATACGCTACACAGGCAAACTACCAGAGGGGAGATTGTACCTTCTGTAATGCAAAGGATTCGCTTTCAACCTGTATCTAATGTTATACTGATACCTATTAAAGTGATGGGTATTGATGGTAACAGTTTCCGGGATATTGAAGTAGCACTGGATACTGGTGCATCGACTACATCAATTCCAATATATGTTGCTTCGGCTTTGGGATACAGTATCTCAAAGCCGAAAGATAGAAGGGAAGTCGTAACAGGCAGTGGTGTTGAAGAAGTGCCAGTTATTGAAGTCAAAGCACTAACTGCCATAGGGCAAACTATAGAGAATATTGAGGTTATGTGCCTTGACTTACCCCCGGAAATACACGTTGAAGGTGTATTAGGCTTAAACTTTTTGATGAATTTTGATGTTAATATTTCCTTTTCAAAAGGAATTATTGGACTCACCTAAAAATATAAGAGAATATAAGGGCTGTTGAAATTCATTACCCCTTGTATTGAAGTAAAATATCTAACTAAAGCAGTAAGATCAAAACAACCTGTGGCAAGTGCTGATTGCCTTGATAGCCAACAAAAAGGCCTGGAAGTGGTATTTTTCCACTTTCAGGCCTTTTTGTATGCTGTTGTTATTGAGTACGCTTGGAAAGATAAGCACCTCCGGCTCCAAAAAAATACTAATACGATACGTTAATTATATTTTCACATTCGTGTTTTCACGGAGAGACGGCATATTGCATCTCAGCAACCCACGTCCTGCCTATGCCCGTAAAAACCTCCGTGAAGCCTCCGTGAAAGTGAGGGTCCCTTCAGAACATTTATCGGAAGATATATGATAATCTGTCCAGCACCGAATTCCTCCGTTCAAACCTCGCCAGTTAACCGCACTGAAATCCGCCGATCATTTTCAGAGTAGTATTTTACGCTGAAATGCCAAAAAAACACGACTCACCTTGATTCTTCGGTGTTTTTTCCGTATCCATTTTTCTCATTTTACTCTGAATACTCTGAAATCCGAGCACTTTTCCAGAGTTTCACTGCCCAAAAAATCCGCGAAACCCGTTGAATTAAAAATATCTATTGTGATACAATAAATGTTTGAATAATCAATCCGAACGGAGCGTGCTAAGAAAAACAGATATGACTCTTCAAGAAATAATTTTAGCGTTAGAGAAATTTTGGGCAGATCACGGATGCATCATCCAGCAACCGTGCGATATAGAAGTCGGCGCAGGCACATTTAACCCCGCAACATTTTTGCGATGCCTCGGCCCAGAACCGTGGCGAGTCGCGTACGTAGAGCCTGTGCGCCGTCCAACCGACGGCAGATACGCAGAAAATCCCTTCCGTGTCGGAGCATATTACCAATATCAGGTGATACTCAAACCAGCACCTGAGAATGTGTTTCCCCTCTACCTTGAGAGCCTTTATAGTCTCGGCATTTCGCCCCGTAAAAACGACATCCGATTTGTGGAAGACGATTGGGAATCACCAACGCTCGGTGCCTCCGGACTCGGTTGGGAAGTCTGGTGGAACGGCGCAGAAGTCACACAATTTACCTACTTCCAACAGATGGGTAGCATAGACCTTGATCCGATTTGTGCTGAGATTACTTACGGACTTGAGCGCATCGCACTCTACTTGCAAGATGTCGATGACTTTTTTGAGATTCGCTGGAACGAACACGTTAATTACGGGGATGTCCATCGGCAGAGCGAGGTAGAATACTCGACTTACAACTTCGAACATGCGAATGTTGATATGCTTTTTGAGTTGTTTAGCACGTATGAGAAGGAAACGCACGCGTGCTTGGATGCAGGGTTAGTGCTACCCGCAACCGATCATGTCTTGAAATGCTCGCATACCTTCAACATGTTGGACGCACGCGGGGTCATCAGTGTCACGGAACGGGTAAGCTACATTGAACGTGTCCGACGGCTCGCACAGCGGATAGCGCGCGCCTATGTCAAACAGCGAGAAGAGATAGAACACCCACTTCTCGGAAAATGGACTGCGGTAGGAGGGATTTGTAATCCCGACGCTTCTGAAATACAAGAAGGTGAGACCAGTACGCAAGAGACTGCTGACCTCCTGTTTGAAATCGGCACGGAAGAGATACCTGCGAGTTATGTCCCGCCTGTTCTTGAGCAGTTGCGCGAGATCGCGACCGAATCCCTTACGAACCATAGAATCCCGTTTGGCGAAGTTGAAACACTCGGTACACCACGTCGTATCACGCTCAGTATAAAGGACATAAAGACACTTCAGGAAAGCCAAGAGACAGAGGTGGTGGGCCCCCCCAAACGTATCGCCTACGATGAAAACGGCAAACCGACAAAGGCGGCAATCGGCTTCGCAAAGACGCAAGGCGTTGAACTCGCGGCACTCCGCATCGTTGAAACCGAACGAGGGGAGTATGTCGCTGCTTCCAAACTCGAAACAGGAGTCCCGGCACGAGAGATCTTAAAAACACTGTTAACTGAATGGATCGAAGCACTCCGTTTTCCGAAGACCATGCGCTGGGAGACCGAATCCGAAGAACCGCGTGCCTTCGCTCGCTTTGCGCGTCCTATCCGGTGGCTCGTGGCGTTACTCGGAGATGAGGTCGTCAACTGCACTTACGGCGCGGCACACGCAGGACGGATAACCTACGGGCATCGCTCCTTACATCCTGAACCGGTAACGTTAACTTCTGCTGAATTAAGTGCCTATATTGAGAAACTGCGTGCTGTTGGGGTAATCGTCTGTCCGAAAGAGCGCAGAGGAACAATTGAAAAGCAAGTAAGAGACGTTTTCGAGGACGAGGGATGCCTTCCAAAACTGGATGAGGAATTGTTGGATACGGTGAACTATCTTGTGGAAAACCCGCAACCGATCGTCGGCAATTTTAGTGAGTCGCATTTGGAGATACCCTCTGAAGTGCTGATTACCGCTATGAAGAAACATCAACGCTATTTTCCGATGTGGAGAAGTGAGTCCGTACTCGCCGCGAAGTTTATTACGATTTCTAACGGAACAGACGGCAATATTGACGGAGTTCGGCACGGGAATGAACGCGTCCTCCACGCCAGACTCAACGATGCCGAGTTCTTCTACAGCGAAGACCAGAAAACCAGCCTCGCCGATAAGGTTGAGCGTTTAGGTTCAGTTGTCTTCCACGCGAAACTCGGTTCACTCTTAGATAAAGCGGAACGCCTTAAAGCGTTGGTTCGGTTCATCGGTACAGAACTGCAAGCGCCGGAAACAACCACCCGTCATGCAGAACGCGCAGCGTGGCTCTGTAAATCGGATCTGACGACGTATATGGTAATTGAATTCCCGTCATTGCAGGGAATTACTGGGAAATATTACGCACAAAATAGTGGAGAAGCCGAGCCTGTCGCAACTGCTATTGCTGAGCATTACCAACCACTCGGTGCCGATACACCCCTACCCGAAACCGAAGTCGGTGCGCTTGTTGCTATCGCCGATAAACTCGACACGATTGTCGGCTACTTTGGTATAGAAGAACGCCCCACAGGTTCGCAAGACCCGTACTCGCTACGACGACATGCACTCGGCACGATCCGAATCCTCCAAGACCGGAAATTGCCGCTCTCTTTAGATGCTGTTGTCGAAAAAGCGATCTCCCTCTATACCGTCGAATTAGCCGATGATACACGAGCGAGTGTCCTTAACTTCATCAAAGAACGTCTACGCGTTATCTTGCTACAGACACATCAATACGCCCCAGATCTTGCCGATGCTGTTTTGGCGGTTGGTGTTGTTGACATCATTGATATTCTCAAACGCGCCAGCGCACTTGCCGAATTTCGCTTGACACCAAATTTTGAAGAAGTGTATAATGCACTCAATCGGGTACTGAGAATTTTACCATCGGACGCGCCAGAAACTGTAGACGCTACGCTCCTCTGCGACGATGCTGAAAAGCAGTTGTCCGACTGTATCACTGAGGCGGAGTTGGGTTTCAAGCAGAGCATTCAGGAACGCGACTACGCGAAATTGTTGACGCAACTCGCCGCTTTACAGCCCGCAATAGACACATTCTTTGATGATGTTTTGGTTATGGCGGAGGAGCCAGCACTGCGCACAAATCGATTGGCTTTATTGAACCAGATCGGACGGAATATCTATGCTATCGCAGACCTGACAAAACTTGTAATCGCTGGGAATTAAAAAGTTACTGTAGCCTGCAACATCGGCGCAGGCGGATATACGGAAAGGATGGAAGAAGTCTTAACCTACCTTACCGAACCGCAAGGTATAATTAAAAACCCTGCAACAACGGCGCAGGCGGATATACGGAAAGGATGGAAGAAGTCTTAACCTATCTTACCGAACCGCAAGGTATAATTAAAAACCCTGCAACAACGGCGCAGGCGGATATACGGAAAGGACGGAAGAAGTCTGAATCTACCTCACCGAACCGCAAGGTATAATTAAAAACCCTGCAACAACGGCGCAGGCGGATATACGGAAAGGACGAAAGAAGTCTGAATCTACCTCACCGAACCGCAAGGTATAATTAAAAACCCTGCAACATCGGCGCAGGCGGATATACACCGAGGATCCTTCTTCATTCAACACGCTTGACCGAACCGCAAGGAAAAATTAAAAAATGAAGCAACACCTCTTATGTAATATTTTGAAAATCTGTATCCATCTCTCACTTATCGTAGCTACTGCCCTTGTGATAGGATGTGGTGAGAAAGAGAACAGGGACATTATTGACGCGCGAGCCGCTATTGTTCGCGGGGATTATGCTGCCGCAGAAGTAGCGGTTCAGAAGACAGACACTGGGAATCAGGAGGCGCGGTATCTGAAGGCTTTCTTACAAAACCGAACGCGCGCCGAGACAGAAAATTGGCACCAAGCGATTGCACAATCGAACACTTATCTTGAATCTTTGGCGACAGACATCCTCGCTATTTCGTTGCAAGAAGATCCGGATTCTGACGAACTGGATCGACAAGAAAGACTTGTCCGATCGCAGAACGCCATCTCTGGACTCTTCGCTGTGTCGCTTGCTGAAGCCGTCGAACAACGTCCAGAATTGCTCTCTGAACTCGTCGCGCATGCGGATGCTGCTGTCGTTATAGGGCTTTTAGCCGCAGAAAAATGCTATCAACCCAACGCGCTTGCAGCAGTCTCGAAACTCGCCATGAAACTCGGAAATGGGGAAGCAGTTGTTGAACTGTTGCGGCAGGCGACGCACCATACAGATACAGCCATACAAAAAGAAGCAGTCCGTTATCTCGGTGCGATGCGAAACCCTGAACTTATCCCAATCTTTGAAGAAGCTCTTGCTGAAACGAAGAATGCCCCTGAGGTTGCCTACAGAGCAATTGTGGCACTGGAACAATCAATGGGTTCTGTTGTTGAAAGTGCAGCCATTGTACCGGGACTCCAACTCGCCCTCAGAAACAATAGCGCGCAAGTACGAATGCACGCCGCTAAACTCCTTGGGAGCATTCAAGCAGAAACGGCTGTTCCCGATCTCGTCCGACTTCTCGCAGATCCGAACAGTTACGTCAAAGATACCGCTATAGATGCGCTGAATCGTATAGGGGAACCCGCCGTTGCTCCACTACTTGAGGTGTTGGACACTGGTGCGCGAAACCTCATCCCTGATGAGGACATCGGCTTTGCGACGGAATACCGGTACATCGCGAGTGCTTACATTGATGGTTTGTGGATGAAAAAATATAGGATCGGAACCTTATCAGCCGCAATCCAAGCACTCGGGTTACTCAAATTGGGAGATGGGGTGGAACCACTCATAAACGAGTTGGCAAACGAAGACTTGCAGGATGAAGCATTGGCAGCACTCGTCGAGATGCGAGGCGTTGCTGTCCTACCGATGATTGACGCGCTCAAAAACAGTTCAAGTGAAATTCGGGTGAAAGTCGCTGACGCACTTGGGCAAATCGGTGATCGGCGTGCAATCGTTCCACTTATTGAAGCATTAGACAGCGACCCGTACAAAGAGGTAAAAGCACTTGCAGCGGTCGGGCTTGGTAATATGCGTGCCCGTGGTGAGAATAACAGAGCAGTCATCGCTCTCACGAACGCGCTTTCCTATGACGATACTACCGCGACAAATGCAGCGGAGGCACTCGGAAAAATCGGCGTATCCACAGATGATGCCGTTCAAAATTTGATTGTCATAGCGATGGAAAAGAATATGCGAGAAACCTTACGTGTGGCGGCTCTTACGGCACTCTGGCGACTCAAGCCTGAAGAAGCAACACAACCGATGCTACTTCTGATGTTCAGTGACGAGACCAGTCCGACCCTACGCGCGAATGCTGTTAAGGTGTTGAGCCGAATCCAAGCTCCGGAAACGGTTCCTGTGTTACGCTGGGTCCTTTCCACACAATTTGACGAAATTTCAGATTTCCAACGGCACATGAAGCGGGAGTACAAAACGCTGGATGTGCTCCGAACACAGGTTGACTCCTTTCAGATTCAATGGACGCCTGACTATCCACGCGCAAACTATCGGACATGGGGTGAACTCAAACCGATTCCAAGTCTTGTTCGGAGTGAAGTCGCTCGAACACTCGGTATCATCAAGGGGGACGCTGTCGTAGAACCTCTGGCAAACGCACTTCAGGACGATGGACGCGCAACCGTGCGACAAAGTGCCGCGTGGGCATTCGGTGAAGTCATGGGGGATGACGCAATCCCACCGCTGGTTACTGCGTTGAAAAAGGATAAGCAGGGCGCTGTCCGACAGGAAGCAGCGATCGCGCTCGGAAAAATAAAAGGGCAGAAGGTTGTCGATCCGCTGTTAGATGTGTTGCGTGATGATAAGTATGAAACAACCCGTTTCCAAGCAGCAAAGGCATTCCGAGAGATTCAAGCCGGGGATAAAGGGCTTGTTGATATTGTCAAGAAGGGCTTGGGAAGCTTTGATGATGGATACGAAGTGCAATCTGTTCAAGACGAGGTAATTGGCGCATTAATCAAAGATAACAACATTCCAACAGCCCAATTTGCGCTCGATGCACTTAAATCTGCGGATGATGAGTGGGTACGATGGGCACTTGTTCATGTGATCGGAGCGTCAGCGAAAAAAGTTGGCGTTGATGCAATGCTCGAGGAATTGAAGCACCCAAGTTATGTCGTCCGCAGACGTGCCGCTGAATCGTTAGGTGGATTCAAAGAGCGTCGGGCTGTTGAACCGTTGATCGTTGTTCTCGAAAACATCGATGAGATGAAGTCCGTTCGTGCGGCGGCGGCAGTCTCCCTTGGTGCGCTTAAAGATGAGCGTGCCTCCGCATCGCTGCTAACTGCACTCTCCGATGAAAATGCTGAGATCCGATGGCGAGCCGCTGCCGCCTTGGGGAACCTCAAAGATGCCAAAGCGATTCCGCGACTGAGTGAGATTGTTGAAAATCCGTTAGAACCAGATGCTGTTCGCGATGCTGCTGTAGCCGCACTCGGCAATATTGGTAATAAGGCAGCTGAAGCTGTGTTGATTCGCGCTTTAGATACCCGAATCGGGGATATCTCAAAGAACGCTATTGTTGCTTTAGGGAAACTTGAAAGTGAAACAGCGGTTCCCAAGTTAATCGCTATCTTGGAAGACAAGCAAATAGCATTGGACGCGAGTACGGATGCATTGGCTAAGGCCTCTTCTCGGACAAAAGCCGCGACAGCACTTGGTGAAATTGGAGGCACGCGTGCCGCTGAAGCGATTGGCAAACGCCTCATTGACGATACCGAATATATCGTCGCACTTGAGGATGCCGCGAACAGAAAAGCCATTGGGGCAGACGATCTGAAACGAAATTGGAGTTGGGAAGTTTTCGTCAACGCCGCCAAAAAACTGGACTTACCAGCGTTCGTCGCACCGAAAATGGCAGCCCGTGCGGAGGATGAATGGGAAAATCACCAAGTCAGAAATGCCGCAATGATCGCACTCGGTAGGTGCAATACGGCTGATGTCACCTTGGACATCTCACAACTCAAACAGCGGTTGGCTGATCCGGATGTGGACATCCGAAATGCCACAGCACTTAGTGTCGGGCAAGCCGGAATTAGCGAACTCATACCAGAACTCGTTCAGATAATGAAAGGTGAAACCGAAGCCGAAAAGGATGTCCGCCGAGCGGCAACGCAGGGACTTGGCGAATTGGCTGATGAAACAACAACCGACGCACTTATTGAGGTGATGAACAACGATGAAAATCACGTCGAAATTCGACGCGATGCCTCGCGGGCGTTAGGCAAAATTGGGACGGACAAGGCGGTGACGGCGTTGGTGGAAAAACTAACGGCACTGCATGAAGCCCAAATTACGAGAGGTTTCCGCCTTGATGCTATCAAGGCACTTGGAGAAGCTAAAAATGCGAAGGCAGTGACACTGCTTGAATTGATTCTCCAAGACCAAGACGCTGAGATTCATTTCCAAGCGGCAGCAGCACTCTTTGAAATTACAGGTGAAGGTTATGGTTATAACCGATCATAAATAGCTATCAGTTGTTAGAAGGAAAACCGGAAGCCCAAGAGCCAATACACTGACGGCTGATGGCTGAAAGCCGACAGCCATTAAAAAAGGAGTTTTTTATGGCTTTCTTTGAATTAAGACAGTATAGAACAAAACCCGGTCAACGCGAGAATTGGGTGAAATACATGGAAGAAACAGTCCTCCCATTCCAGATTTCTAAAGGGATGGTTGTGATTGGTAGTTTCATCGGTGAAGAAGAGGATGATCTCTACGTTTGGATTCGCCGTTTTGAGAGTGAAGCACAGCGTGAACAACTTTACGCAGCCGTTTATGAAGACGACCGATGGAAAAACGAAATCTCGTCACGTGTCGGTGAATTAATTGACAGAGAACAAATCCTTGTCACACGACTTGAACCTACCTCGCGCTCAGCACATCAATAACGCACCTGACCGAACCGCAAGGAAAATTAAAAAAATGAGTCCTGAAGATAAATATCTGTTCGACCTGTGGGGGTATGTGAACATCGAAAGCGTCTTGGAGACAGACGAACTCGCCGAGCTCAATGCCCTCATCGACGCACAAGATTACCCAGATCCCGTGGATGATGATGTTTATTCGCAGCGGTTCGGCGGATTCTTGAATTGGGAAAACGATGCGTTCCGCAAACTCCTCAATCATCCGCGTATCATGCCGTTTTTAGGAGAGATTGTCGGTCCGAAATTCCGACTCGATCATGTCTACGGCATCTTGATGATGGAAGGCAACCCGGGTGGAACACTTCACGGTGGCGGAACACCTTATGACCCAGCGCAGTATTACGTCTTCCGAAACGACAGGATGTACAACGGCTTAACCGTCGCATCGTGGGCTTTAACGGATATGCTTCCCGGACAAGGCGGTTTCTGCTGTATCCCCGGTAGCCATAAGAGCAACTATCCCTGTCCGGCGGAGTTCCGGCCGGTGACGGACAACAAGATTTGTATGGCACCAGTGCATCAGAAAGCCGGAGATGTTGTTATCTTCACAGAGGCGATGACGCACGGCACTCTCCCTTGGACTGCATCGCACGAACGACGCTCTATTCTGTTCAAGTACTCACCGGGACACGCCTCGTGGGGACAAGGCAGGTACGACGATGAACTTCGTAACCTGATGTCAGACGAGGACCAGAAGTTGATGCTTGAACCGCCTTACGTCGCAAACCGGAAACCCGTGGTCTAAGCGCAAGTTGAGTTAAGGGAGAGCCTTCTACGTCTCTTTGCTGGCGGGGTTAGGAAACTTCGTCAGCGAACAAGGAGCGCAATACGGCTAAAAAACTGATGGCTGACTGCTGAAAGCCGACAGCCAATACCTACCAATCTGCGACGCTGCCATCGGTATCATAATAAAATTCGCCGCCAAGCTCCTCTGGATAGATATCGAGTATCTGCTCCGCTTCCTTTTCATCAATTTCAAAACCGAGTCCAGGCTTTGTCGGCAGCTCAATGTGGCCATCTGTGACGTGCCACTCCTCCTTCAATAAACCTGCTCCCAGACCGTCATCAATTTGTTCCTGAATGAGGAAGTTCGGGACAACGGCATCAACATGAAGGGAGGCAGAGAAGGCAACGGGTCCAATCGCACAATGCGGGGCGATGTGCATATAGTAGACCTCCGCCATGTTTGCAATCTTTTTCAGTTCAGTAATGCCGCCGGTGTGTGAGGTATCAGGCTGTAGGTAAGCGACCGCTTGTTTCTCAAACACCTCTCGAAAGCCCCAGCGGGTGAGCAGACGTTCCCCAGTCGCGATTGGAAACGGCACATGGTCGGACACCTGTTTGAGTGCGTCAACGTTCTCTTGCGGAATAGGTTCCTCGACGAACATGGGACGCATCCCTTTAAGTTCGTGACAGATCTCGATTGCAAGTGCAGGGGTCATCTTACCGTGAAAGTCGAAGGCGAGTTCGACATCGGGTCCCACCCATTCACGCATGAGGTAGGCACGCTCCACAAATTCATCAATCACCGCAGGAGGTTCATGCCCACGCCATTTACCACCGGGACCGCTTTTAAACGCTTTGTAGCCACCTTTTTGCCGTAAAAAATCAAGGCGTTCTTTCGCAGATGCTTTTCCTTCATCTGTCAAACTGCCGATACCCCAGTGCGCATAAACGCGGATGCGATCGCGCACAGCACCGCCCAATAGTTCGTAGGCAGGCACACTGTAGTATTTTCCAGCGATGTCCCACAACGCCTGATCTATACCGGACAGGGCGGACATCAGAATATTTCCACTGCGGAAAAAGGCAGAGCGGTAGACATGTTGCCAGTGGTGTTCAATACGGAGCGGGTCTTTGCCGATAAAATAATCGGAAAGTTCTTCGACAGCCGCCCAGGTACTCTTGGGCTTACCTTCAAGCGTGGTTTCTCCCCATCCGACGATACCGGTATCCGTTGTTATTTTCACGAGACGCATCCGGCGACGTGGGTAGAATTGTTCAATCTTAGCGATTTTCATTTTTCTAATTGTATCCTTCTGGAGTGCCTCCATTTTATTTTCGGACAAGTTTTCAATACGTTTCGACTGGGTTTCGGAATATTGGTGCTTCCTTTTTTTTAAACATCACCCCAAAACGGTAGTCTGCAACAACGGCACAGGCGAGTCTACGGAGAGGCACTTCATAAGCGAAATCTACCTGACCGAACCGCAAGGAAAATTAAAAATATGTTTTCATAACCCATTACCCCAAAACGGTAGCCTGCAACAACGGCGCAGGCGAGTCTACGGAGAGGCACTTCATAAGCGAAATCTACCTGACCGAACCGCAAGGAAAAATTAAAAATATGACTTCACAACCGAATGTTCTTTTTATGATCGCGGACGACCATCGATGGGATGCCATCGGTGGCATGGGCGATCCAACAGTCAAAACACCAACGATGGATTCTCTCATAGCACGTGGGACAACCTTCCGACAAACTCACATTATGGGATCGCTTGTCGGAGCAGTTTGTGTCCCAAGCCGCGCCGCCGTCCTCACGAGCGCCAATCTGTTCCGCAGCGGTGGAAACCAGATTAACCGAGATTTGGCAGTCTGGCCACGGGTAATGCGCGAGGCTGGGTATCACACATTTTTTTCTGGCAAATGGCACAATGACCGACAAACGTTTACCGATAGTTTCGATGATGGTGCCAAGATTTTCTTTGGTGGAATGAGCGATCAATATAAAGTGCCAGTTTTCGATTTTGATCCAACAGGAAAATACCCGAATGATACCAGGTACATCGGAGAAAAGTTTTCTACAGAACTCTTCACAGACGCCGCCGTGCAATTTGTAGAAAACTACGACGAAACGGATCCATTTTTCCTTTACCTCTCCTTTACTTCACCGCACGATCCGAGAACAGCCCCCGGAGAATACACGACGATGTATTCACCAGAAGATATACCTGTCCCCGAAAACTTCCTCCCCGAACATCCGTTTGATAACGGTGAAATGCGTATCCGGGACGAAGTGTTGGCACCCTTCCCGCGCACGCCAGAAATCATTCAACAACACATCGCCGACTATTACGGAATGATTACGCACATGGATGCCGAAATGGGACGCGTCCTGCAAACGTTAGAAGCCACTGGGCATCTCGAAAATACAATTATCATCTATACTGCCGACCACGGGCTTGCTGTCGGACAACACGGACTGTTGGGAAAACAGAATCTCTATAACCATAGCATCCACGTGCCTTCCATATTTGCTGGACCTGGAATCCCGGAAGGAGAAACAGTTGATGCGTTAACTTATCTGTATGACGTGTTTCCCACCGTCTGTGATCTCACCGATGTTGACTGTCCAGATACGACTGAGGGGTGCAGCTTGGTGCCGTTGATGAATGGTCATGTAGAACGAGTGCGTGCTACAGTCTTCGCGGCGTATAGAGACATTCACCGTACCATCAGCGATGGACATTGGAAACTCATCCGTTACTATGTCTCCGAGGAGACGGGTGCCGGCACGAATTGCATCCAACTTTTCAATTTAGAGCAGGATCCTTGGGAGACGATAAACCTTGCTGATCTGCCTGAACATGCTGACCGTATCCAGTCGCTCGCTGCAGATATGAAAATGTGGCAAATCCAGACGAACGATTTCATGAAAGATATACCGATATTGTTACAGGGGTAGAACTTACATAGGTTGATCTTTTGTAGCACAAGCTTTTAGTTTGGGTCAGCGGTGCTGGTGTTTTTTCGAGAATCCCCATCTAACAGAGCGTACTACGGTCAAAACTGCGTAACTCCTGAGTCGTAAGAATACTGCATTGTGCCGTAACCAATTGGAAGAGAAGAAGGAGACTCCTTCTTCTCTTCCATCCTTCTTAGCCTCTCAATCCACCGAGACCAATAGCGATTAATCGTGCCGCCTGCTCCGCTGTGTCAGCGATCAACCGCGACGCGTCTGTAACGGCATTTTCAAGAGACATCGGCTCTTGTGCTATGCCCAGCATTGCATCAATACCGGCATCATAAACGGCTTCAGCCCCTTCAGCGATACCACCAGCAATTGCTATGACGGGGATGCCGTAGGCTTTCGCTACCTTCGCAACACCGACTGGCGTTTTCCCAAACACCGTCTGAAAGTCCAGTTGCCCCTCGCCGGTGAAAACGACGGTAGCACCTTTTACCCGTTCCTTGAGATTAACGGCATCAATCATTATATCGACACCGAGCCGCAATTCTGCATTGAGGAACGCCATCAAGCCTGCGCCTAATCCACCAGCTGCGCCCGCGCCGGGGATGTCGTTAAAGGATTTTCCGAGGGTGTGCGTCAAAATCTTGTCGAAATGTGCGAGATGTCCATCTAACATTTCAATCATTTCAGGGGTTGCCCCCTTCTGCGGTCCATAGACGTGTGATGCCCCGTCTGGTCCGGTCAAAGGGTTGTTAACATCACAGGCGACAACGGTTTCGGTTTCGGCGATAGCCGGATGTAAGCCGGTTACATCTATCGCCGCTAATTGTCGAAGGTTCCCACCGCCACGCTGAATCTGTTTGCCGTTTGAATCCAGCAATCGGATACCGAGTGCCTCCGCCATTCCGGCCCCGCCATCGTTCGTGGCACTCCCACCGATACCGATGATTAAGCGTCTGCACCCGGCTTCCAGAGCAGCGTGAATGAGTTGTCCCGTCCCGTATGTGGTGGTCCGAAGTGGGTTCCGTTCGTGCGGTTCGACGAGGGTCAGACCGGAGGCGGATGCCATCTCTATAACAGCGGTTTCTCCGTCGGAGAGGATACCGAATTGTGCATCGACCTCGTTTTCAAGCGGGGAAAGCACACGGTGTGTTTGGAGGTGCCCACCGGTGGCATCAACAAGCGATTGCACTGTCCCTTCACCCCCATCTGCCATCGGTATTTTCTCAATGACAGCATCCGGAAACACGCGACGGAGTCCGTGTTCCATAGCACTCGCGGCTTCGAGAGCACTGACGCTCCCTTTAAATGAATCAGGCGCAACTACAATTTTCATAGTTGATAATTTATCACAAGCACCGCGAATTGTCAAGTTCAGACAGCACGCTTCGATTCTCCTGTAGGAGGATCTCCGAATTCCGACTTTTTCTAACTTGATCTTTCTACGAGACACGGCTATAATAAAATTACTGAAAGGAGGAACAGATGGACTGGCAATTAGAAACAACTGTCTCTGATGAGCAGGTTGAATTTTACAAAGAAAACGGATACCTCACGTTTGGACGCATCTTCACAAAATCGGAATTGGATACACTTCGGGATTATGTGGACGAGATGATTGAGAATTTACCGGAGGGCAGACGTCCTGAACAGATGGATGTCCCACATTTTGAGCACCCTTTCCTGTTCAAATACCTAACGCATCCACGGGTATTGAAGGTAATCGAGAGATTTATTGGACCGGATATTGTGCTCTGGTCGAGCCATTTTATTAGTAAACGCGAACACGATGGTATGGCGGTCCCGTGGCATCAAGATGGTGTCTACTGGGGTGAATCTCTGGAACCGATGGACGTTATCACGATGTGGCTGGCAGTGGATGAATCGAAGGTCGAAAACGGATGTATGCGTGTCGTCGCTGGAAGTCATAACCAGCGAGACCGCCGCTATGAAGCGGTAGATCGGAAAAACACTCTCTTCGGCAGCGAGGTAATTGACGCTGACTTGGATGCCTCAAAGGTTGCCAATTTGGAACTGGAAGTTGGTGAATGCCATTTTCACGATGCCTGGACGATCCATAATTCCAGCCCGAACGTTTCACAGAAACGGCGATGTGGTTACACAATGCGCTACATGCCTGCGACTGTCCGCTATCCGGGTGCGGAGTGGCGCCGTAAGCACTATATCTATCTACTGCAAGGCGAAGATAGGACAAATGGTTTTAATACCTACACGCCTGTACCGGAATTCTAACGATTAAAGGATACCTGATCTCCACTGTCAAAGGTTTCCGTCGTCTTTTGACGAAAGTCAAATTATTTTCAACGGAAGCCTTGCTCCTTTCCAACACCGACCTATCAAATCTCCTTTATTTTTTCCTTTATAGTAAAGCCCGAAAATATGTAGACAGTTATTCAGCGAGTTAACCCTACACCGCCGCTGGCGAAGTTTGTAACCTCGTCCGTTGTTAATGTCCAGGTAATTATGGACTTTACGATAAAACCGTTCATTTACTATCACAGCACAGATTTTTCGCCAAATTTCAAAAATTATGAAATTTATCCTAAACTTTTTCGATTTCATATCTATAGTTAAAGTAACAGGGTTGCTAAATCAATCTCGGAGTATTTGCATAAGGATAGGTTAGGACTTACGCATTGATGCGATAAATCGTATCACTACAAACATAAAGAACTTTGAAGGAGAAAACTCATGGCAATTACGATCCATCTGAAAGGTGGCGTTCCAATTTTGGAACCAAATGGGAAAATTGTGGGTCCCGTAGTATCGGAATTGCGAGAAAAACTCGCTTTGTGGTTAGAGGATGCCAATGCCCCCTACCTTCTGATCAATTTCGAGCATATTCACAAGATAGATAGTTCTTGTCTCGGCATGCTGGTGCATGTGCATGACATGGCAGCACGGAAGGGAACCCGAATCGGGCTTATCAATGTTGGAAAACACATCAAGAACCTGCTGATTCTCAGTCGACTCATGAATGTTTTTGAGCATTTTGATACCGAAGATGCTGCAGTTTCGGCATTCGCGACTGCCCCGAAATGGAAGCGCTATTTGAATCCATAGTCAGGGTCATTCAATTGTAGGTTTTTGGTGTGATATTTTTCACAGGTGTTAATACTTTTAGAAAAGCAGAAGTCGCATGACTTTTCACGCGACTTCTGCTATACTTCACCCTAAAAATTACCACACTT
>Ga0209543_1000108_pt1 | contig 119525 bp, 115 predicted proteins | sample MesohylFT_FD_187296 | JGI IMG/M metagenome (GOLD analysis project Ga0209543, IMG submission 187296) | Host-associated microbial community of the marine sponge Aplysina aerophoba from Gulf of Piran - sponge mesohyl, lysed by freeze-thaw... | ecosystem: Host-associated > Porifera > Sponge >... | reverse complement strand
CAAACTGTTCTTTTTGATTTATTTTGACTCCCACAACCACAACGGGTCCTGACCAAGGTCCATATCCGACCTCATCTATTCCAATTGTTGTAGTGTTTTTCTTTTTCCTTCCATAATCAAAAATACAAGCCATGATACTATGCGGTTATGAGAAGGTCTTTAATATTATCTGTTCTGTTTTGCAATGTGTTTTGTGGTGCAACACTATCTTATCCTCTGTGTGACAAAGATCAAGTCTTTCGAGTTATTATAGCTTCTGTTGATGATGGACGAAGATACCATACCTTTGCGGGGCATGGCCCTGGAAATAACTCTTTGGTATTACTAAAGAGTGATATAGAAGAATCTGAGTGTGTCTCCAATCAATTGTATGAAAAATTACGACCAATCTTGGGTCGTCATCCCCTTTTGGTTTCAAAAACACCAGATCAAAAAGTTATTATCAAGCTAGGTGAAAAAGAGATTATGAGAGGTTTGGCACAAGAGCGTGAGAGACAGACATTTTTTTTAGAAGAGTTTGAAAATATAAAGTTTTATTTTTATGGAGAATATGTGGTTTCTTCTCACAGTATTTTTCCTTTATTTGAAACACAAGAAAAGAACGTTTGTTTTTCAAAGGTGGCCATTTTTCAAAAAAAACAATCACAATCTAGTATATATCCCGATCGTCCGGCTTACACCCAGGGTGCTTTTGTGGTTAATGATGATGACAGTGCTGTTTTTGATAAGATGTTTGAGAAATCTACGGTTGTTTTGCCTCACCCCGAACCTTTGCTTGTTGACACAAAACACCTTTGTTATTTTGATAGCATTCGATTAAGCAAAAGGACGGGTTTATTAAAACTACAAAGCCGCCACATTAGCAGTGCGTCTATGACAGCAATACCTTCAGATGTTATATCCTGCTTGGTGAGAGTACAAAAGTTACCAGTTTCTGTTGGGTCGTTTGCTTTTCCTTTTAGTGTCAGTCTTGTGCAATTGAGGTACCAAAAACACAGGGGTAAGCAAGAAGGTTGGGGCATTGGACCTGTAATTGAAGAAGCGTGTGAGTTTCATAAATATGATGAAAAAAACAAAAAAAAGATAGAGTTCGTAAAGGAGATGATTCAGGGATACCCAAGAAGTAAGAAATGCGAAATGACCCCTGTTGTACCGTTTTTGTTTACAAAACTTTCCGTAGAGGTAGACAATGCTAGTATAGGTCGATACTTTATTGATTTGGTGAAAGAGGAGCCTGCGTCTGCAAGTTATTCAGAGTTGACAGAATATAGTGTTCATAAATTCAGAGTGATTCTTCAAGCATGATAGTTATGGATATTTGATGGGGTTTGATCCATAAAAAATATCAGATCTTGCTGAAAAACTCTGACTTTCCCATGCAAATTCTGCGCAGGTTAGACCTGTGACTTCTGGAAGAGGTGACCCAATCTTTACTCCGCAAGAATAAATAGGAATATTTCTCTTAATGTCTTTGTTTTTGTATGGTTGTTGTTCTCTAGAAATAAGAGTGATCTGGTCATTTTCTTTTTTGAGTGTGGCATCAAAAAAGGCATTTTTGTGGTGGTGAATAAACATATGAAATCTTTCTTCTTGCACCAAGGATTGAAAAAGACGAAACAGCGTTGGTGTGCAGACGACTCTAGCAGGTAAAGGATCAACATCCTTGCCTTGAAACTTGCATAAAATTTTTCACAATATTTAAAAACAAGGGGCTCATACCCTCTTCTGTGATGATTCTATCAAGAGGTATCACTGAATCTGGGCAAGAGCTGCATGGTTTTGTAGGTTGTTTGAGAACATACATGATTCTCAGGAATGAAATCAGCCTCATAACACAACGATTGCAATAAAGTGGTGATAAATAATAATTAAACTGTGCTGGTAGATACAACTCTTTTTTTGGCGGCCATTTTTTCGGCCACTAGTGAATCAAGTACATAAGCGTTACAGTCTACATGAAGTGCCAAATGTAGGGCCTGTAACACTGAGTGGTTAGATGCAGTTGGGTCATCAATGCTATAAAATGGAATAGGATTTGAAAGTATGTGCTTTGCCATTTTTTGTTTTTCCAAACAAAAAGGATAAGTGCAAAAGATGGCATCAAAAAGATGAGGATTTTTTCTTTGCTGCAAAACATCCTGAATTGCCCGAATAGTTTTTTCGCTCTTTTGTAGAGTGTGGTCAGAACTTAGGTGTGAAGTAGGCACAACTGATAAAGTGACACCATATCGATTCTTTAACAAGGAAGAGAGCATTAGGGCGGCAGTATACTCTGTCGTCACTTTACTAACATGCAAGCTTTGAAGAAACTCTTTTTCTACTTCGCCTCTGCAGTCTTTTTCTGTTAACAATCGTTCTGAGGCAAAAAAATAAAAATGAGTATGTCTATGCTTTGAAACTAATTCGATTAATGATCCTATATAACATTCAACAATAGCAACCTTTGGCCTTTTTGCAATCTTTTTTTTGTAAAAACTATTAACATCTGCAATTTTCAAAGCCTCTCTCAGTGCATCATCAACAATATCACTACAGCTCTGATCGGGGAGTTTTAGGCCATTAGCTAAAAAGTAGCACTCAGACCATTTGAGCACACGTAGTGGTAGATTTGGATTGGGGGGAGGAGGAGGAGCCAGAGCTTCACACTGATCGGAGTGTTGGGTAGTTAGAAAGAGGCGCCTAGACCACTTATTCACCCCCTCTAGTGGCGGATGATTGTCAAAAAGAGGAACCACATCTGCAAACTTATGATAGAATTTTTCATAATAGCTATAAAAAAAAGGATTCACCCTACCGACACTTATGATTTTTTGAAAAGATTGCTCTTCCTCTGGCGCTAGTCTCTCCCCCTGTTTTTGTGCGCCATAACAAAACGTTTGTAATAAAAATGTAAAAATAAATACCAGCACTTTAAAAACCTCGTTTTGATTGTAGGTTGTTTTCGTGTTGGTGTAAAGGTTTAAAACTGATCCGAATTCCATGTTTTGCTACCCGTCTTGCTGGCATTATGGTTCATATCGTGACCTCTTAAAGTTTTCGATAATATATATTCTGAAGATATTTCCTAAGATTTGGGCGTTTTTGACCACAGGGGCGAGCAATTCTTTAAGGTTTTTGGACACCATACAGATTTCTGCTTTTTGGATTATATCAAAGCCTTAATCTTGGTTTCTGTGTAGAATGATAGATGTACGGCTTAATACTTCTGAGCAAACTTTGTTGTTCTCAACGCTAAACCTTCACCTTGGTGTGGGTCTCACCTTATACCCTTTACTCTTCGCTTCTGTGTAAAATGCAAGATCTAGGGATTGTAACATTTTTAATTTGTTCTCAACACTGTAAACTGGCATATGGCATTGAAGCACATGATCTGCCACTCTTTGTTTAACCGATAAAGGACGTAGGCAAACTATACCATCATATTGGTGCAAGTTGAAGCAATGCTCTACCCTCGTTATGGTTTGTTGGAAGATCAGATTCTTTATTTGCAAGTGGGATTTCAGCACTATCAAAAATGACTGTCATAGATATAAAAAAGCTAATCATATGGAATGTGGATTAATGCTGTAGACCAATCCTTGCGCCCAATGTAGTACTCTACTATAAATGCCGAACCTAGGGCTCTTAAAATTTTCCGGTTAGATGGTGTTTTGTCATAAATATCATAAACCGGAATACTTCTTTTAAGAATATGATCTGCTAATTTTTTTCTCGCTAAACTAAAAGGATAAGAAGACAGCATACCATCAGAGAAGGATGGACACTGAAGATAAAGCAAGCTTGTGAGGAAAAAATTGGCTGACTCTGAAACTTCATGAACCTTCATTCTCATTGTGTGCGAGTGGTGTGTTTGGACCCACTCAGCTATCGAACTTAAAGCAGTATATTCTGTGTCAGCCATAAATTGAGCGTTTTTTGCTAGTATAGCTGCTTTTTGGGCAGACACCACTCTATCAAGCAAAGAATCTCTCATTTGCAATAGCTCATCAGCGCTGGTATCAAAACTTAATGCATGGTCGTTTTCCTCGGACATATTCGAAGGTTGTGGTTCTGAGGGAAAAAAATAAGAAATTAATGCCGTACGAGCAGTTTGAGCCAATATTTCATAATTCATATCTTTGTGTTGGTTTGCGGTATTTTCAAGGAAGGACTTTTTCATTTGCATAAAGAAAGGATCACGCTCAAAGATTGGGCCTGTAAAGTCTTGGCTGGTCAAAAACCGACTTGAGGCAATAAAGCAAAGATTGGCTTGTGTATAAGTTGTGACTATTGAGGCTACTGCGTTTAGAGAGATTTGGCAGACAACAAAACCTTTTCTTGTAGATGGGCTCTGCTTTGTTGATTTATCACTAGTAACACTATAAGGATAAGCGTCGGTTGCTAGTGCTGCCCTAAGATCATGATCCAGAAGTTTTGCGAGTCGATCTTCAGGAAATTTTTTGGCGTTGCTATATAAATATTGTTGACACCAACCAACTAGTTTATAAACATCCCTTCTATCAGGTAAAGGTTTAATATTATAGTCTTGAAACTCTTCATAAAATTTTTCACAATATTTATAAAAAAAGGGACTCACACCACTATCTGTGATGATTGTTTCAAGTGATCCTTCTGCCATGCGAGAAGCGCCATAACAAAACGTTTGTAGCAAAAACAGTAATAAAGCTATTATCATAAAATACTCGGTTCTTGGTTTGAGAACTAGTTTATTCTACGACACCCCAATATTTTTTTAAAGGTCTGAAGCTAAGCCGATGGTGAGGTGTTACACCAAACTTTGCTATAGCTTCTGTGTGATGTTTTGTACCATAACCCATGTTTTTGTGCCACCCGTATTGCGGGAACTGTAAAGAAAGGCTGGTCATATAGTGATCTCTTAGGGTTTTAGCTACTATAGATGCTGCCGATATTTCTCTAACAATTTGGTCTCCTTTTACCACAGGAGTGACCAATCCTTTAAGGTTTTTAGGAACATTTTTACCATCTATAAATGTTTGTGAGTGAGGTGTAGAAAGGTTTTTAAACACTCTTTCCATACAGTTCATGGTGGTTGGGAAAATACCATTGTTTGTAATTTCCTCGGCAGATCCAAAAGAAACAAAAGCTTTCAATTTGTCTTTTTTCATCAAAGAAATAATCTCATGAAATAAGGCATTTCTTTTGAAAGTGTTAATGGCTTTCGAGTCACAAAAAGTTATATCAAACTGTTCTTTTTGATTTATTTTGACTCCCACAACCACAACGGGTCCTGACCAAGGTCCATATCCGACCTCATCTATTCCAATTGTTGTAGTGTTTTTCTTTTTCATTATAACAAAACGTTTGTAATGCAGAGGTCTAAACAAAAAAACAAACAATATCCTTCATGATATTATAGCTTAAGTTGTTTTTTTTAAGATTAATCGTTGGGAGTATCTAATAAAATGTTTTTTTGTGAAGCGTGTGCAGAAAAGATCTCCCTTAATCTGGTAGCAAATCTCCCACTTAACAGATTAACTATAAACTCTGCGTGAAAGGCGGATGCCAGTCCTTTTAACACAACACAGCTGTCAAAAAGGGTTCTATTAAAAGGCACTCGCGGGTTAACAGGCTGAGGGTATATGTCATACAAATTAACAGGATCTCCAAGTATGAATTCTGCTATTTTATAGGGTTTGCTCCATAAAAAATATCAGATCTTGCTGAAAAACTCTGACTTTCCCATGCAAATTCTGCGCAGGTTAGACCTGTGACCTCTGGAAGAGGTGATCCAATCTTTACTCCGCAAGAATAAATAGGAATATTTCTCTTAATGTCTTTGTTTTTGTATGGTTGTTGTTCTATAGAAATAAGAGTGATCTGGTCATTTTCTTTTTTGAGTGTGGCATCAAAAAAGGCATTTTTGTGGTGGTGAATAAACATATGAAATCTTTCTTCTTTCACCAAGGATTGAAAAAGACGAAACAGCGTTGGTGTGCAGACAACTCCTCCAAAAGGAGCGCGCACCCCTTCCACAAAAGAATCAATGGCCCTTAATCCAGTAAAAGGGCCTGGGCCTGCGGGATAAGCAAAACACACCTCATCTTCTGATTGAATAATATTGCCTGTGTGTGATAGAATCTCTTCCAAAAGTGTATTGATTACAAAGGTGCGGTCAGTTTTTTGTGAAGAAAATGATTCAAAAGATCCTTTAACACCTTTATATCCCACGCTAAAAGGTTCCCATAACCCTTGAATGCCAATGCAGTGCTTAACTGTTGTCGGGTACATACTTCTCCTTAATAGCTTTTTCTATTTCTTGCATAAGATCCGGATCCGCCTCTAAGAATGCCCTGACGGATTCTTTTCCTTGCCCAATTTGTTTTCCTTTGTAAGAGTACCATGAACCAGCTTTTTCAATAATGCCGAGATCGGCACCTAAAGTAATAACCTCTCCAGAGCGAGATATACCTTCTCCGTAGATAATTTCAAATTCTGCTGTTTTAAAAGGTGCGGCCATTTTGTTTTTAACAATTTTCACACGCACCATATTGCCAATAGCCGCATCTTTGTCTTTAATAGAGGATATTCTGCGGATATCGAATCTTAAAGAGGAATAGAATTTCAGAGCGTTGCCACCTGATGTCGTTTCTGGGCTGCCAAACATGACACCAATTTTCATGCGAATTTGGTTAATAAAGATGACGCAAGAGCCAGATTTTTGAATGCTGGATGCTAACTTTCTTAGGGCGTGGCTCATTAATCTAGCTTGGGCTCCAATTTGTGTTTCGCCCACCTCTCCGGCAATTTCAGATTTTGGCGTCAGGGCTGCTACACTGTCAATGACCACAATATCTACGGCGCCTGATTGTACCAATACGCTTGCTATTTCGAGGGCTTGCTCTCCTGAATCTGGTTGAGAGAATAATAACTCATCAAGGTCCACACCAATGCTTTGAGCATATTTGGGACTAAGGGCGTGCTCTGCGTCAATAAACGCGGCTCTCCCCCCCTTTTTTTGTGATTCCGCAATCATGTGCAGACAAAGTGTCGTTTTGCCTGAGCTTTCCGGGCCATACACCTCCATAATGCGTCCTTTGGGTATTCCGTTTACTCCGGTGGCAAGATCAAGACCTAGTGATCCTGTAGAAATAACAGGGATCTCTGACCCCTCTTGCCATTTTCCGAGTGTTACAAGAGCGTCTTTTCCAAATTCTCGCTCTACTCTTTTCAATACAGCGTCTAGGGAGTTATTTTTCTTATCAGTCATGAACCAGCCTTTAATATACTCAATGATTAGGGAGTATTATTGTCAGTAAAGTATAACAGCGTTTTTAGTTGACATCAGCCTATCATAAAATAAAAAGAATTTTTACCCAATGATGTGTGTCGGCGTGGCGATCAAAATAGCTATAAGTTGTTATATTTTAAATTTTTTATCGATGCATCGTGTAATAACAATGTCAGACCAAACGTTTATTCCGGTTTCAAACATATCAAGTACAATAAAAAATGGTAACAAAGCTCCCATCATATAAGTGGGGACATCTAACGCACCAAGAAGATTGATTGTGAGAAAGAAACAGCCCATAGGAACTCCAGCATTCCCAATTGCGATAAATGTTGATAAGAGAGCGATTAATGATAGTTTCCAAAGATCTAAGTGTCCTGTAAAAATCTCTGTCATAAACGATGTTGTTGTAAAGATAAAGATACTGCATCCGTTCATATTAATAGTTGCACACACAGGGGCTGTGAAGCGGGCAATAAAAGGTTTCACCCCCATACTTTCTAGCGACTTCATAGTTGTGGGTATGGCGATGTTGGAGGATTTTGTCAAAGAGGCTACACTGATGGCAGGCATAGCTAAGCGCGCTGTTTCCCAGGGAGAGATGCCTTTTTTCTTCAGAAGAAAAGGCAAAACAACAAACGCATGAAAAGAATTTGCTAGCATGATAGCAAAAATATACTGCGCAACAGAGCTCAGCAAAAATCCTGTTTTAATGTCTTGTACAAAATTAAAAATAAAGGCCCACAAGAATAAAGGAAGCGTTTTGGATACATACTGTGCTATGGTTAAAAACATCTCTGAGAGTATGGCGGTTCCTGTGTAAAGAGGGTGTTGTAAATCTCGAGAAATTTTTTTACCAACGACACCCAACAAAGCGGCCAATATGACCGCACCTGCAATGTTGTTTTCTATAAAAATATCCAAAATATTGGATGGAAATATTTTTAAAAAAGACTCAAGATAGCTTATTTTGGGTGGGATAAATTCTCCACAGCTGTTGGTGAGTGGAGTCACGCCCTCTGAGGGACGCAACATCTTGTATATAACAAGGCCGATGAAGGACGCTGCAAGAGTGGTTCCAAATGTATACTGGAAGGTTTTTTTTAGAAGATTTTTTACCTTTGTTTGTGTTCCTGTTGATAAAATTGTTCCTAACAGTGAAAAGAAAATAAGTGGAACCCCTATAAACTTAATAATTTTAATAAACACGGAAGAAAAAAATTGTGCGATGGGCAGTAGCGGTTCTGCACATGTGTAACCCAGTATAGCTCCCATCATAATAGAGGCAATGTTGAGTGTGTTTTGGTGCTTTTTTAACATAAGTCCTAATGATATATATCTTATATTCTTTCAAACAACCTGTTTTGTCAGGATTAATGTTTAAAATATATTTGTGTATACACTAACATTGTAACAAAAATTATTCCAAATTGGACATTTTTTTGTTAATACATCGTGTGATCACAATGTCAGACCATACATTAACGGTTGTTTCTAGCATATCCAAGATCATAAAGACGGGCAGCAATACGCCCATGAGATATGTTGGTGTGCCTATGATGGCAAGGAGGCTTGTTGTTAAAAAAAAGCACCCCATAGGAACGCCGGCGTTACCAATAGCAACAAGCGTTGCTGTGGCTATGCAAACAATATATTGCCACCATTCCATGGGGTTCACAAAAACCTCTGTCATAAAGGTTGTTGCTAGAAAAATAAAAATACCGCAACCGTTCATGTTGATGGTGGCGCAGACAGGAATGGTAAATCTAGAAATAAAGGGTTTTATTTTTAATTTCTCACACACTTTTAAGGAAGATGGGATGGCGATGTTTGAGGATTTTGTGAAAAATGCCACGCTTAACGCTGGCAAACTTGCTTTTATGGTTTCTGTAGCGCTGATACCGTTTTTTCTCAGGAGTAAGGGAAGAAAAATTAAAGCATGAATCAGGTTGGCAACGATGAGGGCTATGAGGAATATCAGTGTGTTGCCAATCACAAACCCTTTTTTGAGGTCTTGTACAAAAATAACCATAAAAGCCCATAAAAATGCAGGAAGAAATTTTACAGTATACTGAGCCAGTAAAAGAAACATTTCTGATAGGGCACTTATGCCAGAGGCGAGAGATTTTTGTAGTTCAGGAAGGATTTTCTTTCCAAAAAAACCAAAAATTACAGCCAGTATGACGGCCCCTGCTATGTTATTTGTGAGGAAAATATCAAGGATGTTTGAGGGAACAATGTTTGCAAAACTATCCAGATACGAAATATTTGATGTGACACCTTCTCCACAAGAAGGGGGAGTTGATCCGCTAATTGGGTCCAGAATTTTGTAGGTAATGAGGGCAATGATGGCGGCGACGGTGGTTGTTCCCACCGTATATTTAAGGGTATGTCCAAAAAGAGAGCGTACGTCTTTTGAGTTTCCTGTGGTTAAAATAGTGCTTAAAAGAGAGAAGAAAATAAGAGGAACAGCCAAAAATCTTATAATGCGCACAAAGATATCAGAGGCTGCGTGGGCATACGGCAAAAAGTCGCCCCCAGCTATATAGCCAATAGCTGCGCCTGCTAAAATAGATAATAAGTTGATCGTTGTTTGCATAATTTCTTAACGAGAGATTGTAGCATGTGTATCTGGATGTTTAAACATAAAGCACTCTTTATAACTATTTATAATTTTTGCTTCTGTGTGCTGTATAAAATAACCAACAGAAGAAAAGATAAGATGTATCCCGGAGAGCTGATGCACCCAGTTTTTTCAATGATCCATGCAAACATCACTGGCAACAATCCTCCTGTAATGGCGAGTCCAGAGTTGTAACCCACCGATGAGGTGGTCATGCGCTCTTTTACAGGAATTATTTGGTATAAAATAATAGGCTGAATGCCTACAAAACAAGCGGTTAAAGCAGATGTTGCCAACAACAGTAGTGTAAGTGCCAGAGTTGAATGTGTTGTGGCTACCCAGGTAAACAGTGGCGGTAAGGTGATGGATCCTATGACCAGTGCGTACTTAAAGAGAGTGATTGGTTTTATGGATTTTGTGATTTTTGCAAAACCAACGCACATAAAGCTTATCAGAATAATAAATCCTGTAATAACGCGCAGTATAAGCGTTTTATCAAAGGACATATAGTGTGTAAGGTACACGAGCAAAAAACCACCTACCGTGTATGTCAGCATGCCATCTGAACAAGAAAATATAAACGCTTTGCGCGCCAAAGGCCAAGATATCACGGGTTGTGTGGCAATAGATTTTTCTTTTTCCATCAAAAACTCTGGAGATTCTCCCAGTTTTTGTCGTAAAAATATGGCCGTGATGGTGAAAATAGAGCTTAATAAAAACCCCAATCGCCAGTAATGAGGTGGTAAGTATTCCGCGCATTGTGTAAATATAAGTCCAAGAGCAAATCCAAAAAAGCAAGATCCACTAATCCAACCACCAATGCGTGATCGGTCTTTGGCTGGCGCATGCTCGAGGCCAAAAGTGAAAGCACCGCTATATTCAATGCCAACACAAAAACCTTGAATAACGCGGCATAACACAAGGATAGCCATGGAAAACATACCCCAAGATTGGTAGCTTGGAAGGAAGGCGATGATGATGTTTGCAAGACCCATAAGAGTGATAGACCAATTGATGACGGCTTTACGTCCTTTGATATCCCCTATTCTTCCGCAAATCAGTCCTCCGAGTGGTCGAAAGAAAAAGCTTACACCAAAGGTGAGTAATCCCATAAGAATGCTATTTGATGTTTCGGGAAAAAAAGTATCGCTAATTTGTGGAATAAGGCCGGCGTAGAGGGTTAATCCATAAAACTCCATTGAGTTGCCTAGGCAGCTTGCCCAAATAATTTTTGATGTTTTATCCATAATTTAGTTATTTTTTAGCAGTTGATTTGATGAAGACATCTTTCAACAACTGCTCTGGAACATTGTTGGGCGCGCCCAACAATACATCCATTGCGTTTTGATTTTTTGGAAACGCAATAATTTCTCTAATGTTATGCATATTTGCTAACATCATGATGATGCGATCTACGCCTAAGGCGCATCCTCCGTGGGGAGGAGCTCCGTAAGAGAACGCTGACAGCAAGCTTTTGAAGTCTTGGCGTACTTGTGCTTCGGTGTATCCGGGTACTTGAAAACATTTGACAAGAAGTTCGGGGTGATGGTTTCTGATTGCCCCTGATCCTAGCTCCATACCGTTACAGACTAGGTCATATTGCCATGCATTAAGACTTAATGGATCAAGAGAGGAAAACTCTTCTGGGTCGCACTGTGGCATAGAAAAAGGGTTGTGGGAGAAGTAAATAGTTTTTCTTTCTTCGGGTGTGGGTTCGCGCCATGCAGAAAACCACGTTTCTCCGCTTTCATACAAAGGAAAATCCACAATCCAGCAGATACGAATAGCGTTTTTATCAACGAGATCAGCTCGTTCGCCCAACTCTAAGCGTACTTTTCCGGCAAAATCCTTTGCCCAAAAGTGGTTTGTGGAACATATGAAAAATGCAGCATCTCCGTCTTTGAGAGAAAGGGTTTTGATGATGTGATCGTGCCTTTCTTTTTCTAGAGTGTTTGCTATAGGGCCTTTGAGTTCATTATCATAAATAATGTACCCTAAGCCAGGCGCGCCATTTTCCCTTGCCCAGTCGTTCATTTTATCAAAAAACGACCTGGGTTTTGAGGCAACATTTGGCACAACAATTCCTAGTACAATGCCACCTTTTTCGATGGTTTGTGCAAATATTTTAAATCCAGATTTTTCAAAACAGCTTGTGGCGTTTTGAATAATCAGGGGGTTGCGCAAATCTGGTTTGTCGCTTCCGTATTTGTCCATCGCCTCTTTGTGGGTGATGTGCTGAAAAGGGGGTTTGTCGAATGTTGAGGTTGCCAGTTCTGAAAACCAACCATCCACAAGTGTTTCAATGGCGTGATGCACATCTGCTTGTTCCACAAAGGACATTTCCATATCCAGTTGGTAAAACTCTCCTGGCGCTCTATCAGCGCGGGCGTCTTCATCACGAAAGCAAGCAGCGATTTGAAAGTATTTATCAAATCCTGACGTCATCAGAAGTTGTTTATAAATTTGAGGCGCTTGTGGAAGAGCGTAAAACTTGCCTGGGTGCAGTCGGCTAGGAATTAAAAAATCCCTGGATCCTTCTGGTGAGCTAGCGGTTAGTATAGGTGTTTGAATTTCTAAAAACCCTTGCTTGCCCATATGGTTGCGAATGCTTTGTAAGCTTTTATGACGAAATTTGATATTGTTTTGCATTTTTGTGCGCCGCAAATCCAAAAATCTGTACTGCAATCTTAGGGAATCGGAAGCTTCATCACTTTCATCGCCAATAGAAAAAGGAATGTATGCTGATTCGGTGACTACCAACATATCTTCAACTACCAACTCCACTTCTCCAGTTGGTATGTTGGCGTTAATAGTTTCTGGTGAACGTTTGACGACAGATCCTGTGACGGTGATGACGCTTTCCATGCGTATGGATTCTGCGCGGGAAAAGTGGGGTGATTGTGATCGAAACACACACTGTGTGGAGCCATAGTGATCGCGCAAGTCCAAAAATAAGACGCCTCCATGATCGCGACGTCGGCTTACCCATCCTGTTAAGCGCGCTTGTTGACCTACTTCTTTGGGGGATAGTTCTGAGCAGTTGTGTGTACGATGTTTATGCATAATAACCTACTGAGTGTATCATACCTTATTAAGTTGATTGTGTGTAGACAAAGAAAAAGCCATTCGTACGAATGGCTTTTCTTGTGATTGAGGTTGGGTTAAAATCCCATCCCTGGCATTCCGCCCATGTCGCCACCCATTGGTGGTCCGGCTGGTGCGGAGTCTTTTTTCTCTGGCTTGTCTACCACGATGCACTCAGTTGTGAGTAGCATGCCGGCGGCAGAAACTGCATCCATAAGGGCGCAGCGCACAACTTTTGCTGGGTCAAGGACACCAAAGGCAAACATGTCACCATACTCATCCGTTTGTGCGTTGTATCCGTAATGCGATTCTGTGCTATTGACAATATTTCCAACAACAATTGATGCGTCTTTCCCAGCGTTGCTAGCGATTTGACGGATTGGCTCTTCAAGTGCGCGAAGAACAATCTTAACACCGGCCATTTGGTCATCGTTGTTATTTTTAAGGGTGCTTATTTTCTTGCGGGCACGTAACAACGCGGTTCCACCACCTGTGATAATTCCCTCTTCAACGGCAGCGCGTGTAGCGTGTAAAGCATCCTCAACGCGATCTTTGCGTTCTTTTAGCTCAGCTTCTGTTGCTCCACCAACGCGTAGTAATGCAACACCACCCGTTAGTTTTCCAAGACGCTCTTGAAGTTTTTCTTTATCGTAATCAGAAGTGCTTTCATCAATTTCTGCTTGAATTTGTTCACAGCGCTTCGCAATATCTTCTTTTTTGCCAGCCCCATCAACAATAACAGTTGTTTCTTTTGTGACGGTGATTTTTTTTGCTGTTCCTAACATTTCAAGAGAAACATTTTCCAGCTTTTCACCAAGTTCTTCAGAAATCATATGCCCACCTGTTAGGATAGCGATATCTTGAAGCATAGCTTTACGTCTATCACCAAATCCAGGTGCTTTTACGGCGCAAATGCGAAGCGTTCCGCGCATTTTGTTAACTACAAGTGTTGCAAGTGCTTCGCCTTCGATATCTTCTGCGATGATCATCATGGGACGACCGGCTTGAGCGACTTTTTCCAAGACAGGCAAAATGCTTTGTAGGCTAGAGATTTTCTTATCGTAAATCAAAATAGCTGGATTTTCCAGTTCTGCGGTCATGCGTTCAGGTGCTGTCACAAAGTAAGGAGAAAGGTATCCGCGATCAAACTGCATACCCTCTACAACCTCTACTTCTGATTCAAAAGAACGGGCTTCTTCTATGCTGATAACACCGTTTTTACCAACTCTTTCCATAGCTTCAGAAATCATTTTTCCGATTTCTTTGTCGCCGTTTGCGGAAATGGTTGCTACTTGCTCAATTTCCCCTTGGTTGCTAACTGGTCGTGAGTCATCACGAATGCTTTCAACCACTTTAGCTACAGCTTCACGCATTCCTCTTTGGATATCCATAGGGTTCATGCCCGCAGTGACATACTTGATGCCTTCGCGCACAAGTGCATAAGCTAACACAACGGAAGTGGTTGTTCCGTCTCCTGCTAATGTGTTTGTTTTATCAGCAACGTCTTTTAGAAGCTGGGCGCCAGCGTTTTCAAACTTATCCGCTAGTTCGATATCTTTTGCTACCGTCACACCATCTTTGGTGATGCGCGGCGCTCCAAAAGAGCGTTCCAAAAGTACGTTGCGACCCTTAGGTCCCAGCGTTGTCATCACAGCTTTCGCTATTGTTTCTACTCCCTTTAAAAGGGATGCGCGTGCTGTATCTGAAAAACTAATAATTTTACTCATCTACTCCTCCTATTTTTTAATAATAGCCAAGACATCAGATTCTTTCATAACAAGAAGCTCTTCTGCGTTGACTGTAATTTCTGTTCCTGACCATTTTGCAAACAAAACGATATCTCCCGCTTTAACACAAAGGGGGGTCTGATCTCCCTGCTCATTAACGGATCCTGGGCCAACAGAAAGCACTTCTCCCTGAAGGGGCTTTTCTTTTGCCGTATCTGGAATAAGAATGCCTCCCGCGCTTTTTTCTTCTGTTGTAATACGGCGCACAAGGATCTTATCGTATAAGGGAATAATTTCTTTTACATTCATAAATAACCTGCCTTTAGCACTCATGGTTGTTGACTGCTAATTTATTTTAAAGCCAAGAGGGTTTACGGTCAACCCTTGTTTTTATTTTGTGTAGAAGGGGTTGATCTTAGCAGCCAAAGGCTGACCCAATTTAGCTGTGCAACCACAATAAAAAAGAGCGTCCAAGAGTTGTTGAGGAGTGATAATAGAGGTCCTGCAGAGAATGATAACATGATGGTGAGGTACCAAAGTATGAGGTAAAGGTCATACTCTCGCCACCCTTTACTGATAGAAACCATATATACCAAATAGCCACATGTAAGCATGCCGTGTGATATATGTGCGATGCATGAGATCACATATACCCAAATGATATTCTGCGACTGTGTGAAGAAGATGGGCAGCATATGTGAGACTATGTTCCATGGAATAATAATTTTAAAGAACTCCCTGATGCTTTTCTTTTTCAGGTGCCTTAAAGCCATTAATATGCCGAAAGATGCCCCCACCGTAGCCAACAATCCTTTTGCCCATGCAATATGAGTCAAAGAAACCTGCATGTCCATCCAAAAGGGAATAAGCATCGTATCAAATAGCGCATCTGGAAAAAGAAAAAAGGCTGACAAAAGAATGGTGCGATAGTCTTTGTTTGTGAAAAAAGACTTGATGTCTAATGGCTCGTGGTTGAGAGATTGGTTCCATTTTTTGGAAAAAATTAACAACAGCCAAATACCAAAAAGAAGGCACACTACAAGAGAATAGGAGGCAAACCACCCCCAGACAGAGGCAATAAGAACGCATAGGCTTTTTGAGATTAAGCCACCCACGCGGTATCCCATAAACATGGCGCTTTTGAAGCGAGCACGCACCCCTAAGTGCTGCTGTCGTAAACAAGCAGCTCCGTTTGCAGTTTCTATCAGGGTGACGCCCCAGCAGCCTACAAATGCTCCCAAAAATAACACTGTAGGGTTTGCTGGTGTGGCTAAAGCCACGGTTGCAGCGCCGCCAATAATGCACAAAAAGCTTTGCGCTGTGGTGGGCGATTTCCATATGTGTGCAAAAGGCAGCGAGCGCAATATAAAAGGTATCACCAGCAGGTTGGTAAAAGAAAGCCAAAAGTTTTCCACGTCGGACTGCTTTAGCCATATAGGAAGAAATCTGATGAATGCATTATACCCTAAGCCTAAAGGCATGCCATATGCGAATGCGCTTACCCACCAAGTTTTACGATGTGATATCATAATTCTACCCCCCCCCCTCCGGTTGGGTTATTCTGGCATATTGTTGTAGAATGAGCAAGATGAAGTGGTGACTTATGCATTCCAAGATTATTAGAAATGAGTTTTTAAAATTTTTTAAATCACACGATCATGGTGTGAAGAAATCTGCCTCTATTGTTCCTCAAAACGACCCAACCATTCTTTTTACCGCTGCGGGTATGGTTCCTTTTAAGGATCATTTCTTAGGATTGACACCGCCGCCGCACCACTCTCTGGCCTCCTCTCAAAAATGTGTTCGTGCTGGTGGAAAGCACAACGATTTTGAAAATGTTGGTTACACAAAGAGGCATCACACATTCTTTGAAATGCTGGGTAACTTTTCTTTTGGAAAATATTTTAAAGAAGAAGCCATTTACTATGCATGGAGTTTTTTGGTTGATGTGATGGGTTTGAATGCCAGTAAGCTTTCTGCTACGTATTTTCACACAGATGAAGAAAGTTTAAAGCTGTGGAAGAAGTTTTTGCCAGAAAGCAAAATATACCCCATTTCCACAGATGATAACTTTTGGTCTATGGGCGATGTGGGGCCTTGCGGACCTTGCACCGAGCTTTTTTATGATTTCTCGCACATGATGAAAAATCCAGAAAAAGCTTCTGAGGAAGATCGTATTGTTGAGATATGGAATCTGGTATTTATGCAGTTTAATAGCGACAAGAGCGGACAAATGCTTCCTCTTGCTGTTAATTGTGTGGATACAGGTTTGGGTCTTGAGCGCTTGGCGTGTGTGATGCAGGGGGTGGATGATAACTACCGAACAGATATTTTTATGGCCCTGAAAAATGGCATGAGTGAGTTAGCAAAAACCGCTATAACACCCCAAAATGAAGTGGCTTTTAATGTTATTGCGGACCACATACGCTGTGCGACTTTCTTAATTGCTGACGGCATTTTTCCAGATAACGCTGGACGAGGGTATGTGCTTCGCAAAATTTTGCGTCGTGCGATGCGCTATGCGTACAAAATGAATCAGAAAGAGCCAATCTTGCACCGTCTTTGTGATGTGGTTGTGGAGCAAATGGGAGGATGTTTTCATGAGATAGCATCTCACCAATCGCTGATAGAAGAGACTATTTTAAATGAAGAAAACCGCTTTGGTGAGATTTTGCAAAAAGGAATGAGCTTTTTTGCAAACTCTGTGGATGATTTGTCTGGAAAATCGTTCCCTCCCCATGTGGTTTTTGAGTTGTACGACACCTATGGATTTCCTATTGACCTCACTTATGAATTGTTGCGTAATAATGATTTCGAAGTAAATAAAAAGGAAGTGGACGCTCTTATGGACGCGCAAAAAGAAAAATCCAAAAAAAATTGGAGGGGATCGGGTGATGCTTCTGAAGATACATTGTGGAAAAAACTTTCCGCCTCTCTTCCTCCCACCCAATTTGTGGGATATGAACAAAAAGAAAGTGAGGGTAAGATTGTGAGCATTGTTCGCAATGGACAAGAAACGGGATCGCTTGCTTGCGGCGAAGAAGCGTGGGTGATTGTGGATAAAACTCCTTTTTATGCTGAGTCAGGGGGGCAAGTCGGGGATTTGGGTTCCATATTCTCCGCGAATGGAGAGTTTGAGGTGTTCGACACACAAAAGTTCGCAAAAAGTATTTTTGCGCACAGAGGGGTGCTTAAAAGCGGATTTTTTGGAAAACAAGACGCTGTGCAGATGCATGTGTCCCATACTCGGCGTCTCAATGCGCAAGCGCATCACACGGCAACGCATTTGCTACATCAGGCTCTGCGTTTGCATTTTTCTGATTCTGTTGTGCAAAAAGGATCGTTGGTGGCGGATGATCATTTGCGTTTTGACTTTCATCTCACAAAACCATTAACGCCGAGTGATGTAGAGGCGGTTGAAAATTGGGTGAACGAAAAAATTCTAGAAAACCACTCTGTGGAGTGTAAGGAATACCCTCTTGAAAAAGCTCGCACAATGGGGGCGATTGGTTTGTTTGGTGAAAAATATGGGAGCATCGTGAGAGTAGTGTCCATTGGTGCGGATAATATTGTATCTAGAGAATTTTGTGGTGGATGCCATGTTTCACACACGGGATCTATTGGTACTTTCAGAATACTGTCCACCCATGGCATTGGTAGCGACACCAGGCGTATTATTGCGGCGGTTGGTATGTCTTATCTCTCGCACGCGCGAGAGGATGCCCGCCTGCTGTCTTCTTTGCAAAAGAAGTTAGGTGTTGCGAGGGGTGATCTTATGAGTAAGGTGGAGCATATTTTGCTTGACTTGAAAAAGAAGAGCTCCCATCAAGCGCATGTGTCCTCCCCTGTATGTCAGGAAAGCATAGCAAGCCTCACTCTTATTTTTCAACATGCCACTAATATAGAGATGGGTGATTTGCGTAAAAAAGTGGATCAGTCGCTAGCTCTCAAAAAGAATGTGGTGGTGTGTTTTTCTTCCTATAATGAAGAATCCAAAAAGATTTCTGTGATCTTGGCAGTTTCTAGAGATGTGGAAAAAGATTTTCCAGCTAACGCTTTTGTGCAAAAGATGAGTGGTTATATTTCTGACAAACCAAACGGCGGTGGTCGTGCAAACTTTGCGCAATGTGGTGGCGTGCGTCAAAAAGGAATTCCGGATATGTTGGATTTCTTGCGCTCAGAAATCACAAAATGTTTCACGTGAAACACTTCGTCTTGAGGCGCAGTGAAAGCTAATTGTTCACAGGGGGTGTGGGTTGTATGTTGTTGTGCGGCAAGGGTTTTGTTAAACTTTTCACAATTTAATCACAGCTTAAGACTCTTTGTTGTACAGTTGTGCAACGAGTGTTTCTAACTCTTCTATTCTTGCAAACAAAATCTCAATGCGACCGCCGTTTTTTTTGAGATGAATGTTGGTGGTGAGGCCAAGTGCTAAGCTTAATGATCGCTCAATGCTTGCGATGTCTTTGTCCATATCGCCGCCCTGCGCTTCTTGTGCGATCATGTTTTCTACAGCGCGTACCGACATTTTTTCACTAACAATTTTTTCAGCAATTTCTTCATTGTTTGGGCGCCCTATTAAGGTGCGTGCGTGGGCGGCGCTAATATCTCCTTTTTTGACAAGGTCTTGGATGTTTTGGGGGAGGGTGAGGAGCCGCAGGCTGTTGGCAATATAGCTGCGTGTTTTGCCAATATGTTTGCCTAGTTGCTCTTGTGTGAAATCTTGTATCTTGAGGAGGTTGGAGAACGCTTCTGATTCTTCAATGGCGTTAAGGTTTTCTCTTTGCAGGTTTTCAATCAAGGCAATGCTGAAGCTTTCTTGGGTAGAAATTTCTCTCACGATGGCGGGCACCGTGGCTAGGCCTGCTTTTTGAGCTGCTTTAAATCTGCGCTCTCCAGCTACAATCTCATAGCCACCTTTGACGACTCTGACAACCAGAGGCAAAATCACACCATGTTCTTCGATGGAGGCGGAAAGATCTCGAAGCTCTTGTTCGCCAAAATGTTTTCGTGGTTGTAGGGGGTTGGGTTGTAGTGACGATATGGGAATAGAAACAATGTCAGATGCTTTTTGAGCTTCTGCATCAATATTTTCGAAGAGCGCGGAAATGCCGCGACCTAAGTCATAATTTTTTTTCATAACTGATTACCTCTTTTCCTAGCGCGATGTACGCTTGAGCGCCGGGGCTGCGCACATCGAAAACAACACCCGGCACTCCATGGGAGGGGGCCTCCGCAATCTTGATGTTGCGGGGGATGGTGGTGTTAAAAACTTTTTCGCCAAAATGTTGGCGGATTTCTTTTTCCATATAAAGGCCCAATCTTGTGCGGCTGTCACACATAGTTAACAGCAAGCCTTCAAGGTGAAGTTGAGGATTGAATTCTTTGCGCACGATACGAAAAGTGCCCAAAATGTGAACGAGGCCCTCCAGGGAGAAAAAGTCACACTGCATAGGAACAATTACGCCAGTAGATGCGGTGAGCGCATTGATGGTGAGAAAGCCGAGGGAGGGAGGGCTGTCAATAAAAATATAATCATAGTCTGTTTTGCTGATGCGATCTTTTAAAAAATGCTCGCGCCCACGTTTGGAGACCAGCTCTATCTCGGCTCCCACCAAGTTTTGTGAAGAAGGGACCACGTGTAAATTTGGCACTTTCGAGCACACCATAACATCTCCAAGATCTGCCTTCCCTATAAGAAGCTCATAAGTGCCGCGGCCAGCTCTTACGCCAAGGCTGGTTCCGGCATTTCCCTGAGGATCCATATCTATAAGCAAAACTCGCTTGTTCGCACTAGCCACAGTGGTGGCTAAATTAACGGCGGACGTTGTTTTGCCAACGCCGCCTTTTTGATTGCAAAAACTAATAATACGCAAAACTACCCCTGAATCAAGTTAGCATGAAAATGTTTCACGTGAAACATTGATTTTCATTTTTAGGAATTCATAATTTAGGAATTCATAATATTGTAGAACTCTTTGTTGTTTTTTGTTTTTCTTGTTTTGGACAAAAGAAACTCCATGCCCTCGTGTCCACTCATGTTGAGCAAAACGCTCCTTAAGATAACAGCTTTTCGGTGTACTTCGGGTGGCATGAGCAAATTATCTTTCCGTGTTCCAGATCGCGCAATATCAATGGCGGGAAATGTTCCCCTTTGTGCTAATCTTCGATCTAAGCAAATTTCGCTATTTCCTGTTCCTTTAAATTCCTCAAACACGACATCGTCTGCCTTGGATCCTGTCTCCAAAAGCGCTGTGGCAAGAATGGTGAGAGAGCCGCCATTTTCTACGTTGCGGGCTGCACCAAAAAACCTCTTTGGTTTTTGTAAAGCATTTGCATCCACACCACCTGTCAAAACCTTCCCTGATGAAGGGGTGACGGAGTTGTAGGCGCGCGCAAGTCGGGTGATGGAGTCAAGTAATATCACCACATCCTTCTTGTGTTCCACCAATCGCTTGGCGCGCTCTATCACCATGTCTGCTACCTGTATGTGACGGTGTGCTGGCTCGTCAAATGTAGAGCTGAAGACAGCGCTTTTGACTGTTCTTGCCATGTCAGTGACTTCTTCTGGGCGCTCATCTATCAAAAGCACCATCATTTCCACTTCTGGGTGGTTGGTTTCGATAGATTGAGCTATGCTTTGTAGCATCACTGTTTTTCCAGATCTTGGTGGAGCTACAATGAGGGCTCTTTGCCCTTTTCCAATAGGGGCAATGATGTCAATTATGCGCAGTGTGTCTCTCATACTTTTGTCTGGATAGTTATCCATTTCTAGCTGTATCGCCGTGTCTGGATAAAGGGGGGTGCTGTTATCAAAAGAGATTTTGCGAGATGATGTGTTTGGTTTTTGGCCATGTATTTCAAGAATTTTGCCAGCCGAAAAATAGCGCTCACTTTCTTTGGGGCGTCTCATTTCGCACATTAAATCGTCGCCTGTTTTGATGCCTAAGCGTCTTACATGAGATGGGGCTATATAAATATCGTCTGCGCCTGTGAGGTAGTTGTATTCTGGAAATCGTAAAAATGCGAATCCGTCTGGCATAACCTCTGCTATACCTCGCGCTGTAAGGATATCACCTCTCTTAGACAAGTTTTTCATCATAGAAAAAATCAAGTCTTGTTTGCGTAAAGAATTGGGGTGATCAATGCCAAGATCGTTGGCTTTTGCGAGTAAATTTTCTGAAGACAAGCTTCTGAGGACGCTTATGTCCGTCACTGTTTTTTCATTCATTTGGGGGAAACCTTTGTTTCATTATAGTATTACTCACGCTCAATGACAAGAGTTGTTGTTAGATTTGAGGGAGGATCTGTGTTTTTTTTGTTGTTTTATTGATTTTGGCAAGAAAAAGGAGGTTGGGTATCTTTTTTATTTTAGAATTTGTAGGCGCTCACCAAGAAAGGTTGATTTGTTCAATCACCTTTCTTGACTTGAAAAATATAAGGTTTTTTGAGAAGGTGCGTTTTTGATTTTTTAAAAATGCGTGATAGTTTCAATAATAGATATGGAGGGGTTATGTTTTGTTTTATAGTTGTGAGTTTATTATTGTCTTTGTCTGCAGCGCAGGGTGCAGTCTTGACTGTGCCGAAAGATGATCTGGAGAGTTGCGAGGTCTTACTCCGTGATAGTTCTCCAATGTTCTGTGGTGAAATTTTGTTTGGCATTCAGACTGAATCGGGAGAGGAAAGGGTTGGCGTTGAGAGTGTTGATGGAGCTTTGCCTACTGATCCGAGAAAGAATTATTTGCATGCGCGAGGATACTGTTTGAAGGATGAAGGAATGACCTTGCAGGAAAGAGAGCAGTCAGAATTTTTTATTCTCACGATGAACCCTGGCACACCTATGATTCAACATGGAGCGGACTCTGATCATCCGCTCTCGTGGAAGTGCGAAGCACTAGTCATATCTGCGCTATTTGATTCTTCTCGTGATTTCCTGTCAAAATTTTTCCCTCATTTTAGCGGCTTTTCAGGAAGGGTCACATTTGGGCCTCAAGGCCCCCCTGAGGCGTGTGCGCATGTTGCTTCTCCCGAGAGATCATCGACTTACGATGACGGGTTGAGGGTAGGAGGGATTTTCCCTTTTCTCGACACTTTTTTGACCTTCTTTGCTCAAAAGAGTAAAAAATTTCACTCATCAGATGTGCCGGCTGCGGCAACATTTGCTGCAAGCCACAAAAAAAAACTTAATGATTTGGCAGGCGCACTAGCTCGTGTGTTTCCTTTTCCTGAAGAATTGAATGCTGATTTTGCCAACCAAGCCGTTGACACTCAATTGTTGCGTGACGCTATTGTGGATCAAGCCATTTTGTGTTGTGTGAATAACAAAAATGCAGAAGGGCGGGAGTTTGTGGACGCATGCACATGTGGCATAGCTGATCTGTATGCATCATTTTGTCCTAATTCTGAAATATCGGATTCAATCCTTGAGGATTGGATCAGTGTTGCGGGCTTTTTTGATAATTTGCGCACAGCAGTTGTTGAAGCGCTGGAGTCTGCGAAAAAAATATCGACATCTGAGTTGGAGGCGCAAAATCAAGATGTGGGGATTAAATATGCAGTGCTTCAAAAAGTGAATCAGGTAGATGATCGCTCCGATGAGGGCAGTGTTTGTTCCCAAGACCAGGAAGAAAAAGAGGGTGAAGAAGAGGTGAGGATGCCGTTGAGGTCAGCACAAACATTCCTTGATGAATCAGGGAACCACGCGCTGAATATTATTAAGGGTGTGATTGTGGGTTACACCACAAATTACGCGCTCCAACAGGTTGCTGTTTCCCTTGAAGGGCTGAGTGCAGAACAGTGTCTCAAGGCTATAGCGATCGAAGATAAGCAAAAGGTAGGGATGGTTGACGCGCTCAAAGAGCGTGTTATATTCCAAAAATTTGTGCAGAGCATGGATTCTATCTGTGGGTATTTTGGCACTTCTGCTGATCGAGATACATGGAGTTTGGCTGATTCGAGTCTCCCTATCCTTCTAAATGATAATCATTTTTTGAGGTTTGTTTGTGACTACCTTTTGGAGGATCCAGAACTTAAATCTCTCAGATTTTCTTCCCTATGGGAGACTGTGCGCAGAGCCTACTGTGCTCTCAAAGAGCGGGGAAAAGTGTGTGTGGATGCGAATTCAGCGCTGCATTTGATGTTGTTAGCTCAGGGTTTCGATGTAGAGTTGTATGGGCGCCTTGAAGGTATCCTCTCTTCACACAGTGATTCAATCGGTGAGGCAGGTGCTTTTTTCGGCTCGTCAGGCAGTTATTCAGCCGGTGGTGTTGATATTTTGTATTAGGTCATCAAGGTAGGTGTTGGGAGGGCGCCTGCGCGCGCTCCCCTACTGAGACTTTTCTTTGAAGTCTGGTAGTAAAGCCTCTTTGTTTTCTTTGTGTGCAAAGGAGTCTGCATCTTTTGGTGGTAGTTTTTTTTCAAATATTGGCACTGCGTCTTTGATTTTGTTTTTGTTGTAGAGAGACCATGTGTTTGTGGGGTCATACAAATCGTTAACGATGGCATTCACGGGGCACTCCTGGACGCACAGGCCACAGTCAATACAGGTGTTGGGATCAATGATTAGCATATCAGGCAGCTCGAGGAAACAGTCAACTGGGCACACCTCAACGCAATCAGTGTATTTGCACTTAATACATTTTTCCGTTACTACATGTGCCATAATTAGACTATGGTGGGGGCTATAGGATTCGAACCTATGACCAACTGATTAAAAGTCAGCTGCTCTACCAACTGAGCTAAGCCCCCATACCCACTGCCGGACTCGAACCGGCACGGCATAAAGCCAACGGATTTTAAGTCCGTAGTGTCTACCAATTCCACCAAGCGGGCTGATTGCCTACAATAAGATTGTACCAGATATCTTACAAAAAAACGAATTGAATTTTTTATGATATAATCGCAAGGGTATTATATGCAGTTTTTAAGAAAAATATTTCCAACAAAAAATGATAAGTTTGTCAAAAACTTAAAAAAAATAGTTCAGACAGTGAATGCGTTAGAGCCAGAAATGATGGCTTTAAAGGATGAAGACTTTCCACAGAAAACTGCCGAGTTGCGTGAGAAAATCAAGCAAGGCGCTTCGCGAAAAGACATTTTGGATGTTGGCTTTGCATTGGTGCGTGAGGCGGCAAAGCGTGCTTTGAACATGAGGCATTTCGATGTGCAAATCATGGGGGGCATTGTCCTGTTTGACGGTAAAGTGGCAGAAATGGCTACTGGAGAAGGTAAAACTTTGGTGGCTACACTGCCGGCTTATGTTGTGGCACTAGAGGGTTTTGGCGCTCATATTGTAACGGTGAATGACTATCTGGCAAAGCGTGATGCTGAGTGGATGGGTCAGATCTTTGAATTCCTTGGTATGACTGTTGGTATTATACAGTCTGGTATGTCGCCAGAGGAAAGATCGGCTCAGTATGCTTGTGACATTACCTATGTTACTAATAATGAGCTTGGATTTGATTATTTGAGAGATAACATGCGATCTTCTCTTGAGCAAAAGGTTTTGCGAGTTTTGCACTTTGCGTTAGTGGATGAGGTTGATAGCATTCTGATTGATGAAGCGCGAACACCTTTGATTATTTCTGGTCCTACAGATAAAAAAGAAGATTTGTGTCATCTGGCTAATAAGGTAGTGTTGAATCTTAAGAAGGAACATTACGATATTGATGAAAAAGGAAAGAGTACCTCTTTAACAGAAGAGGGAATGTCTTTTGTAGAGCAGTTTTTGAAAAATGCCGGTGTTTTGGACAAAGAGGCTTCTTTATATGATATAGAAAACTCTTCTTTGGTGCACTTTATAACGCAATCCCTTAAAGCACATCGCTTGTTTAGTAAAAACAAAGATTATATTGTGCGCGATAAAAAAGTGCACATCATTGATGAGTTCACTGGCCGTATTATGGATGGTCGTCGTTTTTCAGATAACCTTCATCAGGCTATTGAGGCTAAAGAGGGGGTTGCCATTCAGCAGGAAAACCAAACTCTGGCCTCCATTACGTACCAAAACCTTTTCAGAATGTATAAGACTCTTTCGGGTATGAGTGGCACCGTTATGACGGAAAGTGTTGAGTTTCAGGAGATTTATAAACTTTCGTGCGTGGCGCTTCCTACCAATAGGCCTTTGATGCGTGAAGATAGGCAGGATTTGCTTTACGCTACCTTTGAAGAAAAGGCGGGAGCCATTCTTGCTAAAATTAAAGAATGTCAGAAGAAGGGCCAACCAGTGTTGTTGGGCACGGTGAGTATTGAAAAATCCGAGGCCTTTGCGCGTATTTTGCGCAAAGAAAAAATTCCGCACAATGTTTTGAACGCAAAGAATCATACAAAAGAAGCTTCCATCATTGCAAGCGCAGGATCCGTTGGTGCAGTTACTATTGCCACCAACATGGCTGGGCGTGGAACAGATATTAAGCTTGGTGGCAATATGGATTTTTATGTTGAGGGTATGCGATCCAAGAAAGAGCTTTTGCAAAGCGACCTTGAGAGAATAGAAAAAGATTTTTCTGAAAAAAAATCTGCGGTTTTGGTCGCAGGAGGGTTGTGTATTATTGGTACGGAGCGTCACGAAAGCAGGCGTATTGACAACCAGTTGCGCGGTCGTGCGGGTCGTCAAGGAGATGTTGGAGAGAGTGTTTTCTACCTGTGTATGGAAGATGACTTGATGCGTATTTTTGCGGGCGATAAAATGCAGTTTTTAATGAGCCAGATGAAAAGCCAAAAAGGTGAGCCCATCGAACATAAGCTTATTACCAAGTCTATTGAGCGTGCTCAGGGTCGAGTGGAGGCTCAAAACTATGAGATTCGTAAGCATCTATTGAACTATGATAATGTGAGCAACAAGCAGCGTGAAATGATTTACAGCATGCGTCGCGATCTTTTAGATGATGAAAAACCATTACTTGAGATTGTGGAGGATCACATGCACGAGGCTGCTAATATGCTTTTGGAAGAAGGTTTTCCCGGGGATGAGCTTTCGCCAGAGCGTGTGCAGGAGTTTGTGGGAAGGGTGAGTCATATCTTTCGGGATGAGCGCATGCAGGGGTTAGGTGCTTTGAGTAGTGTGTCTTTAATCGAGAAAAGCCTCTTTGAGATTCTTTGTGATAAAATTATTCCGGCTATTAAGGTTCTTGATTCCGATCAAAGCCACTTTGTTGCTTATTATATTTTATCTACTATTGATAACAACTGGCGGCAACACCTAGCGCGCATTGATCATTTGAAGCAAGGTGTTAATTTGCGATCCTACGCTCAGGGCAACCCTCTAGTGGAGTTTAAGAAGGAGGCTTTTGATTTATTTTTGAAGCTTCTTAGTATGATCTCCTTAGAGGTTAGCAGTGTGCTCTTTAACCACCTTCAGGATATTTTGAAACATTCTGAGGCACGATCGGCGCCATCTTTAACCCCTCCTGCATCGCGCAACGCGCCTTGTCCGTGTGGGTCGGATAAGAAGTATAAGCACTGTCATGGAAAGATTTAATGAATGTTAGTGTGACTATTGATGGTGCTTCAGGAACGGGGAAAAGTGTGTTGGGGGTGGCTTTGGCAGAAAAAATGCAAGGCACGTTTTACTCAACGGGCGCTATCTATAGGCGGCTGGCGCTTTTAGCTCTTGAGAGGGGGTGTGATGTTGCGGACTCTGTGAGTCAAGTGTTGATGAACAATGAAGAGGATGCCTTGCTGCTCAAAGAAGAGCGCGTGGGTCATAAGGCTTCGGAGCTTGCAGCTATAGCGGAGGTTAGAGAGCAGGCTTTGATGATTCAAAGAAAAGAGATTACACATTTTCTGGAGCGCTCACATGTTGTGATGGATGGCCGGGACGCCGGCAGTGTGATTTGGCCGCAAGCCACTCATAAATTTTTTCTTACGGCAGATGTTTTGGTGTGCGCTCAAAGACGCGCGGAGGAGTTGGGGTTGCGCGTAGAAGATGTGTTAGCCAAGATGAAGTTAAGAGATAAAAGAGACAGAGAAAGAGAAGTGGCCCCATTGGTGGTTCCGGATGGAGCTATTGTTTTGGATACGACTCTTCATAGCAAGAATGAGGTCTTGGATCAAGTGTATAGTTTTATATATTTGCCCTAATGCGTCAAAGAGTATATAATGGCTAAAGATTGGTTGGATTAATGGAAAGAGAAGAAGGCGTTTTAGACGCAAAATTTGAACAAGAATTTAAGGAAGCGGTTGAGAAGATAGGCCGTGTGCGCAAGTCGTTATGTTGCGCAACAATTGATTCTATAAATAGCGATCATGTCATCGTTAATGTTGGATTGAAATCAGAGGTATGCATCCCGGTGCGTGAGTTTGGTGAGGAGCTGGCGCAGCTTTCTCCAGGTGATTCCATAGAGGTGTACATTGAGCGTGTGGAAAGCAGCTCAGGTGAGACGGTTGCAAGCTATGCGCGTGCGCGTTGTGAGCGTACGCTGGACGAGTTGTGTGCAAGTGTTGATACCGAAGAATGTTTTGAAGGTACTGTGTATAGCAGAGTGCGCGGTGGTTATGTGGTTAACCTTTGTGGCATTGCTGCATTTTTGCCTTTTAGTCAAATTGATTCACACATGCCCAGCCCAGGAGGATTTTTGGGATCTACGCAGCAATTTAAAGTTGTGAGTGTTGAGAGAGATAAGGGCAGTATAGTTGTTTCTTATCGTCCATCTGCCAGCGCTACCTCTGATTCTGTAGAAGAGGGCTCTGTTGTCGAAGGTATTGTGAAAAACCTTACAGATTATGGCGCTTTTGTTGATATTGGTGGCAAAGATGGTTTGCTTCACGTGACAGATATAGCGTGGGGACACGTGCACTCGCCTGGTGATGTTCTGAAGGTTGGACAAAAAGTGACCGTTAAGGTTATTAAGATGAACAGAGAAACGGGTCGTATTTCTTTGGGTATGAAGCAACTAGAGCAAGATCCTTGGTTAGAGGCAGAAAAGAGAATTTTGATTGGTGATATTCGCACAGTAGAAACAATCCATGTGCAGGAGTACGGTGTGTTTGTTCTTTTGGACAAAAATATTGAAGGGTTTGTTCACGTGAAAGAAATGTCATGGTATCTTGGTCGCCAAATTAAAGCTACCGACTTTGTTAAAGTTGGTGAGAAATTTGATGCTCGTGTTTTAGATGTTGACCGTCAGAAGAGGCGTTTCACTCTTAGCAAAAGGCAGGTTGAAGAAAACCCTTGGCAGGCATTTGTTGAGAAGTACCCGGCTGGATCTGTAGTCAGTATCGAAGTTGTTGAAAAACAACGTAGTGGTCTTACTGTAAAAAGTGTTGATAATTCCACAGGGTTTGTGCCTGCGGATGAAATTGCCTGGGGTTTACAGGATCAAGAAGCTTTGGACAGTATTGAGGTGGGATCTACGCACCAAGCGCGTGTTGTAAGTGTTGATCTTTATGGTGAAGGTGTTACATTTAGCGTGAAAGGTTCTGTAGCAAGCCCAGTGCAGGACTACTGTAAGAAATTGCGTAAAGGTGATGTTGTTACGTGCTCAGTTGTTCACGTCTTGGAAACGGGAGTGATTGTTGAGGTTAAGGAAGGGGTTCGTGGATTTATTCGTCGTACCGATCTTGCCAAAGAGCGTGGATTGCAAGCTGATAGGCGGTATGCACAAGGTGACAGGGTGGACGCTAGCTTTGTAGGATACAACAAAAAAAGTGACACACTATTGCTATCTGTGCGCCAGCGTGAGATAGAGGAAGAGCAGCAGGTGATGGAGCAGTATGGTTCTGTTAGCAGCGGTGCTAGTTTGAAGGAAATCTTGGGAGGAAATTTTTCCGAAGATGATCTCAACAAAAAGGTGAAGTAATGTTTAAAAAAAATTGGTTGATTGCGCTAGCTATTTTGCTAGGGCTTGGTAATTGTTCGAAAGACTCTTCTTCGAAATCAAGGCTCATCGTGGCTCAAAAATTATCGTCTATTATCACTTTAGATCCAGCCGATGTTTTTGAAACTGAGTGTATGGACTTCATTTTCAACACTTACCAAAGGTTATTTAAAACTATTGGTGGTGCTGTGCAAAATGATTTGGTCGAATCTTACGAGTTTGTAGAAGGCGGAAAAATTCTGCGCTTAACCATCAAAAAAGATCAATACTTCTCTTCCGGCAACGTTGTGACCGCGGAAGATGTTGTTTACTCTTTGAGAAGGTTGGTGTTAATGCAAAAGGCGGCATACATCATGTTTGCGCCTTTAGGGTTTACACCGCAGAGTGTGCGTCAACACATTAGAGAGGTGGACCCACACACAGTAGAGCTAGAATTTCAGAATCCGCTAAGCAAAGATCTTGTTTTGACGTGCTTAGCTGCAAGTGCATCCTCGATCTTGGATGCGGCGCTTGTGAAAGAGCATACAGTAAATGATGACTATGGTGCGGCCTGGTTGCGCTCAGCAGGAGCAGGTAGTGGTCCTCTTATGTTGGGTGTGTGGCAGCCAGGGGAAGTTCTGACTATGAAGAGGAACCCTTACTATGAAGATTCTGATGATATTAAATTTACAACCGTGATATTGCGTCATGTTGGTGATGTAGCGACGCAAATGCTTCTCCTAAAAAGAGGAGAGGTGGATATCATTCGTGATTTACCACAAGAACAAAGCGAAAGCGTTGATAAGGAAAAATATGATTTGGAGTACATAAGCAAAGCGCAGATTTGGTACTTAAATCTTAATCAATCTAACAAGTACCTTAAAAACCCTGCTGTACATCAAGCCATTCGTCACCTTATCGATTATTCAGTCATGAGTAAGGTGTTGGGAGAAAAAGTTGCTCAACCTTTGCCAACTCTTGTGCCAAGTGGATTTTTGGGGCATATAACAAATCCAGAACTTCCTGAATTTAACCCAGAAAAAGCGCGAGAAATCATTCATGCAGAATATGGGGGAGACATCGAAATAGAATTTGATACATCCATGTTAGCGCTTGCTCAGGTTTACCAAAGCATTTTTGCAAAAGGTGGTATTAAGTTGAAATTAAACTATTTTGATGCCCGTCAAGCTATCTCTCGTTTGCGCAAAAGACAGCATCAAATGAGTCTTAAGATGTTTGGTGCTGATTATAACGATCCCCACACTTTTATTACAACGTTTGTCCTGTTGCCTCAAAATGAATCACAGGCGGTAACGTTCGTAGCGTGGCGTAATAGCCTTGATGTAGAGGGTTTGCAAGAAATGGCACATAAAGCATCAACTATTATGGATACTACAGAGCGTACTAAAATTTATGAAGAAATTCAAAGACGTTACCAAAAAGTGCCTTTGATACCCTTAGCTGAAATTTATGCAACTATACTCTTTTCTAAGCGCTTGTCGGGTCCAAGGATATTTATAAAGGAAGCGCTGATTTATCACCACCTTTACAAGAAAGATGTGTAATGGATATAGGAAGGTTTCTTAAACACACGTATTGGTTTGTATTTTCTCTTTTAATATTACTGCTTTTTACTTTTGTTATGAGTGTAATGAATCCGGTAGATCCGGTGATTGCGCTCATAGGAGAAAGCGCTACACAAGAAATATACGATGCTACCGCTAAGAGCTTGGGTTTAGACAAGCCCGTTATCATAAGATTTTGTTATTATGTAAAAGGATTGCTCTCTGGTGATATAGGAGTATCATTTTTGACCAAAAAACCCGTTTGGCAAGATTTGCAGCGTGTTTTGCCCTTAACTCTAGAGTTAGCAACCATTGCGCTTCTTTTTGGTATATTTATCGGCATTCCGCTAGGAGTACTGTGTGCCTTTAAAAAAGGAAGGCTAGATAAGATAGTAAGGTCATTTGTTTTTATTGGGCACAGCGTTCCTAACTTTTTAATAGGATATGGCGTCTTAATGCTAGCGCTTTCTATGGGACAAAGTGGCCTTCATTTAGGAGATATGCAGACAGGGCTGATCAGATCTTTGATCAGGAGAGACTGGAATGCACTTGCAGAAAGTTGGCTTATTCTATGGCCACCTGCTGTGCTCTTGGCTTATATCGCCCTTGCCTATATTACGCGTATGATGCGAGGGTTTGTCTTGCACGAAATTTCTGCTCAGTATATGATTACAGCAAAAATCAAACACCTCTCTTTTACGCGTGTATTTTTTGTGCACATGATGCCTAATATTATGCCGCGCCTTTTGCCGGTTCTGATTCTTTCCTATACACAGCTATTAGAGGGATCTGTGATTACAGAAACAGTATTTTCTTTAAACGGTATAGGGTCGTACTTAGTACGTGCTGTGTTGGCTCATGATGAAACAGCTATTATGGGTACAACCCTTATAGTGGGAGTGATTGTGCTTTCGTGTAATTTTCTTGTAGATACTTTTGTGGATATGTCTTATCCTCAAACCCCTTCTCAAAGGAGTAAAACATGATGATACGTCAGAATTTTTTACGTGAAATTGCGCACAATAAAGTCGCACTCGTTTCTCTTTTTGTTTTTATGGTTTTTGTGCTGTTTGCCCTTTTCCCATCGTTCTTTGCTGCACAAACGCCAGATTCTGTAACCATTCAGGACCGTATGCAGGGATTCTCTTTTCAGCACTTTTTGGGAACAGATGATATAGGCCGTGATTTGTTTTCTAGAATTGTTTATGGAACAAGGACTGCTTTTATTATTGTGATTTGCACTATGCTGTTTTCTGTTCCTTTTGGTGTGTGCCTTGGTGTTATTGCCGGATACAGAGGAGGATTTCTTCAAAAAGCCGCTTTGCGTTTTACGGATGTTTGGATTTCTATTCCAAGATTAGTGGTTGCGATGATGGTTCCAGCGCTTTTTGGACGCACAGGATGGGGAGTGATGATCGTTTCTATCTCGGTTGCGATTTGGCCCGCTTATACACGTCTTGCTTGCGTGGAAACTATACAAATTAAAGAGTCTGATTTTATCCATATTGCCCGTCTTCAGGGAGCAAGTTTTCTTTACATACTGCGCTATCACTTGGCTCCTATTGTTCTGCCATCAGCAGTGGTCAGAGCCTCTCTTGACTGTTCCACTGTTGTACTCACCGCAGCTAGCTTAGGATTTTTGGGATTAGGGGTATCCACAGATGTCCCTGAATGGGGCTATATGGCAGCACAAGGCAGCTCATTCCTTCTTACGCACCCATGGGTGGCTATTGTGCCAGGAGGAAGTATTTTCTTACTGAGTTTTTCTATGAACTCCCTTGGAGATGCATTGCGGGATGTTTTAAACCCTAAGGAGCTTTAAAATGTTAAGAATAGAGAAATTTTCTTTAAACATAGAAAGAAAGGGTAAAGAACCTATACAGGTTTTGCACGACATCTCCCTGTGTATTCGCCGTAATGAAAAAGTAGCTGTTGTGGGTGCATCTGGCGCTGGAAAAACAATGATTATGCGTGCAGTTCTGGGCATCTTACCATCCCAGGCTGTACCGTCTGAAAGTACAAAAATATACTTTCATGATACCCCTATTTATAATGCAGGAGAATATTGCAAAGCGGAACACCTTCCCATTGCCGTTATTTTGCAAGACCCGTTGGTCGCTTTAAATCCCATGATGACTGTAGAAAAGCAAATAGGGGAAGCACTTCCAGGTTATATGAGCAAAGTGGAAAAGTTTTTAGAAGTAAAACGACTCTTGCACAGCGTGCAACTTTTTGAGGCAGACCGCATTGCAAAAAGTTATCCAGGACAGCTTTCTGGTGGCATGGCGCAGCGGGTTATGGTGGCTATGATGATGGCATTAAAACCCCTGCTTCTTATTGGTGATGAGCCCACCTCATCGCTGGATGCGCCTGTAGGAGTGGAGATACTTCGTTTGATTGATCAAGACCTATCCACGCGCCAAGCTTCGTTTTTGCTGATTAGTCATGATATCAATATGGTGCGTAACTTTACCGACAGAATTATCGTGATGCATGAAGGGCGTGTGGTAGAAAATATTTTATCCAAAAACCTGAAGCAGTCTGTTCATCCCCACACACGCAAACTATTAACGGCCATAACGCAATGACAAACGCATATCTTTCTGTTAAAAATCTCAATGTTTACAACCCCAATAGACCGCAAGAAAAGTTGTTGGATAATGTTAGTTTTTCCGTTCATCCAGGCGAAACCTTTGGCGTTTTAGGTGAATCAGGCGCCGGTAAGTCGTTAATAACAAGAGTGCTCACAGGAAGATTTAACGCCTATCAGGGAGAGGTGGATATTATTGATGGTATTCACCTTGTTCCGCAAGATCCCGTGGGAGGGTTGCACCCACGCCATACGGTGGAGTTTATTTTACAGGAGCCTCTGTATTTACGAGGGGAAATGGACTGCGCGCAAGAGCGCATTGAACAAGCGCTTTCAGAAACGTATCTGGATCAGTCTTTTTTGCGACGTTACCCACACGAACTCTCCGGTGGACAAAGACAGCGTGTGTGTATTGCACGCGCTCTTATTTGCAAACCAAAGGTAGTGTTTCTTGATGAACCCACATCCGCTTTGGATGCGTACATTAAAGGGCGTGTGCTAAAGCTTTTGCGTGATCTTAAGAAAACGCACAATCTTACCTACTTTTTTGTGGCACACTCGCTTGTGGCCATGGAGTATCTCGCAGACCGTATTGCCATTATGCGTCAAGGAGAAATCCTCGAAATTGTTACCAAAAAGCAGTTAAACGAAAACCAATTGCAAGACCCATACTCACAGAAGCTGATTACCGCTTACCGCAGTTTAGCAAAATAATTACTCAACTGTAACGGATTTTGCCAGGTTGCGTGGTTGATCAATGCAGCTGCCGCGATGTTCCGCCACCACTAGCGCAATCATTTGTAAAAAAGGTGTTGCGAGCATAGGAAACACTAAGTGGTCACATTCGGGAGTTTCAAGATGTAGGCAATGTGGGGGTATAAGGTCGCTTGGGCCGTTGGTAATGACTATCACAAAAGGCGCATGATCCTGAAGAGCTAAGGCAAGCGCCTCATGCGCTAAAGGTTCATGATCTTTGTTGAGTACAATGATCAGCATAGAGTGTGGATGAATGTGCAAAAAAGGCATGTTGTCAAACGTGTAGGCGGTTGATGTAATGTAAGAAAGCTCCTTCATCTTTAGGCTTCCTTCGACAATAATAGGGTAGAGATTTTCTGCAGATAAGAAAATGTAGTGATTGATATCTAAAAGCGGCGGAATGTTGGTGGCCAAAAAATCGTAGGATCCCTTTATCAAGGTATCCAAAAGAGTGGGTAGTGTTTCAAGTTTTGCAATGTGTTTGCGCCCCTCTTCTCCGCCCCAGGCGCATGCCAAAAGAAAAAGTGTTGTGATTTGGGAAAGAAAAGCCTTTGTAGAAGCTACGCTTCGCTCCACACCAGCATACAAAGGGATAACCCTAGGCACCAATCTGCTTAAAGAAGAGTGAGCGCTGTTTATCAAACACATGGTGTGTTTGGCTTTGGGCTTTAAAGGCTCAGAAAACAATCGTAAAATATCGGCTGTTTCTCCTGATTGCGATATAAAAGCACACATTTTATCTTCTGCGCACTGCCAGTAATACTCAGATGCGATGTAAGGTGAAGCGGCAATATTAGCAATTTTTTCCAACCAATGTACCCCTAATAAGCTTGCGTAATAAGAAGATCCACATGCGATGAGATGCATACGCGCTGTGCGGATGCGGACACTTTCTGCAAAAGATGGTGTGAAGGAGGAAGATTCTGTCTTTTGTACATTGTTTTTTAAAATAGAGCGCACCACATCAGGCTGCTCATGAATCTCCTTGAGCAAAAAGGAAGAAAATGATCCCTTTGTTGCTGTTTGTTGTGTGGTGACATGTGGGGATGTGGGGCGCACGACCTCTTTCTTGTTGTTATAAACAATAATTTCTTTTGTGTTAACAAATCCGTAATCCCCATCTTCCGGAAACGTTAACTCTGTTACCGTATCCGGCATAGATCCTATGTCAGATGCTAAGTAAAAACCTTCAGGTGCTTCGCCAATAATGAGCGGGGATTGCTTGCGAGCGAATAAGAGAGATTCTGGATTTTTTGTGCACGCTATGGCTAATGCCCAGCTACCCTCTAAGAGTTCCACTGCTCGCTCAAGCGAAAAAAAGGAAGAACGATTGTTAGACCACAAATGTTCACAAAAATGAACCACAACCTCAGAGTCTGTCTCTCCTTTTAAAACAGAGATTTTTGGAAGCCTGGGGGCGATGTCATCGATATTGGAAATAATACCATTATGCACTAACGCAAAGTGTTTTGAGGCTACAGGGTGTGCGTTTTGCAAAGAAACAGATCCGTTGGTGGCCCATCGAATGTGTCCAATACCAACATGCGCTTGTAAGGATTTTTTTGGCATAAGAGGCGCGAGTTGATCCATATTGCCTACCGCTTTAATCACATGATGTTCTTCATTATGGAGCACAGAAACTCCCACAGAGTCATACCCACGGTAAGTAATCTTTTGCAAACCTTCCACTAATACTGTGGCGATGGAAGAGGGCTCTCTGGATATAAAAGAAAAAATACCACACATATTAACACTCCAATTGATGTATGAGCCAATGCATTGCTGTCCACGCTTGCATAATAAACTCTTCCTGGCTTTGATGGGAAAATATATAGGTGTTTATTCCCAAATTATTACGAATAAAATCCCCGCCTTCTTGATCTGTCAAGCAAAGAACCTTTCCTTTTCTGCAGAGAATTTCGTGGATGGATGCGATGTTTTTTGAGAAAATATCGTCATGGGGGCAAAAAATAATAGCTAACACTGACTCATCCACTACCGCAAGAGGTCCATGTTTGAGCTCTCCCGCAGGATAGTGAAATGATGCGGATCGTGTGTGTTTTTGATCGTAATACGCACAAACACGTGCAAATCCGGCAAACACATGCCTTCCTAAATAAAACCTGAGAGATGATTGCATTTCTGGAAGTGCCTGAGTCAAGGTTTTTTGCAAGCTATCACTAAGAGCGATAGGCTCTGGCGTGCTTTGGTGTGTAATCATGTGCATAGCATGTCGCCATTGATGCATATGGTGAAACAATGGCTCCATGTGATCGTGGCGCAAAAAATCTCGTGATGGATCTATAACGTATACGTGCGGTTGCTGAGCAAGTGTGTGCAAAAGGTGCTGATAATGAGAAAAAGGTGAGGGCAGAAGAAACACAGGGTGTGTGGCGCTTGCTTTTATAGGCATGTGAGAGGTAATTGGGAAAATAAACGTTTGAATGCCATGGCTTCCTTCTATACTGTCTTTAATCATGCGAGATACACAAAGGCCCATGTTTTCTGCAAAAATAGAAATCTGTGTAATGTTCTCTGTCAGAGGTTGTGGCAAAGGGTACGCTGGTGGTGTTTTGTGGTTGGTGAGCAGATGATATGTGGAGACTGTGTTGGTTTGTTGTCCAAAACGCCACGTTGTGTTTTGTTCGATAAGCGCTGTAGGCTGAGAGGATAAAAGTGGGTTTGTGGTGATTGTGTTTTGTCCTGCGTAGCACCCTATGCTGTGCGACCGTACATACACAGTGTTTGTTTGCGTGCACCACACAAGGACTGCAAACGGTTCAGAACTTTTGAGTTGACTGAGGCTTTCTTCAACGCCGGAGCTTTCGATGATTGTTAATAGTTGTTGCGCTTGTAAATCATTAGGATGTTTGGAAAAATCAAGGGTTATGGGCATGCAAGGCTTGCCAATATAGGCGACTAACAGCTGGTTGTTGTGAGCCATATAGGTGAGACTTCCTAGATGTAAGCGACCTTTTTGGGATGGGAAGAATGCGCCATCTTTATAGTCAAAACAGAGCGTGCCTAAAGCTTCTATTGGTGTATGAGAAAACAAAAACATAATTACGATTTCTTTTTACAAGCAGACGCCCACCCTTGTTTGTTTTCTTGAGGAGGGCGCGCAATGGCCAGAGCGTTTTCCGGAATATTTTTTGTTACAGTGGATCCTGCGGCAATAAAGGCATTTTTTTCTACTGTGATAGGGGCAATTAATGTGGTGTTTGCTCCCACAAAACCACCTTCTTCCACGATAGTTTGGTGTTTTGCTTTTCCATCGTAATTAGCACATACAGCGCCGGCGCCTACGTTGGTGTGCTTGTGTAGTGTGGCGTTTCCTAAGTAAGCGAGGTGCTTGGCTTTTACATATTCCATGGCTTGTGTTTCTTTGCATTCTACAAAATTTCCAATGTGGCTGTGGCTATGAATATGAGAGTTGCTGTGAATGTGTGCAAACGGGCCAATGAGGGCATTCGGGCCAATGGTGCTGTTGGAAATATGTGAGTGAGGTAAGATATGTGCCCCTTTTTGAATAGAGACTTGCGCTCCTAAGGTTACGAAGGGCTCTATGCGAATGCCGGATTCTAGCTGAGTGTCATGATGCAGGTGGACCAGTTCGCTGATGAGAGTGCCTTGTTCAAACCATTTTGAGCGCATGCGTGATTGAAAAATATTTTCCAGGTTCATCCAGTCCTGCCATGTGTTGAGCCCTTGAGCTTCTTCTTGTGGAATCATACAGTGCTGTACTTTGTGGTGTTCTTTGTGGGCTATTTGAACAATATCTGTGAGGTAGAGTTCGCCTTGTTGGTTGTTCTGGGAAAGTTTTTTTATGCTCTTCCAAAGAAGAGGGCCGTTAATCGCCATAATGCCGCTGTATGCCAATATGCATCCCGAAAGTGCACGTTTTTCGTCTGCGCCGTCAATAATAGCTTGTACGCTATGGTCATCTTCGCGAGCAATGATGCGACCATAGTTATTCGGTAAGGGGGCGTTAAAAGACAACAACGAGATGTCGTTGTTGTCCTGAACATGACGCTCCAAAAGGCTTTCTAACGATTCTTTGCTAATAAGTGGAACGTCAGCGTAAAGGATAAGAACGACATCAGGAGGTGTGCTGCCCCACGCTTGGCATCCAACACGTACAGCATCTCCTGTTCCGTGCGGAATTTTTTGTATTGCGTGGTGTGTATGTTTTTGTGCAAATTCAGGTGAGGCAATAATAAAGGGCACTAAAGACTTAATGCTTTCTACAGTATTAAGGAGGTGTTGAATGCAAGGCAACCCTGCAATGGGAAGCTCTATTTTTGCAATCGGTCCTGCTACGCGCTTTCCCTGCCCGCCTGCTAATATAAATGCTGCAATTGTCACTGGCTTTTTCTCCAAACGCCCCACAAACCACAAGAAAAGGCGATAATGGAGTATACCATAACTATGAAGCCAACAAGAGCGCATATTCCTACAAAACGATTCCAGTCATAGACGTATTCTACAAGCATTGGTCCCGTGTATTTGATAAAGAGAAAAAACAATATATTTGTGATGATAATGCGTGAAAGCATGATTTTTTTGGAAAGTTTGTTGGGAAGAATTTTTCTTCTTTTGGCAATAACGTAAAGGCATAGAGTGTGGACGTAAGCGCTGATGGTTGTGGAAAGCGCTAATCCTATGTGCTGCCATGATTTGAGCAAAATGAGGTTGCTGATAATGCATATGGAAACGGAAATTAATGTGATGAGTGCAGGAGTGCGCGTGTCTTTGTGGGCAAAAAATAATGTTGATAAGACTTTAGAAAGCAAAAAAGCGGGTAGGCCTAATGCAAAGGCCATTAGTGTGTGTGCTGTTGGGGTGATATGTTCCTGGGAAAAGGATCCGTAGTTGTAAAGTGCGCGAATAAGGAATGCGCTCAGATGTAGGCACGCCAAAGATGCTGGTATGGCAAAAATCAAACAAAAGGAAATGCTGAGGGCAAAAAGTTTATCAAACATTTGTTTTTCTTTTTGAGCAATACTGAGTGTGAGTGCTGGCAATAGTGTGAGGCTGAGCGAGGCGCTGATGACACTGATAGGAAGTTGTATAATGCGATCTGCGTAAGATAGGTAAGAAGCCCCCCCTACTCCTAACAGTGTAATAAAGATAGTATCGATAAGAATGTTGATTTGGAGGCTTGTAGTTCCTATAACGCCAGGAAAAAAGTTTTTGATGAATTTTTGAAAGGCGGGGGAGGAAAAGTTCACAACACCCCCTCTCGGAATAAGGCGTATGGCGGGTATGCACACCCATAAAAAATGGACACACCCAGATACCAAAACAGACCAGGCGAAAATAGCACCGGCTTTTTCTTCTGCCGCTGGCAAAAAGCACAGCCCTGTGATGATGAGCGAAAGGTTTCCCATCATGGGGGCGCTGGCAACCAGATTAAAGCGAAGGTGGCTTTGCAAAATGCCGCTAAACAAGCTGGCTAAACTAATCATTCCAATAAAAGGAAAGATGATGCGAGAAAAGTGAATGGTGAGTTGTAGTCTTGTTGGCGTTTCGGTAAGTTTGGGAAAAAGAGTTGTGATAATAGAGTCAGTCCAAATTTCAAAGGAAAAAATAAGAGGCGCTAATGCAAGCGCAAGAAAGGCAAGAGAGGTGAGAATGAGGGAAGACTGGTTTTCTTTATTATGCAGCTCGGAAGATAAAATGGGTACAAAGGAGGAGCTTAGCGCACCTTCCGCTAAACTGCGTCTAAAAAACGAGGGAAGCTTGATGGCAATAAGAAGTGCATCCGTAGAAGCGCAAACACCTAAAAATTGTGCAAGCATTCTTTCGCGAAAGTACCCTAATATACGGCTGCCAATCGTAAAAATGGCAACCCATAGGGTTTTTTTTAAAAATTGCAGTCGGTTATTAATCATCTGGCGCTAAACCATGGTAATTAAAAGAGGGTGATTTTGCAATAAAGAGCTACGATATAGATTACAAATACATTATGCAGTGTTGGTTTTATAGCGGAAGAGAGGTCTGAGTTTGTTAGAGTTTATTAAGAATAAAAAAGAAAGTTGCATGGGCGTATCTGCGCATAAAATATTTTTTACTCTTTTTATAAAACCTGTCTTGTGTGTTTCTAAGTTTTTGCGTGATATGTTCGCGCCGCAAGCTTATACACCCTAGAAATATTATTTTGCCGATTTTTTTCTTCTTATAACGCTGAGAAATAGACATTTCTTAACCAAACATCCTATTGACCAAGCGTATAGATTTGATTGTGGAAGGTGGTTTTTAGTGAGAAGATTGTTAGATTTTATTCAACTATGAGTGCGGCGGATGTGAGATGGTTAGGACATTGTTTCTAATAACCCTATCCTTGCAAAACTATCCCGGATATCTCTAGCGTTATCTGTTTGCAAACATCATTTTTGTTGACAGGCTAGTTTTTTTGATGGCAACCTTGGATGGAGGTTTGATATGTTTTATTTATTATATTTTTTAGTGGCGCTGGTGTACGGAGCGCTGGAGGAGTTCGCAGATACATCGATCGTATCCAGCTCTACATTAGTGGCGACAAAAGAGAGGATGCGGGATTTAGGCAGCAGTACCTCAGATCTGAACCTGGCTTTGGGTGTTGAAGAGGGGGGCATAGCATTTAATCCGTCGTTTCAGGAGGCACAGGCGCTAGGTGTAGAGGTAGAGAGAGTGGATCTGACGTCGGCTCAAGAGGTGAGTCTGAATATAGATCCGAAGCAGGGCACAGAAGGGATAAATGCGGGTTCCAGAGTTAGGCCTCGATTCGCTGTAGTTGAACCGCCAGAGAGCAGATTTGTTCCTGTAGGACCAGCAAAGGTGCGTATCCCGCATGAACCGTTCCGCTCATCTCTTATGGCTCAAGCCCAGGCGTCTCATAAATTAGTGGCTCAGTGCGCCTCTGAGTTAGCAGCCGATTGGTGTGATAAAAATAACGATATGTTCCAGGCTATAGTCAAGAAGGTTTGGTGTGTTGCTCCCGCAAACGTAAGTCAAACAACAGTGTCAGATTGTGTCAGGCGATCCTTGTCTGGGCTTGGATTAGTCGCACGTGATGCCGTGCATTTTGCTGATTTGTTGAATAGCAATTTGCTAAAGCATGCCATTCTTGTGATGCAAACTGCGGTAATGGCTCTGCCTAGCGTAATAGATCAAGACCTCTCATCCGTAAATTCTCGGGTTACTGATTTTTATCACAGCATTGCTGAAAGGCTGGCTGCTCAAGCAGATCGTTGGGCTGAAAGGGTTAGCACTAATGAAGTAACTTTTGATGATTTTTTGGAAAAACCCTTCAATGCACTTTCGGATTTGCTCCGCAGGAAAAAAGTCGGATTAGAGGCAGTAGATGGCGACGAATCAGAGACAGTAGGTACCAGCGAGGAGATTCAAAAAATGAAAGCTGTTATGGCAGTCATTCAAAAAATTATGCCACTGGGCAAAATGGGGCTCAATGCTGTGGCTAAAGGAAGCACAACAGGCATGGAAGAGTTTAGAAATAATGGTGGCCGACACTGGCTTAAATCATTATTTTGCTGTATAGGTCAGTGCTTGAAAACTACGGGCAGTGATCTGATGGAGAACTTCGGAGACTATGCCACGCTCACTGAGGAGGTGGTGGAGGCAGTTGTGCATGCGGATGACACCGTGCATGGTCGAGAAGAGGTAGATGCTGCTCCTCCTCCTCTGACGGGCGAATTTCCTCAAAAAACTGCTGAGACCATGACTATATTGGCTAACCAGTCAGAAAAAATGGGCAGGATGCAATTATTTCTGGGTTATGCTATGAACGCAGAGTATGGACTCATTCCTGGAGACAAGCACTCGGAAAGAATCCGCTATTTGGCTGAAGTTGCGCAATTCTTTTCTCTAAAAATGATAGAGGATGCCGATACAAAACCATCGATCCAAGTAGCTCAAGACTTGGTGCGCCAGATACGCGAAAACGGTTCCAGCCATCTCCATGTGCCTCTTATGGCAATGACGGCAGGGTGTTTTTCTTTTTCTCAAGTGTCTTTTGCCGCGCACTGGAAGGCTTTCAAGACTCCGCCTCACGCTTCTGATGTTTGCCCATCTGTGTTGTTGCAACCAATTGTTCCGGAGTCCTCTCCGTTGGTTGAGGCGTACTAACCTTAACCCATAGAACAAAAAGTCTCTCAAATGAGAGGCTTTTTGTTTTGTTCTCTTGATTCAACCTGACCACTATGGGATAATGGTATCCGAGGAGATTTCTGTGTCCAGAATTTGTGAAATTACATGGCGTAAAGGCCGTATGGGGTATAACCTCAGCCACGCTCATAACAGAACTAAAAGAAGGTTTGACATTAACCTACAGAATAATACGTTTTTTAGCAAGCTAGGCATTTGTGTGCGTTTGCGTGTGACTCCAAAAGCTTTGCGTATTGTGGAAAAAAGTGGCGGGATTGATCAATTTGTTTTAGCTCAAAAAGAGCGCATTTTGCACCCAAAACTACGCGTGTTGCGGAAGCAGTTGCTCAAAAAGGAAAACGGGTAATATGCGCTTTGTTGGGCCAGGCTCTTTTCGCCAGGTACAACAGTGTGCTCGATCTTTGGTAGAGCGGCTTAGACCGCCGTCTGATCTAGAATGGCTTGCGTTAATGCAAGCGGAGTGGCCTAATATAGTCGGTTCGTCTTTAGCAGAACAAACTGTTCCCGATAAGTTGTGGTTTAAAATACCCGAACGAAGTGCTGCGGGCCAGTTGACCGTGCGTGTTGCCTCGCAAGGGGCGGCATTGATTATGCAGCACGAAACCCTTTTTATGCGTGATGCTATTAATCAATACTATAATCAAAAAATTATCCAAAATGTTCGTGTGGTGGCCAGAAGATGATGAAAAACTTTTCACTTCTTATCTGTATGTTTTTGTGTGCACTATCCCTGTTCGCTAAATCTCAGATAGCTGTCAAACATGATCCTGATGCCGCCGAAGTGTTTTTGACCCTTGAAGGGCATTGGGTTTTTCACAACCCTAAGGCACGTTTTGTGGTCTATTCGCTTACGTCGGTAGGTTGTCCTGGTTGTTTAGCATTTGTGCTTAAGGGACAAGCAATGTTTGTCAAGCGCTTTGGAAAAATAGCTTCTTTCCGGGATATTGATTATTTTTTAACAAAAAAAGATTTAACGGCTATGGCTATGATTTCTGTTTTGCCTAAAAAATTGCAAGATACCGTTAGGCCCTATATGCTAGAACAGCAAAATAGATGGGGGGCGGAAGGCGTATCTACGCTTGAATTTATGACGAAATTTTTGGAAGCATCAGGCTTTACGCTTAGCGCCGAATATTACAACAAAATAGAAGAGGCAAGGGTGAGTCAATTGCAGCAACGCCAAGGCCTTGATATGATTTACACTATCCAATATTTGCCCTTCTTTTTAGTGATGGACTCTCTCACCAATGAACTCCATATAGTGGATACACTCACAAACCTTACAAGCTTTTTGGAAGACCAATTGGAAGCCCAAGAAAAGTTAGAAAACACAAGACAAAAAAACCTAAACAAGAGACGAAAGCAAAAAAATGCTAAACTGAGGTGTGATGGGTAAAGAAATAAATAAAAAAACGTTTTTTAAGATTCTAGCAGCCACTACATCAGAAATGATCGTTATGGCTCTTGTGCTGGGTGCGATTGGATATGGCATTAGTTGTTTTGGTGTTTGTTCTCATGTCTTTGGTTTTAGTGTGGGCGGCATTATAGGTGTTATGTTAGCACTTTTTAGTATTTATAAGCGTGTGCGTAGGTACCTTGCATGACAAATCCTATGCTGCAATTTTTTCAAAAACCCTTATGTCAGTTTGGCGTGATGGGTTGGGATCTTACACTTACAAACGGTGTGCTTTTTATGTTTGTGAGCCTGTTTGGTGTGGTGGCTTTTTGTTCTATTTTATACAGAGCTCAGATGCAACCAAGTCGTTGGCAAATGTTGGTGGAAAAAAGCTTCTTTTTGGTGGCTGGTATGATTGGTCCAGTTAACGATCAACTTACCAAGCAGGTGTTGCCGTTTACCCTCTCGATTTTTTTAATAGTTGTGTTTGGCAATGTTGTGGGACTTGTGCCGGGAGCGTTCACTTTTACCAGTCAATTGATCGTTACTATGTTTATGGCTATTGTGGTATTTTTGGTGTCCATTGTGCTTGGCATAAAAAAAAGAGGCCTTAAATTTTTTAAACAGTTCGTTCCTCACGGTGTGTCGGCGTGGCTTTACCCTCTTATTATTCCGGTAGAAATTTTATCATTTTTTACCCGCCCTTTAAGTTTGGGTTTGCGTCTTTTTGTTAATATGGTGGCAGGACACTCTATTTTGGCGGTGTTCGCATCTTTTATTGCTGGCATAAGCGTGATTAGCGTTTGTGTGGGGTTGCTTAATGCAGTGCTTTTTGTGTTAGAGGTGAGTATAGCGGTCCTTCAAGGATATGTGTTTTCTGTGCTCAGTAGCCTTTATTTACAAGAAGCGGTTAAGGGGCATTGACGACCCTGCTATAATGTAGTTAGAAAAGAGGTATATAAATGGAAGTTGAATCAGCAAAACTTATTGCAGCAGGGTTAGCGGTGCTACCTTTGCTGGGTGTGGGTATAGGCATTGGTAATATTTTTGCCACCCTTATTCAGTCAATTGCACGGAACCCAAGTGTGCAGAAAAATCTTTTCCCAATGGCGATTTTGGGATTTGCTCTCACAGAAGCCGTTGGCTTAATTGCGTTACTTGTTTCTTTCTTAATCTTGTTTCGATGATTGAGCCCTTTTTGCAGTATTGGACGCCTCAGATAGTCTGGCTCATGATCTGCTGGAGCGTTTTGTTCGCTCTTTTGAAATGGTCGCTTGTGCCTCGATTTTTTGCTTTGCAAAAAAAACGAGCGCAAGCGCTGAAGCGTCTGCACTCTGAGCGAGAAAAAATTGAACAGAAGATTTTGGAAAAAGAAGAAGAAGTCTTGAAGAAAGAACGAGAAATTTTACACAATATAAGGCAAGTGGTGGAAGAAGCGCGCACCCAATCTACAAAAGAAACACAAACCTTTACCGATGCTTTAAATCAAGAACTGAGAGAGCATAATCAAAAGAAAGAGTATGAATACGAACAGCTTTGCAAACAAGCTGACGCAAGTATTCAAGATTACCCTTGGGCAGATCTGGTTCAGCGCTTTATGGAAAAGATGAAGGATTCCCATGTTTGATGTAAGTCTACTGATTTCTTTTGGCATTTTTATGATCTTTGTTGTTGTCAAAGTGAGGCCTGCTGTTGTAGCAATGCTGGATGAAGCCGCTTTAGCTATCAAAGAAGATTTTGATAACGCAGACACCGCTTTGAAGCAAGCAAACGAAACTCTTCAAATGCTGCATGAGCGCATGGAAGTCGTGCTCCAAAGGAGTGAAGAATCTATGCAGGAAGCTGGGCAAGAAGTAACCGCTATTCAAAAGCAAACGCAAACGCTTACACAAGCAAGGTCCCACAGCTATCAAGAGCTGTGTACTCAGCAAGAAGCGCACTGGGCTCAGCAGCTTGAGTCCTATCAACTCAATCTTTGTATGGAGCATATTTCTTCTGCAATTGATGCGTATGTGGGTGCTGCAAAACATCAAAAAAAAATGAGCGATTTAACAAACGTTATTGTTAAAAACTATATTAAAGAGCACCAAAAAGGTTAGTCAGCCCAGATCGGGGAGAATGCTATGCCAAACTCAACGGGATTGGTGTAAGCGGTTTCTACTAGTGGTGTGGTGAGGGACATACTAAATACACCAAAGCTAGTGGTGTACCGGGCGGACCCTCCCAAAGAGTAGAACAAAGGCCATGTAAGCATGGGATAGTCCTTTTCGAATGATTTTCCCATATCAACATAAGCGGACAGTGAAAAGTTTTTCGAGAAATAGTAGTTAAGCTGTGTTCCGAAGGTTAGCATAGAGTAGTGAGGTGTTAATATGTAGTCTTCAGGCGTTAGGGAAAATGGTTGACGGCGATAACCTCTCAATCCTTTTGGACCGCTAATGTAGCACATGCGATGTAGTGGAATGTTGCCAGGTGTTGTTTTCTTGCTGCGCTTATCCATGTGTGATGGCGTCATATAGATTTTTGTCCAGTTCTCCCATACCAGTGACTTGCGAGCGTTCAGGGTGGTAAAGAAGCGCAAAGACGCCTTGATGCGAGACATTCTATAAGCAAGTCCATACGCGCCCACCGATCCAATAGCAAGAGCTTTCGCCTTCCAACCAGATTTAGGATGGATGGTGCTGTCTAGGTAGTTTGCAATAATGCCACCAAAAACGTCAAATGAGGTGATAGAGGTGTCCGTTGGACCAATGGAAGGTCTGATTTCTGGATAGCGGGCATACTCTAATCCACCCCCCACAGAAATGGCAACATGATCATTAATCATGTAATCAAAGGTTTGTTTTGCTCTAAATACTCCGGTAGAAAATCCTTGAAAGCGCTCAGAGAGAATGCCTAATGAGCTAAGAGACTGTACATTTGCAAAGCCAAAAGCATTTGAAAATAAGAAGCGTGGCATAATATGGCTGCGTTCTGCGGAAAAAAGCGCATCCAGGTAGAAGGTTTCTCCCATTTGGAATTTATTAAAGCGTGTTCCTTCAAAACCAAACGCTTCACCCACATCGCCAGACGCACCAGAAAATCTCACCATAGCCGCTCGCTTAGAAATCAGGTGGAAGAAGATATCAACTGTGACCACAGGAGCATCATCTTCCAACTCTATTTCCTCTGGCGTTAAGTTGCTCATTTCTTTTCCTTGCTTGTCTAAGTAAATAACGACTTCTTTAAATGCGCCGGTGTCCATAAGCTCTTGGGCCACTTGGTCCACAATCGCTTTATTATAGATGTGCCCTTTATCCCAGTTAAGAAAACGCTGTAAAAATTCCGGCTTGATATCTGAGTCACCTTCCAAAAAGACATCTCCGTATCGCACAAGTTTATTGGCGCGTATGCGAAAAGAAATCAGCAGCGATTTTTTGGAGCGATTCAAAACAGTTTTTTCTCCGGTAATGGTGGCAAAAGGAAACCCTGATTCGCCTAGTTTGCGCAAAATATTTTCTTTTGCCTCAAGAATCTTATGCTTATTAGCTGGCATACCTAAGCTCACACCGAACTGTTCAATATCTGAGGCCATGAGAGCCACAGGACCTCTGTGTGCAGGATCTGCGCGCAGAGCAAACGCTCCAATAGTGTATAAAGGACCAAGGCGGATATTGTAATAGATGATTTTTGGCGTAGATCTGACATCTACAAAGAAATCGACTTCTGCGTCAAAGTATCCGTATCCAGCTAAAATCGTTTCAATGTTAGGGATGCGTGACAATGACCAAGCAAAAACCTCTTCTGAGGACATAGATGCTTTTTTTGGAAAGGTAATTTCTTTTTCTAAGTCTTCTTTTAATTGTTCATCGCCACCCTCAATTCCGTAAAAGAAAATAGCGAAGTTTGAGTGGAATTGATCTAGCTTTGAGCCCTGTACTGCATCAGCAGATGACATAATAAAGCCATGAGATGTTGTAGAAAGAAGAAACAACAGTACCGCAAAGAGCATAAAAAGCCTCAATGCATTGTAGCATGCGTTTTATCCAGACATGATGTAACTAAGTGAATCATTCTTTAATAACAAAAGGAGTGTGCGAATGCTCTCACCCTTTGGTCCTTCCAAAAACGGATTCTTGGTGACAATGTTTTGTGCTATTTGTTGCGCTTCTCTGTAAAGGTCACTATGTTCTATGAGATCTGCCACCTTAAAAGGAGGCAATCCACTTTGTTTGATGCCTAGTACATCTCCTGCGCCGCGCAGCTTGAGATCTTCTTCTGCAATTTTAAATCCATCCGTTTCGTTGCGAATGGTCGCTAACCTTTTTTGTGCGGATTCGCTCAAAGGGCCTTGGTATAGTAATACACAAAGAGCATCCTCACCTTTACGACCCACACGACCACGCAGCTGGTGAATTTGCGCTAACCCAAAGACTTCTGCGTTTTCAATAATCATTAAGTTGCACTGAGGAATATCTACACCCACCTCCACTACTGTGGTGGTGACAAGTAAATCAATTTCTCCGTTGCGAAAACCTGTGATTTTTTGATTTTTTTCTGCTCCGCTCATGCGACCATGAAGTAAATCAATGCGCAAATCAGGAAGGGCTTTTTGCACGTCCTCAAAGCGTTGAGAAGCCGGTGTTAGGTGTGTTTTCTCGGTTTCTTCAATAAGTGGGCATACCCAAAAAACCCGCTCGTTCTTTGCTACAATTGCTTTAATGGATGCGTAAACTTTTTCTATATTTGTTTTTTGTGTAACGCTTGTTTTAACACGAAATGGCTTTGGTCGTGTGATTAAGCGAGATACTTGTACGCTTCCAAAAAGTGTAAGGGTAAGAGAACGGGGAATGGGTGTGGCGCTCATAATAAGGGTGTGAGGTGCTAACCCTTTATCCACAATGGACAGCCTTTGTTGCACTCCGAACCTGTGTTGTTCATCGATGACTACGGTGTTTAAGTTTTTAAACACGACGTCTTTTTCTAAGACTGCGTGTGTGCCTATTAAAATATCTAATTCTCCTTGTGCAAGAAGGCTTACAATATCCTTGCGTTCTTTTTTGGGGGTTTGCGATGTGAGAATGCGACAGGTTTTCCCGAGTTTTTCAGCAATAGGTCGAATCACTTGCGCCTGCTGTTGCGCTAAAATTTCTGTTGGTGATAAAAGCGCTGCTTGAAAATTTCCTTGCGCTGCAAACAGTATGGCAAAGAGTCCTACTGCGGTTTTGCCACTGCCAACATCACCCTGAAGCAAGCGAAGCATGGGGCGTGGCTGAAGCATATCTTCATAAATTGTTTTACAAGCTTCTAGCTGACAGGGTGTCATAGAAAAAGGAAGGGCATCTGCATAATCTTGAAAAAAAGATTCTTTATGAGGGCAAGGTTTAGCTGCACGGTGTTCTTTTTGGTGATATGTGAGAAGTCCAATAGAGAGATTGTGCGCCAGAAGTTCATCAAATGCCAAACGTGATCGCGCAACTGTGTTGGGTAATAAATCTTTCTCGCCTTTCGGGCGATGCGCCTGTATCAGGGCTTCTTTCCAGGATGGCCAGTTTTTGGTTTGCAGAATATGCATGGGAATCCATTCTGTAACGCCTGGCAAAATAGCCAAAAGCTCATCAATAAGAGAGCGGTATCGCTGTGGATGAATAGATTCAGGAATGGGGTACAAAGGCTGACAAATCACTTTTCCTTTTGCGGGATGTGTAATGATAGTTGGGTGTGCAATTTGCCATTGTTCTTTCCATCGTAATGTGCCTGATATAGAAAGTTGTTTTCGAGGGGCAAAGGCACGCGCAAACATCGCAGGGTTGCCGTTAAAAAACGTGAGAAAGACTTTTTGTGCACCAATAGAAAAAACGATTTGATGGGGGCTTTTATGTTGCCGAGGTGGCAAGTGTCCTTCTACGATGCCATTCAACATGACAGTTTTGCCTTCCAGTGAAGGGTTTAAAGTGTCTGTGGAAATTAAACACCGTACCCGTGTGGGCAAATGTAGTGCCAGATCCATAAGCGATTGACCAACATTTTTGGTTAGGCTTTGGGCAATTTTGGGGGTGCCCGTTTTCAATGCGTTAACATCACTATTGATAAAGCGTGTGACGTCCATTTATTTTAGTTTCTGGAGCTTGATTTCGTACAAGCACTCTCCCTCCCGGGTTAATTCTATCTTCCCCCGACAAGTTTGAAAAGTGTAATCTGAGCATTGAGCTCCATTTTGCAGCATTTCTATGGCAATGTGTGTAGTATCATACGCGGTAATAGCTACAGATAAGGGTTTTTCATGAAAAAGTTTTTGAAATGTTTTAACAAACTTTTTCCCTTTAGTCGTCAGAGGAATGTCGGAACGTATGGCACCTCGCAAAGAAACGTCATTAAGAAATTCATCGTTCCAGGCTGATGTGCCAAGTATGAGAGGTTTAATGCCCACTTTTTTTGTCATAAACGCAAGAGCTTCCGACATAAGCTGCAGCGTTGTGTTGTCACCAAAAGGCACTAGAAAAACGTTAGGGCTGCACTGTTTAAGAGCGTCATGTAGCTGTTTTGTGGCGTTGGCCAAATCATTGCTATCGTAAGTGAAAAAATAAAAAGAGCCTTGTTGTGCCTGTGTGACAACGGCGGCGATGGTGGCGGCAGACCATGGACGTGGTGTAAACACTAATACTCGGTGAGAAAAATGTTCATACGCTGTTGGCATTAGCAGTGCGATCTCCATGAGAGGGGAAGGCCCTATGGGTCTAGCGCCAAGTTTTTTAAGAGAAGGGTTGTTGGAGAATGATAAAATAGGCGGTGTGATTTTAAAAACTCTTTTGCACGTTTGTAGCAGTTTTATGGCTTCCTCAGACCGACGAGGTCCTATCCATACAGCTGTTTGTAAAAGGACGTCTTTAAAGTCGTGCGGATGCGCACAAAACTCTTCAAGATCAATAAAATGGCATGTGACATCAGCATTTTCATGCTCCAGGCACGCAAGCTGTGTTGCTTGAAAAACTTGTTTGTCTGCCAATGATGGAAAGGTGTTTTTATGCAGAAAAACACCTATGTGTTTTTGAGCGTATAAGCTGGTTTGTAAAAGCAGGGAAAGTAATAGTATTAACATGTAAGGACCTTTGCTTGAATGGTCAGTAAATCATACCATGCTTCTTTTTTCTTAAATGGGTTGCGCAATAAATAAGCTGGGTGGTAAATAGGTATGCATGTAAACGTTTTCTCCTCCAGTGATAGCTCTAAGGTTGTGCCGTGTACTCGCGTAATGCCCTCAGGTTTAGGGAAAAGTGCATTCAAAGGAGTGCTTCCTACCAGCACAATGAGTGGAGGATTGGCCAGTGCAATATGCTGCTTCATAAAGGGTTGGAAAAACAAGATCTCCTGCTTTGTGGGGGTGCGGTTGTTTTCTGGCCTCCATGGTACAATATTGGTGATATAAAGCTTATTGCGAGGCAGACCTATACATTCAAACATGCGCATAAGAAGTTGGCCACTTTTTCCTACAAAAGGTTTGCCTTGTTCATCTTCTTGTGCGCCAGGTGCCTCGCCAATAAGCATGATATTTCCTGGTTTTCCATCAGAAAACACAAAAGATTGTGCGCCTTTTTTGAGGTGTGACCCGCAGTGAAGCAGGTTGTGCTCTAAATCTTGCATCGAGGAAGGTTTTAGTATTTTCTTTGGCGTGAGAGGGGTCGGTTGAGTTGGTGTGCTTGCAGAAGGTGGTATTTCTGGCGCAGACGATGGCGGCGTTGGGTAAGGCTGTGTGCCTAGAATAAGATGGGTAATGTTGCGCTTACTGAACACGTACACGTATTTTCTCTAAGCAGAGTCTAACATCTTCGATCTTCACCTCCAACTCTGCGTAATCGGGGTGATCTTTTTTGCTTTCCAACTGTGTCAATACGATGCGTGCAGAGCGCTTACACAAAAGTAAAAACTTTTCCAGCAAGCAGTATTCTGCATGCACAATTTTTCCTAAGCGGCCATAAAGCATTGCAAGAATATGCCATGCCATGAACACAAATTCTTTCTGGCGAGAGGTTGCTATATTCATTTCTAGCATGCCAATAATGGCATGCGCCTTTTCTGGGCAAAGTGTGGGCTGTTGCAAAAGAAGGATGGCTCTTTGCATAACAAGGCAAGGATTTGCGTGTGAAGAAGCATTCAGCGCTTGTTCTGTGTATTCGATGGCTTTACTAATCTCACCCATATCTGCCAGCAGTCCTGCGTATGTTTGAAGCAAAAAGCATAGCTCAATAGGAGAGTTGTTTAGGGCTAAAAGCTCTTCTAATATAGCGCGAGATTTGAGGTGGTCATCAAGCTGCATATGCGCAACCGCTCGGGAATAAAGCGTTACCTTATCTGTTGCTCCTGCGCTAATTGTAAGGAATTTTTCGGGATGAAGCAGTGCTGTCACTTTGCTTTTGAGTCTTTGACAAAGGATGCGGATCTCTTCCGGAAGAGGTGGATTGGGCAGATCATCCAAGTCTTTCACGTTAAAGAGATCTTCCAAATGATCTTCCATGATGAGGAGGCGTTGGCGGCCTATGGGGTGAGTTAAGAAGTATGGGTGGTGTTTGGAATGCGTGGAAAAAGCTTTCATGAATTTGAGAGTTTCTTTGGTGGGCCAATTATTCTTTTGAAAAACTGTTAAGGCAAAGCGATCCGCTGATGCTTCCCGTTCACGTGAGTAGCGCATGCAGTAGGAAAAATTCAGGTGATCGACGGCGGCTATCAGTGCTGTGCCTACTGGCAATCCCATCATTGTTAGCACGGCGCTCATGGCAAGAGGGAGAAAGTTAATTTTTGGCATCTTTGTAATGTGCCTTTCATGCAAATGGCCAACCTCGTGTGCTAACACAGAAAGCAACCCTTCGGCTGTGGTGGCTTCGATGAGGCCTGAAAAAACAGCCATAGTATCGTTGATGGTGGCGAAGGCGTTGAGTGAGGTATCTTCTATGATGTAGATGGATAGGTCATCTTTTGTAAGGCGTGAATGTTTTGTAATGGGCTCCATCAATGCGCGGAGCAAATAGAGGCACTCTGTGTCCATAAGCAAAGAAATTGACCGAGAAAAAAGTGGCTGAGACAAAAGGCAAAGAATAATAAAAAAGGTACTTTTGCGCATGGTTATTGTTTGCTAGAATAAGAGAGTGTTGAATATGGGGCCATAGCTCAGCTGGGAGAGCGCTACAATGGCATTGTAGAGGTCAGCGGTTCGATCCCGCTTGGCTCCACCAACAGGAAATGGCTGGGGGACAAGGATTCGAACCTTGGTCGCTCGATCCAGAGTCGAGAGTTTTGCCTCTAAACTATCCCCCAAAAACATTAAAACATGTAGATTAAGCCCATTGATATCGTGTGAGCAAATGCTTCACCATTTAGGCCTAAGAATGGCATTTGACGAACCTCTCCGTCAGCATTTGTTCCTTGCACAAAGGTTTTTTTCTCAAAGAATCCGCTCATCTCGTAAGAAATCATTAAAGCAAGGGGCAAATTCCAGTGGAAAATTGGCTTAATGTAGCGAAGGCCGCAAGTCCATCCGGTTGCCTCTATTTCAGAAGTAAATGATCCCAAGCTTTTGGAATCTTTAGCTTTTTTCACCTCCAAAAATAAGCGAGCACCGCGCTTTGCGGCTCCTGCAAAGATGTGAAAAGAGTCGTGCTGACCAACAGGTGTTCCCAATGAAAAGAACAACATAGGTCCGCCTAATCCTTCCAGGTTGTAGGTCATTTTCAAAGTTTTGTCAGCGCTTTGCTTATCTTGTATGGTGCCTTTTAATGAAAAAGCGCCCAAGTAACCCATTCCAGCTCCCACTAAAAGATTGTCTGAGTGGCCAACGCGCCCAAATCCGCCACCAATGGCTCCCCAAGACCAGTCTTTGGATGTGCTGTCGGCGGAAAAAAGCTTGGCTTTGCGCAAGAACTCTTTATGTGGCTCTATTAGGCCGGTGGAAAGGCCGCCGCTTACATATACTCCCACATACACGGTTTCAATGGGGTTTTTTTTAATTTCTGCGCGCATAATGCACACACACATTAGCAGGGAGGTGGCGGTGCTTTTCAATATATTCATAATGTTAGTCTAGGTTTATTTCAATGTTCTCAGGTTCTTTAAACTCAATTTTTACTGTTAGCTGCCCGTTTTGGACTGAGGCGCGAATTTTTTTGGAGTTTCCAGGAATTTTGAATCTGTGAAGGACACTGTCTCCTTTTTCTTTGCAGTCACAACTCCTTTTCTCAAAGGGGTTATCTGTTTTGTCTGCACCCTTTGCGCAGGGTTTTTTTAAACAAGAATCACAGATGGTGTTTTTTTCTCGTACTACCAGGGTGTTGTCGCCTTCTAAAGTAATAGTCAGATCGTTTTTGCTGTATCCTGGAACGTCTATTACCAGCTGTGCACCCTTGCTATCGCGTGTATACATGACAGAAGAATATCTTTGCTCGGTGTTAAAAGAGAAGTTTCTGTTCATTAAATCCAGTACACCGGAGTGCGCTGAAAGACTCGACAATGAATGAGCTGAAAGACTCGTAAAAGCAATAAAACATAATAAAAACATATAATTACCCTCCAAGAGAATAATAGATGAAAAGTATAGGTGCGTCAACAAATGCAAAAAATGCCTAGCGCTTGCCGATATAAAGATTGTCAAACTCAGTGCATAACTTGATGGTGGCGGGACAATATGCTACCATTCTCTATGGAGCATAAGAACTCATCGTTTAGTAGCACTTTCTATGGCATTGCATTTTCTGGCTTGTTCTTGAATGCCTCTACAGCAGGGCTTTTTAGCATTTTACCCCTTTACACACGTGATGTGATTGGTCTCTCTGAGATGTTGGTGGCGCAGGTCGACTCTATTGCAGAGATGTGTGCGTATGGGTCACGCATTTTTGTGGGAAGCGTTGTGGATGCGGCGCGATCACGCAAGCCTATTCTGTTTTGGTCCATGTTGCTTCTTGGGCTTTCTCAAATGGGTTTTATTTGGGTGTGGAGCGCTGCTTCTATTTTGATTTTGCGTTGTGCACAAAGGACCTTTAGTGGATTTGTGGCTGTTCCTCGAGATGTGATGGTAGGTGCAACGCTGCCACCAAATTTGCGAGCACGTGGATATTCTTTGCAGCGTGTTTTTAAAACCACAGGCTCTGTGGTGGGCGCGATAATGGCGCTTCCTTTTTTAACAAAACTATCCACAAGTCACGCTGAAATGACTCGGTGTGCCGCAGTGTGTGCAGCGTTTGCTTTTGTGGCCGTAGCATTTGTGTGGTTTTTGGTGAAAGAGCCTCGGCACACCCAAGCGCGTGTAAGAACCGGAAAGCTTTTGATTGTTTCGTTGGTTAAGTGTCTACCGGCGATTTACTGGCGTATTTTGGGTGTAGCAGGATTTTATCACTTGGGGCATTTTTCTGAAACCTTCTTAATTTTTCGTTTAACAGATCATAATGTGGTTTCTTCCTTCATTCCTTTTGCACAAGTGGCGTGGAGTATGGGTGCTATTACTATTATCTACCCCATTGGTATTTTAGGTGACAGAATTGGCATTAAGCGTGCGCTTCTGAATGTTTTTGCTTTGATGGTGGCGGGCAACCTTTGTTTGGCTGTTGATCATGTTTGGGTTAATTTTTTAGGAATGCTTTTGTGGGGAGCACAAACTTACTCCACCCAAACACTTTTGGCGGCAGAAATTAACAGAGTGGTGCCCGAAAATTTGCGTGGCACAGCGTTTGGTGTTTTGTATTTAGTGTGCGGCCTCTCTCTTGTGGGAGCAAGCTCGTGGGCAGGACTCGTGTGGGCAAAGTTGGGACATAGTGCTATGTTTTATGGAGGAGGCATTGTCGGAGTAATAAGCATTGTTTTGGCAATTTTTATGTTTCCTGACAATCGTAAAAAATAGCAAGGAGTGGGGATGTTGCAATTTTATAAAACGGAGCCTTTGAGTGTCCAAAAAAATTTAGGGACTGTATTGGGACACGGTGTCCTTGCTGGCACCAATAAATTAGTGATATATCCTGTAGATCATGGATTTGAGCATGGACCCATTACAAGCTTTTCCAAAAACATGGAAGCTATGGATCCGCTTTATCACTTTAAATTGGCCGACGAAACAGGTATGAGTGCGTTAGCTGCACCGGTAGGATTCTTGAGCATTGCTGCGGATGTGTACTGCGGGCGTGTTCCGCTCATTTTAAAACTCACGAACAACACACTATTTGTTCCTGGTGGTTTTTTAGACCAAGCAGAAACAGCATCCGTTGAGGATGCTGTTCGCTTAGGTTGTGTTGGTGTTGGGCTTACAATTTACCCCGGTGCCACAACCACGCTGGATATGCTTGAGAGAGCACGCGCCATTATTGCAGAGGCGCGAGAAAATGGCCTTTTCACTGTTGTATGGTGTTACCCACGTGGACCAGAAGTGCTAGGAAAAGCAACAGCAGTAGATGTTATTGCTGATGCCGCACACATGGCAGCGTTGTTGGGGGCGCACATTATCAAAGTTAAGATTCCTGATCAGCCAGTATCACTTGCGCGACACAGCAACTTGGGTCTTAAAGATGCTACTCAGAGGGACCGTGTTAAGTTGGTCATGCAGTCTGCTTTTAATGGCAAAAGACTCGTCATTTTTTCTGGTGGATCGTTTGAGAGTGAAGAGGCAGCTCTGGATGACGTAAAAGCGGTCATTGATGGTGGAGGGCATGGAAGCATTATGGGAAGAAATGTCTTTCAGCGACCATGGGGCGAGTCTGTTGAATTAATCAAGAAAGTTTTTGCGCTATACCAAAATGCCAGATAGTGAAAAGAAAAGTTACCAAAAGAAGAATTTTGGCCAGTACTCTGAGGCACTGCGCCGCAATATCAAAGAACGTCGATTAAAGAAAAAAGAGGAGAGATCGCATGGGAATTATGCCAGACAAGTGGATCAAAGAGCAAGCAATCAAAAACAAGATGATTGAGCCTTTTGTGACTAAAATGAATCAAGAAGGATGTTTATCATATGGACTGTCTTCGTATGGATATGATGTTCGGGTCGCTGATCATTTTCAGGTGTTTTCTAATATAGATCCTCGCGTTATTGATCCTAAAAACTTTTCTTCTGCATCACTTGTGGAAAAAGTTGGTGCAACGTGTGACATTCCTCCTAATAGTTTCGCTTTGGGGCGTACTGTGGAATACATTCGTGTGCCCCGGGATGTGCTGGTTCTTTGTATTGGCAAATCAACGTATGCTAGGTGTGGCTTGATTGTGAATGTGACGCCGCTAGAGCCGGAATGGGAAGGTCATGTAACTTTGGAATTTTCTAACACTACAAGCCTGCCCATTCGCATTTACGCTTTTGAGGGTATTTGCCAGTTTCTCTTCTTTCAAGGGACAGAATCTTGTGAAACTTCTTATGTGGATAGAAAAGGTCGCTACCAGGGCCAAAGAGGCATTACGCACCCTATGGTGAAGCCGCATGGATAAACTCATTATTCGAGGCGGTAAGGCGCTCTCTGGAAGTGTGTCTGTTCAGGGTGCAAAAAATGCCCTTTTACCTCTAATGGTATCTTCCGTTTTACGCCCTAGCGTCGTGACCTTTTCCCCTGTATCGGCGCTAAAAGATGTTATCCTTTTGGGTACTATTTTAGAGGATTTGGGCGCTCAAACTTCTCTCAAAGATGGCGGCATTTACTGCGTTGATACTCGTTCCGTTCAGTGTTGGAAACCTCGCTATGAGCATGTGAGTAAAATGCGTGCATCTTTTTTGCTTTTGGGGTCGCTTTTGGGTCGATTTGGAGAGGCGCGCGTGCCTTTGCCAGGAGGCTGCTCTATCGGATCCCGACCTGTGCAGTGGCACCTTGAGGGCATCCAAAAATTGGGTGTTGATATTGCTTTAGAAAAAGGTTTTGTGCAGGCAAAAGTTGCGCGATTGCAAGGCGCTCAGATTGATCTTCCTTACCCAACGGTGGGTGGTACACAAAATATTTTAACGGTGGCAGTTTTGTCTAAAGGAGAAACCACTATAACAGGTGCGGCTTGCGAACCAGAGGTCGTTGAGCTTTGTAAGTTTCTTGTGAAATCGGGCGCAAAGATTGATGGCATTGGAACCCGCACTTTGACTATACAGGGTGTGGACACACTCAATATGCCTGAATCGTGGTGCGTGCTACCTGATCGGATAGAGGCTTTGACCTACGCTGTTATGGCCGCCATCACTAAGGGTGATCTGATTATCAAAAACAACGACGCATCTTTAATGGAGGGTCCGTTAGAGTTGCTTCAATCAATTGGAGTGGATGTGAGTTTTCCTGATGCAACAAGTATGCGTGTGCGTAGAGCAGGTGTGTTGAAAGCGTTTGATTTTGAAAGCGGACCTTACCCCGCTTTTTCCACCGACCTACAAAGTTTCTTTATGGCCCTTTCTATTTTTTGTGAAGGAGACAGCACAATAAAAGAAACAGTTTTTCTTAACCGATTTATGCATGCGCTGGAGTTCATTCGTATGGGCGCCAACATTACTCTTCAGGGTGATAGGGCCACTGTGCATGGTGGCGCCAATATATCTGGTGCCACTGTAATGGCAAGCGATTTGCGAGCAGGGGCCGCTTTGGTGGCGTGTGCACTAGGTGCTGAGGGAGAAACGCATATACGACGCATCTATCATACGGACCGAGGATATGAACGCATAGAGGAAAAGCTTGCGGCATGTGGTGCTGACATTGTGCGTGTAGCAGAATAATGAGTAAGGGAAGGAGAACGCAATCTTCGCAACGTTGGTTACAAAGATGGTTGAAAGATCCCTATGTACTCAGAGCGCGCAAAGAAGGTTGGCGTGCGCGGTCTGCCTTTAAATTATTAGAAATTGAAGAAAAGCATAAAATTTTAAAAGGAAAGCGCAGAATCTTGGAGTTGGGTTCTGCGCCTGGTGGTTGGACTGAGGTGGTGCGCCATATTACACCTACTAGCTTTATCGTGGCAGTAGACCGATTAGAGATGGATCCCATTGAAGGCGCGCTGTGCCTGCAGGCAGATCTTTCATCTGAAGAAGGATGGGATAAAGTCAGAAGCGCTTTGTCTGATCAAAAGGCAGATGTAGTTCTGTCAGATGCGGCGCCTAATACCATTGGCCATGCCTCCACAGATCATATTCGTATGATGGTTTTAGTGGAGAAAATATGGCAATGCTCTCAAGCATTTTTGGATGATGGTGGTGTTTTTGTTTGCAAAGGGTGGCAAGGACATGAATGGTCTGTTTTTGTAAAATCTCTGCAAAAATACTTTATAAAAACGTCTCTCATGAAACCGCCTTCTTCTCAAAAAGAATCCAGAGAAGTCTTTTTTATTGGTCAGGGATACCATGTCGCGGAGAGACTCTGATTTCTAGCTGAACCCCTTTGCAACAACCCACGTTGATGGTAAAATGATTTGTCGCAAAAGCGGGAGTAGCTTAGCGGTAGAGCGCAACCTTGCCAAGGTTGAGGTCGAGGGTTCGATCCCCTTCTCCCGCTCCATTTACAAAGATTCATTAATACGATTTTCTAGTGTTTGCAAGAGATCTGACAGGTCGGATTGATCTTCATTAACACCTTCTTGCAGTGCTTTCTGTGCCTCAAGAATATTGTCGCTTACGGTATGGTTTGCTTGATATGCATGAAGGCGCGATAGCAGCAAAAGCGCCTTTTGCTTTGTAAAAACACGCTGATAAGTTTCTGCATCTGCAAGAGCGTGCTGGGCGGCGTCCTTCACTGTGTCTTCATAGTGTTTGGGATCCATAATATTATTTAATGTTATGTGGTGGTATTGCTGCGACTGCTTCTCAAACGCTGTTACTGTTAACAATCCTTCTACATCTAAGGAAAAGGTGACCTCGACATGTGGTATGCCTGCAAGGACAGGCTGCAGAGGACCGATGGTAAAGGAGCCAAGCTGTGTACAGTGTTGTGCCAAATCGCGTTCCCCTTGAATAACGGATATGTTAATAAATTTCTGCCCGTTGATGGAAGTGGTAAATACCTGTGTTTCGTTATGTGGAATAGGGGTATTGCGAGGAATAATAACCTCCACAATGCCTCCCACAGACTCAATGCCAAGCGACAAAGGTAGCACATCAATTAAAATGTTAGGATCGCTATCGCACATGATGGAGTGCCCATATTGCGCTGCTCCCATAGCCACAACCGTTTGAGGGTTTTGGCTAGATAGGATGGGTGCGCCCATGTGGCGCGCGATGGCATCTTGAATGCAAGCAAGGCGGGTGGTGCCACCTACAAGAATAATGTTGCGGAGGTCGCTGTAGCTCATGTTGGCGTCCTCCATAGCCTGATCACACATCGAGAGAGTTTGTTGTATCAGAGGTTCTATGAAAGATGCCACCATGTCTTTTGTTACACTGATGGTGTTTGTGTTTTGTACCCAATCCACAGAAGGAGCGAGGCATAAAGATTCTTTGATCAAGCGCGCTTGTGCAATATCCTGTGTGCTTGGATGCTCAGAGTTCGTGAGGTTTTGGGCAATAATGCGATCCAGGTCGTCGCCTCCTAACAAACTATCTCCGCTGAGAGCAACAACGCGAAACACTCCATCCTCAAGCGCAAGAATAGAGATGTCAAACGTCCCCCCTCCCCAGTCATAAATAAGGTAGCAAGCGGGCTCTAGGGTATCGAGCTTGTAGGCCAATGCGGCCGCTGTTGGTTCTGGAAGAAGCCTGAGAATGTGCCACCCTGCTTGTGATGCTGCGTGACGAAGTTCTTGGCGCGCTTTCTCTGAAAAATGTGCAGGGACGGTTAAGACGGCTGTATGTACATCGCATCCAAGGGCATGTGTTGTGTGTTGGCGCAGATGGCGCAAAAAATCAGCAGTGATTTCCAAAGGTGTTTTAGGGCCTTGAGGAGTAACGATCGTAATATTTGATCCTTTTTCAACCTGAAATCCCAACGCTTGTGCGGTACCAGATGTTTGCCCAAGAAGGCGTTTTATGGAATTGATGGCAAGAGCGCTTTGTGTTCCGCACTCTGTTTTATCCTCATGATAAATAACGGACGTGGGAAGCATGAGTGATTCGTCATGCTTAATAACATCCGGTGGCGCTCCATGCGCGACCAGTGAGCATGTTGTGCCAAAATCTATGCCTACAACAGGTGTGTTTTTTTTGTTTTCGGAAAAATCAAAAATGAGTGCGGGGGAGTTTTTTTTTGGCATCTTTTTGTACGCGCAATAGGTAGCTAATGAAAGCGGCCTCTTCTAATGATTTTTTTGGTAGTTGGTGTTCGATATGTGAGGCGACCCGAGCAAGCGATTTTTTGAGTTCTGTGCTGATTTCGGTTAATATATCCTGCACAAAAGATGTGTTTTCGGCGGTGTCGATTTGGGCGCGCTTCTCTAAGAGGTGGTCAAGAATTGCGGGATCAAGCGTGGCATTGTTGATGTCCGCGCAGTGATTGTGTGCCGCAATAAAGGCAAGCGATCGTTGCAAAGGGCAGGAAAGCACGGCAAAGGATTTATTGAGTAAGGCCGTGACTTCTGTAGCAAAGGTGAAAGTCTTTGGCTCACGGATAAAGCGATCTGGGTGTATTTGTTTTTGTGCATCTAAAAAAAGTCTTTTAAGGGTTTTGGGGTCGAGAGTGGTAGATGGTTTTATGCCAAAAATTTCAAAAGCATTGAGTTTTTTGATAGCGACAAGGGGGGAAGAGCACGCATCACAAACCACTTGAATGCGTGTGATGAGGTGTCGGCAGTGAGTGCAATTAAGTGTAAAAAGATTCTCCACAACCACAGCGTCCTTTTTCATTAGGGTTTTGAAACAGAAATCCCTCCGCTGTATCTGTTTTTTGGTAATCAAGAGTTGTTCCCACAATAAACATGAAGGCTTTTGGATCAATAAAAAGCGTGAGGGCGTCTGAGACGGCGCATTGATGGTCAAGCGGGTCGACTTTGTCAACAAAGGACATAGTGTAGGAGCGCCCAGTGCATCCCCGTGTGCGCACACCTATGCGAATACCAAGCGTGTCTTTTTCGCGGGCAACAAGCATGTTTTGGAGCATTTTTTTTGCTACTGGTGTGGTGGTAAGGAAGGACTGAGTCATCTACCCGATTATTGTTTTTCTTTTAAGTTTTCTACAGCAGCTTGAATCGCTTCTTCGGCTAATGTAGAGCAGTGCTTTTTAATGGGTGGGAGAGCAAGATCTGCGGCGATGTCGTTGTTTTTAACAGCAAGCGCTTCGTCCAAACTTTTACCTTTAAGCATCTCTGTGGCGAGAGAGCTTGAGGCAATGGCTGCTTTGCAGCCGAACGTTTTAAAGCACGCATCCACAATAACGCCTTTCTCTACTTTAATTTGCAGCTTCATGACGTCACCGCATGCTGGGGCTCCCACAAGTCCTGTTCCAATATCGTTGCTGTCTTGAAATGACCCAACGTTTTTTGGGTTTTTGTTAATATCTTCTACCTTCTGACTGTATTTCATAGCACTCTCCTAGTGTTTCCACTCAATTGTTGAGATATCCACGCCGTTTTGTCGCATTTCCCATAACGGGCTCATGTTGCGCAAATGGTTGACTGCGTGCACAATGCGGTTTGCGGTGTGGAGAATATCTTCTTCTGTTGTAAAGCGTCCAAACGATATGCGCAATGATGTGTGCGCCATGGACTCGTCTACCCCAATAGCGCGTAAGACATACGATGGCTCTAGAGAGTCTGATGTACATGCAGAACCAGAGGAAACGGCAATTTCGCTGATGTGTCCCATCAGACCTTCTCCCTCAACATCTGCAAAGCTTACGTTTAGTACGTGTGGTAGAGCGTTATCAAAATCTCCGTTCAGGAGTATTTCAGGTAATGCTTGTATTTTTTTCCACAAAGTGCGCTTCAGATTTAGCAGTCTCACATTCTCTTTGGAGCTTTCTTCCCATGTGATGCGGGCTGCTTCTCCTAAGCCAACACACAAAAATGGAGCCAGTGTTCCGGAGCGCAAGCCTTGCTCTTGGTTGCCACCGGTCATAAGGGGTGTGATGCGCACGCGCCTGCCTCGCTTGCGCAAAAAGAGAGCGCCTATACCCTTAGGGCCATAAATTTTATGCCCAGAAATACTCAAAAGGTCGATGCACATATCCTCAACATCAATAGGCATTTTTGCAAATGCCTGTGCAGCATCTGTGTGAAAGAAAACACCTCTTTTTTTGCAGATATGCCCAATTTCTCTAATGGGTTGAATCGTGCCAATTTCATTGTTTGCGGCCATAACACTCACAAGAAGCGTATCGTCTTGTATTGCGTTTTCTATGTCATGTGCTTGCACAATGCCGCTTTTCTGTACGGGTACATACGTAATGCTGAATCCTTGAGATTCGAGAAAAGTGCAGGAATCCAAAACACACTTATGCTCTATTTGCGTTGTAACAATATGTTTTTTATCAGGATGAAAAAGAGCTAAGCCTTTAATGGCAAGGTTAGTGGCTTCTGTTGCACCAGATGTGAAAATAATTTCTTTAGGTGATGCGTTGATGATAGATGCTATGCCTTTGCGTGCTTTTTCCACAGCGGTACTAGCATCCCATCCCCATTCATGATTTTTGGAGTGAGGGTTGCCAAAGTGATCTACCAAAAATGGCATCATCGTATCAATAACTCGTTGATCACAAGGTGTGGTGGACATATGGTCCATGTAAAAGCGGTTTTCTTTTTTCATAGCCTTTCGCTATTATACTATAATGCAGAGAGCGTTATTTGTCAAAAACACTTTGTAATTACAAGACTTTGTAGGCGGTGTTTTTTAAGATTTCAGCTAAGTGATGGGCGGCCGGATCTTCTTTTTTGGGAGGGACAATGACTGGATGCATGATTAGGTTGCCGCGTACACCTGGAGCGTATTCCACGCCGTGATTTTTATATACAATAGGCGCAAACGGAAAACTTCCCAGCGTAGGAATGTGCACATTGAGGGTTTCGAGTGGCGTGGTGAGTGAAAAAGTGTTTCCATGGAGGGAATCCGCAAAGGAAATGGGGCACTGCATAATGAGGTCTTGTGCGGTTCGAGAAAAAAGCGGATTGGATGCTACAAATACTTTCAAAAAAAGCGTATCTACTCGCGACAAAGAGGTTTTGTGCTCAATAGTAATAACGGTTGCATCACGTGTGTTGGGCGGAATGCGTGCATGGATGCTTGCGTTGAGGAAGGTGATTTTTTTTGTGGTTCCAAGCAAGCTTTCCTGCAAGGAAATCGTGATGGAAAGGGCGTGTTGTGCATGCTCTGTTTGCGAGCTTTTCTCGCTTTCTATGTGTTTATGCATAAAGGCGGCAAAGGCGCTGTAGTCTGAAAATGTTTTGCCGCCGTTGGTGGCATCATCAAAAAGCTTCCGGGTCCGGTGCGATTTTAGCACAGAGAACGCTTGCATGATGTTTTCTATATTTTGAGGATCTGAGGAACCAGAGGCTGTGTCTGGATGTTTTTTCTTAATGATGTGGGCATATTTTGCGCGTATAGCTTGCAAAGATTCGTTGGGTGAGACACTCAATGTGGCGTAAGGATTAAACATCATTCACTTTGTAATCAAATATAGCATGCATTCGCTTTTCCAAATATAGGAAAGCTGATATGGTGAATAAAGAGGGGTTTTTTGAAAAAATATTTTTTTTTAATTATTTTGCTGATGAATCCACCAGCTTTTTTGGAAGCTAAGGATTTTGTCGGTTTGCGTATCGCTACTAAGATTAACGTAACCTCATTCTCTGTTTTTCCAAAAAAGATAAGCAACCCTCCCTCCGCATGGGTGCCAGGCGCCTCGGTGCATGCGTACCTTGGTGGATTGAAAGGAGAGGGCGTTTACTATGGAGGGCATGCCTTTGCGTGTGTTGAGCGTGGAGTGTCTGAAAAATCAAGCTGGACGCTGATACCATCACACTGTTGGGGTGGTGGTCTTGTGACTGGTGCTATTGTGCAAAAAACTTTCTTAACCAGCTTTGGTTTAGGCTGTTTGCAGTCAATTTTTTCAATGAAAAGTCCGCAAGGGAAAAAATATAACCAGGAGATGTTTTTTGGTTATGTGGAGATAATGACAGAATCCCTCTTGACAGGCGCCCTATCTTCTGAGGTATCATATCGATATGCTTTTGCGCTTTCTGAAAATGCGCATCAGTCAAAGGCCATTTTTGAGAAACGTGCTGCAATGCATACGTTTTCGGTCGGAATAATTTTACATCTATAGGGTGTGGGAAAGGCTTGTATGAACAGGTTACTTGTAACAGAAGTTGGTTTGAATAAACTTAAAACAGAATTAATAAATTTGCGCGACACGGAGCGTCCGGCGGTGATTAAAGCAATCGCAGAAGCTGCCAAGCATGGGGATCTTTCTGAAAATGCAGAATACCATGCTGCGCGAGAGAAGCAGTCTTTTATTGAAGGGCGTATTGCGCAATTGGAAGAAAGTTTGCAAAATGCAGAAGTCGTGGACGTGAAGAAATTCACAGGCGTGCAAGATGTGCGTTTTGGCGCTAAAGTCACTTTGCTTGATGAAGAGACGGAAAATCAGGTGGTTTATAAAATAGTAAGCCCCATTGAGGCTGATCCAGAGGATCGCCTGATCTCTCAAGAGTCGCCTCTTGCTCGTGCTATTTTGGGACGTAAGAAAGGCGACAGTGTAGAAGTGGCTCTTCCTAGTGAAGGCGTTAGGTACTACTGCATTGAGTCGATCGAGTACAAATAGTTAGCGACCCCAGAAATGGCGGCTGTTTCTGATCTTAAGATAGCGTTTCCAAGTGAGAAAGGGGCGCAGTGTTTGTGTGCAAGAAGGATCGTTTTTTCCTCTGGGGAAAAGCCGCCTTCTGGCCCAATTAGTATGTGTGGATGTGCGCTGTTAAATGGTTTGGCAACCGTGTGATTGCTGCGTTCGAGAGCCACGTATAAAGGGCTTGTGGTTGTGTCCAAAAGGGCGTGTAAAGCTATGGGTCTGAGTACTTTGGGGGGTGTGAATCGCTCACACTGCTCAATGGCCTCTTTGCACACATTTTCTAAACGTTCTAAATTGGGTTTATAGTTTTGGGAAAAGTGTGTGGTGATGAGCTGAAAATGCGTCACCCCTAGCTCTGTACACTTTTCTAAGACAAATGATAGGTTTTTTGGCTTAATGAGCGCTATATAAAGGTGTAGGGCAGGTGAAGACCATGGATCGCATATGCGCTTTCCCACAGTAGCTGTTGAGCGTAAGCTGAGGCGTGCCTCAAAGCTTCCTTCTCGTTCATTAAAAAGAGCGAACGTTTGTTCAGTAATGCGGCGTGCGGCAAGATGGCGTATCATTTTATCTGTTAAGATAAGATTTTTTTTGGTGTATAGATTTTCTGATGTATAAAGTCTCAACATGATGTGTTACTTTAACACAGCAAGGTATTGAATGTTTTAAGTGGTGTTGATAGTATCCTGCTCTGCTTTTATGTATCAAAATGATACAAATTGCTTGAGAGCGCTTGGCGCATACTGGTTGTTGGCTTGATAAGAGAGTCAGGATTTGCTAAAAACATACAGGAACTGAAAAGGTAGTATTATGAAGAAATTATTATTGTTGGGAGCAGCGGTATGCTCCGGTTTGGTGGCAGCGCCCGCCAATATGACGTCTCCGGCGTTTAGTTTGAAGATGTCAGCAGCGGTGAACGCTGTGCTTTTGTCGGTTAACCAAAAAGTTCAAAGGGAAGCTGCAGCTAATTCATACATTGGTATCGGTGGAAACCTAACGGCAGTAGCGTCGTCTACAAAAGATCAACATGATCACTCCTACGGATTGATTGCCGCAATAGATCTTGACCGTGTTAAAGAGGGTGTTAAGAGAATTGCAGAGTTTTATGGTTTCTATTCCACACCATACGGAACAGGATTCATAGGTGGATATGAAGGTCCAGTGAGCACGCTTAACATTGACGGTCCAATCAACGCAGGTGGTTGTAAAGGTCCTTTGGGATTTGTTGGCCGTGTTGTGGACTTGCCAGTTGGTTGCAACCTTTACCTTGGTATTCGTCAGGCTCCATCCAACAAGATTGGTTTTAACACTGTTTCTATGAATGGATTCGTATTTGGTATTTCCTTTGCTCCAGACACTGGAGAGGAAGGGCGCGCTTCACGTATCGTTCTAAAGAACGAGATTGATCGCAAATTCTCTTTCCGCAACATGACGGAAGTCGCATTAAACTACACTAAGACAATTGACAACCTTACGCTAGGTGCTTTCATTGGTGGTGTGTTCGCTAAGTCTATGCCTGCGAACGATAGCCATAAGCCTTCTAATGTAAACTACAACCCTGTTGAGGGTTACCAAGTAGGTGCGATGGTAGACGCTGGTTGTGTAAGAATTGCTGGTAGTTTCTACGACATGGGCAAATCAGCAATTCGTGCTGGATTGCCTTTCACAGCGCCTAAAGGATACAGCGTTTCTGCTGCATTCACATTGGGAGCTACGCTTCTTTCTGTGGGTTATTACCGCACAGAGCGTAAGGTAGAGCAAGGAATGGCAGAAACTAATCTTTTGACATTCAGCGCTGACTACCAAGTATCTCCAAGTGTTACAGTTTACGCAGAGTGTGATATCGTAGATGCGCAATCTACAAAAGCTCACGTGAGTGAAGCAGGCCTTCGCGACATTGAACTTGATAAGATTTATGACGGAGCAGGACTTTCTCTTGAAAAAGATGGACCCGTTAATACAAAAGCTCAAGTGTTTATGATTGGTCTGAAGGTGCAATGCTAATATAGTTTTGCCGCAGAATAAAAAGAGGAGCTGTTGCTCCTCTTTTTTTTTAGAAAAAAGGTGCAGTGTGTCAGGATACGATTTTAAAAAAATAGAAGACAAATGGCAAAAGAGTTGGGAAGAAAGCCAACCCTTTTCCGTAGATAAAAATCCCAAAAATCCTTTTTATGTATTGGAAATGTTTCCTTATCCATCAGGCGTTTTGCATGTTGGGCACGTCAGAAATTATGTTCTGGGTGATGTGCTTGCGCGCTTTAAAAAAGCACAAGGTTTTGATGTCCTGCATCCCATGGGGTGGGACGCTTTTGGCTTGCCGGCAGAAAACGCTGCTATTACCCACAACACGCATCCACGAACCTGGACTCATGCAAATATTCAACATATGCGCAAACAGTTCAAGCGATTGGGTTTGGGGTATGACTGGTCACGAGAATTTGCTACATGCGATGAATCGTATTTTATGCATGAGCAAGAAATGTTTATTAGGTTTTGGAAAGAAAACTTACTTGTACGCAAAGAAGGGGTTGTCAACTGGGACCCTATTGATCAAACTATTTTGGCTAATGAACAAATAGAAAACGGCCGAGGGTGGAGATCCGGAGCGCTGATAGAAAAGAAAAAAATGCGACAGTGGTTTGTCAGGCAAAGCGATTTTGCAGAAGAGCTTCTTGCAAGTATCAAAGATCTGGATGAATGGCCTGCAGCTGTCCGCACCATGCAAGAAAACTGGATTGGATATTCAGAAGGCGCAATCGTCAGATTTTCAGTGAAAGATAGGGACTCTTTAGAAGTGTTTTCTACACGCCCTGAAACCCTCTATGGCGCTACGTTTTGTGCTGTTTCTGTAGAACATCCTTTAGCTGAAGAAGCCGCCAGTACACACAAAGATGTTGCCGATTTTATCACGCACACAAGAGCACACCCTTTTGATGAACAATCTGATCAAGCAACACAAGAAGGCGTAAAACTTTCTTTTGAAGCATGTCACCCTTTAACAAAAGAGTTATTGCCTATTTATGTTGTGAATTATGTTTTATCAGATTATGGTACAGGTGCTATTTTTGCGTGTCCTGCCCATGATGAGCGTGATTTTGCCTTCGCAAAACGCTATAACGAACGTATTCAGCAAGTCATTGCGCCCGCTCAGGGTGAGTGGAGCGGGGAAGAGGCGCTTGTGGTGCCGCGCGATGACATAGGTGGTACGCTTATACACTCCAAAGAACTGAATGGATTGTCATGCGCTTCTGCCTTTGAGCGTGTAACAGAAACTCTGATTAAGCAAGGGCTTGGAGCAAAGCAGGAGCGATATCGATTGCGTGATTGGTGTGTTTCTCGCCAGCGCTATTGGGGGACACCTATTCCTATGATTTTGTGCGATGATTGCGGAGAAGTGCCAGTGCCGGTGGAAGATTTGCCGGTTTCTTTACCTCAAGATATCGTGTTTGATGGGCAGGGAAACCCTCTTGATAAACATCCCACCTGGAAGCATGTTTCATGCCCACAATGCGCAAAACCCGCTGTGCGTGACACAGATACGCTTGATACATTTTTTGAGTCTTGTTGGTACTATTTGCGTTTTATATCTCAGCCTAAAGATCGCTGTTTTGATCCTAAAGAGGTAGAGCAGTTTTTGCCCATTGACTGGTATATTGGTGGCGTGGAGCATGCTGTGATGCACTTGCTGTATGTTCGTTTATTTATGATCATGCTTGTGCGCGCTGGCTATCTTAAGCCTATAAAAACACCTATTAAGAGATTGTTAACACAAGGTATGATTTGTCATCGTACATACCGCACAAAGGATAAAGAGTGGGTAGAGCCAAAAGATGTCAAAAAACAAGCGGATGGAACATGGGCGCTGAAAGATGGAACGCCTGTGACGGAAGGCGCCTCTGAGAAAATGAGCAAATCTAAGAAAAACGTTGTAGACCCGGACAGTATTATGGAAGCCTACGGCGTTGATGCTTTGCGTATGTTTGTTGTGTCCGATGCGCCGCCGGAGCGACACTTTGATTGGAGCGATACAGGTTTGCACGGATCATGGCGTTTTGCTAAAAAACTGTATGCTATGATGGATGAGTGGCGAGATGATTTAACCGCAGAGCAGCCAAAGCAAGAAATGACTCAGGAATTTCTTGTGCTTATGCACAAAACTATTGCTGCGGTAACTGATGATTTGGAGGCCATGCGCCTGCACTTAGCCATTGCACATATCAGAGCGCTTTTTAACGCTGTTACGCAGTCCGCTGCGGCAGGGTGTATGCAGAACCTCTGGCACGGATGGAGAGCGCTGTTGCTGCTGTTGGACCCCTTTATGCCGCATTTGTCAGCAGAATTGCGAGAGCAGTGTTCTGTGGAATCTAGTTGGCCATCTTACAACAAAAATTATCTGGTGGCAGATATGGTTACGGTGGCGGTGCAAGTGAATGGAAAAATGCGTGGCACTGTAGAGGTGGCATTAAACGCTGCAGAACAAGACGTTTTGCAAGAGGCGCAAAACATCATTGCGCGGACCATAGGGAATCAGCCAGTTAGAAAAGTGATTTTTGTGATGAATCGTATAGTCAATGTTATTGTATAAGTGATGGATTATTCAGAGGTTTTGTTAACGGTGCAGTCAGCACTGCGCTTGGTGGAAAAAGGGCTGCTGCAGTGCAAAGATTTTGTTCGCTGGGATGAGCTCTTGGCAAAAAAAGAATCGCTGCGTGAGGCTATTGAACAAGATGCGTTGTGGGACAATCCAGATAACGCCCGTGCTTTAACGCAAGAATACGCCCAAGTGAATGGTGTATGTGAAACTATCGCCAATTACACAAATCAGCATGCGCATGCCCAGGAAATGCTAGACTTTTTGCGCCAAGAAAAAGATGAAGACATGCTGACAGACCTGAATGCTTCTTCTGGTGCCCTGGCTAAGCGTGTACACACACTGAGTTATCATATTATGCTGAGCTCCCCTGAAGATAAAAAGGGGTGCTATGTGCATGTGCAAAGTGGAGCAGGTGGCACGGATGCTCAAGATTGGGCAGAAATGCTTTTCACGATGTATATGCGCTTTGGGCAGCAGCAGAGCCATAAGGTGATAGTGGACGATTACGTGGAAGGTGAAGAAGCTGGCATTAAAGGTGGAACGCTACGTTTTGAGGGAGAGTATGCCTTTGGGTTTTTAAAAACAGAAAGCGGCATTCACCGCTTGGTGCGCCAATCCCCTTTTAATTCTTCTGGAAAAAGACACACAAGTTTTGCTTCTGTTTTTGTGGTGCCTATAGTGGATGAAACCATTATGGTGGTAGTGGAAGATAAAGATTTGCGCATTGATACCTACAGAGCTTCAGGCGCCGGTGGGCAGCATGTCAACAAAACCGACAGCGCCGTGCGCATTACCCATATGCCTTCTGGTATTGTGGTGCAGTGCCAAAGTGAGAGATCTCAGCACCGCAATAAAGATAGTGCGATGAAAATGCTGCGTTCTCGTCTTTACGCAGCTCGCCTTGCAGAAAAGAAAGAAAAAGATGCGCAAGTAGAAAAAGAAAGTATTAGTTGGGGCCACCAAATTCGCTCTTATGTTTTGCACCCTTATCGATTGGTGAAAGATTTGCGCACAAACGTTGAACATCAAGAGCCAGATAAAGTTCTGCAGGGAGATATTATGCGCTTTCTGGAAGAAGCTCTTGCTCAAAAAGTGCCTTCAAAGATGTAAAAGATGATTAATATTACCGAAAGCGCTTGGAACAAAATAGCATCGCACTCAGAGAATCCTGTGTTGCGATTGGGCATTAAAAGTGGTGGATGCCATGGCTTTAGCTATGTGTTTGTTTTTGTGGAAAACGCTGAAAGCAATGATGTCGTTTTGCATAACAAAAATGCGCGTATTGTAGTGTCTAAAAATCATCTTCCGTTTTTAGAAAGTGGAACGTTGGACTATCAGCAAGAAATGATGCATGCTAAATTTGTGTTTCAAAATCCCAAGAGCGATGGAAGCTGTGGGTGCGGAGTATCGTTCACTTTGCCTAAGCCGACATCATGAAGATTTTATCCTGGAACGTGAACTCTGTGCGTGTGCGCCAACAGCAAGTGGAAGATATTTTGGCAACCGGAAGCGTAGATATTATTGCACTGCAAGAAACCAAATGTAGCAAAGAAGATTTTCCCACCCTGAACTCAGGGTTTGAAATATTTGCCTTGGGCAATAAAGGATTGAGCGGAGTGGCATTTGTATCGCGGATACCTTTTTCTGTGGAAAGAACCTCTTTACCGCAAGAAGGGCATCAGCCCGCAAGATTTCTGCATGTGATTGTACAAGGAGTGCATCTGATTAACGTTTATGTGCCAAACGGTGAAAGCTTAACAAGTGATAAATTTGTGTATAAAAAAACCTTTATGCAGGATTTGGCGTCCTATTTGGCTCCTTTGGCTAACGAAAAAGTCCTTGTGATGGGTGATTTTAATATTGTACCAAGCGTTAAAGATGTTTATGCTCCGGAGCACTTTTCTAAAAGGCTGTTGTTTAGTCCTGCAGAGCGGCAATGGCTTAGTCATGTGTGCTCGCTTGGATTTATGGATGTTGGTGGTGTGTTTTTGCATAACGCGCATCAAGAAGAGCGCTACACATGGTGGGATTACCGTAATATGGCAGACTTTCCTGTCAAAGGTCTTCGCATTGACTTAATGCTTGCCACCTATAGCGCTCTTGATTGCATTACAGGGTATGGACATATTCGCGCACAACGTCAAAAAGAAAGGCCTTCAGACCATATCCCAGTTTGGTCATCTCTTTGCCTTTGAATCGTGATGACGAGTTTTTTATGTTAGAATGAAAAATGCTTAGGGTTTGCGCGTGGTATCCGCAAGGAGATAAATGCTAGATAAAATAATGGAAGGTTTCTTAATAGGCTTTAAGGTAGCTTTGCCTATAGGGCCTGTTGCTATTACATTAATTAGCATGGTTTTAACCACAAAAGGCTGGAACATGTGGCCTTTGGCATCCTTTTGGGCAGGTATGTCTATAGTGGCGCATACAACAGTCGCTTTAGTTTTTCAGGCAGTGATTCTTCAGTATGTAAAAGAGTATGCTGTGCAGTTTTATTTTGTGATGGGTGTTGCAGTGGCGCTTGTTGCCCTCAACGCTTTTATGACTGGTCGCAAAATTGATATTCGTAACATTCGGCCTGTCACTAAGGTTTACACGCCTGCTTTGATTTCTTTGTTGTGTCCTTTTATCGGTTTGCTGGTGTTGAATTTGTTTCTTGGCACAGAGAGGCTGCAGGTGCCCTTCACACCTTTGGAGATAGCAGTAACCTCTCTTGCAACAGGGTTGAGTGGCGCGGCTACCTACTTTTCTTTAGCGTTTATGGTGTTTAGGCTTTCAGAACAAATGTCGCTAAGAGTGAGTATTTTTCTTGTGAAGTTGGCGCCTATTATTGTTTTGTTTTATAGCGCTGAGAGTTTGTATCAGGCTTATGTATTGTGGTTTTAAATGTTTATAGTTGAAGGTTTCAAAATTGGCGCTGCTTTAGCGCTACCGGTTGGTCCTGTGGTGATTCTTCTTTTGTGTATGGCCATCTTGCGCTCCATGAAAGATTTTTTAGTAGCACAGTTTCTTGTTGGATTGGCTGTGGGCACACACTTTATGGTGGCCATGTCTTTTCACGCATACATTAGAGAGCTTGTAGAGCGATTTCCGGTGGAGCTTTATGCAATGATGGGGTTTCTGGTATTGTTTTCGGCTTGGCGTTTGTACGCTACTAATCAAAAGATTCGCTATGGTTTGCCGAGAAACACAAAATTATGGGGTCCTGGGGTTTTGTCTCTTTTGTGTCCTTTCACTACGGTACTTGTGATTAATTTAATGATTAACACCCCTTCTTTGTGTGTGGATTTGGAGCTAACCGATAAGTTATGTGTGGCGCTTGGTGCTATTTTGGGTAGCATGAGCGTTTATTGTTCTGAAGGTTTTATATTGTTCCTTTTACGTAAGAAAGCAGATAGTTGGATGAAAAATGGTGTGATGTATACACCACTGATTTTAGTTTTTTATGGTTTATCCTCACTTCATCAATCCCTGCAGACTTATAAAGGAGGATCCTGGTTTTAGGAGGAGATATGTTTTTTTGGGAAGGAATCAAAATAGGGGCCTATATTGTTTTGCCGGTTGGGCCAGTGGTGATTTTGTTGTTGTGTATGGCGGCGACACGATCACTGAGAGATTTTTTAATAGCTCAAGCCTTGTTGGGTTGTTCCATAGGGTGTCACGTTATGTTGGCTATGTTTTTAAATACGTACATTGTTGTATTGGTGGAGAATTTTCCTACTGCTCTTTATACGGTGATGGGTATTTTGGTTTTATGTGTGGCTGCACACGCTCATGTTTCCAATAAAAATATACGCTATGGTGAGCCAAGCGCCGCTGCAGTTTGGTGGCCGGCTGCGCTTTCGTTGGTGTGTCCTTTTACCACGGTGTTGGTTATTAACCTGATGGTGATGACACCTACACTTAGCGCAGAATTACTCCTTATAGAAAAACTACAAGTGGCTTTGGGAGCTGCTTTAGGCAGCAGTACCGCTTACTGCTGTTATGGATTGTTGGCGTATATTATGCGTCAGAAGGCCAACACATGGATGCAGAGGGCTGTGTTAGTGTCACCGCTTCTTATAGTCTTTTTTGGACTATCTGCATTAAAAAAAGCCCTTGTTTCATATTTTCAATAGAAACAAGAGCTTTTATGTTCAAGCAGCGCTGTTAGATTATTAGTTGTGCACCAAAAGTTTTGGCGCATATTTTTGTAATCCGCTCACCACTTGTGCATCAACAGAGTTGATAAGGTTAGTCATAAATTCAGCCCATGCTGGCGTTCCATGCTTCGGAGGACCGTAGCGGAAAATGTTCATGGATCGATGTGCCTTAATGCGCAGTTTTACATCCGTATACAATGATGATCCTGTAATATGAATAGTAATGATTAAAGCGTTGTGGTTCCAGAAGTTTTTGGTTATAGGGCCTGTGGTTGGCACTTTTTCTGTTGTTACCATGACGCGCATTGTGCCATCACCGTGTGTTTGGAAGCGTTTTTGACTCCATTCGGTTAGTGCTCCACAGATGCCTAGAGAGTCTACTTCTTTGATAGTGTGCCCATCCATGTTTTCAGGGAAGGCAACAGAAATGTTAGAGATCAGCAAAGGTATAGTTGTTGCGTTGTGTGTATAACGCGTTGGTGAGTTCTGTTTGTTGTGAGCACATGAGATCAGCAGCGCGGCAAGTAGTAAATGAATCATGAAATTCCTCCAAGGATAGTATATGTCAAAAGGGTGGGGGCGCACAAGCCTGTGGTTCCAAGAAACACACACCTTGAAAGGTGTGTGTTTTAAAAGCTTTATTATCTTCTCATACTGTTAGATCTGTTGGATCTTAATCTACCTTTGGCGGAAAAAGAGCTTTCAAGGCCGTATTCAAATGAGCACGTTGCTTGCCCTGACCCATTAACAATTGGGAATTTGTTGTCAAGCGCTGTCACCATAAGGCGAATATGACGATCGAGCGGTTCATTTGGATCAATGGTGCGCTTGATAGTTATCAGGGCATTGCCTCGCTTGTTGCGCGGACAATCAGCCAGTAAACGCAAAACAGCAACGTTTTGATTTCCTTCTGTAATGACTTTGTAATCTGCAAAAAGCGTGTATCTCAGCATCCGCCCTTTGATGTTTAAAGGATTAATCAGGAATCCCTTTGATCGCAAGAAGTGCACAACATAAGGTGTCACTGGTTTTGGCGTCTTCATAAAAGATTCTTTGTCCAGAATGTAGGCGCCGCGTGGTAACGACTCGACAGTGTCATGCATTTGTGGGCCACATCCCACTAACGATAATAAAAATATTAGTAAAAATAACATCATAACTCCCCCAAACAGACTACAGTTTTTACTGTATCAGAACAAGGGTGGTTGCTGTTGGTGATTAAAAAGTGCGTGTTGTCTGTATAATTGTTGCCACAATTGAGAATGATAGAGGGGTGTGCTACAATAGTTTGCTACAGGAGAAGAAGTGGTTAAAGTATTTGTTTCTGATGATAAAGCTGAACAGGCATTAAGGGTTTTTAAAAGACGGGTTATGCAAGAAGGTATTTTGAAAGCCTTTAAAATGCACCAAAGCTATGAAAAGCCTTCTGAAAAAAGAGTTCGTGAGCGCGCTGAATCGGTTAAGCGTTTGCGTAAGCTTAACTCAAAACGATTTGGTCGTGATGATTAAAGCTTTGTGAATATCGCAAAGATCGTTGATTTTTTTTATCAAAACTCCCCACAAAGTGTCAATATGCGTGTGCAGCGTGGGTCCGCATGTCTGCTCGTGGTGGATGGCGTGGAGCTGCATCATGTGCGGGAAGCTATGTCTTTAGGCTTATGCCTTGAAGTCGGTAGTCGTATGACTATGCGCTTGACATCTTCCGATGTTGTGAAGGCGGCCGATGTGGCGCCAGCGCCCCCCAAAGTCCCTCACATCAAGATAAAATCGCAATATTTATATAAGATTTATAGTGCATCATGCCATCATGACATGCCCAAGCATCATGTGCCTTTGTGGTGTGTGTGGGAATGCATTCTGCGTTTGCACCACTGGCGTGTTACGCGCAACGAAGATTTTTTGAATCCTCTTCCAGAGTTGGGTTTTGTGTGGTGGCTAGACTTTGCGCGCCGCTATGGTGTGTGTAAGATGCCCATGAAAAAATTTTTTACTAATTTGTACAGCAATATAGCTTCTTCGTAATGGCTTTCTTCATGATATAATGGGCTGCAATGGATAGGGTTTTCAGGGTAGTGTATGAGCGATTGGCGTTCTGAAGAAGAAGAAAAATATATATACGCTGGACGGCGTATGAGCGTACGAGTACGCTTAGCACTCGTTGCTTTTATTCTCATTATTATTATTTTGCTTTGGTTTGTGTTTTCTCCGCCAGAAAGCCGTGGGGTTATCTATGTGCAAGCACCAAGCGGCGTTGTGCGCGCAGTGCCATCCGAGCCTGGTGGATATCGCGCTGAAGACAAAGGCATGGCGGTTTATCGTTTGTTGGATAAAGAGCCTGAGCGTCCCCGAGATACTTCTGTAGGACGCAAAGAGATTCCTGCAATAAAAGAGCCTCAACGAGAAGGTCGTAATTACTACAGCATCCACTCAGATGTTGTGAATATTTATACAGATGAAGATCGTGTAGTGGCCACCGAAAAAAAACAAACGGTTCCAGATACAATGGTGGATCTTGATTTGGCAACGTTTAAAACGCGTGCTCAAGCAACAACTTTAATACGTAATCTTAGCAAGCGTGACCCGTACAAAAGCCTTCTTGTAGGTAGCAGAGACAAAGTGGTGTTGATGCAAACAAAAGTGAAGGGTCGCACTCTTTACCGCGTGACGATTGCGGATATGCCCTTGTCAGAAGCAAATCAGTTGTGTCGATCCCTGAAAAATAGCGGAGAAGACTGCTTGGTGCGCCGATAAATGTCTGATTTGGAGTATGCCTCAGCAACCCTTGAGGAATGGTTGCGTAATGGTGATATGCATACCCAGCGCATGCAACGCGTTTACACACTAGCAAAAGAAGCAAAAGAATATGGCGAAGTGCCAGTGGCCGCTTCACTTTGGCATCAAGATACGTTGGTGGTAGAGCATGCAAATCGTGTGGAGCGCGATAATAATCCCTTGGCGCATGCTGAGTTATTATGCGCGCAGAAGGCGCATAACATGGAGCGCAGGTATTGGAGTGAGTGCACACTATATGTCACACTTCAGCCCTGCACAATGTGCTCGGCCGTTTTGCAGCGTATGCGACTGCATACGCTCTGCTTTGGCGCGTTTGATAAAGAGGTTCCTGTTGGCAAACCTCCCTACCCGACTTTAATTTTAGGAGGTGTGCTGGAAGAGCCTTGCGCCGCACTTTTGCAAGAATTCTTTTCTGGGTTGCGCTAGTGTGTTATGTTGTGCCCATGAGGCGGTCATTTTTCTTATTTTTCATTTGTTCATGGCTGTTTTCGTCAGTTCCTACTTGGTATAAAGTTTCTTTTGCTCCGCGCTATGTAGGGTTGCAAAGTGAATCAACGTTTAAGAAATCTGTTGGCATGCTGATTGATAAAAAGAGAGGGCTTATGCTGGTGTATACAGATAACGCAACCTACTTTACGGGAGATGAGCGCTGCTATATTTATAGCGCTACCCACGGCTCTATGGATGCACACATTGTCTTTATAGATCATCCCACATCAACGCTTATTATGCAGATAGAGGATTCGTTTCTTGATAATATTGCCAATGATGAGGAGGTGCGTTTTGCACAAGAGACTGTGCATCAAGGCCAAGAGGTATTTTTGTTTCACGCGACACCCTATTTCAAAGAGCTACACAAAAGAATCTTGGAAGAACCATCGATTAATAACAAAATGCGCGTTACTGTGGCTTGTCCTCTTGAGTGTGAGGATGTTGTGCAAGGCATGCTCCTTCTCAATAAAGACAATAAGTGCTGCGGTGTCATGCAAGGAAGGCGGCGCAATATGCGTGTGATGGACATAGGGGGTATCAGAGATCTGGTGGCTGCGTTTAAAAAGAAAGGGAAAAATACAAAACGTGGGTTTTTGCCGGCTACTAGCTTAAAAGGGGGGTTTTTGGTTGACCGATGCTGTTTTGATGGCATTGATACTGCTACACTTCCCAAAGGGATTATGGAGCGTTATGGATATGCTCAGCAACTCATAGTGAAGAACGTTAGGATGCCTGTGGAAGAAAATGCCCCCCATATTGGCGATGTTGTGCTTTCTTTGCACTACCAAGGTTGTGAGCATGATATAAGCAGAAACCCGGATCTGCTACAGTCCTTTTTGGATAAAGCGGCCGAAGATAATGCCCCTATGATTCAGTTAACGGTGCTCAGAAGAGGCGTCAAAAAGACGGTGCAAACGCCCGTATCTAATTCACTGGATTATGCCCCTAAGCGCTTATTTTATTGGGGACCACTTCTGTTTACCGATGCGCGTGTGCCAGGCATGGAAGGTATGGGTGGCGTGGTGATGCGCTTTGCTGACCCTTTTACCCCTTATTCCCAAGGTGATAGATTTTTTGTGCAGTCCGCAAATGGTCAGGTTGTTAAAAACTTTTCAGATTTGGTGGATATAGCGATGCTTGCTTGCCAAAATATTGCTTTGAGTGGTATAGATTTGCTACTTACCAGTACAAACAAAGGCTGTTTTTTGCCATCAAAAAAACTATCCAGATTTGTCAATTTAGAACAGCAGTGCACCAAAAGAGCAGGTTGGGCCGCATGAAGTGGATAGCGCTACTATATGTTTTGTCTTTGTGTGGCGCTGCGCCAGATCCTGCGTGTGTGTCGCAAAGCGTTGGGTCCGCAATGGTAGAAGTTTTTAAAGAAGGTTCGCCAGAAAAACACATAGTTCCCACCGCTCTTATTGACAAGGAAAAAAAGCTTTTTGTTGCGTTCCTTTCCTTGGTGCATATTGCGCCTGTAACAAAGGTAAGGCTGTGTTTGCATGGGGGTATGTTAGTGAACGCTCGTGTTGTTTTTGTTCACCCCATACATGGCTTTATGTTTTTGCAAGCTGAAGAAATTCCTGAAGAAAGCCATGCCATACCACTTGATGATCATGAAAATTTGCCAACACAAGTGTGGTCTTATCATGCGAATGAGTCGGAAGTCACAGAAACCCTCTTGGCTTATGAAAATAATGTCTATCAGCGCACGAATGGATACTTTTGGCAAAGATGGAATGAAAGCAGCGCTCTACCCTTATTGTTTTCTAAAGATGGTTTAGTTGGTGTTGCTATAAATGCTTCTTTTGTGCGTGCAAAATTTATAAAAAAATCCTTAAAAATGCTCCTATCTCGACACACGGAAGAAATGCGCTATGTTCCTCTGGAGAGCGCAACATTTTACGCATCGACTCTTTTGACACATAAAGTTGTGACAGAAGAAATGCTCAATATCTTTAGTCAGAGGTATCCAGGAGAGCCTTTTCTTTTTTCCGTCATGACAGAGAATCGGAACGGCTTGAAAGTTTGTGATGTTTTATTTGCAGTGAATGGCCTTTATCCAAGCCACTACAATGCAGTGATAGAGTCTGCCAACATACCTTTTGTGGAATGGGAGGTGTGGCGAGATGGAGGTTTGCAAAAGGTGCTGCTTCCGACGGAAAGGTTTACCCAATTGCAAGCAGGCTGTATCGCGAACGCAGATGCTGTATGTTTTATTCAATCACCTTTTACAGCAGAGTATTTTAACTGGAAAGCCTCTGTGGGTACGGCGGTTTGTTTGCCACGTGGTAGAAAAAAAGCCTACCAGGTGTTTACAAGTGACGGCAGAAAGATGACGCTAGAGAAGTTAAAAATTATCCTGGAGCAGAAACAAATAGGCCTTGAGCAAAAACTTCACTCGAAGATCTTGCAAGACTGCATACAGCCAGCAATATTAAGAGGGAAGTTATGATGTGGGTGGTGCTCCTTCTATTTTTTATGTCAAAATCAGCTTTTGCAGACACTCACATGGAAAACTATTTGTGTAAAGTGTTTATGCCCACAACGCAGATAGTTGTGCGCCGAGGGCGTAGCACTCATTACTGCGCAAGCTCTGTAATTGTGGATAAAAAAAGAGGCCTTGTTTTATCTAACGCTCATGCAGTGTTCTATTGTAATGGAGGAAATTATTTTTTGCACACAAAAAATGGCAGTTCTGCAGAAGCTAGGGTCGTGTTGATTGATCGTGCCAGCGATTTGGCGGCTTTGCAGGTAGACCCTGCGTTTTTAGAGGACTATGAAGAAATCGCAGGATTTGTAGATGACGTTTATGTTGGTATGGAAGTTTTTACTATTAACAACTCTAGTGGTGGTGGTTTTATCTTTGGCAAAGGTTTGATGGGAGGGTCTGACACATCGTTTCAGCGTATGAACATTGTAATGGAATCTTATAGTGCGGTGGGGCCTTTGAATTTTCACGCTGGATCAAGTGGTTCTCCTTTGTTAAGTCGTGATAAAAAATTGGTTGGTATGGTGTTTCAAGGTTCGCGCAATTGTACAACTATTATTCCCTCCTACCAAGTGAAAAAATTTGTTGAAAGAGCAAAGAAACGCTTGATTTGTGAAGATGATGGCATAACCAGTCGGGCTTTGAGAGGATACGAATTTGTGTATGAAGATGGATCTGGTTTGGTAGAGATGTTGGGGCCATCAAAGCACTTGGAAAGCCATAAGCGTTACCTGTACATTCAAAGGATTTTTTTTGATCCATGTGAGATCAAACATTCGCATCCCCTGGAAGTGGGAGATGTTGTTTTGCAGGTCAATGGAAAAAAGAATCCTACCCTGGGTGATGTATACCGTGCATCTTTGGCTGAATCTGGCGCTACTATAACAGTTTATAGATCCACCACACAAAGCGTTTTGGATATGCCGCTTCCCGTTTATACGTATGACGCACAAGATGAGAAAGCGCTGCACTACGGGGGAAAAGATTTTTGGGAAATGTGGGAGCGACCTCTTGGTGAAATATCACGGTTAGTTCTGGACAGTTGCTGCAATAATCTCTATCAATGGGTATGCTTCATTAATGGTAAAAGTATTCACACTCTTGATGATTTATTGCCTTTGATCGGGCTTCCCTATTTAACTGTCGGCATGCACTATTTGTCTCACCCATTTAATGAGCGGGTTGTGTTAGAGGAACTATCAATACCCGCACATGCACAAAAGGGCCTTCTTTTGTCTCTGAAAAAAGGTATTGGCATAACAGAACAAAGGGTTGTAGAAGGAGAAAAAAGTGCGTAGTAAGATCATTATTGGCATTATTGTTATGACGGCTTTGTGCTGTATGCTCTTTGTGCAAAAAGAGAAAGAGTTGGATGGCATTTTTCAAATACATCCTGAAGGGCCATTGGTTATGAGTTTGTGGGTTGATAAAATCGCGTTTTTAATAGATCGTGAGCGCGGCTTGTGCGTGAGCCTTGACTCATCGTTGCAGTTTTATAATTTGCCAATAGTGGGAGAATATCACTTGGTTTCCTGGAGCTCTGATCCGTTAAAAGCGCACTGTGTGGGATCCATCGGTGCTCTTACGCTGTTTCAGGTAGAAGAGAGTGATAGAAAGAAACTACAAGCGCACAAAGAGTACAAGCTGAGTGATCAATGGGGCACGCTGCATCAAAAAGTATCGTTTCTCTCGGACCTTCATTCTCAAACAAGCACGAACGTTATGCTGGGTGATGTGATGTCTTCTGCACGATTGTTGCCTATGACGGCTGCTTATACGGCGCGCAAAGATGCGGAACCATCCCTCAATGTGCCAGTAGTTGGTGAAAATGGCGCGGTGATTGGTGTGCGCTTTGATCGAAAGAGCGATCACAGCTTGTATATTGCTGCCTCTCCACCTATTGTGTTTCAATGCGATTATTTTAAAAAGCAAGGGGTGTTTTTTACTGCCCATATAGGCGCTCTCCTCTCTCACAAATCTATGGAAGAATTTTCAGAATTTATGGGCCTTCCGATTGTGTGGCCTGAAGGATATGATAGCTCTATGGTGCACAAACGTCCTTTGACAGTTTCTGAATGCAACGCAAGTGATCACCTGCAGAACATGCCTTTTGCGGTGAGAGATCATATCTTTTTTGTAGAAGGTGAGCCGGTTTATCGTATAACAGATGTGTGGCGTGTTTTAGAAAAAGCTATCGCAAAAGGAAAAAAAACCGTGAGTGTGCGTATTTGGCGTATGGGAAAAATGATGACGGTAGAGGCACCCATTTGTTTTCTTGATACCTTCACGCCTGATCGCGTGATTGATTATGGATCGCATATATTTTTTGAAACATCACATGTTTTTCGACGACATGGAAGGCGTTTGGCGTGTATGTCCAAGAAAGGCAATAACTATAATCCTAAGGCGTTTGTATACGCAATGAATGGCAAAGAAGTCCACTCTCTGGATGATGTTTATACGTTGTTATCCGAATGTTCCAAAGAAGGAGTGGTATTATCGACAGAGCCTATAAACATAGAGTGGCGATCCTGGGTGTACGCTCCCCGAATGGTGCTTCGTTTTTGCCCGTATCATAAAAAAATGACAGAATATAAGCAGTCCTTTGACTCTAAGTGGGTGTGTTGTGCTTAAGGTTTTTTGGATGCTTTTATCTTGTGCTGTTTGGTGTTCTGCGGACCCTGGAAAAAGTTTGGCCATTGTGTGTGTTCAGAGTGATCATGTCATAGTGCATAAGGGAAACGGGGGTGTAAAAGAGCACTATAAGCAACAAACCATGGGTGCGCTGATAGATAAAAATAAGCGTTTGTTTTTAACAGATAATACATTTTTTGAGTGTCAAAGTGATGCAACAGTGACAATGTTTTTTGCAGATGGATCCTCTTCTCCAGCGCATGTGATTTATCAAGATATTTATGCAGACTTTGCCCTTGTAGAAGCAGATCATGTGCCGGCTGATATGCCAGCGCTTCCTGTGAAAGCAACACAGCATACGGGAGATATTCAGATATACGGTTTTTTAGCCAAGCTTGGGAAAATGTCTTATTTTGTGACACCCTCAAGGATTGAGGGCAAGACACAAGATGGTTGTGGTCATGCGCGTCTTATAACGGACGTTAATGGTGGTTTGTTGCTGAATGACAATCATGAAATTGTAGGTATTCAAGTGTGGGGCAATACCTATGCCTCGTGTGAGAAAATTTCTTATGCCTTAGAGCGCTTACAGGCAAATAAAAACTATCAACAAAAAGAAACCACCTATACCGCAGCTCTTATAGAAACAAGCAACTTAAGGTGGTACACAAACACTCTTGATGCCCAACTATCTTTCAGCAGTGATGAACCTTACGCGTTGCATATTTATTGTGTTGTGAAGGGTGATGGAGTGTTTAAGGAAGGCGATATTGTTAAATATCGCCACATAGATCACATGAACGGCAAAGAGGTTTGGTATGCGGCAGAGGGTATTTTTTATCATAGTCAAGATGTGAAGGTGCTGAGAGATGGAGAAGTGATATCGCTGCCATCTTCTGTAAAGCCTTCTGGGTTTCCTGAGCGCATTGAGGAACGTGGTATGATTTTTTTCCGTATTACGCCTTTCCTGAGAACATTATGGGATTTGCATGACCCTCAAAGGTGGCTGGCGTATGTGGCGCACTATGAGCAACTGCCTCTTGCGTACTCCTCTCCTCCAAAGATGCTAAATCCTTTGCTCTATCTAGACAGTATTGATGGAAAAAAAGAGTGGGATGATGTAACGCTCAGAGACTGTTTGAGATTAGGGAAGCCCATTATGCTCAAGCCAGTGCAAGGTCGTAAGAGATTCGTTATGTTTGAGACGCGCGCTTCCTCGACAATCTTTGCTATGCCAATCGGAGGGGGTTTATGTTGTTGATAGTGTTATGTTTTTTGTGTGCAGAGTTGTGGTGTAAAAATTGCATGGTGTCTGTAGTGCATGACATTAAAGGCGCTCCAGAGTCATCGGCCAGTTTAGTGGATAAAAAGCGCCATCTGTTTTTGGCACAGTTTAGCAAGGTAACCAATTACTTTGTTGGAGGAAAAATTATTTTGCAAAGCCATGGAGAGCGGCGTGTCGCGCGTATTGTGGCTGTGCAACCTTTGTACGATCTTTGCACCCTGCAGCTTGAAGAGGGAAATGGCGCTTTCCCGCGCTGTGAAGAAGTGCGATTTGTTGATAGTAAGGCACTAACAGCGACTTCTGGCTTTAAGCAGGTTTTGGATTTTGTCAGCGATAGTGTTGAAAAAAGCATTATGTTTTATGCTAGCCATGATTATCAATCCCACAAAGGGTTTCCTGGACAATCTGTGGGAAGCCCAGACCTCGCTTCAGAGCCGGCGGCGTTGTATTTAAATGAGAACGATGAGGCGTATGCGATTAACACTCTTGCGGGATGGGTTCCATGCCGAGTTGTTAAAGAGCTTATGGAGGATACAGAACATGTGCTGTCTGGTGGCAAGCGACGAGATTTTTATTTTCTCAAGGGTTTAAGTTTTAGGTATATGGCGCCGTGGGAAAAACATATTTTTATGGGAGAAAGCGGTTATGAAGAAGGTATTCTTGTATCAGAGAAAATGCTTTATTCTGATGTCGCACTGAAAGTGGGTGATGTCATTGTTTCGTGCGATGGGAGGCCTGTTAAAACTGTGACAGATTTTGTGTGTATGATGCAAAGAAAGCCCAGGAGTGAATTGAAAATTGTGCGTTTTGGTGTGGAAAAAACACTTTCTGTCTGTCTTACAAAAGTTGACTGCAGGGTTCACCCTTATTTAGCGCAGGTGGGGCAATTTTTTATCAGGGTGAACCAGTACCTATCTTTGCGGTATGGTTTAAAGGAAAACTCTTTATGTTTTATACAAAAACCAGGCAAAAACCCACCATATATTGATAACGTCTTTGAGATCAACGGTGATCGGGTGTACACGAGTAATGCGGATGAGTGGATCAAAAATAAAAATGGTGTGGTTTTAACACCGATTTTTATCGTTCTGGCGCGAAGCGACGACACCTTTCTTTCCTCAGAGAGGGTTTTACGCTCTCAGGAGAAAGTGGTGCGCATGGAGCCGTATGACCCATGGCTTAATTTGCAATACTGCGGGTAAAGCGGTGTTGTCGCTCTGCAGATTCTTGTGCTTCAATGCTGAGTGTGGCTGTTGGGCGTGCATCTAGTCGCGCCAGATTGATAGGGTTTCCTGTGACTGCGCAGTAACCGTAGGTTCCGTTTTCAATGCGTGCCAATGCTTTTTCCAGGTCATTAAGGGTTTCTTGCTCTCTTTCACAGATGAGGGCTGTTGTGGTGGAATCAAAAACATCGTTGGCTTGATCTACCACATCACCGGCATGCGCAACAGGTCGTGTTCCATGTTCTTCAATGTACGCTAAGGCCTCTAAGATTTGTTGGCGTAAGCGAAGAATTTTATTTTTGAAGTATTCCACCTGCTTCGGATTCATAAAAGTTTCGCTTTCCGATGGCCGATAATTTTTAGACATTAATAAGCTCCCGCATAATTACTACAACATTTGTGTAAGCTCAGAAATAAGCATCACCGCACACAAATAATAAAGTTTTTATCATGTTGCTAAAAAACACTATATTTTGTGATGGGCGCGCAAAATAACATAAAATGCTCCAGATCCCCCATAATTTTGATGCGCTTGCGATACTTGCACTACCAAAGGGCTGAGGCGGGGTGAACAGCACCACTGCGGCAATGATTTTCGGAGAATTCCGAGGTTGTTTTCTCCTTTGCCTGTAATAATCAGTACGCAGCGCATTTTTTTTCTAACCGATTGCGATAAAAAATAAAATACCATTTCTTCTGCTTCTGCCGCTGTGTGCCCGTGTAGGTCCAAAGAAGCTTCAATTTTTATTTTCAGAGCTTTAATTTTCTTGGTTAGTGTGGGGTCTGAGTTTTCTAGAATACGAGGTTTTACGTGATGTGTGGAGGGTGTGATGTGTGGAGGTGCGATTTTTTTTGAGTGTGGGGCTGGAAACTCTTTCTTTGTTTTGAGAGCAGGGGTGATGCCTTTGTGTTTTTTTGTTAGTGGTCGCACCGTATCAAAAAATGCTTTGAATTCATCATTACTCATGAGCCGTTGTGGAGCATAGGCGCCACAAAGAATCAGAAGACCGGCAAGGGTGAGAAAACACCCAACAATCTTCGAGGATTTCTGTGCGCTCAGGGTCTCCTTCTACAAGTGTTTTGCCTTTATAAAGTGATAGCGACTGTTCTGACTTAAAGTATACAGTGAGCAAAACATGCTTTTTTTGTACAGAGACATTTTTTATATTAGTGGTAATGTGCCTAAAGAAGGTTAAAGAGTAGGTATGGTTTCGTGCGATACGCTCTTCAAAGTCTTTTTTGTATCGCAGAAAAAGATCTTTCTCAAGCAAGGGAGCTAGTGCGTCGATATCACCTGTAACAAAGGCCTTCACAATATGCTCAAAAGCGTTGGTTGCCCCTGCTAAGAAGCTTGCTTCATTAAAAAGGGGGATGTGTTGGCGGATTTGCGAGGTGGTGGTGATAATAGGAGGTTTTTTATCTTGGCGCGTCTTACTTTGTGTGGTTGTGCCGCTTGGAGATTGCCCCAGAACAGAATACAATTGGTAAACCACGAAAATGATAACAAATAGCAAGAAAACATCAACAATCATACGTTTCTCCAAGATTAGTATACATAAATAATAAACTTTGTTAAAGTGTGTCATGAAGAGCTTAAATTATCATAAACAACCAATTCCGGGCAAGATAGGAACAATCGTCCTTAAACCTGTAAAAACTAGAGAAGATTTGGCGCTTGCCTATACCCCGGGTGTGGCAGATGCGTGTTTGGCTATCAAAGAAGATCCTAGAGCCGTTTATGACTATACGAACAAGGGCCGCACTGTTGCGATTGTGACCAATGGCACAGCTGTTTTGGGGCTGGGCAATATTGGCCCTTCTGCTGGTAAGCCTGTGATGGAAGGGAAAGCGGTTTTGTTGAAGGTTTTTGCTAATGTGGACGCCTTAGATGTGTGTGTTGATGAAGAAGATGTTGAGCGCTTTGTTGAAGTTGTGCGTGCCATTAGCCCAACGTATGGAGTGATTAACCTGGAAGATATTGCCGCGCCAGCTTGTTTTGAAATTGAAAGACGCTTAAAAGAAATCTTGGACATACCTGTGTTTCATGATGATCAACACGGTACAGCTGTGTGTGTGGTCGCGGGACTTATTCGTGCTACTGCTATGCAATGCCTTGATTTGCATAGTGCAAAGATCGTTTTTTCTGGCGCTGGTGCTAGCGCACTAGCAACAGCCAGGCTTTTGCTAGAGTTTGGTGTTAAGCAAGACCAAATTACGATTGTAGATAGTAAAGGTGTGATTTATGAAGGCCGTGAGAACGTGAATGAATACAAACGTTATTTTGCGTCTCAAACAGACGACAGAACATTAGCAGATGCTTTGAAAGGCGCTAATATTTTTGTGGGCCTTTCTTCTGGTAACGTTGTTAGTAAGCTTATGGTGCGGGAGATGGCGGAAAAGCCAATTTTGTTTAGCCTTGCCAACCCTATTCCTGAAATATCCGTGGAGGATGTGGAGTCTGCTCGTTCTGATGCTATTGCTGTTACAGGAAGTTCAAAAGACCGTAATCAGGTTAATAATGTTATGTGTTTTCCCTTCTTGCTACGTGCGGTTATTGATGTGGGTGCAAAAGATGTTACTACGAATATGCTGAAAGCAGCTGCAGAAGCGCTGGCATGTGTGGCGCAGCGATCTGGGCGTATTATGCCGGATTTGTTTGATAATATGATTCTCCCTGAAATGGCCGCTGAGGTAGCTCGTGCTGCGCAGGACGATGGTGTTGCTACGAAAGAGTTGGATATCGCAGAGTACAAGCGATCTTTGCACAAAGAGTTTTAATGCTGCGTATTTTACAAGGTAAGTACCGAAATCGTCGCTTAATACTCCCGCCCCCTGAGGTGGTGAGGCCTATGGGCCAGCGTATGCGTGAGGCTATTTTCAACATTTTGCGTCATCGCTATGCATGCATATGGGAGGGGCAAAGCGTTTTGGATGTGTTTGCTGGGTCCGGATCCATAGGGTTGGAAGCTTTATCGCGAGGTGCAAACCCGGTTTTTTTTATAGAAAGAAGCGAAGATATTGTGCAGAATTTTATACGCAAAAATGTGCGCGATGATGAAAACGCTGTCATTATAAACACAAATGCCCTCGCTCCCTACAGTTTGCCGTGTTTGGTGGATGTAGCCTTTGTGGACCCCCCTTTTGGCAAGGATATGGTGAAAAAATCCCTAGAGCGGGTTTTTCCGCACATGAAAGAACAATCTTATATAGTGGTGCAACAAGAGCTGAACGCTTCGTTTGTTTGCCCTCCAGGATGGCGTGTAGATGCAGAGCGCATCTACACGTATAAGCATATGCGTATTTTATGCCGGGATTAATTTTCCAGTTGAGTGCTCAACTGTTTGCAGATAATCAAAAATCGTTTTTTGCAGTATCTCTAGTTTGTTCGAAAACATATGATCGGTATCCGCAATCGTTTTGAGTGTTACAAGAGATTTTGTGTTTTGTGAAAGGCGTTGTGCCCAGACTTCAACAGCGTTCACCATGGTAGTTTCATCCTGCTTGCTGTGCACAACAAGGCCAGAAACAGGGCATGGCGCCAAAAATGAAAAATCATTTTGCCATAATGGCGTTGAAACGGCAACAAAATGCACAATTTCTGGTCGGCGCATAGTGACCTGTAGCGCCAAATAAGCCCCAAAGGACGCGCCTGCTATCCAAAAATGTCTGAAATCAGACCGCTCCTGCATAGCCCAATCAATAAGCATGGAGATGTCCAAAAAATCTGGTGTTTTTTCTCCATGTGTTGTAAGGATGGGATTTGGGTTGGTGGAGTAATTAAAACAAAGCGTGCTGAACCCAGCGTCATAAAAGGCTTTTTCCATTGCTAATACAATGGGATTGTCCATTTTTCCTCCCAAATTAGGGTCAGGGTGAACAATGAGTGCGAGGGCTGCCTCGGTGTTTTCTGAGATATTTAAGCGCGCTTCAATGCGTCGATCTCCAATAGTATGTATAAAAAAAGACATATGTAATTCCTAAAACTAAAACGTTCCTTGCAAGTATATCACGATATGGATAAAATACAGACGGGATGACATATAATTATAAAAGCTCTTTCTTACAAAAATTAAGCACTCGAGGATTTCTTTATCAATGTACGCATGATCAAGAAATGGATAATCTTTTTGCTGAAGGTCCACAAAAGCTCTATATAGGTTTTGACGCAACAGCAGATAGTTTGCATGTGGGAAGCCTGTTGCCTTTGATGGTATTGCGCTGGGCGCACCTGTGTGGCCATGAGGTTATACTGCTCTTGGGTGGTGGTACCACATTGGTGGGAGACCCTTCTGGAAAAGAAGAAACGCGCACGATTCTTACCAAAGAAATTATTTGCACCTATACGAAAGGGATTAAAGAAAGCGTTGGCAAATTATTGCCAATGCAGGATGATAGAGTTCGTGTACTTAATAACGCAGATTGGCTGGCGTCCTTAAATTACCTGGATTTTTTACGTGATATAGGTTCTCTATTCTCTGTGAATAAGATGTTAGCGCTTGAAAGTGTCAAAACACGCCTTGATCGTGCACAAAACCTATCCTTTTTGGAGTTTAATTATATGCTGTGCCAAGCGTATGATTTTTTTGTACTTAGTGATCAGCAGGGCTGTATGATTCAGGGTGGTGGCTCTGATCAGTGGGGCAATATTGTGAGTGGCGTTGATCTCATTCGTCGTAAATCTGGTAAGCAAGCCTATGGTTTAACATTTCCGCTTATTGAAACCCGTGATGGCGTTAAAATGGGAAAAACAGCAGGTGGAGCTGTGTGGCTACACCCTGAAAAGAAAAGTGCCTACGATTACTGGCAGTATTGGCGTAATGTTGATGATCGCGAGATTGAGCGCTTTCTGCTTTTGTTTACATGCTTGGATGAAGAAACTATTAGCGACATCGTGAAGGGAGACCCTAACAAAGCAAAAATACGCTTGGCCGATGAAGCAACGAGTCTTCTCAGAGGGGAAGAAGTGTTGGGCGCCATTCATGAAACCGTAGCGGCACTTTCACAAGAAAAAGCGCCTTACACGGTGACTACCACCCCAGAAGGTTTCCCTGTTGTAAATACAGATTTGCCGCTTTACAAAGTAAACAGATCGTTTTTAGAACAAGATTCTTTGTTGATGAATCTTCTGATAGAAGCCGGTGCAATTGAGTCAAAAAGCGCTGTGCGCCGATTGATTCGAGATGGCGCACTCTCCTTAGATGGTGAAAAAATTCAAGATGAGCTCTATCAAATTTCTCTGAAAGATTTGATAGATCCTTTTGTGATACATATAAAAATTGGCAAGAAAAAGAACTTATTACTACAGGTGTTACCATGACAATTCAAAAAACAGTTTTGAGCAACAAGCTCACCATTCTGACCGACACGTTACCCACTGTTAAAAGCGTCGCTGCAGGATTGTGGATCGGAGCGGGGAGCGTATGCGAAACAGAGAATAACAACGGTGTTGCGCATTTCTTTGAGCATATGGCTTTTAAAGGCACGCCTACCCGATCAGCCCTTGATGTTTCTTTGGCAATTGATGGTGTTGGTGGTTACCTCAACGCGTACACATCGCGGGAGGTAACCGCTTACCATGGTAAAACTTTAAGCCAAGATGCGCCCCTTCTTCTGGATGTTTTGAGCGATATAGTGCTACACCCTTTATTGGAAGCTGAAGAAATGGAAAAAGAGCGTACAGTTATTTTGCAAGAGCTTATGCAATCTATTGATACACCAGACGATATCGTGTTTGATTATTTTCAGGAAATGATGTTTAAAAACCAGAGCTTGGCGCGCCCTATTTTAGGAACAGAAGAGAGTATTAAAAGGTTGACGCCAGAGATGCTTAAAACCTTTTTGCAAAGATTTTATGGGCCAGATCGCACTGTCATTGTTGCCTCCGGAAATATAGACCATGAAACGCATGTTGCAGCGGTTAAACAGGTCTATGATGCTCAAGGAAAAGTGGATCCTTATGAAGTGGAAAAGCACACGTACTACGGTGGTATACGTCATCATGTTCGATCAGAAATGCGCCAAGCGCAGGTGCTTTGGGGTTACCAAGCGCCTCCACGCTTATCCCCTGAAGGCGATGCCCTCAAAATGGCAAATGTTATTTTAAGTGCCGGAATGTCATCAAGGTTAGTGTATGAGGTTCGTGAGAAGGCAGGATTGGTTTACACTATTAGTTCCTTTTATCAAGGATACCGTGATACCGGTTTTTGGGCTATTTATGGAGGCACGGCTCCAGAGAAAGTGGAGCAAGTGTTGGAGTGCAGCTTGCGTCAAGTGTACAATTTAGCAGACAAAGGGCCAACAGCAAAAGAGTTAGAGCAAGCGCGCAAGCAAGTTGCCGCTCAAACGCATATGGCATGGGAATCTGTGAGTACCCGTGCACGTATTATTGGAGAGTATCACACTCATACACAATGCATTATTGACTCCGAGGAAGAGGTGAATCGTTTAAGCGCTGTGACTGCAGACGAGATCCGTGATGTTCTTCGCGCTATGATTAGCACACCAGTGACTAGTGTTGTGTTGGCTTCAGAAAGAGCGGCTATGCCCACGGATGCAATGTTGAAGACTTGGAATGTTTCTTGCTAAGTCGGCAGAATATTGGACCAAGTTGGATCGGATCCTTGCGGTATAGATTTGAGGGTGGTCTCGTTGTGTCCTGTGACTTCAATCGTACATATCTTGCTGGGGTTAGGACGATTTTTCTTGGCGCGCTCTTGGCGGCAAAAAACAATGCGCTTGCCGTTAGGTGACCATTGTGGTCCTTCCACGAGGTAGCCTTTGGTGAGCAAACGCTCACCTGTGCCATCTGGTCGTATGACACCAATGTAAAATTCACCCCCAAAGTGCTTTGTGAAAGCAATATAATCGTTGTTTGGAGACCATGTGGGGGCGCTGTACCCGCCGCGCTGCTTGGTGAGCTTGGTTCTGTTTTTTCCATTCTTGTCCATGATGAACAGGTGAGGTTGAGAAGTGGTTCCTGCTGTAAAGACAATGCTTTCGCCATCTGGTGAAAAAGATGGTGATGTTTCTACCAAGTTGTTTTTTGTGAGGCGTGTGATTTTCTCTGACGATAGATTATATGTGTAAATGTTAGATTCTGATCCCACAGCGCCGCTGAAGATGAGCATCCTTCCATCAGGAGAAAATCGTGGTGCGTAGGTCATACCTGGGAAAGAGCGTAAAAATCGCACTTCACCGGTAATAAGGTTTATGAAATATACCTTTGGCACTGTATGTGTAAAGGACGTGAAGGCCAGAAGGTTAGTGTTGGGAGAAAAGCATGGCGTCATGACGCGGGATGAAAGAGGCGTGAGGATGCGCATATTGCCGCCATCTTGATCCATAATAGCTAACTGCTTGATAAGCGTTTTGTGCCCATGTGTTTCGTTAATAAACGCAATTTGTGTATCAAAGCATGCGGGGTGACCCACAAGCGCTTTGTGAATGCGATCGGCTATAATGTGACCTGCGCGCCTCCAGCTATTCTGTTCAACTTTAATAGCGCCTTTGAAGATAAGGCGTGCGGCAAATACATCCCAAACGTTGTACTCTATCATGATCTGCGCGCCTCGAAAGGATGTTGCGCCTGTAATAACAAATTGGGTTTTATTGGCCTTCCATGCATGAAAGTTGGGAGGGCTGGGAAAAGGTAGGGTGTCTTGAGCAAAACAGGTTGGTTTTTCCACATCAAAGAAAGACGAAGATCTCAGGTTGTTTGATATGATATCTGAAATAGGGGTTTGTGTTGCACTTTGCCCTGAAAATGGTAGTGTGGCGATCGAAAAAGAGGCCACTTGCCCTTGAGAGACAGAGAGGGAAAAGGATCCATGTAACTGGGAAAACAAAGTGAAAATTATGATAAAAGCAATCATGCTGGATCTCCTGGCTTTTGAAAGGTAATGTGAAATGTCTTCCACTGATTATAGCGCTCTTTTGGCAAAGACAGAGGAATGCAATCAGGGTGATGGAATGTTCGTTGCGCGTTGTTAATAGCAATAGCTGTGTCGGGATGGGTTGCGTTAAGTGGCTCTATAACCTTTGTGCTCTCTACTTTCCCTTCTGGCGTAGCGCTGACTAAGATCGTTACAGGAATATTTTGTTCAGAGTTGATAGGCATGACCCAGCATCGGGAGAGCTGCTGGCGAAACGTATCCAGTTCAGAGAGTGTAAGGGTGTCGGCAATATCATGAGGTGTTTCGATCACCTCTTCTTTGACTTCTTCTTTCTCTTTAGCGGAAGGTGGTTGTGCTAAATTTTTCAAAATATCGTTTGCAGACAGAGCTTCCTGTTCAGGAATCTCTTGTTTTTTTGGGGGGGGTAGCTCTTTTTTAGGAGGTGTGGTGGTTTTTTTGTTTGCAATAACAGTTTGTGTTGTTTGAGGTGCTTTTTTGGGCTGTGTTTTAGGTGTTGGCGCAATCACTTTGGCTTTTTTTGTGACGGTAGGTGAGTTGGCTTTGGGGCCGTCTTTTTTCTTTGCTTGAGGGGCTTTTCTTGTGGTTTTTGGGCCAACAGGCGCAGCGGTTAACGCTATATTAACCATTAAGTGAGGTAAAAGTGGTTTTTGAGGTGTGGGGCTCCAGCTAATGCTAAGGGCAATAGCAAAAATTATGTGCCCTAGCGCAGCAAAGAGAATGTACGATGCGAAGCTACGTTTATTGTTTAGCCTTACTTTCCGAAACAAGGGAAACACTGCTGACTCCTGCGGTATTAATAATAGTTAAAGTTTCTAGAATAGTTTGATAAGAGAGGGAAGAATCAGCGTACAAAGAGCAAGCAATGCTAGGGTTTTTTGCATGTAATGCTTTGAGCTTTTTTGACAAGCTTTTGTGGCTAATTTTCACTTTTTCTAAAAACAATTCCCCTTTTTTATTCACAGAAATGCTAAGGCTTTCCGTTTGGTTGCGCATTTTTCCGCTTTGCGTTTTTGGCAAGGAGACATCAACACCATAGTGCATCATAGGTGCACAGATCATAAAAACAATTAGCAAAACCAGCATCACATCTACAAAGGGTGTAACGTTAATCTGCGCTTGAATTTTTTTTTGCTTCTTTCTGATCATAACTATGGGCTTTTTGTGCGCAATGCAATAATGCTCTCTGTTATCAAAATCTCTAACTCTGTCTGATACTCCTCCATGCGGCGTGTCAGATAGTTAAAGGTAATGGAGGCGGGTATGGCGGCAATAAGGCCTAGTGCGGTTGCGGCTAAAGCCTCAGCTATGCCTGGCGCTACCACGGAAAGATGCGTTTCTTGCGAAACGGCAATGGCTTGGAAGCTATTCATAATACCCCACACTGTCCCCAGAAGTCCTATAAAAGGGGAGGCTGAAGCGATGGTAGCCAGCCAGGTGACTAAAGGGCCTGCCGATAAAGCTGTGCTTTCTGCTCGTAGCAGGGCTGCTTCGAGTATGTAGGTTGGTTGGGTGTGAAAATTTTTCCACAAGGAAAAAATATGGGCAAACAGTTGCATGATGGGAGATTTTTGGCTTTGAGTCATGGTGTAAAGTCGCTCAAGTCCTGTGGTGTTTTGTGCTAGAGATTTTAGAGATACTAGCGCCCGCTGATGTGTCTGCAGTGTATTCAAAGTAAAGAAGAAGATGGCCCATACGAGCACGGATAACCCAAGTAACACTACTGTAATCATTTGTACAAAAAGTGTTGCATTAACAAGTAAATCAAAAATTGATGCCGAGGATTCCATAACGTACCTTCTCAAGAAACTGTACTATGATGGCAACATGGTAGCAAGTTTTATGCTAGATTTTTTTTGTGAAATATTTTTGTGTGTGAAGAGTGTTCAGCTTTTTTATAATCTTGTTTTGATTGAAAAGGTTTGATAATATGCCGTGTGGGTGGTTGTGCAAATATTTGCTATGGTTTTTTTATTGGTGTCTGTGGGTGCTTATTCGGGGAATTCGTCGGCAATGATGAATCTAACCATGAACGCCTTATCTCCGTTAGATGAAGAACAGACAGCTATCTTTACGGCATCAACAGTGTTTCAGTTCATCACCGTCCTTGGGATGACTGTGGGATCTCTGATGGGTTTTGGTAGTGATACGGCTGTGATGCGCAAAGCACTGAATGTCAAGACTTTAAGCTTTGACGCTCCTGCTAAAGAGTGGTCGTGCATGCTTTCGAACTGGAGTGTGCGGATTGGCGCTATGGGAGCGTGTACACTCAGGCTTACCACAGATAAGGAAGGCTTTCTTACAGAAGAGTGTAATCTTCCTCAAAATGATCACATTTCCAATCTGTGCGCTTTAAAAGTAATGATGCCACAAGATACAGGACTTAATGCGCCAACTATGACGATATTCGTACAGGGGAAGGCGCCCAAATTAGGCATGATAGCTCCTATTTTTAGCCATTTTTCTAGTGAAAAGACTCTGTTAATTAAGCTTGAGAAAGTGGTGCCGTGGGGTGATATTTCCTCTTGTTATAAAAAATACCCCTCTTTGTTTTCACATTTAGTTTGGGAGCAAACTGAATTCGGTCTTGAAGCACAATTTACAAGCCTCCAAGATGTTGAAGATTGCAACTCTCGGCGCGTTGAGGTGGGTAGTTTTTTAAAACAAGTTCTGCTCCATTATGTCGATCAAAAGCTACCACCCTTTTCTCTGCGACCCTTTGAGGATGAAGATTTTCTAAAAAAGAGTCAAATGTCAAAAAAATGTTTGGATGTGTTGCTAAACCCTGATTATGACATTTTGAAAGGGACGGTTGCTCTCTTTGTTCCTCAGCCAAATCATGTAGTTGAGGCAGAGCTTTGTAACTCTTTTTATATTGATCAAGTTTTGGTTGGTGGGGTGTTTCGGCGTCGTGTCGATTCGTTTTTTTCCCCTATAGAAAATGCCATTAAAAACAACCAAAACAACAGAGTTTTGGAGGAAATGATGCATGCTGCCTACAATGGTCATGTGACACTTGAAGAGGTAGACAGTGCAGTGGCGGAGAGATTCGTAGTCAAGACTGAAGCCGCATCAGCATTAAGGCATATTGCTTTTTTCCCTAACGCATGGGAAAAGAGCGTTTGCGATTTTTCTTCTCGTGCAAACAGAGTGGTCAAAAGTATTGAGTGTTCACCGGATGGTCGGTGCCGAGTCACCATGTGGCCAGTTTCTACGCGACCTTTTTGTCAGACTTTGCCTATGCTAGAGGCGCAACAGGTTAGTTACATAAAAGAGGAAGTGGGCACCTATGCATACCTGCAAGGCCTTAACATCACCATAAGAGAAGGCGATTATCTGGGGTTGCAGCTTGTTTTTCGATTACCACCCAAAAATCAAGATCATTCGCATTTTTCAAAACAGTGGGTCAGCGGTCACCAGGATTTTGCTGAAGTGGTATGAAGAAGCATTTTGTTTTTTTGCACATTTTTTGCCTACTGATGCAGCCAGTGCGTGCGGCGGATCCAACAGTGGAAGACATTTTTGCGTTTGCGTCTGTCATTTGTGCAATGGGCGTTGGTGCAGGAATTGTTTTATCCTGTGCTTGTTGTTGTAGATTGCGTTCTCTGCAGCCTGTACGAGGTTGCTGGCAGGAAGTTGAGGGCGGATGTTTGTTTTGTAAAAAAAACGGCCTTATATATTATAAGCATAAGGATGAGAGCTTTGGTGTGGGCAATATGATGCCCCCAGGGGCAAAGGAACAAGAGTATGTTGATAGTCAAGTTGCAAGAAAGATATTCAAGAGTTGTTTTTTACACTTATCACCAACACCTTTGGAAGGGGATAAATTCGCTAAAGTCAGAGCTCTAAGGGATAAAATGTCTGAACGTATGAGTATTACTGGGGGAGCTAGTAGAGATGCGTCCTTTCGAGCGTACTTTGATTGTTTGAAGAATAAACTCACACTATCGTTTTACGCGGATGTGCGCTTTTGTGATATAGAGGGAGAGGAGGCTGTGTATGGTTTTTTGAATTTTTCTCAGAGCAAGGATTGCGCAACCCTCAATCAAGCGCTGAAAGCAGTGAGTGGGTTATGTACTGAATATTTTCCAGAACAGTGCAGTGTAGAAATTTCTTCAAAAGCTAATCAATATTTTAGCATGTATTTTAGCATGGGCTCTATTTTTAGCATGGATACTGATGCGTCCTTTAGGCGGGTTGACATGTTAAAGGACGGCCAAAAAGTATTGACGAAGATACTGCAAGAACATGAAGACAAAAAAAGGTCTTTGGCGTGGTATCGTTTTCAGAGAGTGTAGCAAGTATAGGATTTGCGAGGGTCCACACAGACATACTTTGCCACTGAGATTTAAGAATTGTATCAGGCGAAATGCGCAAATGCAGATAGGTGTGCTTTTGTGCTAAGATGTTGAGCTTTGGTAAAAAACAAACTTTCTTCGTAACCGTGTAGAGCGTGTGAAGGCGTAGTCAGTAAATGTGTTTTGCTAACAGAATTTGTTTTGGTGGGTGGTTTATGTTACCATAATTGACGAGAGGTATTATGGCACTGGCTGTTATTGATATTGCGGGAAAACAATTTTCCGCTAAAGTGGGAACGAATTTTTGGATGGACAAGATGCCCAATGAAGTTGGGGAAGTCTTGGCATTACGACGCACTGTTTTGTTTGTTGATGAAAAAGAATGCAAAATAGGTGAGCCGTTTGATGAAAGCGTTGTTGTGTTTTTGCGCGTTCATGAACATGCGCGTGATAAAAAAGTTTTGGTTTTCAAGAAAAAAAGGCGCCATGGTTATAGGCGTTTGAAAGGATTCCGTGCGGATCAAACCCGTGTAGAAATTGTTGCTATTGATGCTGCACCTGCCAAGAAGGTTTATGATGCATGCGCAGTAGGAGAGCTTTCTGGTGCGTTGGATAAAGCGTTGATTCCAGAGATGAACATTACAAAATCTTCCGCTAAAGAAGTAACGCCTAAGGCTGCGTCTAAAGCAAAGGCTGAACCTAAAGCTGAAGCCCCTAAAGCAAAGGCTGAGCCTAAAAAAGCTGAAGCCCCTAAAGCAAAGGCTGAACCTAAAAAAGCTGCAGCCCCTAAAGCAAAGGCTGAACCTAAAAAAGCTGCAGCCTCTAAAAAGGCGGAAAACCCTGCACCCAACACAGGTGCAAAAAAGTAGAAGAAGCTCTGAGGAGAAGAAGTTATGGCTACGAAAAAAGCAGGTGGTAGTACCAAAAACGGTCGCGATTCCCATAGTAAACGATTGGGAGTGAAGATAGGAGATGGCCAAGCTGTATTGGCAGGATCTATTCTTGTGCGGCAAAGAGGAACAGTCTACAAAGCAGGTGACCATGTGGGTATTGGCAAGGACCACACATTGTTTGCAAAAATAGATGGACTGGTAAAGTTTTACAGAGGAGCGAAGAAGCGTGTGTTTTTGGCTATTAAGTCCGATGATGCATGAAGTTCCTCGATGAAGTCAAGATTTATGTAGAAAGCGGAGCAGGCGGAAGAGGTTGCTCCAGTTTTCTGCGTACCCGCATCAACCCTTATGGGGGGCCAGATGGTGGAAACGGTGGTCGTGGCGCTAATGTGTTTTTACAAGCGCAGCACGGCCTCAATACCCTTATAGATTATAAATTTCAGAGCGTTTTTAAAGGTGAAGAAGGCGTGAACGGCTCCCGATCGCAGCGCACAGGAGCAGACGCACCTGCGCTTATCTTAACAGTTCCCCCAGGCACCCGTGCTCTTGATGACACAAAAACGCATGTTTTAGGTGATGTGCAAGCAGCAGAAGATAGGGTTTTGCTTTTTCCAGGAGGCCGTGGAGGACTAGGCAATGCGTGTTTTAAGAGCTCTACCAACAGGCGCCCTCGCACAACACAACCACCAGAGCCTGGTATTGGTGCCTGGATTGTTTTACAGATGCAGTTGGTTGCTGATGTAGGATTGGTTGGTTTGCCTAATGCTGGGAAATCATCCTTTATTCGCTCAGTTTCTCGCGCGACACCTACTGTGGCGGACTATCCTTTCACAACGATTTATCCGCATCTAGGTATGGTTTATTGCTATGATGAAGAGGCGGTTTTTGAAGATATTCCAGGGCTTATTAAGGGCGCCTCAGAAGGAAAGGGTTTGGGAGATCAGTTTTTAAGGCATGCTCAAAAATGCTCAGTTTTTTTGCATGTTGTTTCTGCAGAAGCGCCCAACCCACAAGAAGAATTTGATACTGTGCGCAAAGAACTTCTTGCGTTTGACCCCTCCTTTGAAGATAAAAGCTTATGCATCTTGCTGTCCAAAGCTGATTTGTGTTCTGAAGAGGAGATCGAAGAAAAAAAAGAAGCACTTAGCTCTTATGGATTCCCTGTATTTACAGCGTCTTCTCATACAAAAAAAGGCATCGACCCGCTTATACATCACCTTTTCAAAGTGTTGAAAAAAGAAAAATCATGATGCATAAGTTGGCTCTTATATTCGTTGTTGTTGCTCTTTGTGCTGAAAAGAGCAACAGCTTTAGCGTGGATGGAAAGGTCAAATACTCTGATGATTTCACACACTTTGCTTATGCTAACCCTAACGCACCTCAAGGAGGGCCGTTTCGGCTTGCTGAACTGGGGAGCTTTGAGCATATTAATCCTGAATTTAGTAATGCGTTAAAGAGTGGAAGAGTTTTCTCCTTTACTCTGGGAACATTAATGGTCCGATCCATGGATGAAAAAATGTCCATTTACTGTTTTTGTGCTGATAGTATTGATGTGGCGCCTGATAAAAAAAGTGTAACTTTTACTATAAACCCGAAAGCTGAGTGGGATGAAGGCTATGGATTTTTAACCGCAGATGATATTTTGTTTTCTTTGGAAATATGGAAAAAAAGAGGCTCTATTTATTTGCGATCCTTGTATCAAATGGTGGAAAAGGTAGAAAAAATAGACAGCAAAACTGTGCGCTTTTTCTTTTCTTCTTCTACGCCAACATTACCCATTATTGTTGGTTGTATGCCGCTTTTATGCAAGAAGTTTTACAGCAACCATGGGATACACTCTTTGGAAACAAAACCCATGATTGCGCTGGGACCTTATAAAATTACAGATTATATGCGTGGCCAATATATTCTTTATAAGAAGCGTCAAAACTTTTGGGGCAATGACCTCCCTACTATGAAAGGTCTTTTTAATGCTGAAAGCATCCATGTGCGCTACTTTCGTGATGGAGAAAGTATGCGCTCTGCTCTTATTAAAGGTGATGTGGACAGTATTGTAGAGCGTAGCCCAGCGCACCTTGTTCGTGCAGACACTCTTTTAGATAATCCCAAGATAAAGTTTCGTGCGTGGAAACATGATCGTCCAGTTATGGTCCATCTAATGGTGCTGAATTCTCGTAAGGCATATTTGAAAGATAGGCGTGTGAGAAAAGCACTGTCTCTTATTTTTAGGCATGATATTTTACAGCGTTACTTTTTTCAGGGTGTTTATTGCCCTATTTCCAGTCTTTTTCAAAATACTATGTGTGCAGGAAAAGATACAGCATCTCTAGAAGAAATAGAGGTGTTGAGGCCTTTTGCCGATGTACTACCACAAGATGTTTTGAGCCCAGTGCAGTATTCTGAGCAGGATGATTATCGAGCAAGTATGATGCAAGCCAAAGCGCTCCTTGAAGAATCGGGATGGATCATGGATTGTGATAAAAAAGTTTTGCGTCACAAAGAAACAGAGAAAGTATTTCCCCCTTTGCATATTTATTGCAGTAATGCAGATGAACGGGCTATAGCGTGTGATTTTCAAAAGCGCTTGCAACGTGTGGGTATTCATCTTGTTTTGCATCAAGCAGAGCCTCCTTATCTCAATCATGTGATGAGCTCACATACGATCTATGATATAGGTTTTATGCGTTATATGGGTACGCCGTTTCCTGGCCTTGGGTTATTGGGTGTTCTGCACTCTCGTATGGCAAACAAAAAGGGGTCACGCAATTATGCAGGAGTGTGTCACCCTGCTGTAGATTGGTTGTTGCAGAGCATACAGCACACAACCCATTTAGATAAACAAATTGCTTTTGCGCGTGCGTTGGATCGCGTAGTGATGCACGAGCACTTTTTTATTCCTTTGTTTTACACGGATCAATTAGCGTTTTGGTGTTGGGATCATATTAAATTTCCTGATCCTCTTAAAGGTGTTGGATATATTGTAAACACAGCTTTTGTGGAGTTGTCTTAACCTTTTTAGATTTTTTGAGTAGAATATAGTCATGAGCCGCCGTAGCTCAGTGGTAGAGCGCACCCTTGGTAAGGGTGAGGTCAGGAGTTCAATCCTCCTCGGTGGCACCAGTATTTCAAGATTTCTTCATTGATTTTTTCCCATTGGCTTTGATCAAAGATGTGAGGCCAGATAATATCAGGTCGCATCTGTCCTCGGGCAAAGGTCAGTTGCCTTTTGGCATACTGTCTGGTAGAGATCACAATACGCTCTATGGCTTTCTTTTCTGAGATAAGATTTTTATCGACATCTAGACATTCTTGAAAACCAATTAAATTAGGCTGATAACGTTTGTGCTTTGTAAAAGAGCGCACCTCGTCGCGTACACCGCTTTCAAACATAATGTTGGCGCGCTGTGCGATTCTGTGGTCTAGGAGGTGTTTTTGTGGCGTTATGGCAATAAGTATGGATGGTCGTTGAGTAAAGTAACGCTTTGGGGCGTTTTTTAAAGAAGAGGGTTTTTTGCCGGTACTGATCGCAATGGATACGGCGCGCATAAGCGCGGCAGTATTGTTTTTGTGGAAAGTAAGGTTAGGATCCCAAGATTTCAGAAAATGATGCGCAAGAGCGGAGAATCCAGGAAGCGCCAAGAGCTTATGTATAAGTGTATGGTAGCGTGGTGGTGTGGGAATATTCGGGATACCTTCAAGGAGTGTTTGAATATAAAAACCTGTTCCCCCGACGACGATAGGCACTTTGTTCTGCTGGGCACAATTTTCTATTTCTTGAGAGGCGAGTTCTGCCCATAATGCTGCGTTAAAGGGAGCGCTTTCCCAAGGAAGTATATGGTAAAGTTTATGTGGTATGGATTGAAAATCTTCTTCAGAAGGTGAGGCCGATAAGATGGGAAGATCTTGAAAAATCTGACGTGAGTCTGCGTTAATGATATGTCCACCATAGCGCTGTGCGAAAGAGAGCGCTAGGGCAGACTTGCCTGAAGCTGTGGGCCCACAAATAACGATGAAGGGTTTAGACTTCGAGTTCTGTGGGTAGGTTTGTAACATCCGGCTTTATGGGACGGTAGATTTGCGCATTAAATGAAAACAAAAGTGGCGCAGCAATGAAAATAGATGAATATGTTCCTACTACAACTCCGACTAAGATAGGAAGGCTGTAGGTAGAGATAATTGGTCCACCAAAAAAGAAAAGTGCAAAGAGCGATATCATGGTGGAAAGTGACGTTAGTAACGTTCGGGAAAGCGAGTCATTGATGGCGGTGTTAATCATTTTTTTCAATGGTATGTCCAGGTGTGCATGATCGCGTAATCGGTCATAGATAACCACTGTATCGTTGATGGAATATCCGATGGTAATGAGGATGGCGACAATGGATGTGAAGTTTAATTCCATGCCAAAAATGCTATATAGGCCAAAGACGCATACAGAGTCATGTACCAAAGCGATGATAGCGCAAAGACCATAGTGCCACTCAAACCGCACCCACACATACAGAAGCATAAAAAGAAGGGCCATAAGTGTGGCAAATCCTGCGTTTAATACCGCTTCTGCACTGACCTTAGGACCAATGCTTTCTACACGGCGAATAGAAGGGTTTCCTGGCAAATCTTGTATGATTTTATCCATAAATATTTGGCGTTCAGAGGAGTTTTCAAAGACATCAGAAAGCTTTGCAAGAATGTCATTATGCTGACCAAAATTTTGCAAACTAGCGCCTTTTGAGAGTTGTCCGACTTTTGCACGCACAGTTGCGATATCCACTGGCTCAGAAAAGCGCAGTTCTACAAGAGTGCCGCCTTTAAAATCAATGCCATAGTTAAAATTTGTAAACAGAGCAAACGTTAGAGAGCAAGTAATCATCACTAAGGATATTGCATAAGATGTTTTGCGTAAGCTTATAAAATTTATCGTAAATTTTGGAAAAAGGCGAGAAAGACCTAACATGATTTATTCCTTAAGGCGATTTGTAACATAATACGTGTTAATGTAATGGCTGTGAACATAGAAAGGATAATGCCAAGGCTTAAGCTAATCGCAAAACCTCGTACTGGTCCGCTGCCAAATTGGTAAAGAAAGAAGGCACCTAACAATGTTGTGACGTTGGAGTCTACGATGGTGGCAATAGCTCTTTTAAAACCGGCTTTTAGAGATTTTTGCAAAGTATTTCCTAAGGCAAGCTCTTCTTTAATACGTTCATAAATTAAAACGTTGGCATCAACAGCCATACCAAGTGTTAAAGCAATTCCTGCAATTCCTGGCAATGTTAGTGTTGCTTCAAGGATCGACATAACCGATATGAGCAGGGAGAGATTGAGGGCAAGCGATGCGTTCGCGACGGTGCCAAAAAGAGCGCCGTACACAACCCATACAAAAATAAACAAAATTGCAATAGAGACAAGGGTGGCATTTTTTCCAAGCGTAATCGAATCTGATCCAAGATCAGGCCCTACGGTTGATTCTTCTAATATTTTCAGATCAGCTGGCAAAGCACCTGACCGCAGAAGAATGGCAAGTTGGCGTGCTTCCGCTGTTGTGAAGTGGCCGCTTATGATCCCACTTCCGCCTGTGATAGCAGACTGAATCACAGGAGCGCTGATGACTTTTTTATCCAACACGATGGCAAAAGGTTTACCGATGTTTTTCTTGGTGACTTCTCCAAATTTACGAGCACCGATTGCGTTAAGGCGGAAGCTTACTGCGGGCTGACCGTTGTCATCAAAAGAAGGCTGTGCGTCGACTAACATATCTCCGGCAACATCGGGAAGAGGTTGTAAAGAGTACATCGTGTTTTTCTGGTTGGCATCAGGAATCTTAAGCGATCCAAATGCAGAACTTTTTGAGGCAAAGAGGTGAAAGTTTAGCTGAGCGGTGCGCCCAATCAACGAAAGTAGGTGTGTTGTATCGGCGAGGCCGGGCACTTGTACAAGAAATCTATTGAATCCTTGACGAAGAATATTGGCTTCTTTTGTTCCAGATTCATCGATTCGCCGTCCAACGATGCCAATGCTTTGCTCGACCAACATAGATTGTTGTTCTTCAAAAATAGCGCCGGAAGGCGTTGCTACAAAGCAGGATTGTTGCTCATCGTATGTGATGTGTATGCCTCTACCGAGTGCTTTTTGCACTGAGTCCGCGAAAGATTTTTCACTTCCTATCAGAAGAGAGTTACCTTGAATTTGAATAAACTTTGCGGACACTTTTTCAGCACGCAAAAACTGCCGGGTAGATTGGGCTAATCGTTGCAGATAAGATTTGTTTGCACTTTCCAGATCAACCTCTAAAAGGACGGAAGCTCCGCCCTTTAGGTCTAGGCCTAAAGGCGTTGGTTGTGCATTAAAATACTTAAAGATTGGGTGTTTTGCGCAATTTGGGAAAAAAGTTGGCACCGTGTAAATAACGCTAAGAAGCGTAATAAATCCCAAAAACGATACTTTTGCTAAAAGTTTCACGTTTTATTCCAATTATTTCTTTTTCTTTGTTGTAGGCTTTGCTGCTTTAGCAGTTTTGACAGGTTTAGGTTTAACTTCAGCTTTTACAGCGGCCTTTGGAGAAGATGTTGCTGCTGATGTTGGTACTTTTTGCGCAATCATTGTACGCAAAACAGTTACTACTGTTCCTGGAGCGAGCTCAACTTGGATTTCTTTTTCTCCTATAGAGTGTACATGGCCCAGAAGTCCTCCGCTTGTAATAACGCGGTCTTTCTTCTGTAAAGATGAAAGCATATCCTTATGCTCTTTGTTTTTCTTGGATTGAGGACGGATGACAAAAAAGTACATCGCGCAAAACACAAGAATTAACGGTAAAAAAGATGAAAAGTCGACGGTATTCATTTAAACTCCTTTTGCGATTAAACACCACAGCCTACACAAAAACAGTGACGCTGATCCAATGGCATTATATGCTAGTATGGGATATCTCTCAACCGGTATGAGAGCTAAAAGGCATAATTATGAATTGGCGGCATACGATCATACGGTTTTTAGGCGGAACATTTTTTCTGGTTTTAAGCGCCGTAACATTGTGGGGCATAGTATCTTATAGCCCTTGGGCTCCTTCATGGAATACAGCCACAGCTGTAATGCAAACAGGCAACAGTTTGCGGTATATTTTTAACGTTTGGGCCGATATGGTGGTTCAATGGCTGGGTTGGATGTCTTTGCCGAGCGCGATTTTTCTCCTAGCGTGGTCTGTGGGAGTGCTGCGCGATAAGCCAACGACATTTTCTTGGCGCATGAAGCTTTTTCCTTTGATTTTATCTATTATTCTTGGTGTTTCCAATATGTGTTGGGGGCTTCCGTCCGGTGGTTTGGGTGTGATGACAGCGACGCTCATTGAAAATATTTTCTGTGGTATGCACCTATCTTGGTGGGCGCAAACTCTCTTGACATTTGTGGCCTTGAGCCTAATGGTCTATCTCTTTGCGCTGCACTATGTGGGAGGTTGGTTGGCGAGCTTATGGATGAAATGGCGGGCTCATCAAGTGCAACGGCCAGTTGAGTGCAGAGAAGAGCCTATTCAAGTAAGGCGGCAGAAGAAAATGGTCACAATAGAAACAGAGGCAGAGCGTCCTCAGGCAAGTCATGCTGGGCCCAAATCTGTGAAGGTTTTAACAAGGCTGCACGGCAGTAGCGACTTGCCACCGCTCTCCCTTTTAGAAAAATCACCCCCTTTTGTGGGTGGTGACATGACCTCAGAGCAATTGCGCGACATGGAGGCGAAAATTGTACAGTGCATGGAAGATTTTGGTGTAAAAGGTGAGGTGGTGAAAGTAAGTGCTGGGCCTGTGGTGAGCTTGTTTGAGTTTGTGCCAGCGCCTGGCATTAAAACAGCGCGGATTGTGAGTTTGTCTGATGATCTGGCGCGTGCTATGAGTGCACACTCTGTTCGCATTGCTTCTCTTGCAGGGCATAACGCCCTCGGCATAGAGATATCTAATAAGAAGCGCACTCTTGTGACGTTTAAGCCTTTGTTGGAAGAAGCTCTTGCTCAACAAGATCACATGAGCATTCCTATAGTACTAGGCCGCAGTATTACAGGAGACCCTATTGTGGTGGATTTGGCGGCTATGCCGCACCTGCTTGTTGCCGGAACAACCGGATCCGGCAAATCTGTAGGCCTTAACGTCATTATTACTTCCTTGCTGTACAGATTTACTGCTCGTAATTGCCGTTTCATCATGATCGATCCTAAAGTGCTAGAACTTTCTATCTATGAGGGTATACCACACCTTCTTACAGGTGTGGTGACGCGCCCTAAAGACGCATCACGTGCGTTGAAATGGTTGGTGCAAGAAATGGAAGATCGCTATCAAATGATGGCGCAGGTGGGAGTGAGAAACCTTGCATCGTTTAACGCAGTGGCAGAAAAACACAAAAAATCTGGAGAGCCCTTAACCCGCAAGATGCAAATAGGATATGATTCTGAATCCGGTGAGCCCCTCTATGAACAGCAAACAATGTCTGCCGAAGCGCTACCTTATATAGTGGCTATTGTTGATGAAATGGCAGACTTAATGCTCAGTGTTGGAAAAGAAGTGGAAATTTCTATCCAGCGCTTGGCTCAAAAAGCCCGTGCTGCAGGTATTCACGTTATTATGGCAACTCAGCGCCCGTCAGTGGATGTTGTTACGGGTACTATTAAAGCTAATTTTCCAAGCCGATTGGTTTTTCAGGTTTCCTCTAAAATTGATAGCCGCACTGTTATTGGTGAGCAAGGAGCAGAGCAGCTTATGGGTAAAGGAGATATGCTTTACATGGAATCCGGTGGGAAATTGCGCCGTGTGCACGGACCATTTTTGAGTGATAATGATATTCACAGTGTGGTTGGTTGGCTGAAAAAGCATGGTGGTCCCATGAATCTTCAGCCTATTTTTTCTGAGCAAAAAAGCGAAGATTTTGGTGACAATTCTGAAGGAGATGATTTGTATAAACAGGCACAAGAAATCGTTATACAGACTCAAAAAGCATCAACAAGTTTTTTACAGCGTAAGCTGCAAATAGGTTACAATAAAGCTGCATCAATTATTGAAAAACTCGAGGAAAATGGAATTATTACAGAGGCTGATCATGTTGGCCGCCGCCGTGTTTTGCGTAAGTAGTGACGCAAAAGTTTGTGATCCGGCATTGCAGAAAGGGGTGCAAGCTGTGAACGCTTTGGAAAAAATGTCTGCTTACTTTACACAAATGATAGACTCTAGCGAGCAAAAAGGCTTTTTTGTTTGGGTTAGGCCGCACAAGGTTCATCTTTCTTTTTTTGGTAACAAAACTCCATTAGATATTGTGCACAACGAAGAAGGAGCGTTTGTGGTCAATCGCTCCTTTGGCTCTGTAACGCGAATGGTGGGGAAACATTATAATTTCCCTTTTTTTAAGTATATCGACTTTACAAAGGCGCGTCGGGTTACAAGCGTTGTGGAGTATGATGACGCATGGATAAGTTGGGTGGTTGAAGGATATGAATCCATTCATATTTTAACGCACAAAGAAAGTGGAGCTTTGATGGGGTGGGTGATTGTGCAAAAGACGCCAATCATGGTGACGCTCACAGATGTTGATACAGTGAAACCAGTTTGTGAAGATTTGTTTGTGACGCCAGAAAGAGCTTCTATAAATACCAGCTTGCTTAACGTTTGAGTAGCAAAGATTGTGCACGCTTGATTTGCGTTTGTATGGTATGTGCGTTTTCAAAGTCTTCTTTTTTAGCATACGTATGCATATCTTTTTCGAGCGATTTAATAAGATTCACAAGCTGCGCAAAAGAAAGTGATCGCATTTCTTCAAAGGGATCTTTCTCCTTATCCAAAAGGCTTGAATGGACTTCTTTTTGAATCGACATGGGGGTAATGTTGTGTTCAGTGTTGTGCTTCATCTGTAATGCGCGCCTGCTTTTGACTTCTTGTAAGGCCATTTTTAGAGGATATGGAATTTTATCAGCGTATAAAATCGCCAAGCCATTCACATGACGCGCCGCTCTTCCCATAGTTTGGATGAGGGCTGTTTTGGAGCGCAAATACCCAGCTTTGTCCGCGTCCAAAATGACTACCAAAGAGCACTCTGGAATATCGAGCCCTTCTCTGAGTAGGTTAATACCCACAAGTACATCAAAAACACCTTGTCGCAAATCTTGAATGATGACTGTACGCTCTAAGGTATCTACATCGGAGTGCATATATCGGCTGGGAATATCGTTTGTGATTAAAAATTCCGTTAGCATTTCTGCAGATTTTTTTGTGAGCGTTGTGACCAAAACGCGCTCTCCTTTTTTCTTACGTAGTAGACATTCATGCATGAGGTCTGCCACACTGTGCTTTGTGGCGCGCACTATGTAAGGGGGATCAAGCAAACCGGTGGGGCGAATAATTTGTTTGATGGACTCGGGGCACCGTGCGCTCTCCCAGTCCCCCGGTGTGGCTGAAACAAAGAGTGTTTGGGGGCGTAAGGCATCCCACTCATCAAATGTAAGAGGCCTGTTGTCCAAACATGCCTTTAAACGAAATCCATAATCGACCAATGATCTTTTGCGAGCCCGATCACCTAAAAACATACCTTTTAATTGAGGAATAGCCATATGGCTTTCGTCGACAATGAGAAGGGCGTTTTGGGGAAAATACTCTAAAAGAGTTGGCGGTGGTTCGCCAATGTTACGTTGTGTGAAATAACGAGAATAATTTTCTACACCTTCGCACGAACCTGTGTTTTTAAGCATTTCTATATCAAGGAGCGTGCGCTCACGCAGTCTGTTTGCTACCTCAAACTGGCTATTGCGCATGAAGTCAGACGTTTCCTTCACCATATCTTTTTCCATACACTTTGCAGCGTTTTCTAACGTTTTGCGGGTGGAGGCGTAGTGAGTGTTTGGGTACAAAAGGAAGTGAGAGAGCGCAGTGCGCGTTTCTCCAGAGATAGGATCAAACGTTGCAATGCCTTGCACAGCGTTTCCTGCAAGAGTGATGCGCCATGCCTCTTCTTCTAGGTGGGCAGGAAAGATTTCTATATGTCTTCCACGTAAGCGAAAGGTGCCACGGTCAAAGGTGAAAGCGTTGCGCCTATAAGACATGGCGATAAGGCGAGTCGTGCATTCTTTTTGTGTGATTTTTTCACCAATGGATAAGCGCAATTTGAGCGCATGATATTCATCTTTGGACCCAATTCCGTATATACATGACACGCTAGCGATGATGATGGTGTCGTTTCGTTCCAGTAAGGATCGTGTGGCGTTATGGCGTAAGCGATCAATATGGCTGTTGATGGAAGATTCTTTTGCAATATAAAGGTTTTTTCTAGCTAAAAAGGCTTCTGGTTGATAATAGTCATAGTAAGAGACAAAATACTCTACAGCGTTATCTGGAAAGAAGAGCATCATTTCTTGATAGAGTTGCGCTGCAAGAATTTTGTTGGGCGCTAGCACCAGTGTTGGGGTGTTCCGCTGCTGAATGACGTTTGCCATGGTAAAGGTTTTGCCAGACCCTGTAACGCCTTCAAGCAAAACATTTTTTTCGCCATTGTCGAGATAATCCACAATGCTTTTGATGGCTTTTGGCTGATCGCCTTGTGGCGTGAAAGGAGAGGAAAGTTTAAACTTCTGAGTCATCAGAGAATCTTGGCTTTGTGATAATTTGTGGTATTTCAGAGGTTGTTGGGTTAATGGATATGCCCAGTTTTTGTAATTTTTTGGCACTAGGCAGCAGGCGTGTTTCAAAAGAGCTTACTGCTTTGTTGAAGTGAGAGTTTGTGGCCTCTAAAGATTTTCCAATCTTTTGAAAATGCTGTGCAAAAGCATCTGTGCGCTGTAACAATGTTGCGCTAATATCCAAAATGTGACGCACGTTTTCGGTGATATGGATATTCTTCCACCCGTAGTGAATGGTTTTAAGAAGAGCAATTAACGTTGAAGGCGTGGCGAGGATTACTGAGGCGTTGCTGGCTCTTTCGAGTAATGATGGGTCTTGTTCCATTGCGGCACTTAAGAAGGGATCTCCTGGTAAAAAGAGGACAACGAATTCAGGAGAGTTGAAGTGCTTCCAGTATTTTTTGCTGCTGAGATGATTGACGTGGCCCCAAACATGTTTGGCGTGTTGGCTCATTTTTTTAGCCCTTTCGGCAGAAGAAGGCTCTTCTATGCCTTCTAGATAATAAGTTAAAGGGACTTTGGCATCAATCACAATATGGCGCTTATGGGGCAAATTGATAATAAGGTCTGGGCGCAAAATAGTTTCCTCGTTTGTGTCGATGATGGTTTGCTGTGAGCTGAAGTCGCAGTATGCTTCCATGCCAGCAAGCTCCACAATACGTCGAAGCTGCACCTCGCCCCATTGTCCTCGGACCTGAGGCGTTTTGAGCGCGTAAAGCAGCTTTTCTGTTTGCGACATGAGCGTTTGTTTGGTGGATGTTAGAATGGCGTTTTGATCTTTGATGACACCTTCGAGCAAAGAATGTTCTTTGGTAAGTGCGATGACGCGATTGTTCATAAGTGTGATGCCTTCTTTGAGAGAAGTTTCTAGCTTTTCAAAGGAGGAGGCACGTCCTGAAAGAGTGCCTGTCATATTTTTGCTAAAATTTTCAAGAGATTTAGATGTTTGTTCTAAAAGAGCCCGCTCACTGGAGCGCAGCATTTTGTGCGTCATGCTTTCAAAGGAGGCGGTGAGCCGCTTCTCTGTGTCCTCATAAAGCGCTTTTTCTTTTTCCCAAAATTCTAAATCTTTTTTGTGAATTGTTTGTGCTAGGTCACGATCACTTATTGCTTTGTGCAAGGAAGCTGTAAGCTCTTCTGATCGTGCGGTTTCTTCTTGTATCCTAGCCTGTAAGGAGGCCAAATCTTTGCGCCATGTGAGCGTTCGTGCCCTGTAATATATGGCACTTGCTACACAGAGCGTGGCTGTCGCAAAGATAGTAAATAAAAGAATTTCACCCATAAAGCATAGTATAATGAAAACCACGTCATGGCCAGTATCGAGCTTGAAGTTTGACGTGGCGCTTGTGTGATGTTAACTATTTAGTTAGATATGCAGATAGATATATTTTTTCTTGGCTTGTTAGTCATATATGGAGTTTTGTTCTTGGTTTCAGAAAACAGAGCAGGCTTGTCAGTACGTAACATTATCAGCGGGCTTGCCCTGCAGATGGCTTTTGCAGGGTTTTGTTTGAGTTTGGACTCACTGCGATCGGCATTCGCTCTGATAGGCAGGGGTGTAATGCTGGTTCAAAATGCTTCCCTCCAAGGCGCACAATTTGTGTTTGGATATTTGGGTGGAGGTGCCATGCCTTTTGAAGTGAAGGGAAATACATTTATATTTTTCTTCCAAGCTTTACCCACAGTATTTGTTATCGGCGCCCTTTCGGCGCTTTTTTTTCATTATGGTATTTTGCAAAAAATTGTGAGCGTTTTTGCCAAGATCTTTCAAAAGACTTTGGGGCTTCGTGGAGCTTTGGCGCTTTGCTCGGGAGCAAAAATGTTTTTGGGTCAAACCGATGCGCCGTTGGTTATTCGCCCTTACTTGTCGCATATGACGCGTAGCGAGATGTGCGCCATTATGTCTATGGGTATGGCAACCACTTCTGTTGTGGTGATGGGACTTTACATGGTAATATTAGAGCCTTTTATTCCTAACGTTATGATGCACTTAATTACCTCTACTGTGATGGCTGTGCCAATTTCTTTGTCTTTTGCGCGTATTGTTATTCCCGCCTCTTCTGAGGAAAGAGATGATAAAGATGTTGTCATAAAAGTGCCAACCAGCAGTGCTATGGAAGCTATTAGCTCAGGTATGTACCAAGCTAAAGATATTGTGGTGGGCATAAGCCTTTCTCTGATTGTCTTTATTGCTTTCATGTTTTTGTTAAATGCTATTATAGGCAATGTTTTCCCGGGTTGGAGTTTGGAGCGTGTAGCAGGATTGATTTTTGCACCTTTGGCTTGTCTTCTTGGCTTTTCTTGGGAGAACGCTATGGACGCTGGAAAGGTGCTGGGATTCAAGTGTATCTTTAACGAAATTTTTGCCTTCAATGAGCTTGTTAACTTAACACATTTTACGATGAGAGATAGAGTTGTTCTTCTTTACGCAGTGTGTGGCTTCGCGAACATTGCCAGTGTGGGTATCGTGGTCGCTGCGTGGAATGCTTTTGTTCCAAAGGTAAAGAAACAAATTCCTGGTTTGGTGACAAAGGCGCTCTTGATCGGATTCTTGGCTTCTTTTGCTAACGCTATAACGGTTAGGCTGGTTTTGGACATTTTAGATGTCTTTGCGCTATAAGCTGGTTGTTGAATACGATGGGACGTTTTTTAGTGGCTGGCAACGCCAGCCACAAGCGTACACTTTGACAGTGCAGGGCGCTATTGAAGCTGCGTTGTCTCAGATATGCCAGACACCTTTAAAAATTGTGGGTTCTGGCCGCACAGATGCTGGCGTGCATGCGCTGAAGCAAGTGGCGCACGTTGATGTGCCAGAAGCTACAAATCAAAAAGCCCTTCTGTATGGATTGGGACAAAAGCTGCGATCTAAACGCATTGTGATTCTGGCTGCCGAAGAAGTTCCGGATACATTTCATGCGCGATACTCTGCCAAAAAACGGACTTATATGTATCGTGTGATTAACCGCTCTTGCCCACTAGCAATAGAAAAAAACTACGCGTGGCATGTTGCGCATACCCTCAAGGTTGATGTTATGCGTGAAGCAATTCATTGCTTACAAGGTGAGCATGACTTTAAAACCTTTCAAAGCCGTGGATGCTCTTCGCCTGTAAGTGTGAGGACGATGTTTCATACAGATGTGCAGAAAGATGGCGATCTTTTAACATTTTTTTTCACAGCAAACGCCTTCCTTTATCACCAGGTGCGCAATATGATGTATGCGCTTATAAGAGTGGGAGATGGCAGGGATACGGCAGCCGATTTTTTAGAAAAATTCAGATTGTGTAGCGCTGATTCGCGCACAGGAGTGGCGCCATCAGATGGATTATATCTCGCTGATGTGCTATACTAAATTGCTTTAACCATCAAAGATTAAGGGAATTTATATGAAAACATTTGCAGCCATATCGTTAGTGGCGGGCACCTCAATTGGTGCTGGCGTGTTAGCGTTACCAATTGTCTTTGCGCAAGTTGGTGTGTTTGGCACAGTGTTTTTTATGCTCCTTACTTGGGGGGTTGCATATTTTACAGCCCTTGTTTCTCTGGAGTTAAATCTGCAGGCGGGATCAGGGCATGCGCTCGGAGCTCTTGGAAAAAGATTTTCAGGGACGGCGGCTCAGGTGATTGGTAGCGCAAGTGTGAAAATGCTTTGCTACGCTCTGTTTGCGGCCTACCTATGTGGATGCGCTGATGTTGGTGCTGTGATTGTTCAGACGTGCGGATTGCATATAGAGAGTAGTGTTATGAAGCACATTTCGGCTCTAGTGATTGGCGCCCTTTTGTTGACGAATGTTCATGTGATTGCAAAGTTTAATCAACTTCTGTTTATCATGGTTTGTGTGATTTTGCTGCTATCGATAGTGGCCGTTTTTCCTACAAAAATTTTGAATACAGCGGCATTATCCGCTTCTTTGGGGAGCTTCTCTGTTTTTGCAGTGCTTTTTACATCCTTTGGTTTTCAGGTAATATTCCACACTTTGAGTGATTGCTGTAAGGGAGATAAAGTTGTATTGCGTAAAGCTTTTTTCTGGGGCACATTAATTCCTTTGCTGCTCTACTTCTTCTGGACAGCGGGTGTGCTTCTTGTAATTGCGGAAAGTGATGCGGTGTTTTACAAAAAAATGCTTAAAAATGCTGTGCAACTTTCGGATATGATGACCTCTCTTGCTCAAGCGTTGGATAATAGCGGAAGTATGGGTGCGGCACTTTTGCGTGGCGTTAGTTCTGGTGCTGTGTTCTGGGCTTTAAGTTTGCTTGCCATATTAACATCAATTATTGGTGTTGGCGTTGGTCTTGCGACTGATTGGAGTAAGGCTTTGCAATCTAGTGGTGATAAGAAGAGTCCACAAAGGGCTTGTGTGCGATCAGTGCTTATAACAGTTGTTCCCTCTTGGTTGATGTCTACTTATTACCCAGGATTGTTTATAGGGTTCCTGGGCTTTGCGGGCTGTGTCTTAACCGTTATCGCTTTGTTCTTGCCTATTTATCTTTTGCATCAGCAGAGAAAAGAAAAAAATGTAAAAGCTTACTACACTATTGTGGATAATAAAGCGTTGCAGGCGATCAGCGTTATTTTTGGTTTGACTATTCTTTTAACAAAGATTGGCGTGCTATGCTAGCGCTTTCGTTCTGGCAAAGAGTGTCGGCCATTTTTTTAGTGGCCGGAACCTCTATTGGAGCTGGTGTACTGGCTTTGCCGCAGCTTGTTGCTAGCGTGGGGGTGTTAGTGGCCCTTTCTTTATTTTTAATGTCATCGTGGGTGGTGTATTGTTTGTGCTTGTGTATGGCTGAGGTGCATGTAGAGGCTGGTGCAAAACACACGTTTATTGATGCATGCCGAAAATTTGGTGGGCGCTATGCGGCCGCTATCGGTGCGTTGGCTTTTGTGTGTTTGGGGTACTCGCTTCTCGCAGCGTACAGCGCTGCTTTGTTGGATATCTTTGAGCAATACGCTGGTCATATTGATCCTTTGTGGATTTTGGTTTTTTCATTTACTCTTTTATCGCTACCCGTGGCTGTCATTACTCGTGTGAACAAACCTCTTCTGTTTGTGGCGCTGCTCACTTTTATGATTTTTGGGGCTGCGCTTTTGTATTGCGGAGATGTTTTCAATATTAGAAGGTCGTTTCCTGAAAACCCTGGTCGTGCACTTTCTATTTTGCCGGCTATCTTTACATCTTTTGGTTGCCAAATAGTGATTGCTCCCATCGTAGACTATTGCCGTCTGAATGTGAAAGAAATTCGCCGTGTTCTTTTCTATGGCAACGTGATCCCTTTGTGCGTTTATGGATTGTGGGTGACTGCAGCGCTTGGAATGTTGTGGAAAGACCCTGCAATCACAAAAGCAATTTGTGTCGAAGGGCAGGTGAGTGTCGCGGCTGTTATGCATTCTCTATCAAGTCTTTTGGGGGGTGGCGCCTTTGAGCATATGGTGAAAGTCCTGGCCTTCTTCTCAGTATTGACTTCTTTTGTGGGGGTTGGGGTCGGTCTTGTGGACGCAGTGTCCATTCATGTGCAAAAGCTTTGCGGGATAAAACGTTTTGCGCGCATTGTTGGGTGTGCTTTGGTGGTGATTCCCGCGTGGTGGCTCACCTTCTTTTCTCGTGCTGCATTTGTAGAGCTGCTTTCTGTGGCGGGAGCAATTAATACGGTTATTGCTGTATTTTTGCCGCTATTTCTTGTAAAAAATATACAAACAACGCTTTGTGGGTCCACTTTCCAGTGTATTTCGTGGAAAATTATTGCTTTTATATGGGCAATAGTTGTTGTGGCATCTGAAGTTTTTGTATCTTAGTGCTGTGTTGCGCTATCGCCACATGATTATGCCCTTTTGAAGCACTAAGGGGTGTCTCTATGTCTTGTTTTGGATATATGAGTATTGACCTTTTTGCGACATCAGCGCTAAGATAACAGTGATGGGTGCTGTGCGCCGAAAGATGTATGTGGTATCCGGGGGGGATTGATGCCAAAATTTAAGAGTATTCCTTATTCTCATTTGTTGTTTGTATGTATGGTGTTGCCGTCTTTAGTGTTGGCGGGATCTGGTGCTGCGGGTGCAGGTGTTGCGTCTAATGTTGGGTTTGGGAAAGAGTTGTTCGCGCGTAAGGTGGACGCAGAAAACCTTGATCGCCGCTCTGAAAATCAAGATGCAGAAAGCGGGTTGTTTGGGTATGGTGAGAGCGATTATAGAGTTTCGCCAGATAAACTGAAGAAATTTAATGGCAAATTTCAATTGAAGAAAATTGTTTTCCATGGCAACAGTTTTATATCGAATGTGCAGCTTCAAAATATTGCTAAAGCCTATGTGGGTCGTGAGGTAGGATTCCAGGAGCTTAATGAATTGAAAAGAGCGATTTATCAGTTCTGCTCAGATTCGGGACTTTTGTTCCACCGTGTTCTTTTGCCAACACAGGAAGTGAGGGATGGAGACGTAGATTTCTATATTCGTGAAACAAACGTCGGAAGAATTGTGCTTTCTGCTGATGCTCCTGTGCGTCGTAACTTGGCGCCATATATTGCCAAGTTGCACAAAGCGCGAACGCGAGCGGAGTATGAACGTATATTGAAGCTTATGCAAAAGCTGGCAGGATATAAAGTGGTTGCGATCGTTAAGCCTATGAAAGATAAGCCAACATACCTAGAAATGCAGATTGTTGTTCAGGAAGATAAGGTGCACCTTGCTATGACCGCTGGTAATACGCTTATTAAGAATGAAGTAGGGCCATACTTCATGGCGGGCTCCTTGAGCTTTGACAATATTATTGGTCTTAATGAGCATTTTGAAATTGATGGACAGGCGGCATATCCGCACCGCGAGCTTAAGGCTCTCTCAACATCATTGACTTTGCCTTTGGGTCATAACGGATTTAGTTTGACAGCTGGCTGGAGTGGATCAGCGAGTGAACAATCTAAGTTTGAAAACAAGAAGAAAATTGATCGTCCTTCCGGCACTGTATATAGAAGAGGTCGTTGTAAGTTGGGTCTTGCGCACAATCTTCTTTTGAATGCGCATAAGGACATCACTGCTGAGTTGAGTTATTACCGCTTTGGAAGCATTCAGGAGGTTTATGATCCTTCTATAGCAATTGCTAAGCGTAAAAAGCCAATCACAGAAAGTTCGTTGGACTATAGCTGGGTGCGTTTGAAATTACGTGCGAAGTTTGTGACAGGGTCTGTGTCCCACGTACTCTTGTTGAGTGGATCTTGGCAGCCAAGAAGAGATAAGGGAGATATTCTTTACCAGTACGTAGATGGTAAGAAAGAGAAGCTTTTTGAATCTGCGGTAGGTATGGCACGTAGCATCTACAGTCTTTACACGTTGTACGCGTCGTTGCCTAAGAATGTTGGACTTTCCCTATTGTTGGGTGGTCAGTACTCATTGGACCCTCGTCAAGGAATAGATTTCTTCCGTCCTGTAGGTGATATGCGTACAACATATGCATATCCAATGGGCACTCTTGCTGGTGCAAGTGGTTTCTCTGCTCGTACTGCCTTGTCTAAGGTGTTCCCTGCGTCTTCAGGATTTGTCTTTGCTCCTTACACATTCTTCCACTACGGTGCAGCTTTCTCTGATAAGAAGGTGAATGGTTCGTACAACTACACGGACTTGTACTCTTGGGGTCTGGGTGTTGACATGAGTATTGCGCGCTCAGTGTCTGTGAAGCTTGAATACGCTCACCCATGTGGCCACATGCGTAAGCCTACACTCTTTGATGCCATTAAGGCTGATGATCAATTTATCGTGACAGTGTCCGCAAGTTGTTAGTAGGTTGGCTGGGGCTTGTGCCCCAGCTGTGGTCATGACTTTCCACTTTGGGGGGGGTGGTGTTGTGACAAAACTCACTCAAGCCGTTTTTCTCTTGGCGCCATCCAGACTGGCTGCATATGCGACTGAGGTTTCTAAAAGCAATGTAGATTTTTCCAAAACAGATTCTCTTCTGACCATGCAGGTGGGATCAGAGGGGCATTTGGGCGTCATTGCGTTTGGGGCATTGAATTTGTCTAACAAATATTTGCGGTTTATGGCTAATCCAGACCTGGACTCTCCGCAAGTACTCTTGATGGTAACTCCTCAGCTGCATATGTCTAATGGCGCCATTTTAACGGATAATGCAACAGATCATTTATTTGTACCTATAATTGCTTCCCCAGATATGGTTCTGAATACTCGTGTTACTGCAATAACAGGAGGCGAGTGGGACACAAGAGTTCTGTTTCTTGACGGCGTGCCGAGCTCTGTGGTGCAGCAAGCTACCCAAGTTTCTGACTCAGCCCCTATTTTTCAGAGTGATTTCACTGATGAAGAAGGAGTTTCGGCTGACAATAACGGCTACAATCAAGGCGGTATTGAAGCGGATGTGGCTGCTTATGACCGTAATGTTTTTTACTCCGCTAACGATCCAGCGCAACTTTTGGGTTTAAACGCAAGCGACAATGCTGTACCAGCTGATGCGCCTCCTAACCCCAGTGTGGAAGAAGATTCACCTAATATAGAGATAAATGAGCTTGAGCCAAGTTTGATTTTAGAAGAGAGTGAAGAAGAAGTGCAGGTCGAAAAGGATGACGAGGTAATGCTTTTAGATGAAGTAGAAGAAGTAGAAGAAGTAGAAGAGGAGGTGGTTGAAGAGGAAGCAGTAGAAGAGGAGGTGGTCGAAGAGGAAAAAGATGAGTTGGAAGAGATAGAAAGCGTTAAACGTGTTGTCGAGAAAAAAGAAACAATTCCTTCAGGTATTGATATAGAGAGCAAAACCAACACTGTATATTTGGATGAATTGGAAAGTGGTGGTGGGCCAGAGGTGAGCGAAGAGCTTTCTAGTTTGATAGAAGAATCGCGGCGTGCAGAAGAATCTCAGCGTAAAGCACGAAGTGCAGAGCCTTCGGTGGTTTTGGTGAAGGAACGTTAAGGGTTGTGAATTAAGTGAGATGGATCAATAAGGTTGAGCAATGAATAAGGCAATAATAATCTTGGTGCTCTTGAGTGCCACAGCGCTTATGGGACTCTCTGTGCAGCAATCGTCTGGTGTGCGGTATACGCAATCCGGAGGGAATCATAATTTATCTTTGTTAAAAGATAGGGGTTTTATTCAAGTAGATAATTTGAATATTTCTTTTTTCGAGCATTTGCGTTTATTTCCGCGTTCGAATGGTGGTGAAAAGCAGCTTATGGTGGTGCGTGCTCAGCACGGCGGATTGATTGCCGGATCTATGACACAGCATGATTTTTCTAGGGGTCTCTTTACAACAGTTTTGTCTGCCCCGCGGCTCACTATTCCGGGCTCTTTAAGTGTAGGTTCAAAATCACAAATGCTATTTTGTGGTGATTCAACGATTAATGCAAATTTAGATTCGATAGAGGGGGGTGCCCCTATTTTTACTGATGCGAGTGGTCAGCCCTCTGTGACAGATGTGTCCAAAGGTTTTAATCGCACTGATTTGGGGGTGTTTGGTTCTGTATCTGGTGATGTCTACTATGTTCCGGATGTTAATAATATGCTGGTAGTTCAGGAGCCTGATAAAAAGAATGC